>ERZ791800.110-NODE-110-length-85340-cov-7.323058_pt1 | contig 85340 bp, 90 predicted proteins | sample MGYA00510310_ERZ791800 | MGnify/ENA primary metagenome ERZ791800 (study PRJEB30046, sample SAMN00791954) | human gut metagenome | study: EMG produced TPA metagenomics assembly of the A metagenome-wide association study of gut microbiota in type 2... | reverse complement strand
GTATATGTAGTCCTTCTTTTGGGAAGCGATCGCCCCGTGATAAAGGACATCCTGATGAATCCCGTTTATACCGGGGCGATCGCTTCCCAAAAGAAGGACTACCGCTTCAAAATCGGCACCATTGGCGAGAAGAAGCCGCAGGACTGGATCGTGGTGGAGGAACGGCACGAACCGTTGATTGACAGCAAAAGTTTTGCCATTGTGCAGGACAAGCTGAAATCCCGCCAGCGCCCCCGGCAGGACGGGGAAACCAGCCTGTTTGCAGGGCTTATCAAGTGCGGCGAGTGCGGCAAGTCGCTGACCATCCGCACCACCCACGCCAAGCACCCGCAGCAGATTTACGCCTGTAAGACCTATGGGGCGTTCGGCAAGAACCATTGCACCCAGCACCGGGTGGAGTACGACACCCTTTACCACCTTGTCCTGAACAAAATCCGGGAGTGCGCCAAGGCTGCCCTGACCGATGGGGAAGCCATTGCCGGGAAGCTGACCAACACCTGCGAAGCCGAGCAGAAAGGCCAGCGGGAAGCGTTGGAGCGTTCCCTGACAAAAGACGAGGAACGGATTGAGGTTCTGGAAAAGATGGTGCTGCGGCTCTATGAGGACATGGTTGCCGGGCGGATCAGCGAAGCCAACTTCAATCTCATGCTGGACAAGACGCAAAAGGAACAGGCCGAGTTGAAAGAACGGGTTGCACAGGGGCGCAAGAAGCTGGCTGATGAAATGCGGCTGGCGATGGACGCCAAACAATGGGTGGACGCCATTCGGGAATATGCCGACATCACGGAGCTGGACGCAGCCACCTTAAACCGCCTGATTAAAGAAATCGTTGTCCATGAGCACATCGACAGCGATAAGACACGACACATTTCTATCGAAATTCACTTCAATCTCAAACCTATCCCGGAGGTGGAACAGGTCACGGCCTGACCTGTTCCCGCCGGGCGGTTCTAAAACAATTCCATATATTTCTTGACACGCCGCCCGCCATCGAGCAAGGTTATACTCCTATTTAGGGGTAAAACAGCTCATGGCGGGCGGCGGCATCATCGTCATTGGCACCACACTGATCCCTCTGCTGTCTGGCCTGTTTTAAGGTAGGCGCTTATGGATTTTCTCACCGACTGGCTCACAAACTGGCTCAAAGAGCTTCTGATTGGCGGGATCATGGGGAACCTCGAAGGGCTTTTTGATACTGTCAATACCCAAGTCGGAGAGATTGCGGCACAGGTAGGGACTACCCCGGCGGCGTGGCACGCCGGGGTTTTCTCCCTGATCCGACAGCTTTCCGAAACGGTGATCCTGCCGATTGCCGGAATGGTGCTGACCTTTGTTGCCACTTATGAGCTCATACAGATGCTTTTGGAAAAGAACAATATGCACGAGGTTGACGTTGCGAACCTCTATAAATGGATGTTCAAAACAGCCTGTGCAATCCTGATCCTGTCAAACACATTCAATATCGTCATGGCCGTGTTCGATGTCTCGCAGAGCGTCATCGCGCAGGCAGGCGGGCTCATTCAAGGCTCTACCGATGTTTCGGCGGATATGCTTGCCGAACTGGAAACCTCGCTGGAGGCGATGGACTTGGGGCCGCTTTTGGGGCTTTGGCTGCAATCTGCGCTCATCGGCTTCACGATGAAAGCAATGGGGATTATCATTTTCGTTTTGGTGTATGGCAGGATGCTGGAAATCTATCTGCTGACCAGTCTGGCCCCCATCCCCGTTGCTACGCTTTCCAACCGGGAGCTTGGTGGCACCGGACAGAACTACATCAAGTCCCTGTTTGCCGTGGGCTTTCAAGGGCTGCTGATTCTTGTATGTGTTGCAATTTACGCGGTGCTCATTCAAGGCATCGCAACAAGCGGCGATCCCATTGGGGCGATTTGGGGAACTGTGGGCTACACGGTTCTGCTTTGCTTCATGCTCTTTAAGACCGGGAGCATTGCCCAGCGTATCTTTGGCGCTCATTAACAGGAGGTGGTGCTTATGCCGCGAAGATACGGGGCAGACGGAACGCGCTTATGGAATGGAAAAACGCCGGAGGAGTTTACTGAGGCGGATGCTTACCGCTTTATGGCGGAAACAGAGGCCGTCCTGCAAAGAAAAGAATTGATGGACGACCCCGCCCAGCCTGCTCCGGCAAGCGGAAAGGAGGAATTTTATCTGAGTAAGAACGACGATGTATTGCTGACCCCGGAGCAGATTGCTGCGGAGGAGCGGCGCTGGCTGTTTGATGCTCCCATCGCGGAGCTTGCAGAAGTCAAGGGCGTTAGTATTGACGAGGCGGTAAAAATGCGGACGGATGCCGTCTTGCAAGAGGCGGTTGTTCCGATCACAGTATCTGTCCGCCCGATTGAGCCGCAGGGTAAACTGATCGGCTTCGCCAGCGTCAATTTTGGCGGTGTGGTCATCGACGATTTTAAGGTTGTGGACGGGAAAAACGGGATTTTCCTCGGCGCTCCCTCTAAACCTGATCCTGCCAGCCGGACGGGATACCGGGCTACGGTTCGGATTCCTGACCGCGCCACACAGGAGCGGATCAATGCGGCTGGTGTGGAGGCGTATCATGCGGCGGTGGAACAGCTTGTTGCACGGGCCCAGGCGGTACGGCCTGCCCCGATCAAGGAGCAGATGGCCGAGGCTGCAAAGCAAGCGGGAAAAGAAAACGCTGCCCGGCCTGCGCCTGCCAAGACAAAGGAGGCCCGTAATGACCGATAGCCGCACTTTGGGACAAAGTGTCCCGAAGGAGGGCTTGTTTCTCATGGATGGCATTGAGGGCCTGCGCTCCCTGCCGAAGCATAGCGTGGATATGCTGCTGACCGATCCGCCCTACGGCACAACCCGGAATTATTGGGATGTGCCCCTGCCGCTCCCGGAGCTGTGGGAGGCGGTGAAATGGGCTGTCAAGCCGAATGGCGCAGTGCTGTTTTTCGCACAGTGCCCCTTTGACAAGGTGCTGGGCGCATCCAACCTCGCCATGCTCCGCTATGAGTGGATTTGGTACAAAGAGCGCGGAACGGGCTTTCTCAATGCAAACCGGGCTCCGCTGAAAAAGTCCGAGAACATCTTGGTGTTTTACCAAAAGTCCCCGGTCTACAATCCACAGTTTACTTACGGCAAGCCATATACCCGTGTTCATTCCCGAAGCGGTACAAGCTCTAACTATGGGAAATTTGAACGGCAGGGCTCAGAGTCCAACGATGGCCGCCGCTATCCCGGAAATGTGCTTTTTGTGCCTACGGTGTCCGGCGGCATCCATCCCACACAGAAGCCCGTGGAGCTCTGCGAGTATTTGATCCGCACCTATACCCGCCCCGGAGAACTGGTCGCGGACATTTGCGTTGGCTCCGGCACAACCGCGATTGCAGCCATCAACACAGAACGCCGCTTTGTATGCTTTGAAACGGCCCCGGCCTTTTATGCCGCAGCCAGTGAGCGTATTCGTGCGGCGCAGGCAGTAAAAAGCTCTGGCGAGAAAGGAGTGTAATTATCCAGCAGTATTCTATCATTTACGCCGATCCCCCTTGGCGCTACTCGGCTAAGAAAGTACAGGGCGCGGCGGAAAACCATTATCCCACTATGAGCATTGAGGAGTTATGTGCGTTGCCTGTGGCTGATCTTGCAGCCCCGGACAGCGCACTCTTTTTATGGGCTACTTTCCCGCAGCTCCCGGAGGCGCTCCGGCTGATCGAGGCTTGGGGCTTCACCTACAAAAGCGTCGCTTTCGTCTGGCTGAAAAAGAACAAGAAGGCGGATAGCTGGTTTTACGGCCTTGGCTTCTGGACAAGGGGCAATGCAGAAATCTGCCTGCTGGCAACCAAGGGACATCCAAAGCGGCAGGCTGCCAACATTCATCAATTCATCATTTCCCCGATTGAAGCCCATAGCAAAAAGCCGGACGAGGCCCGCGCCAAAATCATTTCCCTGATGGGCGATCTGCCCCGCGTGGAGCTCTTTGCCAGGCAGACCCCGCCCGGTTGGGCTGTGTGGGGAAATGAAGTAACACCAACCATCCCGGACTTTGGGACACATTGTCCCGAAGTGCAGAAAGGAGTGTGATCTATGCCCTATGTAAACGTACCAAACGATTTATCCAAAATCAAAACAAAGATGGCTTTCAACCTCACCAAACGCCAGCTTGTCTGCTTCGGCAGCGCGGGCGCAGTGGGGATTCCGGCCTATCTGCTGACCCGTGGCACCCTCGGCAATACCGGGGCGATGTTTCTCATGCTGGGAATTATGCTCCCGGCGTTCCTGCTGGCGATGTATGAAAAGGACGGCTTGCCCTTTGAAAAGGTTGTGCGAAACATCATCCGGGCCAAGTTTCTAAGGCCGGGGATCAGGGCCTACCGAACCGAAAACATTTATGCGCCCTTTGCCGGGCCGGGCGCTGGAAAGGAGGATGTGATTGAAAAACACAAAGAAGAAAAACGGAGCCGCCGCCAAGGGTAAAGGCCGGGCGACCCTGTCTGCTCAGCAGACAATCCCGTATCTGTCCATGCACCCGGACGGTGTGTGCAAGCTCCCGGGTGGGCTCTATACAAAAACCGTGGAATATGAGGACATCAATTACTCCGTGGCATCCACCGAGGATCAGACTGCCATATTCAGCGGATGGAGTTCATTTCTCAACTACTTTGACAGTTCGCTGCCGTTCCAGCTTTCCTTTATCAACCGCCGTTCTCATTCCCGCAGCCGCTATCAGGTCAATATCCCGAAAGCGGATGACAACTATAACAGCGTCCGGGACGAGTTTACCGGGATGCTGAAAAATCAGATTGCCAAAAGCAATAACGGCATTGAACGCTCAAAATACATCACCTTTGGCATACCCGCCGAGGGGATTGCGGAGGCACGGCCCCGTCTGGAGCGTGTGGAGGCTGATGTCATGGGAAACTTTAAGCGGCTGGGCGTTCCCTCGGAGCCTATGGACGGGCGGGCCCGCCTTGCGCTGCTTCATAGCCAGATGCATCCGGGGAGCCGCGAGGCGTTCCGCTTTTCGTGGAAAGACATCCCACAGACCGGGCTTGGCACAAAAGACTTTATTGCCCCGGACAGTCTCGACTTCCGCCAGTCCCGCACATTCCGCATCGGCCAGTATTGGGGCGCGGTGTCCTACTTGCAGATTATGGCATCGGAGCTTTCGGATAAGCTGCTGGCAGAAATCTTGGAGCTGGATGCGGAAATGACCGTGACCATGCACATTCAGACCGTGGATCAGCTCAAGGCAATTAAGACCATCAAGGGGAAAATCTCGGACATCGGAAAAATGAAAGTGGAGGAACAGAGAAAGGCTGTGCGCTCCGGCTATGACCCGGATATTCTTCCCCCTGACCTGATTACATTCAGCAAGGACGCAGCGGAGCTTCTGGCTGATTTGCAATCCCGCAATGAGCGAATGTTTCTGCTGACCTTTACGGTGGTAAACCTTGCCCCTACTCGCCAGCGGCTGGAAAACGATGTGTTTACCGTGGGCGGCATCGCGCAGAAATACAACTGCGCTCTGCGCCGTCTGGACTGGCAACAGGAACAGGGCTTTGTTTCCTCGTTGGCCCTTGGTTACAACGAGGTAGAAATCCAGCGCGGTATGACCACCAGCTCCACAGCCATCTTTATTCCTTTTATGACAAGGGAGCTCCGCATGGCTGGGCAGGCCCTCTACTATGGCATGAACGCACTTTCTCACAATGTCATCATGGCTGACCGCAAAAAGCTGAAATCGGCAAACGGGATGTATTTGGGCTCTACGGGCTCCGGCAAGAGCTTTGCCGCAAAGCGCGAGCTCTTGAATGTGTTTCTCACCATCCCGCAGGATCGGATCATCGTGGTTGACCCGATGGGCGAATACGCTCCGCTGGTGCGAAGGCTGGGCGGCCAGGTGATCGAGATTGCCCCGGACAGCCCGCACCACCTCAATCCGATGGATGTGGAGCTCAATATGGCCGCCGGAGAAAGCCCGCTTTCCATGAAGGCGGATTTTCTTTTGTCCCTATGCGAGCTGGTGGTCGGCGGCAAGGAAGGCTTGCAGCCCATTGAAAAGACGGTCATTGACCGCTGTGTGCGTTTGGTGTACCGGGAACAGGCGCTCGGACTGGAAACTGCAAAAACACCGCTGTTGCAGGATTTGTACGAAGAGCTCTTACGCCAGCCGGAGCCCGAAGCCCGGCGCGTGGCAACTGCCTTAGAGCTTTATTGCACAGGCTCCCTCAATCTTTTTAACCATCCTACCAACGTCAAGACGGACAGCCGTGTGGTGTGCATCGTTCTGAAAAACATGGGCGAAAACCTTAGAAAGATTGCAATGCACATCACAAATGAGTTTGTTTCGCAGGCGGTGGATCAGAACTTCCACGAGGGTGCGGCGACTTGGTGCTACTTTGACGAGTTTCATATTCTGCTCCGCGATCCGCTGACAGCCAGCTACTTTGTGGCAGTCTGGAAAATGCTGCGTAAAAAAGGATGTGTGCCGTCTGCTTTGACGCAGAACGTCAAAGACCTTTTGGCCAGCCGGGAAATCGAGAACATTCTGGACAACACGGATTTTATGATTCTGCTTTCGCAGGCGCAGAGTGACCGTACCATTCTGGCAAAACAGCTCGGTATTTCCGAGCATCAGCTTTCCTATATCACACACAGCAATTCCGGCGAGGGGCTGTTGTTCTATGGAAATGTGACCATCCCGTTTGTGGATCGGTTCCCTCGCGGAGAAATCTATGACCTGCTGACTACCCGCCCGGAGGATATGAAGAATGAAACGAAAAACGAATAAGACCAAGGAGGAGGCTTGGTCGCAGACCGCCCACGCCCCTGACGGGGAACAGCCTGGGCCGGAGGCTTCCGACACTTCGGGACAAAGTGTCCCGAAGTCCAAGTTCCGCAAAAAGAGCCAGCAGGAACAGGCTGCGGCGGCAAAGCTCCGTATGGAGTCCCAAGGCGAAAAGCTGGAACAGGCCCGGGAGAAGCTGGCAAAACAAAAGCCGCCGAAAAAGCCCGGCCCGGTAAAACGCATAGGCCGTGTTGCCAGCGGTTCCGTTCACAGCTTCGTGCATGGCAAGATTTTTGAAGTGGAACAGGAAAATGTCGGCACAGAAGGCGCACACCGTTCTGAGCTTGTGGGAGAAACCGCGCTGCGGCACGGCTCCCGCTTTGTGCGCCGTAAAGTCCGGGAACATCCGGCAAAAGTGGTACGCAAGGCCGAGGCCCGCTATACCAAGTACACGGCGGACTACCATTTTCACACCGCCGCACAGGAGCACCCGGAGCTGACGAAAAATGCCCTTACCCGCTACTGGCAGAAGCAACGGCTCCGCAGGCAATACCGCAAGCAGGCAAAGGAGGCTGCAAAGCAGAGCGCGGCTGCGGCTGGGAAAACTGCCACAGCCACAGAACGCCTGACTGCCCGGGCAGTGGAATTTGTCAAAAGTCATCCCGCAGGTGCCGTGGTTGCGGTGCTCTGTGTGTTACTCCTGTTTGCTATGCAGTCCTGTTCCTCTACCATGCTTATGCTGGGGAACGCCGGGGCCGGTGCATTAGGGGCGAGCACCTATCCTTGTGAGGATCGGGATATGCTGGCCGCCGAAGCTGCCTACTGTGCGCTGGAAGATGATTTGCAGCATTATCTGGACACCTATGAAAGCACCCATGACTATGACGAATACCACTTCGATCTGGACGAAATCGAACATGACCCCTATGTGCTGCTTTCTCTTTTGTGTGCGCTCCATGAGGGGCAATGGACAATAGACGAAGTACAGGGAACGCTGCAAATGCTGTTTGACCGCCAGTACATTCTAACGGAGGATGTGGTGGTGGAAACCCGGTATCGCACGGAAACCGACACATGGACGGACGAGGACGGCAACTCCCATACGGACACCTATCAGGTGCCTTACGACTATTACATCTGTACGGTCACGCTGGAAAATTTTGATTTGTCCCATGTGCCTGTATACGTTATGGGCGAGGATCAGCTTTCCCGGTATGCCATCTATATGGCAACGCTGGGAAACCGTCCTGATCTGTTTCCGGATTCTCCCTATGTGAACAAGTACATTACCGGGAAACCCGGTGATTACGAAGTGCCCGGAGAATATCTGGACGATGAAACCTTTGCCGCGATGCTTGCCGAAGCGCAGAAATACATCGGCTATCCCTATGTGTGGGGCGGCAGTTCTCCTGCCACTTCCTTTGATTGCTCGGGGTACGTTTCGTGGGTTATCAATCACTCCGGCTGGAATGTGGGCAGGCTGGGAGCCCAGGGGCTCTATAACATCTGTACGCCGACCAGTTCTCCCAAACCCGGTGATCTGGTGTTCTTCAAAGGCACCTATGACACGCCGGGCGTGAGCCATTGCGGGATTTATGTCGGTGACGGGAAAATGCTGCATTGCGGAGATCCCATCGGCTACGCAAATTTGAATACAAGCTACTGGCAATCTCATTTTTACGCCTACGGGCGTTTACCGTGACAGGAGGTTTTGAAATGGCAACTACCAAAAGCATGAAAATTCAGGCCGAGATTGATAAGGTCAAGGCCAAAATCAGTGAACAGCAGGCCCGGCTCAAGGAGCTGGAGCAGAAAAAGCTGGAGGCAGAAAACAGCGAGATCGTGGACATTGTGCGCGGTATGAGCATCTCCCTTACGGAGCTCCCGTTGCTGTTTGAAAAGCTGAAGGACGGTGGCACTTTGGGACAAAGTGTCCCGAAGTCCGAAGAAGAAAAGAAGGAGGAAAACTGAATATGAAACACTTTCGTATGTTGGCGGCGGGGCTTTGCTCCGCCGTTCTTTTATGCGGCTTTGCGATCCCAGCCTACGCCTATTCGGACGGCGGGAATGAGGAACCGCCTGTTGTGGAAGAAACTCCGGCCCCGGAGCCAGCGCCTACCATTACCCCGGGCGAGGGCTTTTCGGAGGATGGAAACCTTGTGACCCGCGATCTGCTCTACGATGCCGCAACCAACAAACAGTTCATCACGGTGGAAACCAGCGGCGGCAACACCTTTTACATTGTCATTGACTATGACAAGCCTGTGGATGAGGACGGCGAACAGTATCACACCTACTTTCTGAACATGGTGGATGAAGCCGATCTGCTGGCGGCACTGGAGGCCGCTGGCGGAGAACTTCCGGCCTGCTCCTGCACAGAAAAATGTGCGCCCGGAGCCATCCATACGGATTGCGAGGTCTGCGCGGTCAACATGACCGAGTGTGCTGGCACGGCTCCCGAACCCGCCCCGGTGACAGAACCTGCGGAGGAGCCGGAACCCGAGCCCCAGCAGAAAAGCAATACCGGGATGCTTCTGCTGATTTTGGCAGTGGCTGTTCTGGGCGGCGGTGCAGGCTGGTACTTCAAAATCTACCGCCCGAAGCATGAAAAAGCTGCTGTACCCGAAGAGGATTACAGTGAGGAACTGGCTGATTATGACGATCCCGAGGACAATGGGCCGCCTTGGGACGAGGACGATACCGAAAGCGAGGATAATGAATGAGATTTACAAATAACCCCTATGAGGGATTTATGAAAGAAAAAAGCTACTTTAAGGGTGTGCCGCCAAGCCTGCCGCCGAAGGGCTCCCGTTGTGACGGCTGCCCTTACTGGCGCGGGATCGGCTGCGTGTTCTGCTACCGGGAGCAGCTCAAACCACCGGGCAACGGGAGGTGATACTGTGGGCCGAGAACTGACCCGGACAGAAAAAGCGGCAATCCGCAGGCTGGTGTCAAAATGGTGTGCCAACTATGACCGGGACTGCGGCTGCCTGCCGCTGGATTGCGAGTGCTATATGTTTGGGAAATGCTGGACAGGGGCTTATTGCCGCTACTTCCGCGAGGCAGTTCTGCCCCTTGATCCGGCGCTGGAGGCTGCGCTGCTGACAGAGGGGCCAAGGCCGGATTTCAAGGCTTGCCCGGTATGCGGCAGAGCCGTGGCTCCTGATGGACGGCAAACCTATTGTTCGGCGGCCTGTGCAAAGGCGGCACACCGCAGACAGCAGCGGGAATATATGCGGAAAAAACGGGGCTGATGTGTTGACAATTAGGCCACCTCAAACCCGCCTGTGACAAGGCTTTTTAAGGCCCTTTTCTGCGGGAGGTGTATGTTTCTATGTCCGGCCCTGTTTCCGTGAGATGCTGTCAACATTTTAGCTGCCGGAGCTTTGGGACAATTTGTCCCAAAGTTCCGGCTTTTGTGGAAGGAGGTACTATGCCGAAATATTATCCGATCAATGAAGAAGCCGCAAAGCGGGCAAAAGATATGAACAGCTTTTCTGACTATCAGCCGGGCTCCGCTACGGCGGGCTACCGGGCAATGGTCGATGAAGCGTATGCAGCGGCGGAACGCCAGAAAGCCCGTGTCGATCCAATGTACCATGATAAGATTGACGCGCTGGTGGATCGCTATGCCCGGAAACTTGCGGAAAATCTGAATGAACGCAATGTGATTGATGCCCGGGTGCCCTCTATTCTGATCTCCGGGGGCGGCAATTTCCCTGTGGCAAAAAAGCACAAGCAGAACGCCGCCCGGGATCGCAACTATGGAGAGTATGCGGAGATTTCAAAGCTGCTTGATAAAATCCGCTCTGTTGGTATGGGCGGGATCAGCGCAGACGATGATCTGGCCGTGGAAAAGCTGACAAAAAAGCTGGAGGGGCTGGAGTCCCAGCAGGCCACCATGAAGGCGGTCAATGCGTATTTTCGGAAACACAAAACGCTGGATGGCTGCCCGGAGCTTACGCCGGAGCAGGCAGAAAAGCTCAAAGCAGATATGGCGCAGTCATGGCACTTGGACAAAAGCAAGCCGTATCCCGCCTATCTGCTTTCCAACAACAACGCCAACATCCGCCGTGTACGCCAGCGAATTGAGGAACTGAGCAACCGCTCCGAGTTTGCAGGCTGGACATTCCCCGGAGGCGAGGCAAAAATCAACGAGGCTGAAAACCGTTTGCAGCTTATTTTCGAGGAAAAGCCCGATGCCGATCAGCGGCAGGAACTGAAAAGCAACGGCTTTAAGTGGGCTCCCAGCCAAGGGGCATGGCAGCGGCAGCTTAACCAGAACGCTATCCGTGCTGCGGCCCGGATAGACTTTCTGCGACCCGAGGACGGTACAAGCCCCTATCAGCTCCAGCCGTTTGTGAAAAGAGAAAACAAAGAAATGTCTCGATGATGGGAGGTGTACTATGGACAAAAATCAAGGCTACTCCATTTTGAAGGCGGTCATGCTGGAAAATGGACGAGGATTTGCATTGGGCGAACATCCCACCGCGCCATCCCGCTATGTCACATGGGCCTGCTATGATGACAAGGACGGCCAGCGGCAGTATGAATGGGGTCACTATGGAAATGACCGCACCGCGATGGAACAGGATTTTACAGACCGGGTGCAGGACTATCAGCGTATTTATAACGTGGGGATCAGGCAGACCGAGGCTCCCGGTCTTTACAAGTATTATTCGACCCAGCGGCCTGTGGACATCGGGACATTCCCGAAGCCGCCTTATAACAAGCCGGATGAAATCTTCAATTACGATCAGCGCATCCCGGTGGAAAATGGCTCGTTCTTGGCTTGGGGCTATCTTACCTATACCCGCCCGCTAACGGAAAAACAGGCATCCGACTATGAGCTGCGTCCTGCGCCTGATAATCCCGACAGGCCCCGTCCGATTGCCGAGCAGATGAAAAATGCGGCAAAGTTGGCGGAGGCAGATCGCGGCTCGGAGGCTCCGGCTCCCCAGCGTAGGCAGCCTGACCGTGGCGATAGATAAGGAGGTGCGTATATGAAAAAGAAATGTGAACAGGAATTGTCTGTACTGGAGGCGCTGCGCCTGCACCGTGAATTTCATTTGCCGCGCCCCGTTCCGGCAGACGAACAGGAAAAGCCGCTGGATAAGGTAAAGGAGCCGCCCCGCGCCTGCCGCAGCCGGGAGCGTGAGGAACGATGACAAAGAACCGCCGCCGTCCGATTCATCTTCATGTGATGGTGTCGGAGGCGGAACAGGCCCTGATTCAAGAACGTATGGCGGAGGCTGGCATCCGTAATATGGGAGCCTATATGCGGAAAATGGCCCTGAGTGGGTATGTGCTTCATGTTGACCTTTCGCCTGTTCGTGAGCTGGTTTCGCTCCAGCGGCGCTGCTCCAACAATCTGAACCAAGTGGCAATTCAAGCCAACACCTACGGCGCGATTTATCCCGAAGAACTCGAGGCCTTGCAGCGGGACTATGCCGCTTTGTGGGAGCCGCTGTCTGATCTCTTGAAACAGCTCTCCGCGCTGGTAGAGCTCTGACCCATCCGGGGAGTGGTTGATACCGCTCCCCGGCTTTTTCTACTTCGGGACAAAGTGTCCCAAAGTAAAAATACTGTTTGCCGGAAGGAGGGATTTTTACGGCGACCACCTACATCCGCCCTTATAAAACAGCGGCGGGAAAAAGTGCAATTCAAACGATGGAGGATCGTTTCACCTATGGCCTGAACCCAGAAAAGCTGGGAGCCGTATCTTCCTATCTCTGCGATCCGAACACGGCTCCCGCCGAGTTTCTTCTGGTAAAAAGTCAATACCTTGCAGAGACAGGCCGGGCCGTGTCTCGCGGGGCCCTGTTCTTTCAGATCCGGCAGGCGTTCCTGCCCGGGGAGGTTACGGCGGAAGAAGCAAACCGTATCGGCTATGAAACGGCGATGCGCTGGACAAAGGGAAAGTATCAGTTCTTCGTCTGTACGCATACCGACAAGGCCCATATCCACAATCACATTTATTTCAATGCGACGGCCTTTGATCGCTCCCGGAAATTTCATAATTTCATCGGTTCATCTTTTGCCCTGCGGCGGCTCTCTGACCGCGTGTGCATCGAACATGAACTGTCGGTTATCCAAAATCCGCGCCAGCACAGCAAGGGCCGTTTTCTCCACTACGGCCAGTGGATCGGTGAAAAGCCGCCCTCTGCCAAGCAGCGGGTACGGCTGGCTATTCTCGCCGCTTTGGAGAAAAAGCCCACGGACTTTGCCGACTTTCTTCGTCTCATGGAGGAGTCCGGCTTTTCGGTGAAACAGGGACGCGGCGGTGTCATCTCATTCCTTGCGCCCGGGCAGGAAAAACCGACTCGGCTCCGGGCTTCTACACTGGGAGCCGGATTTGACCCGGAGGACATCAAGGCGGTAATTGCTGGGGAACGTCCGCTCCCTGAACTACCAGAGGAGCCCACGGTTCCGCCACGGCGAGTTAATCTCATCATCGACATTCAAGAGCGTATGACCCAGGGCAAGGGCCCGGCCTATGAACGATGGGCCAAGGTCTACAACCTAAAACAGATGGCTGCCGCGCTCCAGTATTTGCAGGAGCATCATCTGACAGACTATGCGGCGCTGACGGCCAGCACCGAGGCTGCTGTGGATCACTTTCACAAGCTGTCTGACGAGCTCCGCACAACGGAGGAGGCTCTTTCCAAAACCTCGGAGCTGATGGCTGCCACGGTGGACTATGCCAAGACCCGCCCGGTATTCGATGGGTACAAGGCTGCGCGGTACAGCAAAAAGTATCTGGCCCAGCATGAAGCGGAGCTTGCCACTTACCGGGCGGCAAAGGATACCATGAACACCATACTGAACGGCGCAAAGCTCCCTAAGATTGAAGCACTAAAAAAATCCCGCCGTGAGCTGGCGGGACAAAAGAAAGAGCTTTATGCAGAATACCGGGATGCCCAGCGGCAAATGCGGGAGGCTGTGGCAATAAAAGCGAACATTGATCATCTGCTCGGCATAACAGACGAGCGTGAAAATAAGGCCCAGGAACGATAGTGACGGGCCGCAGACTACGGTGCAGCGCACCGGGACTTTGGGACAATTTGTCCCGAAGTACAGCGGGTTTGGGGAGCTCCCCAACAAGCATTTTTGCGGGCCCTGCGCCCTGCAAAAATTTCGGAGTGTGGCCACACCCGAATTGCTTGCCAAAACGCGCAACCCGCAACATGGCGCAAAAAACGGAGGTTACGCTTTCTTTTACGTTTCCTCCGTTTCTTTCGATGCTTTCATCGCTTGGATTGTAGCTTCAACGATTTTCAATTCTCTTTCGTCCAAGGCGTTCAACATGGCATCAATCCGCTTTCTGCACTCGCTCCCGCTATTCTGGGACGGGTAAAAGTATTGATCCACCGATATATCAAACATTGTGACCATCTGATAAAAGGTGTTGAAGCTTGGATGCTGACCATCATTTTCATTATACATAATGGTACGCGGAGCGCGGTCAACAATATAGGCCAGTTGCTCCTGTGTCATGCCGCTGGCTTCTCTTGCACGCTTGATGGCGAGCCCTATATCGTGAAAATCAAAGCGTCTTTCATCTCGTTCTATCTTCATAACATCACCTGATATGATTTTACATTTCATGTGATATTATTTGAACGACTTTGTATTTCATACTACTGACTATTTAATTTCACATACGCAAAATTGATGATCGCGGAAATGTGAGGTACAATATACCTATAACTTTGGGACAATTTGTCCCGAAGATCAGAGGTTGGTATCTAAAATAAAATCAGAAATATTGTGAGGTTTCTGTGACATTTGGGTGCTATACTGAAAATGAAGGAGTGTGATACCATGCGAATTTTAGTAGTCGAGGATGATCGGCTTTTGAATAATACTTTATGCTATAACTTGAATACTGCGGGCTATACGGTTGATTCTGCACTGACAAAATCAGTGGCCAGTAGTTTCTTGACAAAGCAGGACTATGACCTGATTGTGCTGGATGTAAATTTGCCGGACGGGAACGGTTTTGACTTCTGCCGGGAAATAAAAGAGCGTCGCCCTGATACCGTTATTATTTTTCTGACCGCAAATGATATGGAAAGCGATATGCTCAAAGGGTATGAACTGGGCGCAGAGGATTATGTGACAAAACCTTTCCCTATGAGCGTCTTTCAAAAGAAATTAGCGGTAGTGCTGGGTAGGCTGACAAAACAATATGGTGGTGATACTTATGAGGATGGCACACTGACCATCAATTTTTCAGAAATGAGTGCTACTCTATCAGGAAAGCCACTTACATTCACCCCACTGGAATATCGACTTTTGAAAATCCTGATGAAAAATCCGCAGATTGTTTTGACCCGGCAAGTCTTGTTGGAAAAGCTGTGGGACGCAGACGGAAATTTTGTGGATGAACACGCTCTGACTGCGGCGATCAGCCGGGTACGAAACAAAATCGAAACACCTGACCGTCAGTATATCAAAACGGTATATGGTATGGGCTATATGTGGATCGGAGGAGTGCTGAAATGAATGTGCGAAAACTTTCCGTCAACAAAGCCTGTATCTTTTTTGCTGTTCTCCTGCTGGTGGCAATGGGGACGGTTTCAGCAGCTTTGTATGGGCTGACCCAAAATATAACCGCTGTCTGGTATGTATTATTGTTCGGCATTTTTGTGCTGGTTTGCGCTGTTTGTTTTATGGTGCTGGTTCGCCGCAAACTGGCAATGTTCTCCGATGCTTTTTGCAGTTTAATGGATGATATGTTATCCGGGAATATGCAGCCGAAACAGACTGTGGAAGAAGAAAGTCTTTTCTATAAAATTGAATATCGGCTGAACCGTTTATATGAAGTCATGCAGGAAAACAAGAACGGCATTGCACAAGAACGGGCTGACCTGCAAGAACTGATTTCCGACATCTCCCATCAGGTCAAGACCCCGATTGCGAACTTGAAAATGATTAACAGCACTCTGCTTGAAAATGAAGTCCCTGTGCAAAAACAAAAAGAGTTTCTAACGGCACAGGCCAGCCAGCTTGATAAACTGGATTTTCTCATGCAGGCTATGATTAAAACCTCTCGTTTGGAAACAGGTGTTATTTCTCTGGAAAAGAAAAGCCAGCCGCTTTATGACACGCTTGCCGCCGCATTGGGAGGTATTCTTCTGAACGCCGAGAAAAAACAGATCAATGTTCAAGTGGACTGCCCGGAGAACTTGGTCGTTTCCCATGACAGAAAATGGACAAGCGAAGCACTGTTCAATATTTTGGACAATGCAGTGAAATATACGCCGGAGGGCGGTCAAATCCGTGTTTCGGTTGAAAGTTGGGAAATGTATGTGAAAATCGACATTGCAGATACAGGCATTGGCATTTCAGAACAGCATCAGGGAGCAATTTTCAAGCGTTTCTATCGAGAGGACATCGTACATGATGTAGATGGAATTGGTATTGGTCTATATCTGGCTCGTGAGATCGTAACCTTGCAAGGCGGTTATATCCGGGTAACATCCGAGGTTGGGAGGGGTTCAACTTTTTCCGTCTTTCTGCCTCGACAATAAAATAAGTACGCTAAAAAACAAAATGTCACAGGCCTATGACATTTGAGCTTTAATTAAACAGAGGTATTTTGTTTCCCGTGACATTTCTGTGAGGTTTACCTTTTATGATAGAGCCATCAAAAAGAAAGGGTGGTGTTCTATATGAACATATTACAAACGACAGATTTGAAGAAATATTACGGCACCGAACCGAACATTACAAAAGCATTGGATGGCGTGACCCTATCCATTGAGGAAGGTGAATTTGTTGCCATTGTTGGTACTTCCGGCAGCGGTAAGTCTACTTTGCTGAACATGATGGGCGGGTTAGATACGCCAACTTCCGGCAGTATTAAAGTAAAAGGGAAAGAATTATCGAAACTCAAGGATGAACAGCTTACCATCTTCCGCAGACGTAACATCGGGTTTATCTTTCAGAATTACAATCTTGTTCCTGTGCTGAATGTCTATGAAAATATTGTCCTGCCGGTGGAGCTGGATGGTGATACCGTGGACAAGCGGTTTATGGATGAAGTCGTGAAAATGTTGGCTCTCGATGGGAAGCTGAACAGTATGCCTAACAATCTGTCCGGCGGCCAGCAGCAGCGTGTAGCGATTGCCCGCGCCCTTGTTTCCAAACCAGCTATTATACTTGCAGATGAACCGACAGGCAATTTGGATAGCCGGACAAGTAGTGATGTTCTTGGTTTGCTGAAAGTTACAAGTCAGAAGTTCCATCAAACGCTTGTAATGATTACCCATAACAATGAAATTGCCCAGCTTGCCGACCGAATTATCCGTATTGAGGACGGAAAAATCGCACAGTGACAGGGGGTGACATTGATGGATGATATTTTATTTGGGAACAATAATCAGGCAACAATCAATCGTCTTGCCAAAAGAAGCTACCGCGCTAATAAGCAGAGAAATGTTTTCGTTACCATCGCATTATTCTTGACCGCCTTTATGATTACATCTGTATTTAGTTTGGGGTGCAGTTATTTTGAAACCTATCAAATGCAGCAAATTCGTGCGATGGGCACGACTGCGGATGTGGCAATTACAAGCCTCTCAGAAGAACAATATGAAGAATTGAGCCGATCCAGCTTGGTATCCGTAGTTGGTGTCAGTCAGAGATTGGGCAGCATTGATACATCTGGAATGGACGATGCCCTGCTGAGTATTACCTGGATAGACGAAACAGAATGGCAAGAACACCGTGTACCAACAATTTCGGATATACACGGAGATTATCCGCAAGCAAAAAATGAAATTATGCTCCCTACATGGGCTTTGCGTGCAATGGGGATTGATGATCCACAGATAGGGATGAATATTTCCCTTTCCTATCAACTCGGAACAGATTATCAATATATCTCCGATGAATTTGTTTTGTCGGGCTATTACACAGATTATTCGGCTTCACGTGCAGGCAACCGTGGTGCCGCTTATGTTTCGGAGCTTTTTGCAACACAAACAGGGCTTCCCTTTGATAGTGTGTCTACCGCAATGATTTCTTTTTCTGATGACAGTAATGCCCTGCGATCCTGTGAAAAACTAAAACGGAAGATTTCGTTTACAGAAAGTCAGTCCTTTGAAATTGTACCTATTGCTCAGAGCAATTCCACCACCATTGTTCTTCCACTGGCTGCTATTATCGTCTTTATCATTATCAGCGGCTATTTGCTGATTTATAACATTCTGTATATCTCAATTTCAAGAGATACACAATTCTATGGACAGCTTAAAACGATAGGCACGACAAAAAGACAAATCAAGCGGATCGTGCGTTCTCAAATATTCAGAACGGCGGTGATCGGTATTCCCAGCGGCCTGATTGTCGGTGGTATTGTTTCGCTTGGACTTGTTCCGTTTGCCATGAATATGATGTACTCAAGCGATACAGACCTTGGGGAGATAGTGTCCTTTTCCCCCATTATTTTTGCGGGTGCCGCAATCTTCACATTTTTTACTGCAATCATCGGCAGCATGAAACCAGCGAAAATAGCTGCAAGTATTTCTCCTGTTGCGGCTTCACGCTATACGGAGGCAAATACAAGGAGTTACCGAGATCATAAGAGCCATAGAACAAAATTATCTCGGATGGCACGAGATAATATTTTTAGAAACCCTAAAAGCGCTTTCCTTACTTTTGCGTCCTTATTTTTAGGCTTAATATTGTTTTTGGTTTCTGCTGGTCTACTATCAAGCCTAAGTCCCGACAATTTTGTAAATCAATGGGGAGAAAGTGATTTCGCATTGACTTACAGCATTTCCGAAGAAGGAAACCTGCTCTCTGATGAAATGTTGCAGCAAATTGAAACAATGCAGGGAATTGAAAATCTGCGCGTCACTTATTCTGCTTCACCGTGGCCCACTATGGATGTCATTTACGACGAAAATGTATTCGGGAAATATATTGATTCCTTGGATGGCGTATCAGGTCTTGATTTTTCAAATGCGGAAACACGAAAAAACTATACAGATAATTTTTGGAGCGGCGTTTACGGAATAGATTCCAGATATATCGAAGAACTTAATAAAACGCTTGATAAGCCTATTGACTTAACCGCCTTTGAAAAGGGAGAGTTGGTGGTTTTGTCCGCTATGACGGATGATGAGGGAAACCTATTGATTCAGCCAGGGCAAGCAATCACCGTTGTCGGTGAGTCCGGGGAACAGGTCTTTACAGTGGCAACTGGCTTTCTGGACGCTGATTTTCAGAATGGTCGAGGAAATGAGAGAGGTACTGCCCCTGATTTGTATATCAGTGAGCAGGCAATAGAGAAGTTGTCTGGAGAAACCAAAATCTTTCGGATTGCTTTTGATACGATTGATAGCAGTTATGACAAAGGGATTATGGAGCAGCTTCAATCCATTACTGCTTCGTCACCGGGCATTACGATTCTGTCACGATATGAAAAGCAGCAAGAAATGGCCGGATATTTGCTGACCTCAAGGATTATAGCCGCAGGGTTGTCCGCTGTATTTTTGCTGATAGGAATTATGAATTTCATTAACACAATGGTTGTTAGTGTAAATACTCGGAAACATGAATTTGCAACACTTGAAAGTATAGGAATGACGAAAAAGCAAATTAGAAATGTATTGCTTTGGGAAGGCGGGTATTATTGGAGTATTTCTTTCCTACTGCTTGCCACACTGGGAACAGCGATATATATTCCAATATACTCAGCCTTTAGAAGAATGGTTCCTTATGCAGCTTTTCACTATCCTGTAATTTCTCTGTTGGTTGTCGCAGCTATTGTTTTGCTGGTCTGCTTGGCAACCCCCGTCATAACTTTCATGCAAAATGTTAAGCAAAGCGTTGTAGAGAGACTGCGGCAGAATTAAATATTTGCGATGAAAACCGGGAGATTATTCTCCCGGTTTTTCAAATCTCACAGGTTCGTGAGATTTCAGCCCATTATTCTGTCGAAACAGCGTGTGTCAGTGACATTTCTGTGAGGATTGCTTGTTAAGATAAGCGCAAAAGGAACAAGCTGCCGCACGACGGCAAAAGAAAAAAAGCCGTCGTACAGCAGCCTATCAACACGCCCATTTGAAACGGCGGCTTTGATTTTCAGAGCCGCCGTTTCTTTGCGTCTACACAAACCAATGACGACTTGTAGGGACACGGTAGCCGATGGGAGGTTATTTTGCCGTGTTCATTTTATTATTTCATTGTTCGCGTGATCTGCACCAGCTAAAAAAAGCGTAGCCCCTCCGTCGGAGCAGTCCGGTTTTGAACATGAAATTAAACAGTACATAACCGATAATACTTTTTCGTGCGCTTGTGCGGCCTTGTGTCGCGCAGGCGCATTTTGCTTTCCAGACTTCGAGGCAAAGTGTCCCGAGGTGCGGTGCCGTTCTCCGCCGTTACTCCATTTCGTTTCCGACCAACCCCGAACAAACTGAAATGGAGGATTTTACGATGACTACTATCAATTTGAAAGATTTTTATTATTGGTACACGCAGGATCAGCTTATCGAAGTTTCTGACGAGGTGGCCGAGGTATTCAAGGCCGATGCCCGCTATGAGATGGCCTATCAGCGGCGGCTCTCCCGGCACAAGGCGCAGTATTCTCTGGACTGCGATGACGGGATCGAATATTCCGCCTGCCTGCATGAGCCAACGCCCCAGGAGCTGCTGGAGCGCATGGAGCTGTTCATCCGTCTATGGAACGCCCTCAACTCTTTGCCGGAGATCCAGGGCCGCAGAATTGACGCACATATCATTCTTGGCAAGTCGATTAAGGAAATTGCCGAGGCCGAGGGCGTACATGAGGAGTCTATTCGCCAGTCGATCAAGCGTGGCCTTGAACGCATGAAAAAAACTTTTTGATTTTTTCATCTTAACCCACTTGGAATTGATGAAAAAATGTCTCGGTTTATGAGAGGAGGTTTTCTTCCTAACGCAAGGGAATAACGGCAACCCTGAGTAAGTTCGGGGAGCCAGACGGTGGGTGCGCGGTGACATTTCCAAAAAGAGATTGAGCGAACAACACCAACATCGTAAATGGGCCCGGCCATCCCAAGGCCACGATCCGGCAATGAACAGACTGGCTGCCTGTTCCTCCGGGCTTGTCGCTTCACTTGCTTTGAGAGCGCCGCACAGAAAATAACGATTGTCTTTGGACAGGCCAAGTAAATATGTGCGGCGCTCTCTAATATTCAAAAACTATAATAAACCTCGAGACAAAGTGTCCCAAGGTGGAGTAAGGCAACAGGCCAGCATCCCGGTGGTGCTGGCCTGTTGCGTTTCCCCACCAAACAGCGGGAGGCGTTCTATCAATCTGCGAAGGAGGTTTACCGTGAAATTAACTACACAGGAACTTGAACAAATGAGAAGCGTTGACATTGGCGCGGTGGCTGCCGAGTCCCTGCCTGATGTGAGCGGTATGACCTTTGACAATGCGCTTTCCCGAAAGGAGCGCATCTCTCGATTTTTGCAGACTGTCAAAAATCCATACTGCTTTTGCATCGGTGGTGTTGGCGTGAAAATTGAATTTGCTGAAAGCGGGCCATCTCTCCAAGATAAGCTGACGGATTTCCTGCTGCGGCAAAGAAGCGGGCTGTAACTTCGGTTACAGCTCGTTTTGCTTCTTCGAGACAAAGTGTCCCGAAGTGGAGGCATCCTTGTTGTCCTCCCCGGACAGAGTTATAATATAAGTGTAATGTGATAGGGAAGGAGGAACAATGGCACGAGCAAAAAACAGAGGGTATCAGCAGAGTTTCTCTCCCTCTTACACAATCCGCCGCTGGCGGCTGGGCATCTATATCCGGCTTTCAAAGGAAGATTTGAAAAAAGGAAAAGACGATAGCAACAGCGTAAAGAACCAGCGTGACCTACTGAACGATTTTTACCGACGCAACATTGACGAGTTTGAAAGTATCACGGAATATGTAGATGACGGACATACTGGAACGGACGCTAACCGTGAAGATTTTCAACGGCTCTTGGCGGATGTCATGAGTGGTAAAATCAACTGCGTTATAGTAAAAGACCTGTCCCGCTTCGCACGAAATTATAGCGATGCCGGAAGTTTGATCGATAACCTGTTTGTTCAAATGGGTGTTCGCTTTATCAGCCTTGCTGAGAATGTGGACAGCTACAAGAACCCCGACAGCGTTTCAAATATCATCGTTCCCATTACAAACGTGATGAACGATAATTACTGCTATCAGACTTCCAAAAAGATCCGGCAGGTATTTGATTACAAACGGCGCAACGGCCAGTATATCGGAGCATTTGCTCCTTACGGCTATGTAAAGCACCCAAAGGACAAGCACAGGCTGATTGTTGATCCCGATGCTGCTGAAAATGTCAAACTCATTTTCACAATGCTTATTCAAGGGTCATCAAAACGTGCTATCGCGCTGTACCTGAACGAACACGGCGTACCGAGCCCCTCGGCTTACAAGGTACAAAAGGGCTTGCCTGTTTCGACAAGAGGGTATGACGATCCTATGTGGGGAGTCCGCATGATCCACTCCATTCTTACCAATCCGACCTACACCGGGGATTTAGCCCAAGGCCGAAGCCGGGTGAAAAGCTACAAGGTACACCAGATTGAAGCTGTTCCACGCGAGGAATGGGTGGAAGTGGCTGGAACGCATGAGGCCATTATCGACTATGAAACTTTCGACAAGGTACAGGCTCTCTTACAGCGTGATACCCGTACTTCCCCGAAAGGCCGTGAGGTACATTTATTCAGCGGCTTTCTGAAATGTGCCGATTGCGGGCGGGCCATTACCCGATGCGTTGGCAAGAACAACAATGTATATTATTCTTGCTCAACCTACAAGAACCGTTCCCGGACAGCCTGCACCATGCACTCAATCAAGCATGAACGGCTGGAGGCTGCTGTTTTGTTCGCTGTACAGCATCAGGTACATTTGGCTGTTTCCTACTCGGAAATCGTCACGCAGATCAATTCCGCTCCAATCAAAAAAAGCCAGTCTTACCGACTGGACGATCTGATAGCTGCAAAAGAGCGGGAACTGACAAAGATAACACGCTACAAGCAATCTCTTTATCAGGACTGGAAAGACGGTGAAATCACCCAGCAGGAATACCGGGATATGAAGGCTGACTATGAACGGCAGACTTCTGATATTTCCGCGGTGCTTACCCGGCTGAACGCTGAACGCGCAGAACTGGCAAACGGTGTGGACAACGAGCATCCTGCACTGGTAGCCTTTATGAAGTATCAGAACATTGAAGCCCTCAACCGTGAAATCTTGGTTGAACTTGTGGACTATATCAAGGTCTATGAAAACGGCAATATCAGCGTGAAATTCAAATTTGCTGACGAGCTCCGCAAGATTGCCGAGTACATTGAAATCAACACTACGGAAGATACCGCAGTAGCGGGCTAACCCCCGCTACAAACCCCTTTGACAGTGTGTTTTCCTAATAGGCGCTAATCATACGGATTTTGTACTGGAAACGGATTTTGGGCCAGAAGAACTGGATGCAGCGCTGGTGCGTGCAATGCAAAAAGCAAAGGATGGGTTTGATGCGTCTTCGCTGCAGAAAGACCGGGTAGTGATCCATGGAGTACATCAGTTTACTCCGATTATGTTGCGTGCGATTGAAACGATTGCACGGTATAAAGAAGTGATTCTGCTGTTTCCCTATCAGCAACAATATAAGAATGTATATCAGACTTGGGTTAATATTTATTCTGCATTTGATAGTCAGTCGCAGAATTTTGGAGGGATGGATCGGGGCTTGGTATGGGCAGATGCCTCCAGAAATTCGGCAAATATCCTTGCAGACCGGATTGGTAGACTGATGGAGGGCAGGCTGGAAAGCTTGTCACCGACCTCGTTTGATGTAATTGAATTCGATAATGTTACAGAGTTTGCAGACTATGCGGCGAATATATTTGAACGCGCTGTACAGAAGAATCCGTCGAGCCCGATGAGCGGAATGTCAGAGCAAATTTATGCGGCAGACAGCTCTGTGAATAATATTCTAAAGGTTTATTTTCCGGAACAATTTGGAGAACGAAAATTTCTTGACTATCCACTTGGCCATTTTTTTCTTGCAATTGCAAACATGTGGGATGCAAAGAAGGATGAAATGGTCGTTGCAAATCTCGATGACATGAAGGAGTGCCTCAATGCGGGAATTCTTGAAGAGGAATATACAGGACAACTCTATTCCATCTTTAAAAGGGCAGAACCGGCATTTGATGGGTGCAGGTCAGTTGAAGAATTGCTGAAACGGTTAGACCGCATAGAGCGAAATATAAAACGATCCTATCAGCCTGAAACACAGGAGATCTTGAGCCACGTTTCGTATTATGCTCTTTCAAATAAAGAGCGAACGATTCTCAGAAATGCACTGAAGGAATTGGAAGAACTTGCTAGTTACTTTTACGAGGACTTCGAAAATAAACCGCATAATTTTAAAGATTTCTATAAGCGGTTGAAACGGTATCTGCAGGAGGAGATTATCGACGCAAAGCAGCTAAATGATGATTTTTTAGATATTGTACATCGTGTTCTGGAAAGATTGAATGAGGTTGAGGATATTGATGCGTCGGCATCATTTGAATGTCTGAAATCTACGATGTCGGTTTATTTGACTCAGGAAGCGCGCCCTGAGAAAAGTGCGCACTGGATTGTCCGAAATTTTGAGCAGATTGATGGTGATATTCTGAGATCAAAGCTTGATGCTGCCGGAGAAAAATGCTATCATTTTGCCTGCCTTTCTGATGCAGATCTCAATACAGTAAAAGTACCGGAATTTCCATGGCCATTGGATGAGGCTTTTTTCGAAGTCGCACAAAATCCTGTGGACTGGAAATATCAAGTCTATGTCAACGCACGCAGAGAACAAAAAAATTTCAGACGGTACGCGCTCTTGTATGGATTGGAGTTCAACAGATGTAATTTTAAATTGAGCTATATGAGGCAGGACCGCGAGAAGGATCAGGAACTGTATTACGTTCTTAAAATCCTAGGAGCGCATATTGTGCCTTATCGTGAAATGAGGATCGGAGAGCAGCTTGCGCCGGTTTCACATTTTACTCTGCAAGGTGCAGTTGGTGGAAATTATAATGAGTTTGATTACAGTCGTTATAAGATATGTAAGTACCGTTTTTTATTGGAAACGATTATAGAAGGCGATACTATTTATAAAGATCCATTCTTATTGACTAAATATCTGGAGGTTCTGCTTGAAAACAATGTGCGGGAGCGTTGCGCAGGCTATCCTGCCAGCGAAACACTCCTTCAGAAAGCAATTGATGAGTCGTATGCAGAATTGAAGAAATATTTTCCCTTTGTCCTGACAGCAAATCAAATTGATGTAGTCTGGAATATCCGCAGACGACTCCTTGGAATAAAGACAAAAAGCTTTCCTCAGTTAACAAGCGCGGACCGACGAGAAATGATGCTGCGAGAACTCTTTATTTTCAAACAGCTGAAGAATCAGCAGTTGGATCGTGGAAATGTTTTGCAGGGGAAATTTGACATGCCATCAATAGATCACATGAAGCAAACGCTATCTGTCGAGGCTTTGCGACAGGTGAAATTTGAAAAATCACCGGATGTATGGTGTCAATACTGCTCGAACAGGGATGTTTGTGCAGCATGCTATGCCACCGCAAAATTGTGAGACGGGGAAATTTTTATGCTTGAAAAAAGAATGTATGTGCGCTTTCCGGCGGATGCGGAAAGTATTTCCGATCCACGTGTTTTTATGTGCGGTCAAATTGCGGAAATTGACGAGTTTAAAAAGACTGTTACAATAAAGATCCATGATCCATTTGAGTATCTGCAGTTCTTTGAAAATTACCCTAAAAACAAAGTGGAGCTTCCGATTCAAGCGGTAGATCATTGTGGAATGTTCATAGGATCTGACGTGATGGTGCATGGAAAAATCTGCACTGTGCGCACTCGACAGAAAGACCAAGAGGGCTATTTTGCTTATTATGTACAAGATAAAAAAAGCAAAGATGTTTTCGAGGTTTCCGAAAAGGAAATCGTAGCAGCGTTCAATAATGGGCATGTGGACCCGTCTGTGCAGCTTGCTCGATACGAATTCCAAAATCCGTGCTGGTACTTGGGGCATTCTGTTGTTTCCAGAAGCATGAACATCCTGAATAATTCAATCAATGGATTCAAAGAACTGGCGGGTTCAAAAATTTATCTTCTTCCCCATCAGGTTAATACAATTATGCGCTGTCTTCAGAAGAAACCGTGTCGATTTATGCTGGCGGATGAAGTCGGCATGGGAAAAACCGTTGAGGCGATTTCGATCTTAAAGATCTATATGCAGGATAAGGCATGCGTAAAGGCACTGATTGTGGTTCCGAAGACATTGAAAGCACAGTGGGAAAAGGAACTCCTTTTAAAATTCAACCTTTCTACGGGAACCGGGAAAAATTATAGCAGTATTGCGATTAAGTCAGTGCAGGAATTGGATTCGATGGATCTGAACAGGAACTGGGACTTTGTAATTGTAGATGAAGTACACCGTTGTTTGTCAGACAAAATTGTATATGAACAACTTCATCGACTGAGCCGGAAAGCTCAGAATGTACTGCTGCTGAGTGCAACACCGGTACAACAGCGAAAAGGAGAATACCTTGCTCTCCTACGTCTTCTTCAGCCAGAGAAGTATGACAACTATACGGATGAATGGTTTAGCCAACTGATCGATAAACAAAGTAAGATTGTTCAGAAAACAGCACTGATTCTGGATGATATGGTTGATTACCAGGAAGAAATTTCTGCAGCCCAGAATGAGCAGACAGATCCACATGAATCAGACGAATGCCGAGATTTGTTTGATGAGATTGTAGAGGATCTGCAGGAGGTTTGCAATGCGCTTGGAGACGAAAAGCTATCCAAGCTTCTGAAAACGATTGATTTCTCTTCGGGCGATCTTGGTGTGTATGACATTAAAGTGGTTGTGTCGTATATTTGTGCTAGCTATCAGATTGAGAGCAATATTATCCGAAATCGTAGAAGGATTTTGGAAATGGCAGAGGACGGGCAACACCTAATGCCGACGCGTGAGCTGAAAACAGTACCGTACAGTCTGGATCGTGATAAAAATATATATGAGACACTTTGTTACCAAGAAATTTCAGACTGGCTGGAAAATAATGGAAAAGATGCAGATGTGGAAAACAGCGTCCGTTTATTATTGAGTTCGTTTTTTAGTTCACCGTGGGCTTTTTCGGCAACAATTTCTTCTGTGAAAAAGGAGATGAGCTCTTTTCCGGAGGAATTGGAAGAATATGTGAGAAATTGGATTAAATTTGAAGATCACATCGTAAAAGATATTGCGGATATTTTGGATGATCCGGATTCCTATGAGGCAGAATACTCTACACGGCTAGTTACAATACTCGATCTTCTATATGATGAGTTATATGATCAAAAGATCGTTTTGTTTACCAATTTTGCAGAAACATTTTGGGCTTATCGTATTGCTTTGCAAAAAGTTTTTCAGCCGGATGAGATTGCTTTTTTTGGAGCAGGAATGTCCCCGATGGAGATTGAATTGAATTCGTATCGTTTCCAAAATGATAAAAACTGTCGGATTATGCTTTGTGACTACACAGGTGGTGAAGGTCGCAATTTTCAGTGTGCGGACTATATTGTGCATATTGATTTACCATGGGATGCGAGCACAATTGAGCAAAGAATCGGAAGATTGGATCGATTAGAGCGTGATCCATCTCGACCGGTAGTACATTCGGTTTTGGTTTATGCACAGGATACCTTTGAGGAAGCTCTTTATCGTTTCTGGAATGAAGGACTGAAAATTTTCACACAGTCACTCAGCGGTATGGAAATCATCATGCGGGACGTTGATCGGGAAATCGTTTCGGCGGTAAAAGAGAATTTTAAATATGGTTTATTTGACCGAATTCCTCAGATTGTGGAGCTGGCAAAATCTATGCGCTCTGCGGTACAAAAAGAACAGAATTATGATGCGGCTGCCTTCGTTTTCCGGCCGATGTATACAGAACTGAAGCGGCTGGTTAATTATTATGCTCAAAATGAAAATGAGCTTTTTGCGAGTGCAATGACAAATTGGGCAAGTCTTGCCGGCTTTAAGGGATTTAGAAGCGATGAAGATCTTGTAACCTACACGGAAGAATCCTTCTCGCTTAAAGCGGCATTTAATTCACAGCTCATCCCGCCACGCTGGAATGATTACCTTATGGAAGAGCAAAATAAGTTTGTGACGAGCGTGCAGGACGAGTATGACCGCAACCATCAGACAAAAAATCCGAGCCGTGCAATTCGTGGTACTTTTACGCGAAAACGGGCAATTGAAAATGACTATATTCATTTCTTTGCGCCGGGCGATGATGTTTTTGACTGTATTGTAAATAATGCGATTCTCTCATGCAAGGGATGCTCTAGTGCCTTTGCGATCGAATCGAATTTGAATTGGAAGGGATTTGTTTTTGTGTTTGCACCGACGCCAAACGAGTCGTATTTGCTGGAAAATGGTGTGTCGGTTCATACGCTGAGTGCATATCGAAATTACTTGATGTCAGAGCAGGTTATAATTCCATACAGCATAGAAAACCCAGAGGAGTATACAGATGGGCAAATTGTACAGGAATATTTAAAACAATTGGGAGCCAACATTCTAAAGGAAAAAACAGTTCACTTTGGTAAGAGAAGCCGAGTGACAAGCTATCTTAGCAGTACAATTGGTGATATGAAAAATATTGAGTGGTTTCGTGGTACATATTCTGAAGAACGCTGGCGAGAGATGGTTGTTACAGCAAGGAAATCTGCGCATGAAAAAGCATTGGAGCAGATCCGAAAACGTTCTAATATTCGTGGAGCACGAGAAGAAATGGAACGTGTTCTTTCGGCGAGGGAAGCGAGCCAGGTTTATTATGGACAACACGATGACAAAATTTTAGTGTTAAAAGAGGAACAGAAAGTTGTTCTTGAAGCGCTTCGACGTCCCAAGATTTTGTTGGATTCGGTTGCATTTATATGGATGGTGAAAAACTGATATGGACTGTGACACGCTGATTTTTCAAATGGAGAGATACCTAAACGGTGTACAGGACAGTGTAGATGTCGATTGTGACTTTGGAACGTCGGCGGCAGAACGCTTTATACTGAACACAGGCAAGAGACTGAGAAATGCTTGGATTCTATATCGTAGAGAACCTGCGTATAAGGATGATTTCCTTCTGGCGCTGAGAGATTATCTGATTGTGATGGAAACCGATCTTCACCTTCCAGATCATTGTGTACCGGAGTACAATGATTACTCCATTGTAAAAGATATGCAAAAGGGAACCTTTTTTGCAACACTTGAGCTTCCGGAAACAGTTAATCGCAAGTTTGTGGAGAGGGCATTTCTCATAGGAAACAATGCCCCACAGCGCAAAGAAAGTGGTGCACGTTACAACCTGCAGTCGGATCCATTTATTTATAAGCTAACCGGCTATTCAGAGTTTAAGTCGATTGAGCAAAAGATTGCCGTTCATGGGGCACTTAGAACGCCGGAGGGCTATACAACACTGGTGTCGCTTCCCACTGGCGGAGGAAAGAGTTTGATCACGCAGACAATTTCCTATCAGGACAACGGACTGACGATTGTCATTGTTCCAACGATTTCACTGGCGATCGATCAGGTTAGAGCTGCAAAAAAGGCGATTTGTTCAGAGCAGGTCGAAAAGGAAGTGTTCTGCTATCACAGCGGAGAAAATCCGACCCCCATTCTCCTGGCAATCCAGCAAAAAACAGCGAGGATGCTTTTTATTTCACCAGAAGCCTTGCTCAACAATAAAAATTTTGTAGAAGGTATTCGAAAGGCCAATGCGGAGCGTTACCTGAAAAATATTGTAATTGATGAAGCACATATTGTTGTAGACTGGGGCAGCCAGTTTCGAGTCGATTATCAATGCCTGGAATCATGGCGTAGACTTCTGCTGCAAAGCAATCCTTCCATTCGAACTTTTTTGCTTTCAGCAACATATGAAAAGCGAAGCATTGATATTTTGAAGAATCTCTTTTCGCAGGGGGGAAAATGGATTGAAGTTCGCTGTGATGCACTTCGCCATGAGCCGCACTATATTCTGATCAATGCAAAGTCGTATACAGACAAAAAGAAAAAGATGCTGGAATTGGTACGAAAACTTCCACATCCGATGATTATTTATGTGGCACGCCCGGAAGACGCAGAAAAAACCAAAGATGTTTTGAAAAATGCAGGTCTGAACAATGTGGAGACATTTACAGGCCTTACAAATGGAAGAAAGCGAGAGGAGCTAATTCAAGGCTGGATCGACGATAAGTTTGAAATAATGGTAGCAACATCTGCGTTTGGTGTAGGTGTGGATAAAAGCGATGTTCGTACGGTATTGCATCTTTATATTCCACCAAATCCAAATGCATATTATCAAGAACTGGGACGTGGCGGTCGAGATGGATTGCCCTGCTTAAGTGTGATGTGTGTTGATCCGGATGACTCGAATATTGCATTTCAACGGATTAACAAAAAAGTGCTCACCTCAAAAAAGATTGTTGGACGTTGGAACAGTATGTATAACAGTGCAACGTCACCTCGAAAAGGAAATTATGCATATATTGATACATCGGTAAAGCCGGAGTACAATATACAAAAAGATGAACTGGAGGATACCCCTGCTTCTGAAGCGGATACAAACTGGAATATTTACGTCCTTCTTCTTCTCCGCAGAAATAATTTGATCCGCATTCAGGAAGTGATCCCACAGGGAGGACTATACACCTTTGTGATTGAAGTTCTTGATGAGCGACTGCTTGATTGCGGACAGGAACAAGAACAGTTAATTGAAACAATACGCCAGAAAGAATGGGACTACTATGAGGGCGCATTAAAAACGATTCAATTGGCCGTTCGCAATTATAAAAAAGTTTGCTGGTCTGAAATGTTTTATGACACGTACGATAAAGTTTCAGAGTACTGTGCAGGATGTGACAAACATATGGAACCTATAAACGGAGACACGTTTGAGTTTGCACTGAAGTCTGCTGTACAGAGCCCGCTAAGACCGTTGTTGGCAGAGCAAACAGCACTCCTTGGGGGTGCAAAAGACGCGATTGTTTATGTACAGGATGAAAATCGTGCGGCACTTGTTGATGCACTTCTAAAAAAGGGATTATCCGTGTTGATTGTAAAAGACCGGCTTGAGGGAATGGACGCATTATCTAATTGTGAGAATGTTTTGATCCTGAATGAGTACACGCTTACAAAACTAGTTCAGAAGAACAACTGGTATTATCTCTCTGGATTGATTGGAGTTTTGTACCAAGGAACGCCAAGTGAGATCTACGAAGAATTGCGTATTGTCAGCAACCGCTTGAGCGGAAGACCGGAAACGGGAATTGTTCACATCATCGCAGAAAATAGACGCTTTGATTGGATGGATAAATCCTTTTCGGATCTGGTAGAGGGCCCAGTGCTTTCGCTTCAAACTATTTTAAATGGTTAAAAGGAGCTTTTCATGTTTCGAGAGAAAATGGTGACGCCGGCAATACCGGAACGCGTATATGTACTGTGCAAAATTGTTGAAAAAGGGCCGATATCCAGCAGTGAGCTAAAGGAAAAAATGGAACCAGCGGAGCTGAATGCTGATACGAGCACGGCTTATTTTCCAGATTACCGGACAGCTGCAGAGGAACTTGGACTGATTATTACATCAGATAATATGATTTCACTGGCAGTAGATCCGAGTGTCATAGAATCCCGTCAAACGATGCGGAAATATGTCAATGGGGTACTACGAAAATTTTCAGATGGTCAATTTTATCAGGTAACCCATGCATATTACATGCTGGGCGCAGATGCGCTAAAAACAGAAAAAAATCTGTCAAATCTTGGCCCAGTGATGAGTGAACTGACAGGACAGAAGGTGGACGCTATGGCTATGCGTGCTTGGCGCTTCTGGGTGTCGTATCTTGGTCTTGGCTATTTGCAGGAAATGTTTATGATTCCGAATGCCGATATTTTTCTGCAGGATGTAATAGAGCTTGCCGGACTGGAAAAAGAAAAAAAATATTCCTTTGGTGAGTTTATTAACCGGATATCGCCATACTGTGGGATCATTATGGATGAAAACCAAAAAAATCATCGGCTGAGTTACGGAATGTCAAACGGCTTGCGCACTTTGCACGATGCGGGAATCCTTAAGATGGAACATTTTTTGGATCAGAAAGACATTTGGACACTGTATCCGTTAAAAGCACACCCAATCCGTGATACGGTAACGAATATTACGATCGGAGGTTAATGATGGATCGAATTATTGCGAGCGAACGCATTGCGAGCGTGATAAAACCGGACTCAATCACGGTCTTACAAGGGGATTTTCTGGCAACCCATGTGGCACTCGATAAGCTGTACCTGCTGGATAAATTCGAGTATACTCCTTCTGAAAAGAAAAATTATTCTGAAGAGGAAATTTACAAGCAGTACATTTGCAATCCGGAAAATCGCCATCAATTTATTGTGGTTTATGGCAAGAGCGGCACAGGCAAATCACATCTGATCCGCTGGTTTGAGACGCGATTTGAGCAGGAAAAACCGGAGAATGAAGTAATCCTGTTCATTCGTCGAAGCGACAATACCCTGAAAGGAACCATTCGGCAGTTGCTAGAAAAGCCGGAAGTACAGGAAATCGCAAATCGTGAGGTTTATGAGCGGCTGGTTCGTGCGTCTGCTTCGGTAGATGAAGAAAAACTCAAGGATATGATCTATCATAACTTCATTATCGAGATTGCACATGATGATAGCAGTCATTCTGTGGAGCTTACCAATGTAAAGCGCAAGCGTTTGGAAGCGCTGCTGAATAATGAGGTTATGCATAGCCGCCTGATGGAAAGCAATGGCCCCATTGACCGTATGTATTCCAAGGTGGCAGAAACGACGAAACTAGTCGATCGAGATACTGTGGCAGAATTCCGAGCAGAGGATTTCTATATCTCGGCAGATTTCTATGAAGAAATGCTTTCAGCCGGAGCAGATCGAAAGTCGGAACAAATGGCACGGGAACTGATGGCGGATGAAAGTGGGCCAGAAGAAGCTGTAAAACTTGCAGCATACCTGAATCAGTTTGTAAATGATGTGATTCAGCGCTGCGCCGGAATTGAGCCGGGAGACTTTCGACAGATTTTTCAGGATATTCGAAAAGAACTTTATCGGCTGGGAAAGAACCTGACGCTATTTATTGAGGATGTTACTTCGTTTACCGGAGTAGATGATGCACTTCTGGATGCGCTGATTGTGGAGCATACGGGCATGAATGAGGGCGAGCATCTTTGCCGGATCTCGTCTATCGTGGGCACCACGAATGACTATCTGCAGAACAACTTCCGGGATAACCATAAGGATCGCATTACCAAGTGCGTATATATTCCAACGGATGCTATGAGCGAGGCTGGTCTTTTTGAATTTGTGGGACGATACTTGAATGTGATGTCCCTGCCAGAATCCGTAGTCTCCGATTGGGCAAAAAATCAGGCACGACCGGAAGATTATCCTGTGCACGAGGTTAAAGAGGGGACGGCATGGGAAGTTGTTGAGATTGCAGACGGAAAGAAACTGTGCCTGTATCCGTTTACAAAAAATAGCATCCGGTATCTTTACAACGAAGATTTAAGAGAAGGATTTCGAACTCCACGGTATATTATCCGAGATCTGATTGAACCGGTTGTTACAGATATTCTGAATAATCCGATGGCTTTTCCAAGCGGAAAGTATACGATAGGTGGAGTAAATCAAAACCTTCTTATTGCAGTTGATAGGCAAATTACAGATGAAATACAGAAAAAACGACTGATTGCGTTCTTGTGTATCTGGGGCAATGGTCAACCGGATCAGTATACGGAAAACGGAGTTACCTATATTTCCGGGATCAGGAAGGAAATTCTGGAGGAACTGAATCTACCGGTGATTACATTCACGGAAGTTTCGGCACCGAAACGAGAAGCAACAACGGAAGGAGAATCAAAAAAGCGCACGGCTGCGCTGCCGGAGAAAAAAGAACCTGAGACTGCAACGAGTGTAACTGCGGAGATACAGGAGAAAGTTGGTGCAGCTACCGATGCCTTGATGCAATGGTCCGGCGGAAGGGAAATTGACATCTCGGCCAATGTTGGCATCAGTGGTGTTTTGCGTGCAGCGGTGGAGGATATGAATGCGTTTTTGTTTTCTGCTATTGACTGGCAGGCGGAAGGCATCAGCATGGATCATGTCAATAAGGTGAAGAAATCCGCTGTAAAGATTGTTGCACTTGAAAATCAGACAAAAGGTATGGGGCTTTATTATATGCCCGCGAATATCGAATCGGTAATCGTAATCGGTGCATTTGTTCGATGGAGGCAATACGGAAAAAGTAGCTGGAATTACGAACCGGATGCAGATTGCGATGCGTACTTTGTAACATCGTGGGCACACAAGATCCACAGAACATTTGTGGATCTTGTTCGTGCAGAAACAAAAGAAAAGGTGCCCTACATTGATGCTGCAATGATGACTGAAATTTATCGGATGATATTGTGTGGTGAGGTTCAAGGTCAGACGCTGCGGAGCTTTTCCATGCAGACATTATTGGAAAGCTCCTGCAAAAAAGTACCGGGAAATACCAGTCATTCGAGAGAATGGCTGGATTTGGCATCGCTTGTTGCACGTGATGGCGAAACAATGCACGAGACAGTGCGACAATACTTTAATATTGTGCAGGGTGGAGGCGGTTCAATCGTTGTCTTGAATGAGCCTGCTTTTAACGAAAAATTGTCTAGACTTAAGAACAAGAAACTGCAGATTCCAGAAGAAAAATTGAATTTGGAGGATCCGGTAAAGCTGCGTCGGGATGTGTACGCAAAGGCGAAAGACATCATGGATCGTGTGGACAAAGTTGCACAGAAGGAATTGGAAAAAGCATATCTGATTCTTCAAGATATTTATGAGTGCTATGGATGCGATGAAATTGAAGAAGATGACATCAATGACTTTGTGGAAACAACTGGTCAGTTTTATGCGGAAGCTAATAATTCCAGGATTAACATCCAAGCTATAACCCAACAAATTGATGCGATAAAGAAAACAGCCAAGCAGATTGCAAAGGCAATTCGCCTTGTAGAAGATGCACGGGAAGCAACCGATGCGCTTACCATCCTTCTGACGTTTTCTGGCGATCCGATCTCTAGGCTAATTCCGTTTCAGGAACTGCTAAAAAGGGTGAAAAGTACAGCACAGACTGTTCAAACCAAAGTGGCGGAGAGAATGGCAGCATTAGGCGAGACGGATTCGGCGATATCCGCTACTGACCGCTATTATGCGGAAAATGTGGTGATTTCAAAATGGAAGAAATTCTTGGAAAGAGGTGAGGACGATGAATGAAAGCATTTTGGAGCAACTGGACAGTCAAATTAAAGCAATGAGAGAGCTACGGCGCAAAGAGCAGAAAAAAGCAAACGCCGAACAACAGAAAGCAACGGATCAAAAATATAAGACACTTGTCCAACAGGCAGATCAGTATATGAACATCCTGAGTTATATTCAGGAAAATCTGGGATTTGTCTGCTCAGCCGAGTTGATAGCAGGATTGAGAACCTTCTTTTATAAACTGGAGAGTGCTGTATGTTATGGAGACGCAGAGAAGGAAGCTGTCTCGCAGGCAACGGATATGTTCAAGGGGGTTCAGAACGAAACCAAAAAAGTGTGGGCAAAATACTTTGACGCATTGACGAGGAAAACAAGGGGAACGCTGGAAATTGTCCGATCTATCGACCCGGAAAAGGTGATGAAGTGTTTGAAGCTGATTCAGGATGCCGAGGTTTGGACAATGGAAAAGGAAGTGTTTGAACGTCTGAGACAGGCATTGGATGGAGCTGAGGCGCTTATTCAGGGACTCGGCCTTAATTCGAACATAACGGACTTCCTTTCTAAAATGGCGCATGGACAGGCAACATTGAAAGACCTGAATGAGGACATCATCGCTTGGATTCGAAAAGGAAATTTTGAATATCGGGTCAAGTTGTCCTTCAGGTAAGGCGGAGGGAAAATCATTGACAGAAGCCTACCCCAAAGGTATACTTATTATTCTAGGTAAATAATCAAATGAATACATTGATGTTATTTTAACGATTGGGATGTGCTGCTATGAGCGTGATTGCGAAGGAAAATATTGATGGTCTTATCACAACCATCCAAAATCTGTATTTGTCTGATGATATTCCATGGATGATTGGATATTCGGGTGGAAAAGACAGTACTGCGACCGTCCAACTCGTGTGGATGGCAATAGAAAGACTTCCTGCCGAAATGCGGAAAAAGCCGATCCATATTATGAACACAGACACGCTTGTGGAATCTCCAATTGTCTCACAGTGGGTGAAAAAGTCTTTGGAGCAGATGAAGGTGGTTGGGAAAGAAAAGGACATGCCTTTTGTTCCTGAACAGCTCACACCAGATTTCAACAATACATTCTGGGTTAACCTTATTGGGCGAGGATATCCTTTTCCGCGAAAAAAATACCGTTGGTGCACGGATCGTTTGAAAATTCAGCCAGTGAACAATTTCATTCGTAATAAAATTGCAGAACATGGCGAAGTGATCCTTGTTCTCGGAACTCGAAAGCAGGAAAGTGCACGACGGAATCGTACAATGGTGAACCTGGAGAAGAAGCGTGTAAGAGAGTTGCTTAGCCCGAATCCAACGCTTGCAAATGAATTGGTTTTTTCGCCACTGGAAAATTGGTCAGATGATGACGTCTGGGTGTTTTTGATGCAATACAAAAATCCATGGGGATACTCAAACGTGGATTTGTTGACAATGTATCGAGGCGCATCGGCAGATAACGAATGCCCGTTGATGGTCGATAAGAGCCTGCCCTCTTGTGGCAAGAGCCGATTTGGGTGTTGGGTTTGCACTATGGTGGAAAAAGATAAATCCATGGAGGCGATGATTGCAAATGATGAGGAAAAGGAGTGGATGACGCCGTTACTTGAGTTTCGGAATAAATTTGGTGATGAAAATGGTGACCGTGAACGCAGAAGTTTTCGACGCATGAACGGACAAATTCAGGGAAGCCATGGGAAGTTGTTCCATGGACCGTATAAAAAAGAGGTTCGCGAAGAGTGGCTGAGAGACCTGCTCCAAATTCAGAATACAATCAATACAGAGGGGCCGGAAGAATTTCATAATCTTGAATTGATCCGTATGGAAGAGCTGCGTGCCATCCGGAAAATTTGGGTTATGGAAAAGCATGAGTTTGATGATGCTGTTCCGCGCATTTATAAAGAGGTATTTGGTAAGCCTTTTTCGGATCCGGAGTGGATTTATTCGGAAAACTTTGGAAAAGAAGAATGGGATGTTCTAAAAGATGTATGCGATCGAGTCTGTGAAGATGAAGTTCTCACATTTGAAATGATGTATAGCCTGATTGATATTGAAAACACGGCATCAGGACTCAATGATAGAAAAGGAATCACGGACCGTTTGGAGGCTGTAATCAGAAAGAGCTTCTATAAAGATGAGGAAGACGCAACGCGCTATTATTCGTCTCGTATGCGCCGAAAAAAAGATTTTGGAAGCGATTATGATAATAAATTTCTGGACGATTTGAATGAAGATGCAGCCGAATTTGATGATTGTGAGGATCAGGGCTAAATGGTTATAAAAAAGTTGATTTTAAATAATTTTGGCGTATATGCTGGAAGAAATGTGTTTGACTTTGTTCACCAGAAACCAATTGTCCTGATCGGCGGCATGAACGGAAGAGGTAAAACTACATTTCTTGAGGCAATTCTGCTGGCGCTGTATGGATCTAATTCAGTTGCATTCAAGGAGAGCAAATATAAGGCATATAGCAGATATCTGGAAGCCCATATGAATCGCAACAGCCTTGACCAAACAGCCTTTATTGAACTGGAATTTTATGAAAACAAAGGGGCGCAGCAAAAATATTCGATCCACAGAGAGTGGAATGCGGATACAAAGCGTGTAACAGAAACGATTGTAGCAAAGGAAAACGATTTATATAGCGACTTCCTGACGAAAAATTGGGCGATGTTCGTTGAAAATCTTCTGCCGAATGCCCTGTCTGGTTTTTATTTTTTTGATGGCGAAAAAATTGCAGATATGGCTGTTGACGAGACGAATGCACAATTGAAGGATTCGATTCGTTCAATGCTTGGAATTGGTGTTCTGGACGTTTTAAGAAATGACATTGGGAAATGCTTGCGTCGTGTGACAAAAGATCTGCAAGGAAACAACTCGGTGAATGAAATCCAGAACATCCGGGCAGAGCGTGAATCCCTTGAAAAACAAGCACAGATGTTCGAGTCGGAGCTTGAAACGCTAACTCAGAAAAAGGAAATCTGCGAAAAAAGGCTGGAGGAACTCCGTCACCGCTATGAAATAAAAGGAGGTGCGGCATCTGAAAGAAGACAGGAGCTTTTACAGCAGCAGGCGGAACTCCATGCTGCATTGGAGCAAAACCAGAATCAGCTGGTGGAGATTGCATCCAATGAACTGCCGTTGGTACTGGTAAACGATTTGATTCTTCAAATCAAGCTCCAGGCTGAGGATGAACATAATGACCTCGTGATGCAACAGGCCTTGGAGCAAATTAATGAGCTGTTGGAGAGTTATTGCGGAAAGTACCCTGAACATGCACAGGAAAGCAAGTCCTTTGTTGAGTATATAAAAGAGCACAGCGGCATGAATGTGAATGACCCAGTTTATCAGGTGTCTGACCATGCTCTCTTTCAGTTGAATACACTGCTGGAAAAGCTTTTGGAGGATAGTAAGAAAGCGGCCAATGAGGTACTCCTGAAAAAGAGAGAGCTTAGGAAGCAACTAAATAATGTTGAAAGTTATCTTTCACTGGATATTGACGAATCAACGCTTGAAAAGATCCGAAATCAGATGAAGGAGATCGAAGCGGAAGTGGTTCGGATTGAGGTGCATATCAAGGATGTGCAGCAAAAATCTAGCGAGATAAACGGCAAACTGACAGAAAAAAACGCTGAACTGAGAGATGCAGTGGATATATATTTGAAAAATGCAGAATTTCTGGATGATTCAGAGCGAATGATGAAATATTCGAATCTTGCCTTGAGAATTTTAAATGAGTATTCGGTCGCCCTTCAAAGCCGAAAAGCAAGGGCACTCAGCGAAACGATTACAGCCTGCTACAAAAAGCTGGCAAGTAAGAAGAATTTGATCGAGCGCATTGAAATGAATCCGGAGACATTAGATGTGCACTATTTTGGCGAAGACGGCATGATTGTGGATCAGGGTTCGCTGTCTGCCGGGGAAAAACAGCTGATGGTTATCTCGATTCTTTGGGCGCTGGCAATCTGCTCGAAGAAGAAACTGCCCGTCATTATCGACACACCGCTTTCGAGGTTGGATTCAACCCATAGAGCGGCTCTTGTAACTACTTATTTTCCACAGGCAAGTGAACAAACGATTATCCTTTCTACGGATTCTGAGATTGATCGTCATTATTATGATATGATGCAAGAATATATTGGCGATGAATTTACATTGAATTATAGCGAAGAAACGAAGAGCACAACGATTTCAAGAGGGTATTTTCAAGAAAGATGATTATAAAACAGGTGCGATTGTCGCAACAATCAAAAGAGCAACTTTCTAGGTTGAAAGCTAAAACTGGAATCAAGAATTGGAATATACTCTGTCGGTGGGCGCTTGCTTATTCACTCTCAGAAAAAACGCTTCCGACAGACCTTCCTATAGTAGCGGACAGCAATCTGGAAATGAGCTGGTATACATTTGGTGGCGAGTATTATGAGATCTACGAGGCACTGATCAAGGCATGGTGTCTTCAAATGCATTTGCCGACGGATGACGAGACCGTTTCTAAGTATTTCAGATTGAATCTTGAGCGAGGAATCGCACATCTTTGCGGGACGGGATTCATAAAAAGCACGGACGATTTGATAAGGTTGGCGATTAAGTAGTGATGAGTGTGTATTTGGATTATAATGCATCTGCACCAGTTGACCCACAGGTGCTGGATGTCATGATTGATGTGTATCGAAACCATTTCGGCAACGCAGATAGTCGGACGCATGGATTTGGAGAAGATGCTCGAAATATTGTAGAAACGGCGCGAAAACAGGTTGCATCACTTCTGGGGGTTACCCCCGCAGAGGTTTTTTTCACGAGCGGCGCAACAGAAAGCAACAATATTGCGTTGCAGGGCCTGAGGGCATATGCAGAGACAGCAAAGAAGAAAAAAATAGTAACATCGGCGATCGAACATAAAGCTATTCTTGAAACTGTAAGTGAGTTACAAAAAGAAGGCTTTAAAGCGGCTTTTGTAAAGCCGGACGCTACTGGAAGGGTGCCAGTTCAAAAAATATTAAATGAAGTTACCGAGCATACTTTGGCCGTAAGTTTGATGCATGTAAACAATGAAACCGGTATCATACAACCAGTAGAGCAACTTGGAAATGAACTAGAAAAGAGAAAAGTCTTGTTCCATGTGGATGCCACCCAAAGTTGTGGTAAGCTTGTGGAAGAAATAAAAAAGATGAAATATGATATGCTTTCATTTAGCGCACATAAGTTGGGTGGCCCTCAAGGAATAGGAGTCCTTGTTCTCAGAAAGAAAAATTATAAACTTCCGCCGGTGAAAGCAATTATGTATGGTGGTCCACAGGAACATGGAATCCGTCCGGGGACCGTTCCGGTCGCTTTGGTTGCTGGATGCGGCAAGGCATGCGAGATTGCAGAACTAGAATATATACATAGAGCGGAAAAGTTAAAATTTGTGAAAGATCTGGTCCTTCAAATGCTAGGCGAATCTGGCTTGGATTTTACCATCAATGGAGATCAGAACTATTGCATGAATAACACGCTTAATGTTTGCTTGCACGGTGTTTCATCTGAGGCTTTGATGATTTTAACGAAGCAGTATTGTGGTATTTCAAATGGTTCGGCTTGCACCTCAAAAAGTTATTCACCGAGCTATGTCCTTCTCGCAATGGGAGTGCCTGTTGAACAAATTGAAAACTCTGTCAGAATCAGTTGGGGGGCAGACACCGATCCGGACTTACTGAAAGCAGAGTTCTCAAAAATGCTTTCCATGGCCAAAAAACTTGCACAGTGAGGGAGAATTATCCAGGATGCAAGATAGCAAGAATTCTCCGGCATTGTGGCGGAAAATCTATGCGGATAGCAAGTTCATGCTGATTTACTCAATAATTTGCAAGAACTCCGGTAACCGCCTAGTGAGGGCACATGCGCACAAAAATAAGAGACATCCGATTTTTACGACGGATGTCTGTAAGCACCCAACGAAACACTGTACTTTTCCTGAATCTATCAAAGTGCTAAAATAGTTCCATAGAGAAACATGTATTTTTGAGAGCAGTCTGAAAAATACAAAAACACAGCAAGAAAGCCTCTATGAAAAAAGCATTGGCAGTACGGGAGCAGCAATGGTATCAGACGATCACGGCATGCTGCCTTCTGTGAGTGCTAAATTGATTCGAAGGAAAGTATGTGAGAAGAATTCTGTGTTCTGTTGTGTTCTTGCGGTCGAAATATTGCAGGATGGCAAGCCTATACTGATTTACGCAATAGTTTGCAAAAAACCTGAAGAAAATTTTGCAAAAGAGAGCTTTATGGGACATTACTTCTGCTAAAATGACCTTAGAAGAAACAAAAAGAAACTTCTGAGGAGGACAAAACAATGTCAAACGGTGATTACGGCTATTTCGGCAAAGGCGACACGGGCTATGCCCAGTACATGACGGCTTTCAACCGCAACTTCGGCGGCTCGTCCGGCGGCGGCGGTGGTGGCGGAAACCACAACAACAATGGCGGCGGTGGCGGCGGGGACGGCAGCGGGTGCGGCTGCCTGATCGCTATTGCAGTGGTCGTGGTGCTGATCCTGATCGTCTTGGGTGGCTGAATCAATCCCTGCAGGTGAAACACAGGTTTTCCCTGTGGGGATTTTTCGAATCTGCTTGTAGAAAACGGCGGTCCATGGTAGAATGAAACCAAAGAAAAACAGGAGGGCTTACACATGGTTTTACTGGTTGTGGATACACAGAAAGGTATCGTGGATGAACGCCTGTATGCGTTTGAAAAGTTTGTCAGCAACATCAGGGAATTGATCCGGACTGCCCGCGAACAGGGAATCGAGGTCGTCTATGTCCAGCATGACGATGGGCCCGGTACAGGCTTTTCCATCGGAGACGATGAATTTGAAGTCTATTCCGGGTTTGCGCCGCTGCTGACTGAAAAACGGTTCGTCAAAACCGTATGTAGCGCGTTCAAAAAGAAAGCGGTCTGCTGGAATATCTGACGGAAAAGGGCGAAAAAGATGTGATGGTCTGCGGCATCATGACCGACTTCTGCATCAATGCAACGGTGGAGGCGGGCTTTGAGCATGGCCTGCACATGATCGTTCCTGCCTATGCAAATTCCACGAAGGACAACGAGTATATGACAGGGGAGCAGAGCTACCACTATTACAATGAATTCCTCTGGCCAGATTGTTATGCCGATTGCGTGCCTATGGAGAAAGCGTTGGAACTGCTCAAAAAGTGAGGAGTTTACAATGATTTCTGAAAAAGTAAAAAATCAGATTCAAGTGGTGCAGGGTGACATTACTAAACTGGACTGTGACGGCATCGTGAATGCGGCCAATCGCAGTCTGCTGGGTGGCGGCGGTGTGGATGGTGCCATCCACCGGGCAGCAGGGCCGGAACTGTTGGCGGAGTGCCGCACGCTGCACGGCTGCCGCACCGGAGAAGCAAAAATCACTAAGGGCTACCGGTTGAGAGCAAAGTATATCATTCATACGGTAGGCCCGATTTATTCCGGCATAGCAGAGGATGCCGCGCAGCTGGCGGACTGCTACCGCAATTCGCTGAACCTTGCCAAAGAGCATGATGTCCATAGCATTGTGTTCCCGGCAATTTCGACCGGCGTGTATGGCTACCCGCTGGAAGATGCCACGGAGATTGCAGTCAAAACAGTGGCACAGTGGCTGGAAGATCACGCGGATTACGCCATGCAGGTGATTTTCTGCTGCTTCGATGCCCGGACGGAGCGGGTGTATCAGGCAAGGCTGTAACCGGAAGAGGTGTGAGAGATGGGCTTTTTCAAAAAGCTGTTTACAGGGATCGGTTTTGCGGCAGGATTTCTGTTCTTCGGATGCTTGTCAGTGATTGTGTATGCGTCCCGTGGACGGCATAAACCCTGCCATCGGCGCAGCAGCTTTTGGAACACACTGGAGCGCTACCTGATTTTTTCGTGGATCTGTGATGGTGTGCGCAGCAGCCGGAAACGAGCGGAAAAGTCCTATTATCAGCGCACAGGCAGCGATTTCTGGCAGACGCAGACACGGGTTCGACCGAAAAGTGTTAAAAATGCTGTTCCTGCGGTGAAAACACCAAGGCCGGAGACAAAAAGCACGAGCACAGGTGCAACGCGGTCGGTGAAACCAAAGAAAACCGGCCCTTCTTCTGCGGAGAAGAAAGCATCGGCAGCACAAAGCGGTGCCAAAAGCGTGTCGGTGCCGACTGTACTAGGGCAAAACGTTTCGGAGACTGACGCAGAAAAGCACAGCGAATGGTCAAAGCCTAAGCCAGAGCCCAAGCAGGAGCATGCTGCGCAACAGTCAGAAGCCAAAGAAGTACATCAAAAGTCCGCACAGCAATTGGAAGCAGAACGGCAGCAGAAACTGGAAACTCTGCGCACTGCGATGCAGAAACAAATTTGCGCCATCCATGCAGATGTAGAACTCCCGGCCAACGGTCAGAATGACAGTGAAGCGGCGGAGCAGAAACTGCATATCCTGCTGTATAAATCCACACTGCCTGAGAATGACCTGAATCAAGCGCTGGATGAGCTTCGGACGGAGCGCAGACGGCAAAAGGCAGAGTATCAGGGGACACCGTTTGCGGATGTGTTTCTGGTGAACCTGATTTTATCCGATGAGGACAGTGAACGAGCCTGCATCGTGGATGTGGGGGATACGGGCATGAGCTATGTCATTCCATGGAGCAGCATCCCGAAAGACCTGCAGGAATCGCTGCACCGCTACGTATCGGAAGCGGAAGGAAAACTCTGCGGCTACTGCAAGGAAGAACTCTGCAACAGTGAAAGCGGCAGGATGGTCGTGGAACTGTATCTTGGTAAACAGGATGGGCATGGCTCCCGAATCCTGTACTGAAAATGGAGTAAAGATTGAAATACAGAGAAATCGCAGACGGCATTTTTGTTGACCGTCCCAACCGCTTTATTGCCCATGTGGAAGTGAATGGAGCAGTGGAAACCGTCCATGTCAAGAACACCGGGCGGTGCAGGGAACTGCTGCTGCCCGGTACTGCGGTGCGGCTGGAAGTGTCGGACAACCCGAAACGCAAAACAAAATACGACCTTGTGGCGGTACACAAGCAGGGCCTCGGCTGGGTCAATATGGACAGTCAGGCACCTAACAAGGTAGTAGGAGAGTGGCTTGCAAAACAGGACTACGACTATATCAAGCCGGAATTCACCTATGGCAAGTCCCGCATCGACTTTTACATGGAAAAGGGCGAACAGAAGTACCTGCTGGAAGTCAAAGGCTGCACACTGGAAGTGGACGGTATCGGCTATTTCCCGGATGCACCCACCGAGCGCGGTGTGAAGCACCTGCACGAACTGGCGCAGGCACAGCGGACAGGATATCAGTGCGCTGTGGCCTTTGTGATTCAGATGGAAGGCATCACCGAGGTGCGGCCAAATGTCAGCACACAGCCGGAGTTTGGTACGGCACTGGCCGAGGTCAAAGCTGCAGGTGTGCAGGTGCTGTTTTTGCTCTGTCATGTAGGGCGGGATAGTCTGGAAATCGTGGAGCAGAGGGAAGGGTGAAGACGGCAGAAAAACGCTTTGCGTGATTCAGTCACAGAAATCATAAATAGGAAATGTTATCATATAGACACAAGAAACACACCGATAACATTCCGATGGAGGATTTCGATATGAAGGCAAAGTTTTACATCTGCAATCACTGCGGCAACCTCGTCACTACCATCCATAACGCAGGCGTTCCGCTGGTCTGCTGCGGGGAGAAAATGAAAGAACTGGTTCCCAACACGGTGGAAGCCAGCGGCGAGAAGCATCTGCCGGTGGCAGAGCTTTTCGGCAGTCGTCTCACGGTCACGGTGGGCGCGGTGGAGCACCCCATGGCGGATGTTCACTATATCCAGTGGATTTTTGTGGAGACTGAGAACGGCGGGCAGATCCGCTATCTAAATCCGGGGCGGGCTCCCAACGCGGTGTTTGAACTGGGAAGTGAAAAGCCGGTGGCCGTTTACGCATACTGCAATCTGCATGGGCTCTGGATGACGAAACTCTGATACAATCAATGCAAACGGGGAGTGATTTGATGTCACTCCCTGTTTTTTGATGAGAACTTTATGCGGTTCTTTTGGTTCGGAACTGTGTATAAATGGGATGGATAAAATGAGTAGGCACACTATATACGTTTGTTAAACGCTGACAGTGTTCAATTTTTTGCGTGGAATCGTGAAAATGAGACCTGTGAAAAACGTAGAAAATTTGATATGGTTGCGCTGCAAACTAAGACATATTGATGTTTTTGAAACGAGCTTATTAAAGGCTGATAATACTCCGTAAGCTGCTCACAAGAGCAGCTCCATCGAGTCGCGGTCATTGTGCATTTTCAAGCTGAAAACAGGCCGGGACTCGGAAAAGGAGTCTCGGCCTGTTTGTGTTTTCGGCGCAAAGGAAAGGATTGAACAATGCGATTTGATGCAAAAGAATTCGGCGGACGTATCCGCGATTTGCGGAAAAAGCAAGGAATTACGCAGGAACAGCTGAGTATAATGCTGAACATTAGTGCGAACCATCTTGCAAAAGTTGAAACGGGAAGCCGCTGCTGCTCGATTGAGTTGCTGCAGTATCTTTCGTCCTGCCTGAATGTCAGAACGGACTATCTGCTGAACGGAGATGCACCGCATAACAACCATTTGAGGGAAAGACTGACGTTTCTTGCACAGGAATTAGAAAAGATTACGGCGGACCTCCCGGTATGGGGATAGGAAAAAGCAGAATCCTCTTTTTCAATGCCCAAAAGCGTGGTAGAATAGGTAAAAGATTCAGTATCTGAAAAACGGAGCGCGCAACAATGAAGATTCTGGTCAGCGCCTGCCTGCTGGGCGAAAACTGCAAATACAGCGGCGGAAACAATTACAATCAGGCGGTTTGCGATTTTGCGCGGGGGCATCAGGTGGTTCCGGTCTGCCCGGAGGTGCTGGGCGGCCTGCCCACACCGCGGTGCCCGGCGGAAATCGTGCAGGGCGTTGTCACGAACAAAGAGGGCATCAATGTGGACCGGGAGTTCCGGGCAGGTGCAGCGAAAGCCCTTGCCATTGCAAAAGAAAATGGGGTGGAGCTTGCCATCCTGCAATCCCGCAGTCCCAGCTGCGGCGTGAAGGAAATTTACGATGGAACGTTTTCCGGGACAAAGATTCCCGGACAGGGCGTTTTTGCCAAGATGCTGATGGACGAAGGCGTCCGTGTTCTGGATGCCGGGGAATTGCCTAAAATTATCTTGAAAAATGAGGACGGAAAATGTCAATCAAACTGATTTGCAGCGACATTGACGGTACGCTGCTGCAATACGGCAAAAAGGAACTGGAAGACGAGATCTTTGAGCAGATACGGGAGCTGCACTGGCGTGACATTCTGTTTTGCCCGGCATCCGGTCGGCAGTATACCAGCCTGCGCAAGCTCTTTGCACCGGTGGCAGACTGCTGTGTGTTTCTTTGTGAGAACGGCGGCGTGATCTATAAAGACGAACAGTGCATCGCCAAGAACCCGATGCCGCGCGCGCTGGCCGAAGAAATCGCCAACGACCTGTGGACCCGCAGCGACGGGCAGGGCGAGGTAATGCTTTCCAGTCAGAATACTGCATACCTGATGGAGCGGGGTCTGGGAATGCTCAAGCGTATTCAGTTCATCGGGAACAATTATCAAATCATCCATGACCCTTCCGAGGTGCCGGAAGAGATCACAAAAGTATCGGTGTATCTGCACGAAGGCGTAGAATCTTACACGGAACGGTTTGTCCCACGATGGAAAGAGGCGAACTGCGCTGTGGCAGGGCCGTACTGGATCGACACCACCTTTGCCAACAAGGGCATCGGTGTGCGCAGCATCTGCAAGACTCTGGACATCGCCCTTGCCGATGTGATGGCTTTTGGCGACAATTATAACGATATGTCGATGCTGGACATTGTGGGTGTGCCCTACATTATGGATGGTGCCGCCGCACCGCTGCGGGAAAAGTACCCGAACCATACACCCCGCCCAGAGGATGTGCTGCGGGAGTTCTTGAAGCAGAACTGAATTTTGCACGCATGTGTGCAAAATTCAAAATGATACGATATAAGGAAATATTTTGGTATGACGAAAGTGCTTTTTATCTGCCACGGCAACATTTGCCGCAGCCCAATGGCCGAATTTGTAATGAAAGACTTGGTGGCCAAAGCCGGGCTTTCTGATAAATTTGAAATCGCATCCGCGGCCACCAGCACCGAGGAGATCGGCAACCCGGTCTATCCGCCCGCCCGGCGGAAGCTGGCCGAGCACGGCATCTCCTGCGCGGGCAAGACGGCCCGGCAGATGACCCGGCGGGATTACGAAACCTACGATTATCTGATTGCCATGGATCACAACAACCTGCGCAATATGGCGCGCTTTGTGGGCGGAGACCCGGAGCATAAAGTGTCTCTGCTGATGGATCATACCCGCCGCCCCGGCGATGTGGCCGACCCGTGGTATACCGGGGACTTTGAGGCCACTTGGCAGGACGTGCTGGAGGGCTGCACAGCTCTGCTGGAAGAACTGCGCTGACAGGAGAATTTTATGACAGAGCGTTATTGTGAAGGTGAACGGTTTGCTGACCTGTCGTTCACCGAGGAGGCTTTTGAGGACTGCGACTTTACCGACTGCGTGTTTGTGGATTGCTCCTTTACCAAGTGCGAACTGGATCATACCACGCTGAACGAGTGCAAATTCGTGCGGTGCGAGATCACAGGTCTGCGCAGTACCCATTCTTCGGTGCAGTCGCTGGATTTTGAGGACTGCCGCCTGAATGAAATCGAGTGGGCACCGCTGATGTCCAATGGTGCCTTCCCAGACCCCATTCACACGCTGAAAGAGTGCAGTCTGAAATATAACACCTTCACCGAAATGAACTTCAACCGCTTCAACTTTTCAGACGGAAACGAGATCGTTGGCTCTATGTTTGCCAAATGCGAGATGCAGTTGGCGAATTTCAAGGGCGTGGAACTTCACGAAACGGAATTCTACCAGTGTGACCTGCGCAAGGCGGATTTCCGGGATGCTACAAGCTATAAGGTGGACATTCTGGGCAGCCGCCTGAAGGATGCGAAATTTTCGCTGCCGGAAGCGGTGAATCTGTTGGCAGATTTGAAGATCAAGCTGTCGTAAGAAGGAGAGAAAATGCGTCAACTCATCATTGCACGAAAAGATCTGCAGATGTCTCCCGGTAAGCTGGCGGCGCAGTGCTGCCACGCTTCGCTGGCATTCCTCACCGACCCCATCGGCATGGGACAGGGCGTGGAACCCATCGAGAAAGACGGAGAAATTACCGGCTATCGGGCAGAAATCATGTTGGAGAAAGCAACCTATGAAGAATGGTTCGATGGTTCGTTTACCAAAACTATCTGCGGGGCAAAGAACCGCAATCAAATGCTGAAAGCAAAGACAATTGCCGAGGAATTGGGCCTTGTGGAAAACAAAGACTTCTTCCTTATCCAGGATGCCTGCCACACCGAGCTGGAGCCGGAAGAATTTGATGAAAACGGAGAAGGCATGACCCTGACCTGCATCGGTTTCCGCCCGCTGCCGGATGAAATTGCACATCAGATCAGCCATAAATTTCATTTGTATTGATTCCTGATTTACGGAATACGAAAGAAAGTCCCGGCCATTCTCCTGTGATTTGCAGGAAAATGGCCGGGATAGTTTGCTTTTTATTGAAGATTCATCCATGCCGCCAGCGCGTCCGCCGTCTGCCGCTGTTGTTCCTCGGCAGAGATGGTGGGTGTGCCATCGCCCTTCTGCGCACCGTAACTGCCGAACCCGGCATGACAGCCGCCGTCAATGACCGTTTCGGTGGTGTCCTGTGGGAGGTTCGTGCGGTCGGCTTCGTATTTTTCGCGGTTCAGCACACCATCCTCGCTGCCGTAAGTGGAATAAATTCGCAGGCCGCTGTCGGTCAGGTCGGCGGTAGAGTAGGCCGCCAGCAGCACCAGACCGTCCAGTTCATCGGTGTGTTTGGCCGCGTAGCTTGCCGCCATGGCCCCGCCCAGCGAGTGCCCACCGATGTACCAGTCTGTGACTTCGGAAAAGCGTTCCGGGATGCTGTCCGCCGCGTTCCTATCCAGTACGGCCAGATTGCAGGGCATCTTTACCAGCACGCACAGAATGCCGTCCTCGGCAAGGTCGTGCAGGAGGGGAGCATAGGCGGTGTTTTCCACCTTGCCGCCCGGATAGAAGATCACCCCGGCGGTGGGAGATTCCGGCGCAAAGACCCAGTTGCCGTTCTGCTTGGTGACGCTCACCACGTCATCCGATACCAGCGCATCCTCGGCGGCGGGGTCTGCGTGGTAGTAGTCGCTGACGTAAACGCCGAACGCAACGCAGACGGCCAGCAAAACAGCCAGCAGGCAGAGAAAAACTCTGCGGAAAAACGATTTTTTCTTCTGGTTCTTCATAGAACTCCTTTATTTTATAAGCATTTTCCGCAATCGCTGCAGCCGTTGCAGATCAACTTGCTGCCGCAGGTCTCGCAGTTTGCGCGGAAATGAGGCACATAGAGATCTTCCTGCGGGATGGGGTAGCCCCAGTCGTCCACGAGGTCAAAATGAATGGGCCTGCCCTGAAAATTCATGCCGGATTTATAAGCCATCCGGCTTTGCAGCTGCTTGCTGGGCAGGTGGTAGCGCCTGCCGTCCTTGATGAACACGGTGCCGGTCTCAATAAAGCAGAAGGTCACGTTGGCATCCACGCATTCCTGCCGGAGAGACTTGACCCAATCGAAATTGCAGGGACGGGCACCATCGTAGTTTTCGCCGCCGCAGATGACCTGCTCGATTTGCCCGGCGGAAAGGTACTGCCGGATGCTTACTGGCCCGATGAAGGGCGCGCACATGATACCCTTGTGCTTGAAGGGCAGGTCAAACAGAATGGGAATGCGCTCATCGGCGCGGCGCTGATTTTCACAGGTGACGTTGAAAAAGATGTTGTCCCAACCGCTGCCCCAGTCCGGCGGCAGGCACTCTCGTACCCGCTGCGGCCGTTTGGTGAGCAGAAAAAACACCACATCGCTGCGTTGGCGCATGATGTCCCACGCCTCAGCCCGCCACGGGTCGGCTTCTTCCAAGAAGAAATCTGAGGTCATGCAGACCCGGATCTGCTCACCACTCTGGATTTTGTAGTGTCCGGTGCGGTCTTTCTGGAGCGGATAGGAAAAGCCGCTTTTCGTTTTGTAGATCTCGGCTCCGTTCTGGTCCCGCATCCGGTCGAGAAAATACATGTAGCAGTTCTGGCAGCCCTCGCTGCACTTGACGCAGCCGTGCCATGGATTCCAGATGTCGTGCAGGAAGCTCACCCTCTTTCTGTACCTATTATTATAATAGCTGCGCGGACAGGAAACAAGAGCACCCCTTGCACCGCCCCGCCGGATGTGATAGGATGAAGAAAACCATGTGAGGGAGGAACCACCATGCCGTTTCTGATGATCCGCAATGACATCACCAAAGTGGCGGCGGATGCCATTGTCAACCCGGCCAACCGGAACCTTTTGCAGGGCAGCGGCACCAGCCGTGCCATCTATCAGGCGGCAGGGGAGCAGGAGCTGACCGCTTCCTGTGAAGCCATCGGGCATTGCGATTTGGGCAGGGCCGTGTGTACCCCGGCGTTCGGTCTGCCCGCAAAATATATTTTCCATGCAGTCTGCCCGGCGTGGCACGGCGGCGGGTTCGGTGAAGCAGAACAATTAGCCGGTGCCTACCACTCTGCACTGAAATTAGCCGCAAAGTACCACTGCGAGAGCGTGGCCTTTCCGCTGCTGTCCAGCGGAAACTATGGCTACCCCAAAAAACAGGCCTTCCGCATTGCGGTGGACACCATCACACAGTACGTCATGGAGCACGACCTGACCGTGTATCTGGTGCTCTACGACCGGGACTCGCTGGCCGTGAGCCGGAAGCTGTTCGCCTCGGTGGAGGAGTACATTGACGACCACTATGTAGCACAGAACGATGAAAGCTACGGATTTGGCCGTCGACGCAGGGAATTGTCAGAGCGGCGGAGGCTTCTGGAAGAAGATGCCGCCGTGCCGATGCTAGGTGCAGTTCCGGCACCCGTCGCGGCACCCAGGACAGCCCGCAGTCTGGAACACCTGATGGACAACTTGGGCGAGAGCTTCACCACCCGGCTGCTGCGGCTCATTGACGAGCGGGGGCTGAAGGATTCCACTGTGTATAAGCAGGCCAACATCTCCCGGCAGCATTTCTCCAAAATTCAGTGCAACCGGGACTACAACCCCAAAAAGAAGACCGTGCTGGCCTTTGCGGTGGGGCTGCACCTGTCCGAAGATGAAACCATCGACCTGCTCAAGAGTGCGGGCTATGCCTTTTCGGATGGCTCCAAGCGGGACTGGATCGTGCGGTATTGCCTGGAACACAAAATCTATAACATCAATCAGGTCAATACGCTGCTGTTTGAATACGATCAGGAACAGCTGGGTGCGTAATTTGTCGCCTGCCCGTTGACCTTTTGCCCTCCGGTTTGTGGTATCCTTTTGCCAACGAAAGCGATACACCACAAAACGGAGGGCATTGTTGTGAAGAAAAATCTTACCGAGCTTGTTTTCATTCTGGACCGCAGCGGTTCCATGGGCGGGCTGGAGCAGGATACCATCGGCGGGTTCAATGCTATGCTGACCCGGCAGAAGGAGCAGGAGGGCGAGGCCAATGTGACCACGATCCTGTTCGACCATGAGGTGCAGCTGCTGCACGACCGTTTCCCACTGAAGGCTGTTGCACCGCTGACCGAAAAGGGCTATTACGTCCGGGGCTGCACGGCGCTGCTGGATGCCATTGGCTATGGCCTGGAAAAGATGGTGAATATCCAGCGCCATCTGCCGGAGGACGAGCGTGCCGAAAAGGTCATCTTTGTCATCACCACGGACGGGCTGGAAAACGCCAGCAAACGGTTTAGCTATGAGAAGATCCGCCGGATGATCGAGCAGGAAAAAGAGCAGTACGGCTGGGAGTTCCTGTTCCTCGGTGCCAACATGGACGCCGTGAAGGAAGCTGCCCGCTTCGGCATCTCGTCCGACCGGGCTGTGCGGTTTGAGAATGACGCACAGGGCGTGGCGGTCAACTACCACGTTGTCAGCGAGACAGTCTCCCGGATGCGGGAAGCACCCTGCTGCGCGTCCATCGGCGCAGAGTGGAAAGAACAAATCGAAGCTGATTTCCAGAAGCGGCATCATAGGTAAGGGAGGAAACAGCCATGTTAGGAGCAATCTTGGGTGACATCGTGGGCAGTCCCTATGAATTTGACCACAACAATTACAAGCACAAGGATTTTCCGCTGCTGAGCGAGAAATCGCACTTCACCGATGATACCGTCATGACCGTTGCGGTGGCATTGGGGCTGATTGCAGGGCAGGGAGATGCACAGAAAACCTTTGCCGAGGTGCGGTACGAAATGCGGCACTGGGGCAGGAGATACCCCCACGCCGGTTACGGTGGGATGTTCCGCGGGTGGCTGCGTGCAGAGCATCCGCAGCCCTACGGCAGCTTTGGCAACGGCTCCGCCATGCGGGTGGCGGCGGCAGGCTGGCTGTTCGATACGCTGGACAAAACGCTGGAGATGGCAAAGGTGACTGCCGAGGTCACCCACAACCACCCGGAGGGCAGCAAGGGCGCACAGGCCACGGCAGCAGCCATTTTTCTGGCACGCACCGGCCACAGCAAGCTGGAGATCAAACGGTATGTGGAGCAGACCTTTGGCTACGATTTGAGCCGCACCTGCGACGAAATTCGTCCGGGCTATCGCCATGTGGAGACCTGTCAGCAGACCGTGCCGGAGGCCATCATTGCCTTTCTGGAAAGCACCGGCTTTGAGGATGCGCTCCGCAATGCGGTGTCTCTGGGCGGCGACAGCGACACCCTTGCCTGCATCACCGGCGGCATTGCCGAAACCTTTTACGGAATGCCGCCCGAGTTGCAGCAGGAAACCCTGAAGCGTCTGCCGGAGGAGATGCAGGCAGCGTGTGAGCTGTTCCGGGAGAACCTTGAGAGCAGTATGTGACACCGTCGGTACTGAGAGCCAAAGAGCCACTGCACAGTGATTTGTGTGGCGGCTCTTTTTCGTGCGGACGCTTTTCTGCAGGGAAAAACTATGGTATACTGAAGGCAACGACTCGGAACCTACGATGGAGAAAAACAGATGAAGTATTTATACCTGCATGGATTAGGGCAAAAACCAGACAGTTGGGACAGAGTGATAAAAAAAACGAAGGTCTCAGACAGCAGTGTCTGCTTGAGTTTGGCAGAGCTGCTGGAAGGCAAAGCAGCCACCTATGGGGAGCTGTATGCCGCATTTTCAGAGGAGTGCGACAAGGAAAAGGATGAAGTCGTCTTATGCGGACTTTCTTTAGGGGCTGTTCTGGCACTTAATTATGCCATAGACCATCCGGATAAGGTAAAGGCTCTGGTCTTGATCGCAGCACAATACAAGATGCCCGAAAGGTTATTGAAGTTCCAGAATATGCTGTTTCGCTTTATGCCGAATGCAGCGTTCAAGCAATTTGGATTCCCAAAAGCAGATGTGATCCGCTTGTGCGGCACGATGGCAGAATTGGATCTCAGGGATTCGCTGCATAAGGTGTCTTGCCCGGTATTGATCGTTTGTGGCGAAAAGGACAAGGCAAACAAAAAAGCCTCAAAGGAACTTGCCGGTAGTCTTAGCAATTCCTGCTTTCAGGAACTTTTGAAAACGGGTCATGAAGCAAACATAGAATCTCCGGAGAAACTGGCAACAGTGCTGCGGAAATTTTATGACAATATCAAATAAATTTATGTTTATGAAAGAAGGACGAGGACTATAAAATGAACATCGAAGAACGGGCAGCGCAGGCTGCCGCATGGAAAGCAGCCGGACAGTGCAACTGCGCACAGGCAGTGATGAAAGCATTTGAGGACAAGATTCCGGTGGATGCCGACACCCTGATGAAGCTGGGCGCAGGCCATGCTGGGCATCAAAGGCAAGTATGGCAAGAATGCCATCCTGAAAGCCAGCAGCTTTGAAGAAGGTGCAACCATGCGCAAGCGCAATGGGCAAATCGGCGGGCACAGTGCAGGAGGGCCGGATGGAAAACTACAAAAATAGCAAGACTGGGCAGGAGACCGCCCGGAAATATGCGGACATTCTCCATATGGAGCGCCCGCAGAGCGAAGAATCCCTGCGCAAGCATCCGCGCATGACACTTCAGAATCGTGCAAAAATCTTTTCCCCATTCGCTGCATTGCGCGGCTACGACGAACAGCTTGCCGAGGAAAAGCAGCGGACAGAGCGCGTGACGAAGCGCATCCTGACCGAAGAAGAAATGTCCGATCTCTCCGACAAGCTGATGCAGGTGACAAAGGGCATGACCATCACGGTGCGCTATTTTGTAGAGGACACAGCACACCCGGAGATTCCGGCAGTCGGTAACTATGTTACATTGACCGGGCGAGTAGAGAGCATCGACCCGGTGTTCCGCACCCTGCAAATCGCAAAGGTAGTCGTTCCGTTTGAGGATCTGGTGGAGGTCAGCGGGGACGAAATCATGGAAATTGACGCCTATCTTGGAATCGTAGATGAATAAATTCTGAGGTTGTTGTAATCGTATCCCGGCATAATATCGCTGCTTTCCCTATCCCATCGCGTGAAAAAATGATAGAATAGGAGAAGGGAGGGCTGACAAATGGACTACTCAAAATCAGACTGGAAGTTGTTCAGAGATCGAATCGGGGATTGGCAAGAATCCTATATTGAAAAGCTGAATACTCGTCGATCTTTATATATTTTCTGGACATAGCAAAGCCTCCTCGTGTAGTTCTATTATCCTACACGGGGAGGCTTTTTGTCTATTGTCTACTTTTTACGGACCGGTTCAATGCTCCCTATATAGCTTTCAGTGTTTTATTTCACTGTTCGCCATATAGGGAGCATATCACGTTATGTGGATGGGAAAAATTATTTGTCGGCAGAAGATTCTTCATGCAGAAGTCGCTTGAATAAGAGCGGATAGTTGCTTGCACCATGGGCAATGTGATAGACATAGACGATATCTGCAATTTACCGGTAAATACAGATATACTTTCCTGCAATCACATAGCGATAAACGTTTTTGAGAAGTTCTCTGTCTTCTGGCAGGGGGCCAGACAAGGGGAATAATTCCAAACGGGAAAGGGTATCCAGGATCAGGTTGGTGATTTTGCGGGCTGAATTGGGGCCTACAAGATTCATGTGAAGAATTGCAATTTCTTCCAGTTCACGCTGTGCAGGCTCCAGAATGATCAGTTTAGCCACGTTGATAGAGCGCCTCCAGCCGCTTTCTGGATTCGTCCAGAGTGTAGGACGGTGCCCCGGAAAGACGAGCATCCTCGGCGGCTTCCAGCTTTGCGCGAAGCCGGATGGTTTCTTCCCGCTGCTCAAATGCTTCAATGCTCATAACGACCAGATCACCTTCGCCGTTTTTGGTGATATAGATCGGTTCTGCTTCGTGATGCGCCAAATCGGAGATGGCTCCGTAATCATTGCGAAGAGTGGTCGAGGATTTAATGATCATATTCATCCCTCCTTGAATGCTTCTATGATAATTCTATCAGAATAATCATAGAAGTTCAAGCCAAAATAGGATGGTTCAGAAACGAAAAAACGCTGTGGTCTGTGTAAGACCGGAAAAAGAACGAATACAGAACAGAAAATCCGAAAGATTGCAGGAAAGATTATCAGAAAATTATCTTTCTGTGAATTTTAGCACTCTGTACTTGACAGTGCTAAAGACTGGTGCTATAACTATAGTGTGCTCAGGAGGAAGGGTAAAAGAGAGAGCCGCGAGGCTCCCAGAAAGGCCCTTCCGAGTGAACAACATAAAGATTTTTGACCCGACCCGAACGCCGGTATTGGAGGAATGATTTATGTTTATGCCTGCTGTTTTCCATGAGAATCTGTTCGATGATCTCTTTGATCCGTTCTGGAACGATGGTGCGCTGGAGCGTGCAATGAACCGTGAAGAGCGCGAGACCTTCGGCAAGCGCGGTGCAAACATGATGAAGACCGATGTGAAGCAGACCGAGAACGGCTACGATGTGGCCGTGGACCTGCCGGGCTGCAAGAAGGAAGACGTTCAGATGGAACTGAACGACGGTTACCTGACCATTCAGGCCGTCCGTAATCACAGCAATGATGAGAAGGATGAGAAGGGCCGCTACCTGCGGCGCGAATCCTTCTCCGGCACCTGCGCGCGCAGTTTCTACGTGGGCGATGTGAAGAAGGAAGACATCCACGCAAAGTTCGAGGATGGCGTCCTGCACGTCGAGCTGCCTGCTCCTCAGCAGACGAAGGCTTTGCCTGAGAACCCGAATCTGATTGCAATCGAGTAAAACGCCGGTCGTGTGCGCCAAAGCACAACGCACATAAAGTGGCCCCGGAGAGCTGTAACAAGCCCTCCGGGGCCATTTTTGTTCCTGGCATCTTTTCCGCAGCGGCAAGGCGTGGTAGAATAAGGGCAGAACCGATCCACAGGTGAGAAAATCGAACTTCAGAGAGAGGAGATGTTTCTATGCAGTCCGATGAACTGAAACGCCGGATCTCGGCAGGCAGAGGAGATGCTCTGGCCGATCTGGTTTTGAGAAATGCCAGAATCGTCAATGTGTTTACCGATGAGATCGACACCGCTGACATTGCCATCAGCGGAAATTCGATCGTGGGCGTGGGCACGTATCATGGCCGGAAAGAAGTTGATCTGCGCGGCAAATATGTCTGTCCGGGCCTGATCGATGGGCATATCCACATCGAAAGCTCCATGCTCTGTGGTCAGGCTTTCGAGCAGGCAGTGCTGCCCCACGGTACCACTGCGGTGGTCACAGACCCACACGAGATCTCGAACGTTGCGGGGCTGGAAGGCTTGGATTTTACGCTGGAAACGACAAAAAATCTGACCCTTTCGGTTTATTTCATGCTGCCCTCCTGTGTTCCGGCCACGGATCTGGATGAATCCGGCGCGGTGCTGAACGCAGAACAGCTCCGGCCTTACTACGGCGATCCCCGTGTGCTGGGGCTTGCGGAGCTGATGAATGCCTACGGAACGGTGCGCTGTGACCCGAAGATCCTGCAGAAGATCCGCGACTGCACCGAAGCGGGAAAGATCGTGGATGGCCACGCACCGCTCTTGAGCGATAAGGACCTGAATGCTTATATTGCGGCAGGCGTTCAGTCCGATCACGAGTGCTCCAACATCGAGGAAGCCATGGAAAAACTCCGGCGCGGACAATACATCATGATCCGGGAAGGAACGGCTGCCAAAAATATGGAGGCCCTGATGCCGCTGTTCCGGGAGCCCTATTGCAGCCGCTGTATGCTGGTGACGGATGATAAGCACCCCGGTGACCTGCTGGACAGCGGCCACATCGATTCCAACATCCGTAAAGCGATCCGGCTGGGCGCAGATCCAGCAGTGGCCGTCAAAATGGCAACGCTGGTCCCGGCACAGTATTTTGGGTTCAAGCAGCACGGTGCCGTGGCACCGGGGTATGCTGCCGACCTCATTGTAGTATCGGATTTTGAATCCTTTACGGTCGAACAGGTTTACAAGAATGGCACGCTGGTGGCCGAGCACGGAAAAACGCTGAAACCCGCACCGCTTGACATCGACCCTGTGAGATTTTCCCACGTTATGGATTCCTTTGATCTGGATGAGATCACACTGCAGGACCTGGAACTTCGGGAAAGCGGGGAGCAGGAGCGTGTCATCTGCCTGAACCGGGGCGAGCTGCTTACGGAGGAAAAAATCATCCCGTTCCAACGGCATCCGGGCAAAGCTCCCGGTGTGGACCCGGAACACAACATCGTAAAACTGGCCGTTTTTGAGCGGCATCATCACTCCGGCCATGTGGGCATTGGCTTTTTAGGAAACTTCAGCCTGAAATGCGGAGCCGTTGCATCGAGCATCGCACATGATTCCCATAACCTGATCGTGGCAGGGGACAACGATACCGATATGATGCTGGCCGGCAACACTGTGCGGAAAAACAAAGGCGGACTTGCGTTTGTGGCAGATGGACAGGTCGTGGCAGAACTTGCGCTTCCGGTGGCCGGATTGATGAGCACCGAAAGCGCAGAGAGCGTTGCGGCGAAAATGCAGGCGCTGAACGATGCCCTCAAGGCACATGGTGTGGCAGAAGATATCGGCATCTTTATGACCCTCGCCTTCGTCAGCCTTCCGGTCATTCCAAAACTCAGACTGAATACATACGGCATCATCGATGTAGCGCAGCAGAAAGTCGTTCCGGCTGTTTTTTAATATGCGATAACAAAAATACTGCCGGAGACCGACCCGAATGGTCCGTCTCCGGCAACAGAACAGTTCGTTCCTACTCTTAGAAACGAGCCGCATCAAGAGAAAAATTGACGGAAATTCTTATTTGATAAATCGTAAGTTATATGTGGATGAGGATTATTATGAATACAGTTAGAATGATTTTATGTGGAAATGTTGAAGATAGCAGAATGAATCCAAGTGAAAAGGTAGGAGTAGTATCAGTGGTTTTTGTTTCTACAGAGGAGGAAAAAATTAAGAATAAACTTAAAAAATTGCAAGATAAAAATCCTGAAAAATTTTATATGGAATACGTTACTCCATTAGATGTTGACTTAACAAGTTTAGAACACTATCCATCGATTGAAATATCAAAAAATGATTTACGATAACAACTTAGAATTTGTGGAGGAAACAAATATGGAAGATAATAAATCAACGAATGTCAAGAAAACGGTAAAATCAGGAATAACTTTTGGAAGTGCATTAGCTATGGTTATTAGTTATACAGCGTGGAAGTCTGTCGGTTGGGCGATTTTTCATGGATTACTTAGTTGGGTGTATGTCATATACTTCCTTTTGCGTTACTAAATTCACGTTTGTGGAAGTTATAAAGGGGTGCATCATGGAAATCGAGTATAAACAAACAAAAGATTTCACGGCCGATGAATTGCAGAAACTGTTTTTATCCGTTCACTGGGAATCCGGCAATTATCCCGAAAAACTTGTCCGTGCGATGCACAATTCCACACGAGTTATTTCTGCGTGGGATGGTGATAAGCTGGTCGGCCTGTTTCGGTTGACTTTTTTATAAAGAATTGGTATATTGATACTATATAGTATCAATAAGTATCAACTGCGAGGTGGACAGAATGGATGGGGCACAGTTTGCCAAAATGCTTTCAGATAAGCATTTGTTTGAACTCAATCGGATGGAATACAAGTACTCGACTGTCAGCGTCAAAGAATTTGCCGAATTGCTGCGGCAAAACTTTGCGCAGCCTCTGCCGTTGACTGATTTTTCTGGAAATAAGCTGTTTTACCTGCCGAACCTCGCGCAAATTTCAACAAATGGTATGAAGCAGTTGCTCTCTGTCCCTGTCAGTGGACAAAACTTCGGTTTGTCGGCGATGACCGAGGAAATTTATGCTACTTTTCAAATTGAAAGTATCCGCTCGACCCGCAGCAGTATCCGTTATATCCTCGATGGTTATGCCCCTCGTGATGAACAAGAAGCCCGCATCTATGGTATGAAGCGCGGACTGGAGTTTATCGCGAATCGTCAGAATAGGATTACCGAGGAGAATCTGCATCACCTATATCAGATCAGCACAGGGGATTATCTCCCGGATGAAGATCGATTACTGCCAAACCACTTTTATCGGCATGGCGAGGTTTTTATTGTGGGCGGTGAAGAACCCAGACCGGGACTTCCGGCAGAGCGGCTTCCCGGTGCTATGAAATGTCTTGTCGATTTTGCGAATGCCAATGACGGCATCAATGAGCTGCATAAGGCTGCTATTCTGCACTTTGCTTTTGCATACTACCACCCCTATTTTGACGGGAATGGACGCACTGCACGGCTATTCCACCTCTGGTATCTTGTTCAGCAGGGCTATCCTGCGGTACTGTTCGCGCCGTTTTCCCGATACATCGCTGAAAACAAGGATGCATATTACAAAGCTTACGAACGCGTGGAGAGAAATGCTCTGATTTCCGGCTATACGGATGTGACTCCCTTTCTGTTCTACTTCTGCAATGAGGTCTATAACCGCCTGCAGGTGGATGCAGTCCCGCCGAAAACTGATCTTGAGGTATATCAAACTGCTCTTGCGGAAGGAAAAATCACAGAAAAAGAACGGCTGCTCTGGGAGTATGTTCTGTCTGCTTATGGTGCAGAGGAGTTTACCACAAAGCAGCTGGAAAAGGATTTCCGAAACGCTGCGTATGCAACCATTCGGACGTTTGTGATGAAATTCCATGAGATGGGGCTGCTTACTGCAAGAAAAGCAGGAAACAGGGTGTTCTATCGTGTCGGTGGGACTTCTGACGGTCGGCCATTATTATGAATCCAAAAGGGGAACATGCCCCATTCCTGCATGCAGACTGCGAGCTGCTGCTGTGCTTGACGAGCAGCGCTTTTATGCATCTCCGGGGTGATATCCGCGTCCAGAACATAGGCCGTGGTAAATGTTCCGCAGGAATCTTCTGTCAGCTGTATCATGGAATCGTGATCTTTCCAGAAGTAACAGAACCAGACGCGCCCGCCGATTCTCTCCATATCAGAGTGAAGTTCTTCTGTGTCGCTCCACTGAGGGACCATGAAAAGAACGTTTTGCAGGGTCTCGTAGGCCTGTTGCTCTTCCGGAGTTGCCTTTTTGCAGCGGTACTCGCGTGCAATGTTCCGCTGCCCATACAGGGCAAACTTCCCCTGCCGGGCAAGTTCGATGTCGTACTGAATGTCGGCAAGAAGACTGTATCGCGGCTCTCTCATATTGGTCACCTCACAAATCAACTCTTTCGGAATGAATATACTCTATAGATAATATTATATCCAAGAGAGTTGCAAAAGAAAAGCGCATCCTCCAAAATTTAAGCAGATGCGCTTGCAAGGTTATAGGTTCAGTCTTCTTTTGTAAGGTAAGGCAGATTGGCAATATAGGTGTCCAGCAAATCGAGTGCTGCTTTTTTCTGCATGGGCGTCAGACCTTCTAAACGCTTGCTGATCTCATCGTCCGTCACATGGGATGCACTGGGAACCAGATCACACAGAAGAGTGTCCGCTGAAACATTCAAACCATTCAGGAGCTTGACGATCGTAGCAAGCCCCGGTTCTTTTAGCCCGCGTTCCACCATGCCGACATAGTTGGGTGACAGATTTGCCTTTTCTGCAAGCTGTTCCAGTGTTAGATTCTGCTTCAAACGCTGCTCCCGAAGCCTTTGTCCAAATAGCTCTTTCATTGTGTAATCTCATCCTATCGAGTTGTTTATACTCTTTAGGATACCTGTTGCTGCCTTTTTCATACACACACGAAAGAGATTGTTCGTTGCGATAGAGATTGAAAAAGCAAAAAAGAATGTCGGAAATCGACCGTAACAGTCAATTCTCGACAGCAGGGTTTCAAAAACAGTGCATTACAAATGGAAGAGTCACTTCAAAACTCTGGGTGCCATTCATCCCGGATGCCGATGTCGGAACAAACGATTTTTCCGCACAGAGGTGCAGAAGATTCTGCCACATGCAGGGGCTTATAGCTGTCGAAAGTCACGGTCAGGTCTGCATGAGCGGCCCCCTCGGCGACTTCGCCGGTGTCAGTGTTGATGCCACTGGGCAGGTCTACAGCCAAAACAAAAGCGCCGCTTTTGTGCAGACGGTTCATCAGCCCGCAGGCGGCAAGGCCGGAGGGCCGCAGTGCGCTATGGAATCCGGTGCCGTACAGGGCATCCACGACCACATCAAAGTGCTGCGTTTCCAGCACGGTGCAGTCGGCGCAGATGTTCACTGACAGGGAATGCAGACGCTCAAAATTGGTGATGGCATCTGTGGTTTTGGGTTCGCCTTCGGCTAAAGGAGCAGTCACATTCCAGCCCTCTTTTGCGGCGGCGCGGGCGATGACAAAACCGTCCCCGCCGTTGTTGCCCTTTCCGCAGACCACCAGCAGAGAGCCGGGCTGCGGAAGGACGTTTTTCAGTTCGGCGTAGGCTGCAAGCCCGGCGTTCTCCATCATCTGCAGATAGGGCAGGCCGTGAGCATTTCCGGCCTGTTCGATGGCCTTCATCTGTGCAGCCGTGACAATACGATGCTTCATTTCGGAACCTCCACGTTTCAGTCTTATCGCCCGATGATCCTCCATTCAGCCAGCAGGATCACCAGAAAAATCAGGTTGGACAGGGTGAACAGCTTGAAGTAGCGGCCTTTTTCCTCCGGCAGCTCCCGCGCGATCTGGCGGTAGGAGATCAGGCTGGCCATGGACGCGATCAGGGTGCCAAGGCCGCCGAGATTCGTGCCGATGATAAGCGCGGCGGTTTCATCCGTGAACCCGGACAGGAGCAGGGCAGCGGGAACATTGCTGGTGACCTGCGAAGCCAGAACTGCCACCAGCACTTCCCGCCCGGCGAGGATGGCTTGTAGCCAGCCCGAAAAGGCCGGGATGCGCCCCAGATTGCCGATGAAAACGAAGAATGCCACAAAGGTCAGCAGCAGGGAGTAATCCACATTGCGGAGAGTGGAGCGGTCAGCGCAGAGGGTACAGACCAGCACAACGGCAAAGGCAACGCCGTAGGGCAATACCCGGACGACCGCCAGCAGACAGACCGCAAACAGCACCGCATCCAGCAGGATGATTTTTCGGTCTGCGGTGATGTTCTGCTGCTCCGGGAAGATACCGATGCTGGCGGATGCCTGTTTGCGGCAGACCGCGACCGCCCAGCCCACCAGAAGCAGCAGCGAAACGACCGTGTAGGGGAGCATGAGCAGGAGGAACTCCGCCATGCTCATTCCGCTTTTGCCGTAGAGGTAGAGGTTCTGTGGGTTGCCGATGGGCGTGAGCATACTGCCAAGGTTGGCCGCGATGGTCTGCATGCACACCACTGGGATGGTCAGCGCCCGGCGGGTGCCCGGCGCAAGGCCGCTCAGCACCACAAAGGTAAAAGGCACAAAGGTCAGCAAGGAAACATCGTTGGTGATGACCATGCTCCCGAAAAAGCACAGCCCGACCAGAACGAGCACCAGCTGCAAGGTGCTGCCGGTCCGTGCCAACAGCGCCCGGCCCATCCGGTCAAAAACGCCCTGCCGCCGCAGCCCGGCCATGATGGTCATCAGGGAAAACAGAATGGCGAGCGTGCGCAGGTCGATGTAACCGAGGTAGTCTGCATCCGGCGGCACAAAGAACATGGAGAGCACGGCCAGTACAGCGGCGACCGAAAGAACGGTCTCCTGTTTGAGAAATCGCTTTAACTTCATTTGAAATTCCATAGCATCTGCTTTCTTTCAAGAATAATCGATACATCCTTTAGTATAGTAGATGTGGAACAAAATGCAAGTTTTTTTGCAGCGGTGAGTGATGGAACAGCGCAATTCAAAAAGTTGGATGTTTCATTGAAAATCTGTCAATAAATAATTTGTTGACACTCTTTTTGCGCTGTGATACCCTGACATCAGGGGGACTATTAGAAAGTGGCAATTTTAAATTATGCTATCCTATAAGTGTAATATCTCGATTGCGTTATGAAGTCGAGCGGAAAATGCACCTTTGACAATTAACAGAAAGACGGATTTTCTCGTCTTACTTAGGAGTTGAGTCTGATGAATGGACTCAACTCCTCTTTTTTGTCTGTTGTATCCCAGAACTCGAACTAAGAGGGTGGGCAACTTGGACTGCAAGCCCATAAACTTTTCTGCGAAAGTACGATACAATCATGTCACGGAAACGGACCGTGCCCGAGAGGGAGCGGGAGCCGCAGCCGGGCGGACCTTGAAAATTGAATATGCAGCTTCAGGTACTTCCAGACAATGATACTTCCGTAATTCGCGGCCCGGTCATAAAGAAGACGGGGTGGCCGAGAGGCCAATGGAGTGGTGCAAATCCAACGCCTGAATGTTTCCCTTTCTCAGGGGGTGCCGGGGGCAAATTAAGAGAAACCATACAAAACCTTTTCCAAACGCCGTTCGAGGGAAACCACGGACGGCGTTTTTATATATCAGCGAAAAGGAGTACGCAAATGAATCGCAAGACCACAAAAAGGTGGATGAATCCACCCTGACAACTTTGTGCGCCGTCTGCCGAGGGGCATTTTTGGACGCAAAGGGCGCCCGGCTCCGCAGAGCCGACCCCAGGCAGCTCGTCAAGGAGGTCTGCACGTATTGCCAGACACGATATGGGTTTGACTACTACGTTCAGCCCATTGTCCATAAATCAAAAATGACCGGAAAGGAGAACCGACGTGAAACTGAGCCAGCTTAAAATTGACCCGGAATTCCAAAGCAAAATTCCGCCGCTGCAGTTTGAGGAAGAACAGCAGCTTGAGCAGAACATCATTGCCGAGGGTCGTCTTCTGAATCCCATCATCACATGGAATGGCTACATTCTGGATGGGCACACCCGCTACCGCATCCTGAAAAAGCACGGTTTTATCAAGTTTGAAGTGGAAGAAATCCAGCTTGCGAACAAGTACGAAGCGCTTGCATGGATCTGCAAAAATCAGCTTGGCCGCAGAAATCTCAGCCCGGAACGAAAGAAGTTTCTTCTGGAGCAGATCTTCACGATCGATAAATCCCGCATCGAACGCTTTATGGGCTATGCCAGCAAGGCTGAAATGCTCCGCATTGATATGGCTTTGCTGGTCAGTCTGGCTCTGAACGTTCTGAGCGAAAACCGCAGCGAATAGCGGACAACCGGTAACCCGTAAAAATGAGGTGATAGCGATGTGATCGGAGGTGAGTGAGCCATGCGAAAGAGTGCCCCCATTGAAGTGGTGGTACATTACCCCAAAACGAAAGAGGGATGGGACGAACTCGGAAAACGGGTCGCAACCGCCCACGCCAACTATGTGATCGAAAAAATCGACCGTCTGAACTGCCCCACATGGCAGAAGCTCGAATTGCTGCAGGCGGTGATCGATACTACCAAAGGAACCTACAAACCCAAAGAACACCAAAAGCCCGGCTGGCAGCCGAGCCGATAAACAAAGCCCCACGCTCAACATATGCTTTTCTGCTCTGACCAGAGACGGTCAGATTCAGAGGCAGTGTTGAGCGTGGGGCTTTTTGTGTTATATAAGTTTTTGGAATTTTGCTGACAAAATAAAATCATTGATTGTTGGCCGCCAATATGGTATTATTTTTGCAAAGGCAGGTGAAGTGCATGAATCGTCGCAGCGTGAAAATTATGAGAAGAAAAGCCGGGGGAACAGCAGGAAAGAATGCAGAAAAGTATTCGCTCGATCTCCCGGCAGGGTGGCTTCATACAATGGGACTTTCAAAAGAGGATCGTGTGGAACTCTCTTTTGACGGTGAAAAAATCACTGTCCGACCGCTTGCATCAACAGACTCGGAACTGTTCCGCAGAAATGCAGAACAGAAAGGACATCAGCTGAAAGAATATCGGTATTATGACGGAGATGCGTTGTGTACCGTGATTTTGGCAGATTTTACAGCGGAGCAGATCTGCATCGAAAACAAAGTTGACGAAATACTGGATACTGCGTTTGGTGTGAACGAAACGCCCTCGTGGGAAGACTTCCTGGCCTTTCTGGCAGACCGATGCATTCCGAAAACACGAAAGGGCTTGGATTACTATCTGGATGCTGTTGGCGTTCCGGAATATGACCCGGTTCTGCTTGTTGAAAAGACGCAGGGAAGAATGGCGGAGGATCACAAATGGCTGGAAATTATTTGACGCTGCATACCAACGACAGGGTTGTGGTGACGACTTCGCGCGGAAATCAGGAAAAATGGTTTGATACGAAGAAAAATCTCTGGTATAAGGCAGATGGTGGCTGTTTTGAGGCGCTGGCTGAAGCCGTTTCCAGTGAAGTTCTGCGCAATTTCACAAATGCGGCTCGGCTGCCGGGAATCTCCGTAGCAAATTACTGGGTCGATACGGCTGAGGTTCATGGCTTGAAACGAGTGGTCTCTGTGAGTGAAAACTTCAAAAGGGAAGATGAGAGCCTTATTACTGCAAATACGATCCTGAAGAACAGTCTGGGAACAGGCTATCTGGAAGAATTTAACCGCAGGACAAGCTTGAAAGAGAGAATCCGGCTTCTTGTGGATGCAATGGAAGAGGCGACCGGAATGCAAAATATGGGCGAGTATCTTACGACATTGTTTGAGATCGATGCACTTTTTTTGAATCAGGACAGACATCTGAATAACATTGCGCTGATCCGGGATAGATCCCGTTATAAGCCCTGCCCGATTTTTGACTGCGGAGATTCATTCTTACTGGATTTTGCTCTGTACAGCCCTGAAATTGAAAGCCGAGCATATCTGACAAAGGCACAGTGCCTTCCGTTCAAATCTCGATTTACGCAGACAGTGCATACGGCACAAGCTCTTTATGGGAAGCAGCTTGAGGTGAATATTGATAGAGCAAGTATCGATACGATCCTCGATAAATATCTATGCTATTACCCAAAACAGTTCCACTTTTTGCTGAAAGAGCGTATCGAAACCGTCCTGATGGAGCAGCAGAAAAAGCTTTTTGAAAAGTAAAAGCTCTTGCGTCCCGTGAAAAAAGAAGGTAATATAAATACAGAGCAAGACACAGAACGCAGGGAGGGATGAAAACCATGTTTTACGAGATCATGCACCGGGAAAGCTGTGTGGCACAACTCAGCACGACAGGGAAATGCAGGGTCTGCCTCGAGGATTTCATGCCCTATGATCTGGTTCTGGTGGAATCGGATGATTTTGACGAGCGCATCAATAATGTAACGAACTTTTACTATTGGTGCGCCTCCCGGATGTTGACGTTGGATCGCACCTACGCCAAGGAAATCCTGAACAGTATCGGTGCATCTCAGAGTGTTACGGACAGGGAACGAGCACAGATCGCATTATCCTACCATTGTCTGTCTTTGCTGGATGTGTTCTGGGTGAAAGAAGAAAACGAGAAGATTCGATTCGAGGATATCAACCTTTTTGCACACTCCTTAAGCAATGCGCTTGTGGATATTGCGCTGCGGGGGCACCAAATGAGGGTGACAAACGCCCATCTTCTGGCAAATGACCTGTCTACAGGCGGCTTGTACCCCAAGGCGTGGGTGCGCAAAGAGGATGGCTTCTATCTTTACAAGGATGGCGGCAGGGATGCGGTGGAACGTGAAGTGCTGGCAAGCAAAATCTGCCGGTGCTTTGACTGCCATCAGGTACTGTATGAGCAGGGGATGTTTGAAAATGAGCCGGTTTCCATCAGCAAAATCATGACATCCCAGCGATACAGTCTTGTGACCTATGCAGCCTATGACGTCTACTGCACAAACCGTGATTGGAATACGCTGGATAAGATCTTAGAGCTGGATGCTCCCGACTACTATATGATGAACATTCTGGATTATCTGGTGGGCAATACCGACCGTCATTGGGAAAACTGGGGTCTGCTGGTAGATAACGAAACCAATCAGCCCATCCGTTTGCATGACCTGATGGACTTCAACTGGGCGTTTCAGCAGTACGACACGCCGGAAGGCGCAAACTGCCTGACCGTGGGAAGACGCCATCTGAGTCAAAAAGATGCCGCAGTGGAAGCGGTGCGGAACATCGGACTGAACCAAGTTCGTCAGGTGGGGCACGCCGTATTCTCCGGGCATCCGGCATGGAAAGCAATGTTTGAAGAACGACTGCGTGTTTTACGGAACGCCATGTAAGATAGAGCGAATAGCAGGATAATTAAAACAGGTTGATTCCATAACGAAAGCCCGTCTGCGCTGCCACATATCGTGGCCCACAGACGGGCTTTTTCGTTTGACCAAAGTGCGCTGGGGAGAGGATAGCATTTTCGATGCACCGGCTGGCATAAGTGGAGAAGCGCGCCCGGCGGGTGGAGTCGAAGGTGTCTACGGCTTTCATCAGGCCAATGGTGCCGATGGAAATCAAATCGTCCTGTTCAGAGGGGAGAGCATAGTACTTCTTTGCGATGTGCGCCACTAAGCGCAGATTGTGGCGGATGAGCTTTTCCCGGGCGGATGAATCACCGGCCCGCAGATCGGCGAAGGCCCTGATCTCTTCCTGTGGACTCAGCGGGCGGGGGAAACTGCCCGCTTCCAGATGGAGCGCAAGCACGAGGAATTTGGACGCAAAAAATTGCAGCAGGGTCAACAGCATACGGAACACCTCCAAAACCGTTCTTCTATACAGTATGAACGGGAAGAGGGGGTTCAGAATCGTTTTCTGCTTGTAGAAAATGGTGGTCTATATGACAGGGGAGCAGAGCTATCGCTATTATAATGAGTTTCTCTGGCCGGACCGCTATGCTGACTGTGTGCCTATGGATAAGGCACTGAAACTGCTCAAGAGTGAAGTAAGCGTTGAAATACAGAGAGATCGCAGGCGGTGCAAAGAACGGCTGTGCCTGGCGCTTTTGCTGCATAAAGACGATGATACGACTGATTTTTGAAAAGATTGCATGAGATTTTATCAAAGTATTATTCTTTTGTGAATTTTAGCACTCTATGCTTGACAGTGCTAAAAGTATGTGCTATAACTAAGCCGTGCTCAGGAGAGAGGGGCATGAGGGAGCCGCAAGGCTCCCGGGAAGACTCCGCTCCTGATGCACTTCATTGGATTTTTACCCGACCCGAACGCCGGGATTGGAGGAATGATTTATGTTTATGCCGACTATTTTTCATGAAAACCTGTTCGATGATTTCTTTGACCCGTTCTGGAACGATGGTGCGTTGGAGCGTGCGATGAACCGTGAAGAGCGTGAGACCTTCGGCAAGCGCGGTGCAAACATGATGAAGACCGATGTGAAGCAGACCGCCGACGGCAGCTATGACGTTGCTGTTGATCTGCCCGGCTGCAAGAAGGAAGACGTTCAGATGGAGCTGAACGACGGATACCTGACCATTCAGGCCGTCCGCAGCCACTCCAATGACGAGAAGGATAAAGAGGGCCGCTACCTGCGCCGCGAGACTTTCTCCGGTACCTGCGCCCGCAGCTTCTATGTGGGTGACACCGTGAAGAAGGAGGACATCCACGCAAAGTTTGAGGATGGCATCCTGCACATCACGCTGCCTGCGCCTCAGCAGCAGAAGGCTCTGCCGGTCAATCCCAACCTCATTGAAATTGAATAACGCCTGTGCATCGGTGTGAGGAACACCGGTGCATAGAACTTGCCCCCGGAGAGCTGCCCAAGGCTCTCCGGGGGCTTTTTGCGTTCCGGCATCTTTTCGGCAGGGAAAAGCATGGTGTGATCCGGATGGCATAGGGCAGGGGTCAGGCCCAGCTCCTTCATCGCCCGCATTCCCCACGGTATTCCCAGATACTTCATATCAAAGCCATCATTCCCTCTTTACGATCTGCATTTTCATCCCATGGTCGCCGACTTTGGCGAGAAGGCGAAAGGATCTACTGCCGCTCTTGACAAAGAGTAGTTTTGTATCATAATGGTTGTACATACAACGATGTAGATACATCTTCTTGAGATAAGACCCGGAGGCTGTCTATGGACATTACCGAACGAAAAATCACAAAAATCGCGCGGGAGGCTGAAAAGCTCGTCCTGCTCACGATGCGGGAAGAGGGCGTTGGCACAGCGGAGATCGACCTCATCCACGCGCTGCGCCACCACCCCGGCTGTACGCAGGCCCAGCTGGCCGAACTGCTGCACGCAGACAAGGCGGCTATCGCCCGGAGGACCAAAAATCTGGAAGGGAAGGGTTATCTGACCCGCGAGGACGCCCCGAACGACCGGCGGAGCCAGCTGCTTTTCCCCACAGAAAAGGCCGAGAGCCTGAAATCCTCCAAGGCCGGAATTGAGGCCGCTTTTTACGAGTATCTGACGAGTGTATTGACGGAGGAAGAAGCCGCCGCCTTTGCCGCTTCGCTGAACAAACTTTATACGGCGTCCAAGACCGAGAGCCGTGCGGGCTTCCCCCACTTCCGAAATGCCGCAGGGGGTGAGACGACCGGTGAAAAATGAGAAGACCTTCCGCCCGGACCGGATATTCTCCTATTTCCGGGTCGAGTGGCTCTCGCTGGCTTTCGTGACCCTGTCGGGCCTCATCTATAACATCGGCCTGCTGGCCACTCCGTGGTTCGAGGGCCGTCTGGCCCAGTGCCTGGCGGACATCCTGAGCGGCAGCGAAACAGCGGCCCAAATGGCGCTGCTGGTTCTGGCCTATATCCTCGTCACCCTGCTGGTGCAGGCGTCGCGGTTCATCAAGCGCTTTTATGTCCGCCGCTTTGCCAACAACATCAACCGCCGGATGAAGGGCATCCTCTACGCTAATCTGGTGCGCCAGAGCCGGGCTTCGCTGGAAAAAGAGGGCGCCGGTGAGCTGATGACCAAGGCCATCTCCGATGTGGACGACTGCGTGGAAGGTATGCGCAAGTTCACCACCGAAGTCTTTGATACCGGCGTGGCGCTGGCGGGTTATGTGGTCATGCTGCTGGTGTACGACTGGCGGCTGGCTCTGCTGAGCCTGCTGTTCACGCCCTTCTCCTACGTCTGCGCGGCATGGATGAAAAAGCCGGTCCAGCGGGCCGGTGCGGCCTACAAAAAGGCGGCGGGCGCACTGAGTGCCGCCACCTTCGACCGCGCCCAGAACGCCGTGACTTACCGCATCTACGGCTGTGAAGACGCCCGTGCGGAGCGGTACGAAGAGGTGCTGGATACCTACGAAAAGACGACGGTGAAAAACAATGTGTGGCAGTCGGCTCTGCCGCCGCTCTATCTGGCGGCGTCGGAGGCAGGCCTACTGTTCATTTTGTGGTTCGGCGCAAAGAATGTCCTCGGCACCGGCTGGCGTGCGTGGGACATCGCGGCCTTTACCACCTTCCTTTCCTGCTTCACCAAGCTGGTGGTCAAATCCTCCAAGGTGGCCAAGCTCTTCAACTCGGTGCAGAAGGCCGAAGTCTCATGGAAGCGCATCAAACCTCTGATGAAGTCGCCGGAGCAGCTGGACGCGCTGGATGTCCCGGCGGCGGAAGATGTGACCCTCAGGAATCTCTCCTTCACCTATGGCGACACCCTCATCTTTTCGGGTCTGAGTCTGACAGCCCATCCCGGCGACATCATTGGAGTCACCGGCCCGGTGGCCTGCGGCAAATCCACCTTTGGACGGGTCTTCCTCTGCGAGGCCCCCTATGAAGGCTCGGCGCAGTTTGGCAAAAAGGAGTTCTCCGCTCTGGCCCCGCGTCAGATCTCGGCCACCGTCGGCTATCTGGGCCACGACCCGGAGCTGAGCGCCGATACGGTGCAGAACAATGTCCTCTGCGGCAGCGAGCAGGACGCCATGCCATATCTCGCCGCTGCTGCGCTGAAAGGCGAGGTGCTGGCGATGGAGAACGGCCTCGATACCGTCATCGGCAGCAGCGGCACCCGTCTTTCCGGCGGACAGGCCCAGCGTCTGGCGCTGGCCCGGACGCTGGCCCATCCGCGCCCTGTCCTCATCCTCGATGACCCGTTCTCGGCCCTCGACCGGGACACGGAGGATACGGTCTTTGCCGACCTGCAGGAATACGCCAGGGATAAGGTCGTCTTTCTCATCTCGCACCGCCTGTACCACTTCCCGCAGATGCAGAAGATCATCTTTATGGACGGCGGAAAGACCACCGTCGGCACCCATGAGGAGCTGATGGCATCGGCCCCGGTCTACCGCCAGCTGTACGAAAGCCAGACAGGAGGGAAACGGCATGGAGAACAGGCGTAAAAATGGTGTGTTTGAGGCTATCCGGATGGCCGCCGTGACCCACCGCCTTCTCACAGCGGAGACCGTCCTGTGTGCGGCAGCATCGGTGGCGGCGTCTCTGGTGCCGCCGCTGCTGCTGGCCCGCATCATCGACGGGCTGATGGCCGAGCTTCCGCTGACATTCCTTGCGGTGCTTCTTTATTTCGGCAGTCTGGCGCTGGAAGGGATACTCTCCTCGGCGCAGGAGAGCCTGCTGGTACTCTTCGGCCAGAAAATGACCCACGCCCTGCGCTCTGAAATGTCCCGGAAGCTGACCAAGCTTCCCGCCAGCACGCTGGTGGGGCAGGACCCCGGCGAGGTGGCCGCGCGCTTCTCGGGCGATGTGGATACAGTGGAAGCGCTGTTCACCTCTGGCATCATCAGCATGGTGGCAGACGCCTGCCGCATCCTCTCCATCATGGCGGTCATCGCCGTGAAGAATACCGGCCTTGCGCTGATTTTGCTGCTTGTGCTGCCGCTGCTCGCCGTGTTCACCCGCCATGTGCAGACGCGGATGCTGGCAGCTCAGCTGGATAACCGCCGGGCGGTCGCCGTTGTGTCCGGCCAGGTCCCGGAAACACTGCACAATATCCGCACCATCCGGGCTCTGGGTCTGGAAGACTACATGGAGCACCGCTATGACCGGTGCATCGGCGAAAGCTATGCCGCGATGGAGCGGACGAATTTTTACGACGCGATCTATTCACCCGTCGTGCTGGTGCTGAATGCCGCTGTGGTCGGCATCGTCATGCTCCTCTCGGCTTCCGGCAATGCGGCCATCCTGACCCTGTTTGGGATGTCGGTCGGCACCTCGGTGGCCGTCATCAACTACATTTCCCGCATCTTTGCGCCCATCGAGAGCCTTGGCATGGAGATACAGACCATCCAGTCGGCGATGGCGGGTGTGAAGCGCATCGACGCCTTCCTTGACAAGCCGGAACGCACCATTCCCAAGGAGCGGGAGACCTCTGCCCGGGGTGATGTGGTGCTCTCTCATGTGACCTTCGGTTACGGCGAAAAGCACGTCTTGAACGATTTTTCCATGACCGTCAAGCAGGGCGAGCAGGTGACGCTGGTGGGCCGGACGGGTGCCGGAAAGAGTACAGTCTTCAAGCTGCTGCTGGGACTTTATCACCCGGAAGCCGGGTCGGTGACCATCGGCGGCGTGGACGTGGCGGACATCACGGACGCCGGGCGCCGCACCTGCATCGGCTGTGTGGAGCAGCATTTTGCCCGTGTGCCGGGTACGGTGCTGGAACAGATCACGCTGGGTGACCCCGGCATCACCGAAGAAATGGCAAGGAACGCCGCGAAGCTTGCCGGTATGGATGCCGCCATCCAGACCCTGACGGGCGGCTATGATACGGTGTGTACTGACGGGATGTTTTCGCAGGGCGAGTGGCAGCTTCTGTCCATCGCCCGCGCCGCAGCGGCAGACCCTGCCGTGCTGCTGCTGGACGAGATAACGGCCAACCTCGATGCTGAGACCGAGGCCCGTGTCCTCGAAGCGCTTCGCCGCGCGTCCGAAGGACGCACGGTGCTCTCCGTCTCCCACCGCATCTATGAGAACCTCGGTGGACGGACGGTAGAGGTCAGGACGCAGACCCAGTGATGCGGCGGATGCCATAAAACAGAACGCCCTGGCTGGTCGCTGGAAGCGCTGACAAACCCCGACAAAAGTCCAGCCCCCGGAGAGATGCACTCTTTGGGGGCTTTTGCAATGGGAGAAAACGTGGTATAATATCGCTAATGCGATATTATAGTTTTATGCGCAGCGCCTCGCCGCTTGCTCCTGCGGAGCTGCGTGGCAACCGGCTTTGGATGCGCAATTATGCCATTTCACTGCGTTCATGGCATAATAGGAAAAAACTTTTGCGGGAAGGTGAATACGCTATGAAACAGGAAAAAGCCTATTACCACCTGCCCGGATCGTTCGAGTTCTACGAGCTGTACCGGGAGTTCCTGCCTCTGTTTCGGGCGCACAGAGAATACTTTTATGACTGGTGCGACATCGGCTCCATCTACGGCGCACCGGCCGACTGCGTCTGGGGCGGGGGACGGGCTGGCTTCGGGGAGCATGGCCCCACAGAAGTCCTTGCCCTGACGCGGGAATACGGCATCTCGGCGCGGCTGACCTTCAGCAACTCGCTCCTCCGGGAGGAACATCTTTCGGATAAAAAGTGCAACGCTCTCTGCGCCCTGTTTGAGCGAGAAAACCAGGTGCAGAGCGGCGTCATCGTCCACTCGGAGCTGCTGCTGGACTACCTGAAAACGCACTATCCGCAGCTTTATTTCGTGTCCTCCACGACGAAAGTGCTGACAGAGTTTCAGCAGCTCCGGGCGGAGACAGCCCGGGAGGAGTTCCGCTATGTGGTGCCGGACTTCCGGCTGAACAAAGCCTTTGGAGAGCTGGACAGTCTGCCGCAGGCGCAGAAAGACAAGGTGGAATTTCTCTGCAACGAGTGCTGCTGGGTCGGATGCCGGGACAGAAAGCGCTGCTATGAGAATGTCAGCCGAAAAAATCTCGGCGAAGCCTGCCCCGAACATATCTGTACCGCACCGGGTGCGGAGGAAGGCTACCGCTTCTCGAAGGCGATGGAAAATCCGGGGTTTATCGGCATCAGGGACATTCGGGATGTCTATATGCCGATGGGATTTTCCAACTTCAAGATCGAGGGCCGGGGCCTGGGCAGTGCGCTGGTACTGGAATTTCTGCTCTACTACATGACAAAACCGGAATACCAGCTGCATGTCCGGGAAGCCATCTATCTGGACAATATGCTCGACCTGTTCTGAGGAACTGCATTATCTGCCGCTCTGACCTGTCGGACGGCGACTGATGCCACGACGAGGTGCTGCGGTGTACGGGGTGCTTTGCGGCAGTCTGGCGTGTTCCTATACCAAGCTTTTGAAGGAGATACAGAAATGACCGAAAAAGAGAAGATGCTGGCCCATCAGATGTACGACGCAAACTACAACAAGGAGCTGCACGATGAGCGCATCGCAGCCAAGGAGTTGTGCTGGGAGTATAATCAGCTCCGCCCGTCAAACGAAGAGGGCCAGAGAGCGGTCTTGAAGAAACTTCTCGGCAAGACAGGGGAAAATTTCTACATCACTGCGCCGTTCTGGTGCGATTATGGCTACAACATCGAACTGGGCGAAAATTTCTACGCCAACCACAACCTGGTCATCCTTGATTGTGCTAAGGTGAAATTCGGCGATAATGTCTTTGTTGCGCCGGACTGCGGTTTCCACACCGCTGGTCACCCCATCGACTTCGAGCGCCGCAACGCCGGGTTTGAGTATGCCTACCCTATCACGGTGGGGGACAATGTCTGGATCGGCGCAGGCGTGCAGGTGATGCCGGGCGTGACCATCGGCAGCAATGTGGTCATCGGCGGCGGAAGCGTCGTGGTGAAGGACATCCCCGATAACTCGGTGGCTGTCGGCAATCCCTGCCATGTCATCCGTGCCATCACCGATGAGGACAAAAAGACCTGCTGGAGCAGATAAAAGAAGAAAACGGCCCCACCGGCGAAATATTATCCCAGTGCAGAGGAGATTGAGGCTGAAATTGCAAAGGCCGTCCGGTTTTATGAAATCACCATCGAGCACCTGACCGGCAAGCAGATACACAGGAAACGTAACGAAACACAGCCCGCACAGAAGCTTTGTGCGGGCTGTTGCAGTCTATGCAGGCGGTGTGCTATACTGGTAGAAAAAGCGGGAAGGAGACTCTTTCATGAAAAAAATCTACCTCATGCGTCACGGTGAAACGCTTTTCAACACCATGGACGTCAATCAGGGTCAGTGCGACTCGCCCCTGACGGAAAACGGCATCCGGCAGGCAAAGGCGGCAAAAGCGTGGTTCGATGCCCACAACGTCCATTTTGATGCGGTCTACAGCTCCACGTTAGAGCGGGCCTGCGACACAGCGGAGATCGTCTCAGGCGGGATGCCCTACACCCGCCGCAAAGACCTCAAGGAAATTTTCCTCGGTATGAAGGAAGCCTCGCCCATCCGTGAAAACCCGACGTACCCTTACGGCGACTACTTTGTGAAGTACGGCGGCGAAGACCTGGATGCCTTCACCGAGCGGGTATACGGGGCCGTGAAGGACATCGCCGAACACACGGCAGGGGAGTGCATCCTTATCGTCTCCCACGGCATGGCCATCCGGCGCTTTTTGACTGAATTCCCGGAAAAGGCGGGCGAGGTCACCGATTTTATCGGCAACTGCGGCGTCCTTGAGATGACATATGCAGACGGAAAGCTGACGGTAGAAAAAATCATCGACCCGAACGGCTATCTGAAAGGCGCGGGCTGATAAATAAAACAAGGGCTGCTGTACAACACGGTACAGCAGCCCTTTGCAGTTATTTCCGGCTTGCCAGCTTGTTCAAAAGCATCACGGCCAGCACGATGACGCCGATGACCAGCACGATGCTCACCATCCCGATGACCATGATAGGCAGAGTCGTCATCCACGAAGTAAGATGCAGCATATCAGTCCCTCCTTTAGCTCAGCAGGGTCAGCAGCAGTCCGCCGGCGATGACAGAGGCTATCTGGCCCGAGACGTTGACACTGATGGAGTACATCAGCAGGAAATTCTGGTTGTCCTCCTCGAGGCCCAGCTTGTTGACGACGCGGCCGCTCATAGGGAAGGCAGAGATGCCGGCAGCACCGATCATGGGGTTGAGCTTTTTGCCCTCCGGGAGGAAGAGATTCACCAGCTTTGCGAACAGCACACCGCCGGCGGTGTCAAACACAAAGGCCACGAGGCCCAGTGCAAGGATGAGCAGAGTGTCGGGCCGCACGAACTTGTCGGCGGTCATCTGGCCGGCCACGGTCAGGCCCAGCACGATGGTGATGAGGTTTGCGAGGACATTCTGCGCCGTTTCACTCAGGGTGTTCAGTACGCCGCACTCCCGCAGCAGGTTGCCGAACATCAGAAAGCCCACCAGTGCTACGCTGGCCGGAGCCACGAGTCCGGCGATGATGGTCACGACGATGGGGAACAAGATCTTGGTCAGCTGGCTGACACTGCCCTTCTGGTAGGGCATCCGGATGCGGCGTTCCTTCTGGGTGGTCAGCAGTTTGATGACCGGCGGCTGCACGATGGGGACCAGCGCCATGTAGCTGTAGGCCGCCACCATGATGGCACCAAGGTACTGGGAGTGCAGGACGTTGGCCACGAAGATGGCGGTGGGGCCGTCTGCCGCGCCGATGACGGCGATGGAAGCGGCGTCCTTCAAGTCGAAGAAGAAGCCCGCGAGGAAGAGGGTGAAGAAGATGCCGAACTGCGCCGCTGCGCCGAAGAGCATCAGCCACGGTTTCTCGAGCAGCGGGCCGAAGTCTATCATCGCACCGATGCCGATGAAGAGCAGCAGGGGGAACAGCTCGTTGGACATTCCGGCCTCAAACAGAGCCGAGATGGGGCCGACGGTGTCGCCCTGCGTGATAGCGCCCGATAAGGGCAGGTTGACGAGGATGGCTCCGAAGCCCATGGGGAGAAGCAGGCTCGGCTCCATCTTTTTTACGATGGCAAGGTAGATGAGCAGGGCGCCGATGCCCCACATCACCACCATCTGCCAGGTCAGGTTCCCGAAATTGGAAAAGAGACTGGCGAATGCGTTCCAGAAATCCATGTCATTGCCTCCTTTGAAATCTGCGGTGCAATGACGAAAAAAGAGACTTCCGCCACAGCACCAATTACTGTGACAAAAGTCTCAAGCGAACACATGACATCGGGCATTTCTGCCGTGTTGACGCTGCCATGCAGCGCTCCCATAAGGTGGAGCGCCCTTTACTCCCTTTTATCCAATTCTATTAAACCAGAATATGCGAAGCCTGTCAAGAAATGTGCGGGACTTTTAGCTGAATCTTAGGGGGACTCTGAATATAGAGTGAAAAAAGAGGATGAAGAGTACGAAAATGATTTTTGCACTTTATTCTTTTACAACCGCCGCCTTCTCGATGCCATAGTGGGCAAAGAGGGGGAGGGCCTCCGGCGGGACCGTCTCGCCGCTGACCACGATGGGGATGGCAGGCGGGCAGGAGACCGCCGGTGCGGCGCAGATGCGGCCCACGGCCTCGGCGGCAGGGATCATCTCCTGCGGTGCAAGGACAGCTTCCCGGATGGTGAAGCGGCGGGGCTGTGCCTCGAGCGCCCCGGCCAATGCCGCGAAAGCGGCAGGATCGTCAGTCGTAACGGAGACATCGGCAGCAGGGGCCTCATCGCAGATGGCGTGCAGGGCCGTTTGCAGGCAGGCAAACTCTGCCGCAGAACTCTCGGCGGAAGGCATCAGCACGACGTAACGGGGGTCGGCATACTCGCACTCCACACCCAGCTCCCGCAGAGCCTGTGCCAGCTGCTGACCGGAAAGACCCAGCGCGGCGGCGTCCAGCGTCAGCTTGAGGGGTTCACGGTGCGCCCCGGTGAGGGGGAGTGCCAGCCCGGGCCGGAGGGCATCCAGTTCCCGGCAGAGCATCCCCAGTCGCCAGCGGCAGACGTCCAGCTTCTCCCGGAAGCTGTCGGCCAGAACCGCGTTGGCGGCGTCCAGCGACTGCAAAATGAGATAAGAGGGGCTGGTGGAGCCGAAGAGAGCCAGCGCATTGCGCACCGCGGCCTCGTCGGCCTGCACGGACGAGCCAAGGTGCAGATAGGCACCGCCCGTGAGGACGGGCAGGGTCTTGTGAGCCGAGTCACAGCAAAGGTCCGCGCCCAGCTGGATGGGGTGGCGGCTGCCCTCCTTCAAAAAGTGGAGATAGGCGCCGTGAGCGTTGTCCACCAGAAGGGGCAGGCCGTGGGCGTGGCAGACTGCCGACAGCCCCGCGACATCCTGCACGAAGCCCAGATAGTCCGGGCTGGTGAGGTAGACGCCGAAGGGCGTACGGCCCTCGGCGGACAGCTCGTCCAGCGCAGAGGCAAGAGCTTCCGGCTCCACAGGGCAGGTGCAGAGCGCCCCGGCGGCGTCCGGCGCGGGCCAGAGCCACTGGATGTCGAAGTCCAGCAGAGCCGCCGTGTAAAGCAGGGCCTTGTGGGCGTTCCGCGCCGCCAGCAGGACAGGACGGCCTGCCTTTGCGGGCCGCATTTGGAGCGCAAGGTGGAGCATGGCCCGGATGCACTGGCTGCTGCCCTCGGTGCTGTAATAGGTGCGGGCGGTGCCAAAGAGCTGCGTCGCGTTGGCCTCGCTCTGAGCGATGATGCCCTCGGCTTCGTACAGCTCATCTGCGCCCGCAATTTCGGTGATGTCCAGCTCTTCACAGCCCAGCGGGCCGCGGCCCTTGTGGCCCGGCATATGCATCCGGGTAGTGCGCTGCTGGGCGTAGCGACGGACAAAATCGACGACAGGAGTGTTCATGGCTTTATTCGCAGGCTTCGCCGTCTGCGCAGGCGTTGCAGGTGCCGCCCAGCTCGATGGGAACTTCGATGCCCTGAGCTGCCAGCTCCTGGTTCTCAGCAACTTTTATCATGATGGCGCACTCGACGCGCTTCTTGAACAGCTCACAGCCGTACTCGTAGACGCCGGTGATGCTGCCGGTGGCGTGGTAGGCGTTGGCTGCACAGCCGCCAGAGCAGTAGAGCTTGGCCCAGCAGTCCTTGCACTCGGGGCGGGCGTAGGCGTTGCAGTGCTTGAACTCATCCCGCACGGCGGTGTTGGTGACGCCCTTCCAGATGTCGCCCATCAGGTACTTGGGGTCGCCGACGAACTGGTGGCAGGGGTAGAGGTCGCCCCAGGGGGTGACGGCCATGTACTCGGTGCCGGAGCCGCAGCCGGAGATGCGCTTGTAGATGCAGGGGCCGCCGGTGAGGTCGATCATGTAATGGTAGAAGGTAAAGCCGCGGCCCTCGCGGTCGCGCTTTATCATCTCCTTAGCAAGGATCTCGTACTGCTCCTTCAGGATGGGCAGGTCCTCGGCGGTGAGGGCGCTGGGGTCGGTGGGCTTGGTGACGACAGGCTCCATGCTCAGCTCCGTGAAGCCGAGGTCGGCCATGTGGAAGATGTCGTTGGTGAAGTCGGTGTTGTAGTGGGTGTAGGTGCCGCGCATGTAATAGTTCTTGTCGCCGCGCTTTTTCACGAACTCCTGAAACTTCGGCACGATGGCGTCATAGCTGCCATGGCCTGCGTAGTCCTTGCGGAAGCGGTCATGGACTTCCTTGCGGCCGTCGAGGCTCAGCACGACGTTGTGGCACTCCTTGTTGCAGAAGTCGATGACATCGTCGTCGATGAGCATACCGTTGGTGGTCATGGTGAAGCGGAAGTTCTTGTTGTGGATCTTCTCCTGCTCGCGGCAGTAGGCGACGAGCTTTTTGACCATGTCGAAGTTCATCAGAGGCTCGCCGCCGAAGAAATCGACCTCGAGGTTGCGGCGGGTGCCGGAGTTCTCGATGAGGAAGTCCATGGCCCGCTTGCCCACCTCGAAGCTCATCAGGGCGCGGTCGCCCTGATAGCGGCCCTGCGAGGCGAAGCAGTAGGAGCAGTTGAGGTTGCAGGTGTGGGCGACGTGGAGGCAGAGCGCCTTGACCACCGTCTGGCGGTTCTTGAAGTCGAAGGCCATGTCTTTGTAGACGTCGGGAGCCCACAGCTTGCCGGCGGCTTCCAGAGAGGCCACGTCCTCGAGGCACTGGCGCAGGTCGGCCTCGGTGACGTCGGGGCGGTCGGCATACTTTGCCAGCATGGCGGCCACGATCTCGTCGGCAGAGTGCTCTTTGTACATTGCAATGACGTCGTAAGCCACGTCGTCCACGACATGGACCGAGCCGCTGCAGCTGTCCAGCACGATGTTATATCCGTTCAGTTGATACTGATGTACCATTTCATTCTCCAATCTATAATTGCCATAAAAAAATGCCGCCCTGCAAAGGCGGCATAGGGTCTGCAATGATTACTTATTGCTGTTCTCGCACTTCTGGTTTGCGACGCCGCAGGAGGTCTTGCAGGCAGACTGGCAAGAAGTCTGGCACTCGCCGCAGCCGCCGGTCACGACGCTCTTGGTCAGGTCACGAGTAGCGATAGTCTTAATACGTTCCATAGTTGAAAACCTCTCTAAGCTCCAAAGTTTCGCATACAGCTCTCTGTATACAGTGTTATCTTTATGTATGATAACACGATGTGCGGATTCTGTCAAGATTTCGCGGGTAGGTTTTTATCCCAGCGGCTGATACTTTTTAAGGATGGTATGCAGCCCCAGCTCCCGGGCGCGGGCCAGCAGGTAGCGGTAGCGGCACAAAAGCGCCTGCCGCTCGTAGATGCGCTGCTCGATGAGGTCGGAGTCCACCTCGAGGTCGAACATCATCGCGTTCCGCTGCAGGCAGAACAGGCACTCTTTCAGCTCTTCTTCCAGCTCGGGGTGGTAGCGCTCGTGCTCGTTGTCGCGGGGGATGCGGGGCGAAAGCAGAGTCTGGGTGGTCTTGGATGGGGTTTGCAGCATAAGGCGTCCTCCTTTATTAACAAGTAGAAAATCAGGTACACCTTATTGTATGGCCAGGAGCGTGCAGAAAATGCCACAAGAGAGTGCAGAAGAAATTGCTTCTGCCCGGTCAGGCGTCGGCTTCTCTGAATTGCTCGAAAGTACGTCAGTACGTCTGAATCGTGGTCTGCAAGAAAAAAGTACAACTTTTTTCAAAAATCTGCTTGACAAAACGCGTAAAGACAGATATAATAGCACACGTTGACCGGTTCAATGCCGCGAAACACAACAGGATACTGGGGATTTGCATAGTGGTAGTGCGGTAGACTCTGACTCTACTTGTGGGAGTTCGATTCTCTCATCCCCAACCAGAAAGCCATCTGATTCGTTCAGATGGCTTTTTTGTTTTATCTCTCGGTGCGTTTTTGGGCCGGTGCGACACAAAGCTCTGATTTTTTCTCGCCTGCCGGGGCTATACTGTTTCTTGATGCAACAGGGCAATACGGAAGATAGGAGCCAGGCAAATGAGCATTTGGGACGCATTCGGCAAAGGACGATATAAGGGCTTCTCCCGGGAGGCGGGGCAGCTGCTGGATAAGGCGGTGGAGCTGGCCGGAGGGCTGGGCTGCAAAAAGGCAGACACCGGCCACCTGCTGTGGGCGATGCTGCAAGCGGACGGCGGCCCGGCGGCCCGCTTTCTGGCCGGGAAGAACATCACGGAGCTGGAAGTGCGGCGTCAGCTGTCTGCCGGGCGGGATGGTTCGGTCACCAGGCTTGCCCGGGGCGATATGGCGGCGGACCTGCGCCGGACGATGGACTACGCCATCATCGGGGCGCAGAACGCCCATCTGAGCCGGGCCGAGCCGGAGCATCTGCTCTGCGCCATGCTGGAAGACACCGACTGCGCTGCGGGCGTTATGCTGGCGTCGATGGGTGTCCAGCTCACCGAGGCGGTGCGGGAGTGCCGCCAGCTTTCAGGACAGTTCATTCTGCCTATCCAGCCGCGCTCGGCGTCGTCGTTGCCGCGGGGCAGCCGGGCCAGCGACAAATACTGCCGCGATTTGACCCGCCGGGCGGCGGACGGCGAGCTGGACCCGGTGTTCTGCCGGGAAAAAGAGCTGGACCGGATGGTAGAGATTTTATGCCGCCGCCAGAAGAACAACCCCTGCCTTGTGGGGGAACCGGGCGTGGGCAAGACCGCGCTGGCCGAAGGGCTTGCCCAGCGCATCGCCGACAAGCAGGTACCCCGGATGCTCCAGGGGCGGCGTCTGCTGGCGCTGGACATGGCCAGCCTCGTGGCTGGTACGAAATACCGCGGCGACTTCGAAGAGCGGTTCAAGAACCTGCTGGAAGAACTCGTCCGGGACGGCAGCGCCATCCTCTTCGTGGATGAGTTCCACACCATCGTCGGCGCAGGTGCGGCAGAGGGGGCCATCGACGCAGCCAGCATCTTAAAGCCGGTGCTGGCCCGGGGTGAACTGCAGCTCATCGGCGCGACGACGAATCAGGAATTCCGCACCCACATCCAGAAGGACGCCGCCCTCGAGCGCCGATTTGGCCGCGTCCAAATCGAAGAGCCTACGCCGAAGCAGGCTGTGGATATACTGGAAGGTCTGGCGCCCCGCTACGAGCGGTATCACGGCGTCCGCCTGCCCAACGAAGCCCTGCGGGAGGCCGTGGAGCTTTCAGTGCGGTATCTGCCGGGGCGCTGTCTGCCGGATAAGGCCATCGACCTCGTGGACGAAGCCTGCGCGGCGGTGCGCATCCGGGCCGAACGGGAAGGGGAGAAAGACCCCGTCCTCAGCCGGAAGGAAATTGCCCGGGTGGTGGCGCAGGCCAGCGGCGTCCCGGCAGAACGGGTGGGCGAAAAGGAGCGGGAACGTCTGGCCCGCCTCGAAGAGCGCCTGAACGCCGAAGTCGTGGGCCAGAGCCGGGCTGTCGCTGCCGTGGCCGGGGCCATCCGGCGCAGCCGCACTGGGCTGGGGGAGCCGGGCCGGCCGATTGGTGCGATGCTCTTCCTCGGGCCGACCGGCGTCGGTAAGACTGCGCTGGCAAAGGCGCTGGCGGAGAGCTGGTTCGGCAGCGAGAAGGCCCTGCTCAAGTTCGATATGTCGGAGTATCAGGAGCAGCACACCGTGGCGCGTCTGCTGGGTGCGCCTCCGGGCTATCTGGGCCACGACGAGGGCGGTCAGCTCACTGAGGCCGTCCGCCGCCGCCCCTACAGCGTGGTGCTCTTTGACGAAATCGAAAAGGCGCACCCGGATATTCAGAATGTGCTCCTGCAGATGCTCGAGGACGGCCAGCTGACCGACTCCATGGGCCGCAAGGCGGATTTCCGCAATACCATCGTCCTGCTGACCTCCAACCTCGGCGCACGATTCCTCGCCGGGCAGAGCGCACCGCTGGGCTTCGGGGCGGGAAGCGAAGCCGCCTTTGAAAAGCAGTCGGAAGCCGCCGTTGCCGAGGCGAAAAAGTGGTTCCGGCCGGAGCTGGTGGGCCGTCTGGATGAGCTCATCGTCTTCCGCCCGCTGGAGGAGCAGAGCCTCTGCTCCATCGCCGAAAAGCTGCTGGGCCAGCTGGAAGAGCGTGCTGCCCGCAGCGGCTATCAGCTGACCCACACGGCCCGGGTCGGCCCGGCGCTGGCGGCAAAAGCACATTCGCCCTATGGCGCGCGAGAGCTGCGCCGACAGGTAGACCGGGCCGTGGAACAGGCCTTCGCCGACCAGATCGCCTCCGGCAGTGTGAGCCTCGGACAGCACTGGACGGCAGACTGTGCCGAGGACGGCACGATCGTGGTGCAGGAGACGCAGACGGCGGGTGTCGGCTGAAAAGCTCTTGCATCTGCTCTGGTTTTCCGCTATGATAGAGGGCAGGAATCACCAGAGGAGGAAGCCGAATGCGCTATCTGTTTTTGCTCAACCCCACCGCCGGTAAGCGGGACTGCACTGCTGAGCTGGCCCCGGCCATCCAGGCCGCAGCCCAGCGGGCGGGCATCCCGCCGGAAAAACGGAAGGTCGTTGTGACCCAGTACGCAGGCCATGCCCGGGAGCTGGCCGCTGAGGCGGCGCACACCGCGCAGGCCGACGGTGAGCCGGTGCGCATCTGGACAGCGGGCGGCGACGGCACCTTCAACGAAGCGCTGACCGGGGCGCAGGGGTGCGGACTCGCGGCAGTGGGGTGTCTGCCCTTTGGCAGCGGCAACGATTTTCTGCGCACCTACGGCACGCGGGAAGAGTTCAATGACCTCGACGCCCAGCTGGCGGGCGGCGAGGTGGACATTGATCTAATGCAGACCGACCTCGGCCTTTCGGCGACCATCTGCGCCGCCGGGCTCGATGCGCAGGTGGCTTACGGTATCCCGCAGTTCCGGCGCATCCCGTTCTGCGGCGGCGAGATGGCCTATGCACTCTCCATCGTCAAGCAGCTCTGCGGCCACATCGGCCGGAACGTGACCTTTACCATCGACAGTGAGGAGCTGACGGTGGACTGCCTGATGTGTGCCGTCTGCAATGGCCGCACCTATGGAGGCGGGTTTTATGCAGCCCCCGAGGCTCAGCCCGACGACGGCTGGCTGGACGTCTTCATCATCCGCAGGGTGAGCCGCCTGACGATCGCCCGCCTGCTGGGGATGTACAAGAGCGGCAGGCACTTCCGGAACGGTGAGCTGACGGAACAGGCGAAGCCCTACTTCATCTACCGTCGGGCCAAGTGTGTCTCCCTGCGCCCGGCAGACGGACGCGGCCCTATTGTGGCGACTGCCGACGGCGAGTGTGCTCCCTGCGACGCCATCACCGCCCAGCTCAAGCCGCTGGCCGGGCGCGTCCTGCTGCCCAAACCGGCCTATGAGCGGTTCATGGCCCAGCGTGCCAACGTGTAAAATAAAAGTATGAGAAGCGCCCTGCACTTTTCTTTAGGGGCTCATCGGATGATCAACAAAGGCGGCGGCTTTCAAGTCGTAAGTACCTTCCAATGGGAATGGATGGCTATATAAGCTGGCATTTACAGACGGTTCCTCACCGTGGATTGTATAATAGATTTGTGCTCCCGGATAGAATGTTTCCAGTTCT
>ERZ791800.107-NODE-107-length-86173-cov-39.952135_pt1 | contig 86173 bp, 129 predicted proteins | sample MGYA00510310_ERZ791800 | MGnify/ENA primary metagenome ERZ791800 (study PRJEB30046, sample SAMN00791954) | human gut metagenome | study: EMG produced TPA metagenomics assembly of the A metagenome-wide association study of gut microbiota in type 2... | reverse complement strand
TACTGATGTTCTGAGCGAGATACGGGAGTCGAACCCGCCTCACAGGCTTGGGAAGACTCTCTTGTGTCTTGATAAGGTGCTGATACTGAATGTTTTTAATAAATCAGCAACTGCTCACTCATATATTACTCACGAAAATCGCATTTTACTGCACTTTTGTGAGTACGTACACCATACCAATTCGGTCTGTTGCAAACTTCACCAAGTCGATTTCCGTTGCAGACATAAAGTAGGCCACATACATATCACTTCCGTCAAAGTACACAGGAGAAGTACCTGTTTCGACAGTTCCGTCCTGTTTGTATGTGGTATCAGCCTTCCATGTCTTGTAGCTTCCGAACGGCATTGTCATCGGTCTGTCCGCGTCCCCATTGATTACTACCGAGAAGTCTCCCTCTGTGCGAAGGATGCCGCCATCCAAGAATGAAATTGTATTTCCCTTCTGAATGGAGTAGTGGTTTATCGGAATGGGGAAATCCTGAATCTTGCTCAGTTTCCACTTGCCGCTCATAACCTTGCTGGCATCAAACTTCTGTTCCTGTTTCTCATTGTCGTCATCATCGCTACTGCTGCATGATGTGAATGATGCTCCTGCAAGAAGTATCATTGCTGCTAATAATACCTTCTTCATAATCCTTATATATAATAATGTTATACCTCGATTCCGTTATCTGCAAGAATCTTCCTGAGAAGACGAATCTCGCTGTCTTTTGACCTTATTATTTCATCCTTGGCATTGATGATCTGAATGAGCTGAGCATTTTTCTCTTTAAACGAATCCTCTTCCCGATCCTTAGCGCGATCTGTTCCCGTAGTTAAGTTTTGACTGTTGTCACCAACGTTCCCGGCATTTATCAGCTGCGCCATCGGTATGCCGTGCTTAAACGCCTCGTTGATGGACTCTTCTATCTTCTGATGCGTTTCGCCTAGCTGAATTACCATATTTCCATTCATACTACCGCTTCCATACTTTAGCCAGCTATAGCTAACCCCAAGAGAATTACATATTTTACTAATCGTTCCCTCGGATATTGAAAGCTTTCCGCTTCTCATCTTGCCGATGTTGTTGGTTCCTGTAGCCTTCATAAAGGCATTCTCACTCATCTTCTTGATCTTGATGAGGTAATCTAACCTTTCTTGTACCGAATTTAATGTTCCCATAATGCTTCTTAGTTTTATATTTGCAACTAAATCGACTCGAAATGTTAAAATTCGGTAAAATACCGAAGTATTTTACCGAAACATTAGGTACTTTACCTAAGTTTTTATACCTTTGCACTCGTTAACGGTCGAGTAACCAACAAAGCCGTTACAAACGGAGGCTTGTGCGACCGAAAGTACGTACTTTACATTGACACTGCAAATATACGACTTTTTTCGCACAACTCCAAATTTTTAATGAATTATTTAAGTAACAAAGATGAAAAAAGTTGCAAGAATAACAAAACAGGACATATTGGGCATCAAACCAGGAAAATTTGAAGTCTTTCTGCTTGAGTCCGCAAGAGCAGTTCGGTCGGCAGTAACATACGCCTATCAGCTTGCTCAATACGAAGATTTGCCGAAGGGAGTGCTTAAATATTCAACCTCGGCAGATTACAAGAACCATACGGCGATTATCACCGCTGTTCCGGTTGAGTAGTAAACTTTAAAAGATAAAGTATGGAGGAAATTATAAAACTCGGAAGAACCGATACAATGACATCTCTCGAAATTGCAGAGATAACCGGGAAGAAGCATGCTCATGTGATGCGTGACATTCGCTCATTGATAGAGCAGGGAGTTAACGGATCCAACTTTGGATTGGTTAATTATAAAGATAAAAAAGGAGAGATGAGGCCAATGTTTGAGCTAACACCAAAGGGTTGCTTGATTTTGGCGAGCGGCTATGACGCTTTGCTACGTGAGAAAATCATAAATAAGCTTGAAGAACTTGAGAAGAAGAATCACCTTGAGCAGTATCAAGTACCTCAGTCTTTCTCCGAAGCTCTTATGCTTGCAGCAAAGCAGCAGGAGAAGATAGAGCAACAGCAGCTTGCTCTTGAATCGAAGAACGAAGAGATTGTGCAGCTCTCAGCCACAATCACCGAGATGCAGCCAAAGGTTAGCTATGTTGATACAATCCTTTCGAGTAAGGAGACCGTTACGACGACACAGATTGCCCAAGACTACGGTCAGTCAGCAAAGGCGTTCAATATCTTGCTAAGAAACTTCGGTGTTCAACGTAAAGTTGGTGGCCAGTGGATTCTCTACGCAAAGTATCTCCCTTGTGGTTACGTTCAGTCAGAAACAGTTTCTATCACTCATCGTGATGGTAGTGCAGGTTCTGTAATGCACACAAAGTGGACTCAGAAAGGAAGATTGTTCTTGTATAATGAGTTAAAGAAACATGAAATTCTTCCATTAATCGAAAAATAGCCTATGCCTCGTAAGAAAGTATCAGTAGAGCCTGTCGAAAAGATATGGCTCTCCACAAAAGAGTTCGCCGAGTATATCGGCATGAGTACAGGTTACATACACGACTTGAGAAAGAGCGGTCAGATCCATCATTATATGATAGGCAATACCGCATTCTTCAAGAAGTCTGATGTAGATGAGCTCATTGAAGAGCATAAAGTGTGTTGAAATATTGGTATGGTTAAAGTTATAGATTTGTTTCATTTGCTCGTGAGAGTATGATTGTTAGTTATTAGTTATTTTTGGTTTTATCTACAGCGGTAGATACTTTGGGGCGATGTCTGTTCGTTTAGCTTCTTTCGCCCCAATCAGACTGAGTAGCTCAGTTGGATAGAGCATCGTTTTCCTAAAACGAGGGTCGAAGGGTCCGAGTCCCTCCTCAGTCACACTCTTTTTTTTAGTTCCGTTTAGTAGTTGAATTCCTCTCTGACGGCGCAAAGGTAAGTCCTTATACCTTATAAAGTAGGTCGTTCGGGCAGCGACAATCTTGCGTCAGATGAGAGTTTCATTGAGCGGACATGGAAGATAGTTCTTTGACATGTTGATGCACAGAAATAGTATGCGTGTAAAAGAAGTAACTGGAGAGCATCAATGGATGCCGTGACCTGGCGAAAGGACGCACGACATACGAAAATCCAGCTAATCTGCATCAAGTAAGCAGACGGACTACACCGGAACGAAGAATTGTCGGTGCAAGCACTGCCGAAAACGTTGCAGTCTGGTAAATCAAAATGAAGTGAGAATTGCTCATTCATAAAATATAATCAAGAGGTTAGTAGTGTAACTGATGCACGGCGATAACAAAATGATACCGATCTTATCATCGCAAGAGGTTCTTCGTTGAGCCCTAGCCTCCAAAAAGTAATTCATTGTATTTAATATTCAAATTAATTCAATTAAAAATGCAGCTCGTCTGTGAAGATAGGCTGCACACATCGCAGGTTGGAGCAGTTGGTAGCTCGCTAGGCTCATGACCTAGAGGTCACAGATTCGAGTTCTGTACCTGCCACAAATGTTTATTTTTAAAGCTCTAAATTGTTTATATGTGAAAAGATTGTTTCTTGCGTATCTGGTCTGGGAAGATAGGGTACGTCTATTTCTTTTAGAAGGAATTATTTTTTATTTCTGAGGAGAGTAGCTCAGTAGTAGAGCGCCAGGGGAAGGGTCCTTGGAGGTCGATGGTGCGAATCCATCCTCTCTTCCCAATTTTCTTTCATTTTTCAAGAATTTTGATTGGTTAACTTATGCGTCGCCCAGTAGCTCAACTGCATAGAGCCGCGGTTCTCTTTCCGCGAGGTTGGGAGTTGGAGTCTCCCCTGGGCTTCCCAAGTAGGTAAATTTCAAAAAATATTTTTTCATTAGCTGACAGAGGTCGGCACTTTTTCTTATAAGTCATTTATATTTAAATTTGAGTATTAATATCCTCTTGCTTGTGAAAGTAGGAGGTACAAGCCACATTAGCTCAGTTGGTCAGAGCAGTCCAAGATACCGACAGGTCGCAGGTTCGAGTCCTGCATGTGGCTCACTTAATTGTGAGTGCCATAAATTTACAGTTTTTGATTATCTTTGGGAGTGAGGGTGTCTATTGTCCCTCCTCCCTTTAACATTGACTTCTACTCCATCTCACAATAACCACGTGCAATCACCTCTCCTGCCTTGCGTGGTTGGCTAAACGGAGAGGTTTTACTATAGATGAAAGTTAAAAACATAATAAGAATCAGTAAGGAAAACATTAATGCTCTTCGGAATCTGGAATGCGTTGAAAACGTAGAACAGAACGGAAAGGACATTACTGTTCGCATTAAACCGAAATATACGGATGGTAGACTTGAAGCCAGAAAGGGTGAATATCTTATTCAGTGGGGTAACAAAATGTGGCAGAGGTATGGCTCTGATGCTATCAATCTGCTTTCCAAAAATCCCGGAGCGGAGGCCGGCAAGACATGGGACGCGTAGGTTCAAAGAAGTATTACGCTCCTGACGGGAACGAATACGATTCAAGAGAGGAGTATCTGTACTTGCAGACCATACTCGATGATCCTGGTATAAGCTGCATACACAGACAGGTAACCATCACGGCAATCAATCCGGTATGGATGCTGAAACCAAAGCAACTTAAGACTAAGGTCAAGTATGAGAGAAGGTCATTGCTTTACGGCCACAACTATACTGCCGACTTCGTTTACCGGGAAGGCGAGAAGATTGTGATATGTGATGTCAAGAGCCTCTATACCTCAAAGCTCAGAGAGTTCTCGATTACAACAAAGGCTGTTGTGGCAAGACTTATCGCTCACAATAGGAAACGTCATAACGGCGAGTCTGTTGTGATATTCCGTAAGGCTATCAAGATAAAGAAGAGCGAGTGGAAAATCGTTGATTATCCACCATCCGATTGTGCTATTATATAATAAGGTGTAAAATCTAAAAGATATGTGTATAATTTTCATTAGTTTACTAACCACAGTAGTTATGTTTGCTGCTGTATCATTCGTAGCACATCTTTTTGGTTGGGACCAGGAAGACTAGTAGTTTAATTCTAAATATTTTAAATTATGGACAAAGACAAAATTATCGTCAGTGTAGTAATTGACAAGCAGGCTCTTGTTGACAGAGCATTCGACATCTCGAAGAATCCTTCTGAGCTCAATGAAATCAAGAAGGTTATCGACGGCAAAAACCAGTTCACTCGTGATATCGACGAGATTGATGATGAAGGCAAGAAGGAGAATAATACAAACCTCTTCTCCAACATCGCATTGGACATCATTCTCAGTGATAACCCGGAACTTGCAATCACCAAGCGCCTCAATTCGCTTGAGGACAAGAAGAACTCTTTCCTCGCTAAGATGAAGAAGCTCAACGAACTCCAGGAAAAAGTGAAAAACGGAGAGGTGCATGGCGCTGAAGGTTTCCGTGAGTTGTTGAAAATAATGGAGGAGGACGTGTAATGGGCGTAGTATCAAAGTACGGCAACCTGTATGATGTCAAGAAGAACATCATCTGCCACGCTCCTGTCACTTCTTTACATTTCAGAAGACTTCTGGTGAAGGGTAACGAGCTTCCTATGATGAATGGCGTAACAACACCAGCATTGTTCGGGATTCACGCGGACAAGAAATTCAAGCGTGGACGCTGGCGCCGAGTATTAACACATTAATTCATATAACAATGGCAAAAGAAAAAGCAACTATTTCAGCAACCCTCGGTCATGAGTATGAGGACCTGGAGGAGCGTGAGGATTTCCTCGCCAACAACGCGGACTCTGTTGAGAAAATGGAGTTCATCAAGCGATTCAATTCTGATGAGCTGATGAAGAAGAAGGATCTGTTTGCTCTTCAGTCTGCACGGGCATCTGACATCGAAGAGGAAATCAAGGATTTCCGTGAGCAGAAAAAGGCAGAGCTGAAGCCTATCAAGGAAGAGATTTCTTCTCTCCTTAAGGAAATCAAGCAGAAGGGTAGCATGGTTAACGAGAAGGTTTACAAGTTTGTTGACCGTGATTCTAAGATGACTGCCTTCTATGACAAGGAGGGTAATCTTGTTTCTTCCCGTCCGGCAACACGTGACGAACTCCCTAGCAATGTATACTCAATTAACCGTGATCAGCAGGCTATGTAGTCTGCTTTCACATAGTTTCTAAATTCTAAAATATTTTGTAAAATGAACAATGAAAAATTGCAGATAGACCTCGCTCCTGGACAGGATCATGCGGAGATTGTTCTCCGTGAGGTAGGTAACGAGAACCCTTATAAGCTTCCTGCAAAGGAGCCTCTTAATCTTCAGGTAGACGGTGTTATTACCTGTATCTATGCCTTCCTTGAGAAGCGTTGGGGTACAGAGCAGATTGACAAAGAGCATACGCATATCCTGGTTAATCGAGAGAAGCTCGTTGTTACTCTTGTTACAAACGAGAATGATGAGCGCACTACACAGACTATCATCGGCTCTATTCAGTTGTCTCGTCAGTTTGCGGGATTCCATATCAATGACGGTCAGTTGTGGAAACCGGTACAGCTTGGTGACTTCTTCCGACTCAACCGTTCTTTCTTCGAGACGAAGGAGAAGAACATGGAACTCGTCAATCTCCTCAAGAGCTTCTCGGCGAAGGTTCAGACTACAATCAAGAAGGAATACAGCGACAATGGTTCCGTGACTGACAACTATGAGAAGGCTGTAGACTCTAATCTTCCTCCATCGTTCACTATCAATATTCCTATTTTCAAGGGCGCAGAGCCTGAGAAGCTTTCAATCGAGACTATCGCTCACGTCGAAGGCAACATGGCATTACTGACGCTTATCTCTGCTGATGCAGAATGTATCATCGAAGAATCCCGCGACAAGATCATCAATACGGAGCTTGACAAGATTCGTAAGCTCTGTCCTGAGATTCCTATTATGGAAGTGTAATGACAGAAATGGATAACAGAATAGCAAAAATGCCCGCCAAGATGGCCTTTGCTGTACTTGACTTGCGTAAGGTGCATGCGTGCATCATGGAACTTCCACGAAGCAAGTCGGTACAGCTGGCCCGAAAGGCGGCATACCTCAACTACATTGAAGGTGAGGGTAGAAAACTCGGTAAGGTTCCACTTCATTATGAACGCCTTAACGAAAAGGGCGAAAGCGTGACGGTGGAAACTTACTTCAGATATTTAGATAGAGTTCATTAATTTTAAAATCTATACAAATGGATATAGAGCAGTTAAACAAAACGCCTCATAATCAGATTTGCGATTTGGCAAGAGACAGATTCATCGAGGTGTACAATCAGAAGTTCGGAGAGGGCGGAGAAGTATTCTTCGAAGAGCAGAAGGCATTCTTCAACGAAGAACTTCTCAATGGCTCGTTCAAGGGCTATCTTGAAAAGGCTCCATCACTGAATATTCATGATGCCTTCATGAACCTGGCAATTAACGGATTGTCTCTCGAAAAGGGAACTACGACACTCTGCTACCTCATGGGCTACAGTAACTACGACAAGAATACAAGACAAACGAATTATACGGCCAAGATCACCTATACTGGATATGGCGAGATTCTTCTTCGCCAGCGAGCCGGTCAGATTGTTCGTTGTGACAATCCTGTCGTAGTTTACAATTGTGACGATTTTCGTTTCGGTGAACGAGACGGTCATAAGTACGTTGATTACGCAAAGACTTATCCTCGACCTGAAAATTCATACATCGTTGCTTGTTACGTGAAGATTATTCTTCCGAACAATGCCTACGATTACTTCGTTCTTGACCGCGAAGGTATCGACCGTCTCCGCACGTATTCGGAGAAGTTCGGAGGTAAAGACCACAAAGCCAACGCTCTTTACGGCGGAAACTATGTCGGGAACGATGGTAGAACGTATTTCAGAGATATCGACACAGGCTTCCTTATCTCGAAGACATGCAAGCATGCGTTCAAGGGCTATCCTAAACTGAAGGTTGGTCTGGGCGCTCTTTTGCAGGCCGATATCGACATGCAGACTCAGCAGAAACCGACTCAGGAAGCCTTTGGTACTGGTGATGCCGCACCGGAAGATAAAGGTGTAAAGGTAAAGGTTGATAGTGATTCACCATTTTAAAATTGTTATATATGGCAGAAAATACAGAATTGCAGTTGGTACAACAACAAGCCAACAATATTACAAGACAGATTGCAACGCTAAAATCTGATACGGAAAATGCGGTGCAAGCCAACAGGAAATCTTATGAGGCATGCGTGAATGCAGGTGAGTCTCTGTTGTTTGATATTGGCGTTTCCGGAATGAACGATGCTCTTGACGAGAGAGCCGCTGAGTTTATCAAGAAAGCTAAACTGACAGAGAAAGCAATGACGGAGAAACGTAAGGGTGTTACCCAAGTGTTCGATATTGTCCGTAAGGGTTTTACTATGATGGAGAACCTTATCTCTATCAAGAACACCGATTCTGTTGTCTATAAGATTCAGGAGAAACGCAACGAGTATGCGGCATACAAGCTTGAACAGCAGCGTAAGGCTGAGCAGGAACGCCTGCGCCAGGAGCGTATCAAGGAGGCCAAGATTAAGTTGAAGACTGATACGATTGATATCTTGAACAATCTCCTTACAGAGCATTCTTCTGCTGCTATCAATTCACTTAATAATACGTTCTCTCTTCTCACTCTTGATAACAAGGATGAAGTTAAGAAACGTATTACAGAGTGTTCTGATGTTCTTGACCTCGGACATCTGTTCGTTAATAACAAGCCTTCATACTCTTCCGAAATTGATGAGAATGATGCCAAGGAGATTATGAATGGAGCCTACAAGGAGGTTTCCGCTTCTCTTCTTGCATCTTATAAGCAGACCGTCAATGCTACACGTGATGAGCTTCTTATGAAGTTTGATTCTAAGATTGCTGAACTTCTTGAAATCAAGAAGGCAGAAGAGGAGCGCAAGCGTAAGGAAGAGGAAGCTCGCAAGGCTGAAGAGGAGCGTAAGCGCAAAGAGGAGGAAGCACGTAAGGCTGCTGAGGAAGAGCGCAAGAAGCAGGAGGAAATTCAGCGTATCAAGGACGAGGAGGAGCGCAAGCGCAAGGAGGCAGAGCGGAAAGCTGCCGAGGCTGAACGCAAGGTAAAGGAAGCCGAGCTGAAGGCTGCTGAGGAAGAGTGCAAACGTAAGGAAGCAGAAGCTGCCGCTGCTGAGGCTGAACGCAAGGCTAAGGAAGAGGCTATCCGTAAGGCTGATGAAGCCGCAAAGGAAGAGCAGCAGAGAAAGCTTGCGGCTGAGCAGGAGAAGCGTGATGCAGAAAATGCAGCCCAGCACGCTACCGCACAGGCTCAGTCGCTCTTTGCCCAGACTTCTGTTGGAGAAACCGGTAAGCAGAAAATCAAGGTAACAAAACGCCTTGTTGTTACCGACAAGAATGCCTGGCTCGACATCATCCAGCAGTGGTGGACGATTGAAGGCTCCAAGATGTCTCCAGACAAGCTTGCTTCCAGATTGGAGTTCATGCGCAAGGCGTGTGAGAAACACGCAAACAGCGAAGAAGAGTATATCGTTTCTCCTTATATTAAATATGAGGATGAGGTAACGGCTAAGTAATATGGCAGAACAACCGTTTGACCCTTATTATTCTCGTGGTGAGGTCTCCAATTCGGACCTCACTGCGTTGAAGTTTGCCCTGAACCCGCAGCTCAACTTCGTAAAGGAAGAGGACAAGAGAAAGGCTTTCCATCTCGGTACCCTCGTTGACGCTCTCGTTACCGAACCGGAAAAGTGCAATCATTACGCCATGACAGTTGATGACGAGAAATATACGGAGAAGGATTGGAAATGGGGTCTAGACAGGCTTGCTGTTCTGAAGAAACAGGCAACGAAGGATAGGTTCCTTGATTTCGTCCTGAAGAATGCGGTCGGTCAGAAAACATTCATCAATCCGCACATGAAGATGGAATACCAGGGCTTCGAGTTCGAGCTTCCGGTACGCTGCAAGTTCGACTGGTGGCTCGGCGAGTTTGGCGGTGATTTGAAGACCACCGCAGCTACGTCACAGGAGCAATTTGAGGCTCAGATCGATTTCGTCGATTGGGATAGAAGCCGTGCATGGTACATGGACCTTACGCACAGTATAGACCCAAGATACGGAAACCAGGACTTTATCTTTGCGGTCTCCAAGACCAAGAAGAAAGTATTCTATAAGAAGATTGAACGTGGTGACGAGTTGTATTTGCGTGGTAGGGAGAAGGCTCTTGAATGGGCTTTCCGCATGTGGTGTTTATTATAATTTATTATTATGTCAGATAAACCGAAATTATACGATTATCAAGAAGAAGGTGTGCGCTTGGAGCTTGCCATGAAGCGCTGTATCAATGGCGATGACATGGGAACCGGTAAGACGGTTCAGTCTATCGTCGCCATTGAACGTGCAAAGGCAACTCCCTGCCTTGTTGTTTGCCCTGCTGCACTTAAGGTTAATTGGGAACGAGAGATAAAGAAGTTTACGAACCTCCGGCCTCTCATTCTTACCGATTCCGTCAATGCGACATACGGATATCATCTTACTAAGATGAACCTGTATGATGTAGTGATATGTAATTACGAGTCGCTCGCAAAATACTTCGTCGTAAGCCTCGGACCGAAACCGTTACGGCTGAAAAACTTCCTGTTTCGTGATGAACTGAAGATTATCAAGTCTGTGATTATCGACGAGTCCGCAAGAGTCAAGGATCCATCAACAAGGCAGTCTAAAATTATCATGGGACTGTGCCAGGGTAAGGAGTATATCTATGAGCTTACAGGTACGCCCGTTGTCAATCACGCAACAGACCTGGCCTGCCAGCTTGCTATCCTCGGTCGTCTGAACGACGAGTTCGGAGGGTTTGGCGAGTTTTGTAACAGGTACGGTGAGAACGAGAATCTTGAAGAGCTTAACCGGAAGATACACGAAACGTGCTACTTCCGCAGAGAAAAGAAAGATGTTCTTAAGGATTTGCCGGATCTGACCAGAACTACCATCAGTGTCGCCCTCGACCCGGAAACGCAGGAAGAGTACGATACATGCCAGAAAGACCTGCTTACATTCCTTCTTGAGTATAAAAGCTGCTCCGAGGAAGAGGCTAGGAAAAAGCTTAGAATGAAGGCTCTTGTCAGGTTTATGAACCTTCGCTCGATATCCGGGCGAGGGAAGATGAAGGCGACGATAGAGTTCCTTCATGATACCGAAGAACAGATAATCGTGTTCGCCGAGCATCGTGATGTCGTTAGTGCAATCAAGAAAGAGTTTCCTGATGAGGTTTGCACCGTAACCGGTTCCGATAGCCAGCAGCAGAAGCAGTGGGCTATTGATTCTTTTCAGGCCAGGAAAAAGAGAATCATCATCTGTTCCATCAAGGCAGCCGGCGTAGGCCTTACGCTTACGGCTTCTTCCAATGTGGTGTTCGTCGAGCTCCCATGGACGATGGCTGACTTATCGCAGTGCGAATGCCGTGCCTATCGTAACGGTCAGAAGAATGCGGTTACATCGTGGATTCTCATGGGTGCAAATACCATCGACGGCTATCTTTATAGCTTGATTATGCAGAAAGGATCAATAGCATCGAAGGTTACGGGCGAACAGGACTCCGCTATCAAGGATGCAGCTTATTTTGACGAGCTGGCCGATTTGGTTTTACAAAATTCTTTAAATAAAAAATAATGGAAATTCAAGGAAAAGTTATTGCCGTTTTACCTGAAAGAAGCGGCGTCTCTGCAAGAGGTGAGTGGAAGTCTCAGACTTATGTAATAGAAACACAAGAGCAATATCCTAAGAAGATGGCCTTTGATGTTTTCGGAGCAGACCGTCTGGCTCAGTTCAACATTCAGAGTGGTGAGGTTATTAACGTTAGCTTTGATATTGATGCACATGAATATCAGGGCAGATATTTTAATCAGATTCGTGCCTGGAATGTTACTAAGGTGTCACAACAAGCAGCACAACAAGCTATGGCAAGTTCTGCTAATGCTGCTGGCGTGGCAAACCCGACGAATCAGCAAAATCTGTTTCCACCTGAACAGCAGTCTGCACAGCAGCAAGCACAGCAACGAGGAAACTCTGATGACCTTCCCTTCTAATCAAACGAGCATTCAACGCTTATGTGGTTCAACCTGAAAAATGTGTTTGAACTTGAAACGTTTAGGAAAAAAGTAGCCGAGTTGGAGAATAAAGGCGCGATGGTAGAGCTGAAAGAAAAACGTGGACGTTCTTTGAAGCAGAATGCCTATCTTCATTTGCTTCTATCTGCATTCGGCCTCCAATACGGCTACACTCTAGACGAAGTTAAGACGCATTTCTATAAGCTGGTAGTGAACAAAGATATATTCCTCAGAGAAGGGATTGATAAATTCACAGGAGAATGCTATAAGTATCTCCGTTCTTCTGCTGACCTTACGAGAGACGAAATGAGCAAATCAATTTCTGATTTCAAATCGTGGGCAAAAGAGGAAGCTGGATTTGATTTTCCTGATTCTGATGAATATATCGCACTACTGCATATTCAGCATGATATAGAAAGACAAAAAAAATACATACAATAGCTTATGATGTTACCAACTAATATACGTCAGAAGTCAGGCGAGCTATTCCCGAATGACTTGGAAAAGCAGAAAATCTTTTGCATGGGTGCAGCGTTCTCGTTAGGCAAAGATTTATCCGATTTTGAGGAAGAAGGGCAACAGGAAGAAGTGCAGCAGCAGGAGATTTACCCTTGCCAGGAAGCTCTCGATATGTGGCTTGCTTACAAGAAAGAGAAACGTCAGAAGTATCAACCTCGTGGTCTTGCGGCTCTTAAAAAGAAGCTTTTAAAGATGTCGAACGGAAATCCAGAATACGCAAAGGTTATCGTTGAGCATTCTATGGGAAACAACTATTCCGGGTTGTACGCTCCTAAAAACAATGGTGTAAACAGTTATGAACAACAGCAACGAACTTTCAACAAAATTAGTTCAATCCTTGCCGACTGAATGCAAGCAAGCGGTGGAAAAATACGGCGGACAATATGCGCTATTCCTGGACAAATATCCTACCCTGCAAAATCGAACAGATGCAATTACATCTGTATATGATTCTGTAGCTAGAGGCGGTATGTCGTTTGTTAGTATTGATAAGTACTTCAAAGATGGTGCAAGCGAGTTTTGGATTAAGATAATGCTCATTGACTTGTTTATGGTTATTGGTGCTATTGATTCGACTACTCCTTACCAGTTCAAGGCGATTGCTCAACGTATCAGACAAGAATACTATCATCTTACGCCTAGTGAGCTTACTAGATTCTTCTACGAGTTTTCTATGGGCGAGTATGGAGAAATCTATGTAGGAAAGACGGTAAATCCTCAAAAACTTTTTATTGCTCTCGAAAAATACATGTGTAAGCTTTATGAAAAGAGAGCTGAAATTGATTCTCAGAAGTTAGCTGAGAAACAGAAAAAAGAATATGAGGAATCAAAAAAGAATGCAATATCCTACGAAGAACATTGCCGCTTAAAGGGTGTTGATCCGAAAGAATCCCCTCTTGAAAAGCTAAAGAGAAAACTTGAAAAAGAATCAAAACGAGACAAAAATGGCAGACGTAAGTAAAATGGCAGAGGAATGGCTCAATGAACATCCTGATGCGACAAAGAAAGAAATATGGATGGCCGGTTATTGGCAATCTACCGATAACTGGTGCAACCGAACCAAGTAAATTTTAGAATTATGGCAGAAAGAAAAGTGAAACCAGAAATCATGCATTTGATGATTCTTAGCAAATGCAATTACAAATGTGAATTATGCTGCAATAAACTGTACGATATTGAGAAAATTCCAGTCGCTACGGTTAAGGAATTGAAAACAATACACACTTTGTGTATTACGGGCGGAGAACCATTCATGGCAAGTATCGACATTGATGATTTCGCCCGCAGTGTCAAGAAAAATTTCCCGAACATCGAAAACATATTCGTTTATACAAGCGGACAAATTCTTATGTTCTGTTTGCCACATCTCTTTTCTTATATTGATGGTCTTAGCATTTCTCCAAAAAGCATGAAAGATTGGCTGGCTTTAGAAAAAATAGCCAACCACAGCACCTCTCGTGAATACTTTAACAATATTTCTCGCTTGCCTAGTAACCGCTTATATGTGTTTAAGGAACAGGTTCCATTTTTCGAGGAAAGATTTAAGCCAATCGCGAAGAAACTGAACCTTAACGTTCTGTATCGTACGTGGGATAAGGAGTTTAAGACTCCAGACAATGAGATTTTCAGAAGATTACCAATACTTTTAAATTAGTTGATTATGGTAGAAAGCAAAGGTAAAATCGCAGAAGTTACTAACGCAACCACCAAGCAGGCGATTGTGTTCATAGGAGTTTACTCTTGGGTTGTCGTAAGAAACCTAGGAAGAGCAATCAATAAGGCGGTACACAAGCTGCCTTGGTTGTTCATCGTTGTAACGGTAGTAGTATCATTCGTCGTTAGCTTTATCTTCATCTCGAAGGCTAGAGCAGAACGAGATAACTATAATCAGAAATTAGTTCACGCAACACAGCAGCTCGATAGCTTCTATGCTGCATACGGAAACTTAAAGTAATATACAATGAAAAAGCATAAACATACAATAGTTATGATTCTGCTCGTTATTGCAGCTTTCATCGCAGGTTACGGTTTCATCTGCTTTATGGTTGAACACATTTTCCTTTCGCTTCTGATGGTATTCTGCATCAGTTGCGCATTGGCAGTAGAGAGGGAGGTGTAGCATGCAGACAGGATGGAATCCAAACTTCTCTAGACCGGTATTGGCTAGAATTCCAGTCAAAGTACCAACCGAAGAGCAGGTGAATCGCTTCTATATGCTCTTCTATTCCATGGTCGGTGGTTTCGCCACAATCGTTCAGACCCAGATTACAGACACATACAACCTCATCAAGGAGAACAAGAAAATCTTCCGATTCGAGGCAAAGAAGAGAATTATGGAAGCAAAGGAGTGCTCTGACGAACTCATCGATGCCTTTATGCACTATATGAAGGAATGCGGTATGTCCGAACTCTGGCTGGATATGACTGACAACATCGAGGATGACTTGAAACTGGACGTACAGAAATGCTTCTATGCCATCGATAATCAGTTCCACAAGCATCACGTTAAAGAGCATAAGATGTACACAATGCTCCTGATGTCGGAACTGATGAGCAGTATGCTTGTAAGCTCTGTAGAACGCTTTGCTGAGATGATGGATAAGTATAACGGTATTCATGCCGTCAACATCGCAGAACGCTTCACGAATCCTATTCGAGGAGTTCACGCTCGCATGCGCAATGCTATGGAGATTCTCTACCCGGTCAAGGTTGACAAGGAAGTCTTCTCTGAATGCCCGGACAAGTTCAACCTCGGCTTCGAGATTATCGGTCAGAAGGTACTCGACTGGAAACGTGCCGAGAAAGCTCTGGCGAATGCCTGTATCCTCAACGGCTTCAACCTTAATGCTGACGGCGAATTCCTGGAGAATGAACAGGATAATACCGGTACTCCTTGGAACGAGACTCACGTAAGGGCTTTGAGGGTCGCTTATTCTAACACTTCGAATAAACAGATTGCCAGGATCCTCGGCAGAAGTGTTTACGAGGTTACAAAGCAAGCGAAGAAACTCGGATTGAAGAAATCAGAGGAATACCTTAGAGAAACTAGAATAGCTAACTTAACACGCAAGAAAAATAAAAAAGATTCCAACGCTTTACACAAAGAACAGTGACGGAAAGAACGTTCAATTCAAAAGAATAAAATAATATGGAAGAAAAGATAAATATAGCAGAAATCCTTAAGGATAAGTCAGAAGGTACGAAACTCTGGACTGATATGTTTGGAAGTGTTACGTTATATGTCGTTACTGATGCATGTGATGCTTTTCAAGTTAAGCATCATAATAAAGAACCATGGTTCGATAAAGACGGTAAATTGTGCAAGGAAGGAGTTTTGTGCATCTACCCTAGCAAATCAATGCGTGATTGGTCTAAGTTCGCCTGGAAGAAAGGCGATGTGTTGGTTAGTAAAGATAACGTGCATATTATCTTTGAAAAGTTTGAGGATGATGCCTACACAAGATTTAAAGGCAAGCATTATCTTTGGAAATATTGTGACGAAGAAGATTATAATAAAGAAGAAACAAAAATGTTAACTTCTGTATTTGAGAAAGCCAACGATGATGTTGCTCAGACTTACATCAAAACCATAGAGGAAAAATTGGGTGGTAAACTCAATGGTGAGACTTTGGAAGTAGAGAAGGCTCAGCAAGAGTTCAAGAATGGGGATATAGTTACCATTATGCCTCACATTGGAGATAAGCTTATCTATCTCTTCAAAGCAGAAGATAATGAGAAGTATTATGGTCATGCTTTCCTTGACGGAAACATAGCCATTGTTAATGAAGATACTTATTGTCAAAAAGACTTCAGTACAGCTCGTCCATCTACGGAAGAAGAGAAGCAGCAACTCTTCTCAGCACTCGCAAAGAAAGGCAAGGCTTGGGATGCTGAGAAGAAAGAAGTTGCCGATTTGAAGCCAAAGGTTAAACCATTTGATAGGGTGTTGGTTAGAGATAGTAAATCAGATAATTGGCGTGCAAATTTGTTTGGTTATATAGGCAAAGATGGATATTATCATTGCGTTTATGCTAATTGGGCATATTGCATTCCTTACATCGGCAATGAATCATTGTTAGGTACAACTAAAGACGTGGAGGGTTAATTTATGGGCAATGAGGATTTAACGAATTGCATAACTTGGTATTGCCCACCACGCTTTAAGTGTGAAGATATACAAGATGGTAAGGCGCAAAGAAGAATGCGTAGAAAGAATCAACTTAGAAAAAGAAAGGGTAGACTATGATTGATAAAAACAAAATAGAATCTGCAAAGGAAGAAATCTACGAGGATAGATTCTTGCTCAATGGTGAAGATGTAGTCTTTGATAATGATGCTAAGGAAGAAATGTACTACAAAGAGGATATCAAAGAAGCTATTGGACTAGGTGCTAAGTGGGCTATCAATGAGTTTATTAAAGACTTGTGGCATGCTATTGATGAAAATCCAAAAAAGTACCATAAATGTTTGGTAGAAGTTGTGTATCATAGACCATTCAACATGACGGATGAGATAAACTATGTTACTTCGCACCTAACCAACTTTGGTTGGGATGAAAATAGTTTTAAGCGCAGCGACTATACTATCAAGAGGTGGATATATATTGACGATTTACTGAAAGGATGCAACCATGATTAAGTCAGTTACTATGTACTCTGTCGTTTGTGACAGATGTGGAAAGACCTTCATTGAAGAGTTTAATGGCATTGTGGCTTGGTTGGACGAAGGAACAGCCAAAGAGCAAGCAATGGAAAGCGAATGGGCGGAGATAGGCGATAAGCACTACTGCCCAGACTGCTATGAGTTTGATGAAAAGTTGGATGAGTATGTTCCTAAAAAGAAAGGAGATAAGAATGAGTAGAAATTTAATGAGAATGGCATTGATAATGGCTTCTACGGTAGCTTATGCACAAGATGATATTTTCGGGTACCCAAGCCCTAGACTTGACGCACCAAGCGGCAATATTCCTTCTGACAAACAGAAGTGTCAGCCAAAGGCGCAGCATGAGTTCACCATCAAAGGTGTTAAGATCATGGCAGCTTCTAAGAAGGATGCTATAAAAAAGTTTAATCATCGTAAAAAGTAAAACGTATGTTGTACGAAGCAAAACAGGGAAGTAAGGCTTATGAATACATTAAGAGTATTCTCGATGCTGAATTTGAAGAGCATCAATCATACATGAAACGAGTAGAAGAAGCCGTAGGTTTCAAATTTGAAAAATATCAGGGCTATCAGCCTAACAGAACTCTCGCAAGAGAGTACGAGATTACCGGTATATGGGTTCTTTCTGAGCGTTACGATACGCTAGATAAGAAGGTGTGGAAGAAGATAGACGGTGTAAAATTGGAGGACGGTTACTATGTATGCATTGCGCCTAACAAGCGTAGTAAGCAAGGTAAGGCAATAGCAGCAGTATTTACATCATATAAATCCTTTACTCATCATTTCAAGATATTGAAGGAACTGAATATCGAAGTTCCGTACGTCAGCCGATTCTCCATCACCCAGCTTTTACGTCACAAAGACCGCATTTTCGTTTACTTCGATAATAGTATTAGAGCTGAGAAGCAAAATCCAGACTTCGTGGAAATCACGATAGGTGAATATGAGGATTTCGTTAATAAAAAGGATTAAGCTATGAATAAGTTAGAATACATTCCAGGAGATTTGGTAATGACAAACGGCATTCCTATCGGAACCAAAAAGGGAATCGTCTACCAAGTCACAGAAAGTAATGCTGATAAATATGCAAAAGTGAAAGATGGAAATGCTTTCACTGAACTGAAAGGTTCTGTCACTCTTTCCAACTTAAAAGGAAAAACCGTTCATGATGATGGATTCCTGTTTGGTGACAGTGGCGCATGGGCGAAGGATATTGTTCCTATCCCTCTCACTCCTTCCATCCTAGAGAAGAACGGATGGAAGAATGATGGTTATGATTGTTATAAGTTGCCAACAAAAAGAGCTTATCTGTATATAATAAAAGATACAAAAGTGAATGATGAGTTCTTAGTGTGTGTTAGTTTAGAAATGCACAACTTGGCAAGTGTTACCTATGTTCACGAACTCCAACATTTATTATATGCCCTGCATATAGATAGTAACTTAAAAATATAATGATATGCCAACAGGATTTACAGCACCAATATATGATGGTGAAGATATAACATTTGAGCAATTTGCAAATAGTTGCTTGCGTAACTTCGGTATCTACCTAAGATTTGAAGGGAAATATCCTAACCTTAGTAGATACGAAATTCCTGACAAGATATGTCCTAGTGATTACTATAAAAAGAAATACGAAGAGGCAAAAGCTGAGTACGAAAAGCATCTTGCATCCCCTAAGACAAAGGAAGAACTTGAAGCTGAGTATCTTTCTTATGTTAATGATGTAATCAAGGGAAATGAGGATAGATCGAAAGAGAATGAAGCTCTCAAAAACAGATACAATGCAATGCTATCCAAAGTTAGAAGATGGACTCCACCATCCAAAGAATACGAGGGTGTTAAGGACTTTATGGAAAGTCAATTAATTGATAGTTTAGATTTTGATTGCAGCCAAGTTTATGTGGAGAATATCATCCCTAAAGATGAGTGGATTCAAAAACAAACTAATCGCACTGATTTAATAGAGTCTATGAAGTATAATTTGGAGCAGTATAATAAATCTGTAGTTGCTGCCGAAAAGGATACTCAGTGGCTCAAAACATTTTCAGAAAGCATAAAGAAAGTAACAGATTAACTAACCGTCCTTATTGGACATAAATATAAGTAATATGAAAAAGATTATTTTAGCAGCCTTAGTCGTTGCAAGTTTGTTCGCTTCTTGCTCTAGCGAGAAGACTTTTAAAAAGAAAGATGGCTCTACGATTACAGCAAAGCCTTATGGCTGGGCTAGTAAGGAAAACAAAGTAGAAGGTGTTAACTACGAGTTGAATGCTCCAGATGTTGTAGTATCTATCATCTTCGCCCCATCAGTTATCGCTCCTGCTTTACTGACGGCTTATGATGTTTGGGAACCAGTATCATATACTGAGCCATCTAAGTAACTAATCATCCCTTATGGGATATAAATAGATAGTTATGAAATATAGAATTACAAAAGATGAAAAAGGCTTTAGAGCATTAGTTGGTAAACAAAGCAGATTTGGTACTGAGTTTAGATACATTGAAGAAGATAAGTCTACAAATCTCTGTCGCTGTGTTAGTTATTTTGATACTCTAGAAAAAGCTATTGATGCTTGCAAGAAGCATCAAGTAGCTATGGGGTACGATAAATTACCTAAAGTAATCAAAGAGTTTGAATTATAATTTACCACCCTCTCCTGCAATAGGGAGAGGGTAAAAATAAGAGAATATGGAATTAGTAATTACAATATTAGGTTGGATTGCATTAGGTCTTATATCTGCTTATCTGTTAGCAATAGTAGGTAAAATAATCTTTGATGCTGCAACCGCTGATTATAAGTTATACAAGCATGTAAGATTATGTCGCAAAAGATTGCTAAGACAGCGATATGAAGATTATGCTTGGCTATTACTCCAGTTAGAGAAAGATACGGAAATTTTCAATCTTACTCATAATACAAGAGATTGGACTTTTGAAGATTGGAGTGAATTTTATCTTAAAAAGGCAAAGGAGGATAAGCAATGAGTAAAGAAAAAGCGATAGTTCACATTAATAATGTTTCCAAGATGATTGGCTCAAAAAGAATAAAATTAAGTGAAGGCACTACAATTCATATTCAAAACGAGTTAGTCTTGGCACTTAAAGAGTTGGAGGATTAAGTATGAATCGTAAAGAAGCAATAGAGCTATTGCCGATAATTCAGGCATACGCAGAAGGAAAAGAAATTGAAATTTTTGATAAGACTATGAAAATGTGGAAAACTGCTATGCTGCCACATTTTGGCTGTGATCCAAAAAATTATCGCATCAAGCCAGTGGTAAAGTACCGCCCATTTAAGGACGCAGAAGAGTGCTGGCAGGAAATGCAAAAGCACCAGCCGTTTGGGTGGGTGAAGACTAAAGACAAAGGAATCAGATTGTGTATGAGTGGATTGAATCAAAAAAGTGCTTTTACACAAGTTGGTTATAAATATGATGAAGCCTTTGATGAATTCATCTTTGCCGATGGGCTTCCGTTTGGCGTAAAAGTGGAGGAATAGTTATGGCACTACCTAAAAATTATAGTATATGGCTTGCCGTTGATTATGATGGTATAGAAAAAGCTTTTTTGGAATAAACCAAAAAGATGTAATAAACATGGAGAGTGGTGGGGTGATAAGATGGTTCTTCCGCATGGAAGCGTTAAGAAGCTCATCGGAAGAGAATTGTCTTGGAGCGATGAGCCGGTAGAACTTAAAGAAGAATAGCTTATGTATAGACCGATTACAATGTATCAGATTGTTTGCGATAGATGCGGAGGAGTATTTGGCGGTACAGATACTTGCTCTGCACTATTCAGTAACAAAGAAGTTGATATTGGTGACTACTCTGATTGGGAAATGATAGATGGCAAACACTATTGTCCCGATTGTTATGAAGTAGAGGTCATTGATGGAGTGTATAATGTTAAAGCTAAATAGATATGAACATATTAGTTGATAAGACCGTACTATTCATTGATTTGGATGGTACTTTGATTAAAACGGCATCTAGGAAGACGTTTCCTGAAGATTGCACTGATTTCATTATCCGAAAAGAAGTTTTGGATAAAATTGCAAGAAGGATGCCAAATTTATTTTGGGTAGGTATTGTTACCAATCAAGGAGGGATACCTCAATTTGTCTCAAAACGAGACTTTGAGACAAAGTTTGAATGTATTATCCAGTTTGTTGGCTCATATTTAGGAAACAGAATACCTAAATTTTGTAGTATGAAAACGAGTGTATTTGTCTCTGGATTATACAGTGCTTCTACAGATAAAGATAACAAGAATAGAAAGCCAAATATAGGAATGTTAGAACATTTACAAGAATACTTTGGCGAGAATGATAAAAGCCAAATGATAATGATAGGCGACGCCAGTGGTAAACCTGGAGATTTCTCCGATTCAGATAAGAAATGTGCCGAGAATTTTGGTATCGATTATCTTGACGTAGAGGACTTTCTTAACGATAAAAGCTTATGAAAATAGAAAATATCAAGTTCAAGGCTAAACGTCTTGACAATGGAGAATGGATAGAGGGTGAAATCTCTCATTTTGAAAATACTATATGGATAGTACCTATTGATCATAAACCATTCCATTCGGGATGTGCTGAAGTCGACTCGGATACTATCTGTATGTTCACAGGACTGAAAGATTGCGATGGCAAAGAAATTTGGGAAGGTGATATGCTTTCAAATGTCACCAATGATAGTCCTGACGGAATAGTAGTGTTTAAATATGGCGCATTTTCTTTACTCGCTAAGAATGGTCGTGATTTTTGCGTTGCACTAACATACCTTCTGAGTGAGAAAGATTCGTTAAATAGATTTAAGGTAGTCGGCAATAAATTCGATAAGGAGAAGTAGCGTATGAAGAATAAGATTTTAGACTTAACCAAGTCAGCCGTTTGGTTGGTCTTGTGTCTGATTGTTGGTGCATTGATATGTGAGGGCATTTGCTCATTGGCTAATATCAATAAACCAGCAAAGAGAGTTGGTATATCTGTAATCACAGAAGAAGAGCACGATTATCTGGTAGTGGAAACGAAACACGGAGTTTGTGTTATTCACGCAGAGAGCTGCCCTTGTAATAAAAAGAAGTAGCGTATGAATATAGGAATTTTATATCTTTGTATGAGTTTTATCTACATCCTGCTTATTTGCTTGGATGGAGAAGATGTAAAACCGAAATGGAAACAATGGCTAGCTGACAAACTAGGCATCAAGCCAAAGATAGAGGTTAGATACATAAAGCCACAAGTCGTTAAGCTTCATCCAAGAGTTGCAATGTCAAATTTTGAAATGCAATACTATTGCCGTGACAAATTTGGCATGGAGCAATTGAAGAGAAGAGCAATAGAAAGTGTGTATGATGAAATTCTTAAGGAAATGAAGGCAAATGGATTGGTTTCCATTTCGCAATATAAAGACATCTATACAAATAGCACAATTTATGAGGGGACATGTGAAATTTATAAAAACAAGTAGCTATGAAGAAGGAAATATTTGACTTCTCGGAGGCTCTGAGAAGAATGAAGGAAGGAAAGAAAGTGAGAAGGGTAATTTGGGAAGAATGTGGAGCTTATATCTATATTGTCTCTAAGACTATCATAGCTGTATGCGATGAAAAATTCTTTCCTTGTGTTTTCAAAGATTCTGAGGATATTCTCGCAACAGACTGGGAGGAGGTGTAAGGATGGAAAAGAAAGTATTGACCCTATCCGTCAGCAAGCAGTGGTTCGATATGATTGCTGACGAAAGAAAGGATGAAGAGTATCGGGAGATAAAGCCGTATTGGGCATCCCGACTTGTAAACCAGCAAGCCGAAGGCGGCGAAGTGCTTTTTGATGAGTACGGCGGTTATTGTTGTGTGACAGGTAAACCGGAATACAAGCCATTCACCCACGTTCTCTTCATCAATGGCTACCGAAAGGATAGCCCACGAATTGAGAAGGAGATAGAGAGCATTAGTATCGGCAAGCCTAAAAAAGGTCTATGTCCCGACAAGTGGCTTGATACCGAGTTTTTTATCATTAAATTCAAGTAGCGCATGACAAACGAGGAATTTTTCAATGCTCATATAGGTGAGCCCGTTCTTTATAAAGGAAAGGATATTGGCGCATACGTAGCTGGGTATATTGAAGATAAGTATATCATCTTAGGATTTGATGATTATACAGGCTGCATTCAGTGCTTCACTTCTAAAGTGAAAAATCTTTGTGCATTGTATCACTCATACCGATTTGCTAAATTGAAGTATGTAGAGGTAGTAGATAAAAGTACAGATAAAAAAGTAGCTTATGAAGATTAGATTAGCTAAGAAGATAGTGAAGCACAATACGCCTTATTGGATATTTCGTTACCTCTGCTATAATCGCATAATGTTACCAGGAGCGGGATATAAGGTCGATTTTAAAGACCAACGTATCATCAAGGCGATGAGTTTAGTTGAACATTGGAATGCTCGTAGGTACAGAAACGAAGCGGCAAAGTTTAATAAAAAGAATCCGCTCAGTCCGAGAGACCTTCGTCGTAGTGTAGAAAGATTAAAACAGTACAGCGCATGAAAGAAGAAAGATGTTGTGGTAACTGCCTTTGGATGGGATGCGAAGACATCTTAGGCAATGGATGGTGCTACAAAAAAGATTGCGAAACATCTTGTAATAAGGTTTGCAAGAAACATGAATTTTAAACTTTAAATATTAAAATGGAAAAGATCTACAGACATTTTAAAGGAGGTTATTACAGATTTATTACTGAGGTCACTAATAGTGAAACTCAGGAGAAAGAAGTTGTTTATCAGGCTCTCTATGGGGAGCACAAGGTTTGGACTCGCCCTGCCGATATGTTCTACGGAAAGGTGAACGTTGGTGGTGTGGAGATTGATAGATTCACCGAGGTTGTTGGTGTGCCTGTCTTATTCAAAAAAACCAACGAGAACGCTATCATGCCAACGAAGGCGCACAATGATGATTTCTGCTACGACTGCTATGCGGTTTCAGAAGAAGAGGTTGCGCCTAATGTATGGAAGTATGGTCTTGGATTTGCTTTGCAGATTGAAAACCGCAACAAACCTGCCGACATTTCTAGGTGCTTCACGCTCCGCCCTCGCTCTTCTGTATGGAAGACTGGCATGGTTCTCAGTAACTCAGAAGCAACCATTGATGATGGCTTTGTTGGCGAGATTTCTGCTGTCTTCTATCACGTATTTCCAAAAATGCCGCGATATAAGGTTGGCGACAAAGTGGTACAATTTCATCTTGAAACAAGTGACAACATCATGCTTATCGAGACGGACAAATTAAACAAAACAGAACGTGGCGATAACGGCTACGGCTCTTCTGATAAAAAGTAATACATGAACATCACAGATGAACAGAAAACATATATAAAGGAACACCCTTACGAATCTCCTTACGCAATGGCCAAGAGCTTCGGTTGCGCAGTACAGACTGTTTACTGGTGGCTACATAGGCTGCATGGGGATTCGTTCAAGGACGCAAGAAAAGAGCAAAGAGAGAAGATCAGGGAATCTGTCCGTAAGCTATATCCGGATTACTCTTCTTCTGAAATTTCCAAAGAACTTGGAATAACAAAGTCATGTGTAACAAGCATAGCAAAGGCACTTGGCGTTACTCATACCCAGGAAACGGAAGAAAGACTTCGGTTGAAATGTGCACAGGCAATAATAAGACCGGAGATAATAGCTAAACGTTCTGAATCTCTAAAAAAGACGCTGAGGCTTGACAGGTACAGAGCAACGAATGGAATAAAACAGAAGACACGACGCAAGTTCAAGACCATTCCGAGCAGATGTCTCTGTGCAAGGAACTATCTCTGCAATAAATACAACTACTTCTACGACAAAGATTACGGAGAGCTGCTTACCGTCTTCTACGACAGTGAAACAAGAATGCTGACAGAAGATCAGCAGAAACACTACGAGACGAAGTATGGTATCAAGTTCCTCCAGGGAGCTGAAGAATAATTTCTGTGCATTATCTATATTGTTTAGGGGTGGCTACACATCGCGTGCGGTCACCCCTTTTTGTTTGTATCAACTAATAACCAAATAAAAACATTAGAAAAAACTAAGAACGTTTGTGTAACTTTAATTTCCAGTATATCCAACCTAAAAATGCGAGAATGCCTATGAAAAGGCAAACTGAAGTTATCTTACCTATATTTAAAAATGCCATGTCAGTCCTTGATAGCTGTTTCTTGACATATACTTTATCTTTCGATATTTTACTTATCACAGAGCTTAACGAGTCGCATCTCTTGTGATATAGGGATGTGCTGTCCTTGTATTCCTTGAGGCACGAAATGCTGTCCCTGAGTATCTGTACGTCTTCCTGAGATATCTCATGGTATTCATAGTGGAACCTGTCTTCGCCTACCTTGTTTCCATTTGAGTCGTATTTGGAAGCCGTGCTATCCCTTATATGAGTCTTCTCTTTCGTGGTGGACTTCACCGATTCCTTGTGCGATGCTCTGTATGATTCCAGTTCCTTAATAAGCCTTGCGTTAAAGAGCGAATCCCACTTAGCCTCGTTACGTTTATCAGTGATGTATGTCTGTTTTTCTATCACACGTTCTTTCGCCTTGCATCTACAGAACATTGATAGAATCAGCATTGCTACTGAAATAGCAATTACAACTCTTGTTATCTTATCAATCAGTTTCATAAGCTTACTGAATTACAATCGTTACTTTTTCCTTTTTATCCCAAGCTGTCTTCATTGTCTGAATAAGCTTGTTTGTCCAGAATCGGGAATCGCTTACCCAACCTTTCTTATCATTCTTACCACAAAGAATGCACCCCTCTGTGTCTTTTGCTGAGTTGCCGGAATGAATACGAATACCATCGAACCCTGGTACATCCTTTAATAACGGTAACATCTTCTTGAATCTGTTAGAGTAGGTATATACGCATTTATAACTGCCGCTTGGTATTGCAGTCTGCCCATAAACCTTCTTCTTCTTGATTTCTTCAAGCTGCATATCTTGGCGCAATCCTCTATCAGCATCTTCAAGAGTATTGCATCCGAACAACTCTCCATTAACGTAAAGACGGCTGATAGTATAGCCATCCTTTTTCCAAGCTCTATCTATTGTAATTAACATGATTGATTTCCTTTCTGTTGTTTGTATGAGTTAAAAAATGATGACAGGAAAGGTATCCTCTCCAAAAAGTACAGTCCAAGGCAATAATGTAGAAAGTTCGCTACCATCCATGGTGGCGTACCTTTCTTGAATATCTCCATCATCTTTTGGGTGATATTCATGCCATAGAAGTAAATCACAACGTAGGTAATCATTGACACACATTGAATAGCTCCATCCATTTGCCCTTTCCATCTACCAATGGTATATACGGCTGCACATAGGACGAAGTATATCGTTGCGTGACCTACGCAAATAAGTGCCTTCTTGAGTTCAAATTTCTCACCTTTAGCTATCATACCACTAAGATATCCAAACACAAAGTTGAGAAAGAAAACCAAAGCCAATGTCTTCAATTCTCCATCAATAGGCTTTAAGTAGGCTACGACCGCTATCACGACCCCTACTAATAATTCTCTTAATCTTTCTGCCATTTTCGTTATCCTGAATAATTAATAAAAATAAAGTTTCGGTCTCTTTCTGCAAAGATAGCAAAAAAAACCGAAACTTCATTCAGAATAACGAAAAACTTTAGACATTCAAGTCGTAATATGGAAGTCTGCCACTTTCCAGGAAGGAAATACATTCATCGAAAATCTTTTGCTCGTAGTTGTACGTGTTGATCTTCGGGAACCATTTCTTTATCTTTGCGTCGTTACGCTTTACCATTTCGCCCCACAAAACGCACCAATCATTAATGGTAATGTTGTCGTTCTTGACTTCGTGCCAATAGTCTTTTGCTACATCTTTAGTATGAAGCTGACCGATGAGACAAAGATGCATATCTGCCATTTCTTCGTCATAATGACACGCGCCAATCTCTCCCTTGACCTGCTTCATCATATCAAGCATTACGCTGTCATTCATTCCGACTTCACAACAATCTGCCATGATCGTAACACAGTTCTTGATAGCCTGCATGTCATTGCTAGCTATAATGTCTTCGAATACCTTTTTCATAATCGTATATTTTTGATGTTACTTCAAGAAATACTCTCTGATGTTGTATACACCATCCTTGTCTTTCAATAAGTCGATAGCAAGGCTATGTGCATACTTAACTAGATGTTCAGAGCCAATCTCCTTAACATCTTCTTTGCCGAGTATCTTTGCGATGGTGCATCCATGGTCGCTTACAACCTGATTCATGGCAACGTACAAAGCGTAGTCATTGTAGTAAGGTTTCTCATCTGTTGCAAGTCCGAGACTGGTCATTGCATTAAGCCATGTCTGCATATCCCAAGTTGCAGCTGGATTCATTCCGTTCACAATCTCTGAAGCCTCCTTCTTAGTGAGATAGTTCTTCCACTTAATTGCACAAAGTTTCTCAACGTACTCTTGCGCAAGCTCTGGGTGCTTCGATGCCATATCCTTCATCATGCAGCGCATCGTATCTCCGAATGTGCGCATATACTTTACATTAGTTGATGATGCCATCATTCCGTAAAGCTCATCAAACTTACTCATAATGTCTTTTGTTTCCATATCTTGTATATTTTAACCTATTATCAAATCTTTCAACTCTACAAAGTCCTCCTCTGTGAAGTTGATGCTTCGCTTGCTTCCAAAGAGGATGGCGGTGGCAATTCCATCCGGCAGGTCAATAGACACAACTCCTTTGTCGATATGTCCGTGTATAAAACCTACATCGAATTTGTAATCTTCCACGGATTTTAGCATCTGCATCATATCTTCAAATATCGTGTTGGCATCTATGTTGCCGTCTTCATCGGCGATGAATAGGGTAGCGTTGTCAATGCTCTTGCCCCAACTATCCTTGTGCTTGGCGATGATGTTGTGCGCCGCACGTTTCATGTACACTGATGGTATGGCGAGCATCTGGTTAGCCTTAACCATATCGTCTATTCTAGCATCTGCCCACAAATCAAGCGATGTAAGCAGTTTCTCTTTCAATTCTGTTACGTTCATTTCTTAGTTCCTCCCTTCTTTGTCCCTTGAACCATAGCGAGATACTCTTGCCACGTTTTATCACTATGATTTGTCATATAGTCGTTAAGCATAGCGGTTTTCTGCTCTTCCGCCTGTGCTACTTCTTTTCTCAGTCGTTGCATCAAAGACAAATGTTTCTTTAATGCCTCCTGTCCTTGCTGAGTGCTTTCGATACGAGGGCGTATAATGCGCAATTCCTCGTCTTGCACTAGCTTAGACACATATTGCAAGCTATTGACGTATTCCTGATTCTGCATCAAGTACTGACGTTGTGCGCCTGTAAGATTGTCTTCAATCTTATCAATCTCATCCCATAAAGGGGTGGAAGACTGCTGCGCTTGCATGTTGATAGATGCTCGTTTCTGCTGTATTGCTTCGTACATCTTCTGTAGCTCGGCATCCATCATCTGCGGTTGCTGCTGATTTGTGCCCATATCCAATAATGGGCTGTTACCAAAATTCATCATAACAATAAATATCTTTAAAGTTGGTGATATATTATAGAGAGGTGAGAGGGCATCCACCAACGAGGGCAAACACCCCTCACCAACTCATTTTTTCTTAGTCTTTTTTACGGACTTTCTTGCTCTGTTACGCTCCTGTAGTGGGCGTGGAAGGAGCAGTGCTGTTACAGCAATAGCTGCCGTAGCCCGAAATTACTGGCGTAGATGGGAGTACCAACTGACCACGCAAGCAATTGCAGGTCTTCTCGTTAACGTAAGCCATCATAAGCTTCTCCTTGTAAGGAGTGAGGGCTTCCATAACGGCTACCTTCTTGTCGAGGTCGCTATACTTAGCCTGTAGTGCGTCATACTGGTCTCTCTGATTCTTGTACAAACCAAAGTCTGCATCAATCTGAGACTTGTAAAGACCGAACTCAGCCTGCATTGCACGGCGGTTCTCTGCGTTGATGGCATCGTTAGCACCCTTATACATAGAGAACTTCTCTGCGATGTCAGTTTCACGCATAGCGTAGAACTTGTTAGCGGTGTCGAGCTTCAAACCGAACATGTCGGTAAGCAGCTTAACCTCATCAGCGCATTCCTTCTCCATTACCTGTAATGCGGTTGGCTGATTGGCATTCGCATTTGCGCCATAGCCGTTAGCGTTGATGTTCACGTTCTCAGGCATATTGCTGCCACCGAGTGAACCAAACACACTGCGATTACCGCCAAATAACCAAGCACCAAGACCGAGTGCAGTACCAGCTATACCAAGACCCAATCCTGTGCCTGCGATACCTTTAGAAGCATACTCATCATGCTTCTTTCCCTCTTCGTAGATTTTCTTTTCTACTACTTTTGCATCTGTCATTTCCATGATACAATCTTTTTAAGTTATCCTTAATATTAACTAACACTATTGTAACGTTACGGATGCAAAGGTACGAAGAATAGGGGAGAGCAAATATAACTCTATCACACTTTCTTTTAGTGATTGATTATCAGAGATTTAAGGTGATAGTAGGTAATATCATAAATAACAAAAAAGAGAGGCAATCACTTACCTCTCTTACTCAACTTGTAAGGAATACTTACATGTTCAACTATTATTTTCTTTTCTTTTTAATGTAGTGCAGAATATCCCACTTCTTCCAATAACGTGTGTGACCACGCTTCTTGCACTCGCCGTTCGGAATATCACCTCTAGCGACCATTCTATTCAATGTAGCATCAGAAACGTGCAGTTTCTCCTTAACTTCCTCGGTAGATAGCATCGGGTTGAGAGCATACGGCAGATAGTTCTCACAAAGGTCTTCTATCTCATCGCTACTCATTCCGCAAGCAGTTACCTTCTCCCCTCTCTTCTCTTGCTCGTCTGCTCGAAAACAAGAATCCGATAACGATTTTAATAACACTCCCAAGGTGTGATAACCAAATAACTTTCCCATATCATTATAATCTAGAGATTAAACTTTGACAGCCCTTGCCTGAGAAATACTTATCGGCAAAACCATATACATAAAATATAATGGTCATTACAAGTATTACAACATTAGCTTCCACCATTTCTTTGGTGGTAAAAACATTCCAGTATACGATATGAATAGCATTTATCCCAAATAGGTAGATTATCATCGGAATACGCCATCTGTAGCAGAGCCAAAAGAATCTGCTCGCAATTATAAGTACAAGCGGATGGATGTAAACGGAAAAATAGATAAATGCTGCCGATACCCAATTCTCCTTAAACCATACGCACATTTCTTTTTCATGAGACGCAAATGTTACCATGCATGCAATATGAAAAAGCATGATAAACAGAGGCATCACTTCACAATAATACTTAAACCAAGTGAGTAGCTTTATGCTGTAGCCTCTACCTGCAAGGATAATGACGTTTATAATTTCGCTAACGTCCATGTCCTTAAACATTACTCTTGACAACTGTACAACACCGACTGATTGAACTAACCGATGGACTTCGTCTTTTTGTTCTTCTGTCATTGAAATACCTCCTTTTGTCTATAGTTAATTGTTCATAATTCGTTGATTTAAATTAAATGATGTGCAAAGATACCCTTTTCTGCACAAAATAAACAAAAATGAGAATATTTTTGTGTTAATGTTTGCAAAATGTAACAATCTGTAAGTTTTTGCTAGCAAAAAGAAAGGCGGCTACATGTTGTAAACCGCCTTATCTTTTAGAATATATAAGTAAGCCATCTATAACGTTTTCTGCCTTCACGGTAAGCGAGGTTCTCCTGGTTTGCATAAGCCTCCCTCTCAAAGGAAATGGCACGATAAGCCTGATGGCTGTCTCTGAGGATAATCAGCCTGACAAGCCATTCGATGAGATACCACAAGTAGAAAAATACATAAAGCATTTCCTTCATTTGCTCGGTATGTATCATTTCGTGATTAAGAGTCTTATCACTAATCGGTCTGCCTCTTCTTGTGAAGAGAACCCCGAAGAGGTTCACATAAGCGAAACCTCTAGGGGGAATAATTCTGTTCTTTACTATCTTCATACTTTTGTTTTTAAACGAATTTTACTGAATCTATATCTCTTCTAACTCTATTATTCTGTGTACCGCATCATTACAATCCTTATTGAAAAGTCCTATTGTTCCTTCAGCACGTCAGCAAATACAGCTCCTCCTTCCGTCCAAATCTCAATCTCGTACCCTCCATCGAGAATTGCATCAATCTCCTCCTCGGTCGGCATTTCCTTTAATATCTTCTTCATCTCTCTTATTGATTATGTTCTTGGCGATGTTCATAAAAATCGCCTTTTCCGTGTATTTGTATTTAAGCTTTACTACATCAAAATGGCCTTCTATATAGCAGTACTCATAGAATTTCTGCGGTAACTTCGCCATTATCCTGCGTTTTGTAGCGTATTCATTATAGTGTGACATAATGCCGAGATAGGAATTGACGGAGACAATCTCCTTCTTTATATCATCAATCATCCCCATTTCAGCAGCCCTGCCTAATCTTTCCACGGCGGAAGCAAAGCTGTTGATGGTGTGGTTGGCAACATATACTCTACCAGGCTTAATGACCGCACCCGTAAACTGAACACCTTTGGAATAATGCTGTAGATAGAATTTCTTTTCGTTGAGCCTTAGACCCAGCTTTCCGAGTTCTGTTCTGAGCATAGGGATAACCGATAGCAGCTTCTCTTTGTCCTTGCTTACGAATGATATATCGTCCACATACCTATTATGCCTTACGCATACGGCATCTACTTTCCAATCTATCACATTCAGCAGGAAGTTCGCAAACAGCTGGGCAAAGAGATTGCCGATAGCAATTCCTCTGTCTTCTCCGTTGGTAAACAGTGACTTCTCCTTTGGGATAAAGTTCCACATCCAAAGCGGACTCCTTCGCTCACAGTTTAGTTCTGGTCTGTGCATAATGACAAGATTGCAAAGCCATCTTAGGTCTTCCTTGTCGTCTCCTTTATAGTGCTCAACTACAAAATCATCTACCATCTTTGCAAGAATGTGCTTAGGAATGCTCATAAAGAAACCCTTCAAATCAACCTTCATTACATAGGCATCCTTGGTGTAATTCTCACTCTCCTCACGAATATCTTCAGCAAGTTGAGTAACGCCAGCTAACTGACCTTTCCCTTTGCGGCAGTTGTAGGTTCTGTCGCAGAATATCTGTTCAAACAGTGGCTCTAATCTTAACGCAATATAATGATGAATGATTCTATCTCTGAACTCACCCGCAAACACCTCTCTGTAGCGAGGATAGCGGACGACAAAGCAGATAGATTTTCCGATTTTATACTGACGTGAGTTAACTTCATTCATAAGTTCCACAAGATTGTGAACATAATCAAGCTCGAACTCCGTAGCTCCGACTGTGCTCCGCTTTCTTTTACGGCAGTCTAAATATGCTTCTAATATCGTTTCAAAATCTATCATTTACTATTTATCCTGAATACGTCTTCTTCATTAGTGCTGAAACAGGACGAACCCTGTTCTGATTGAACTTATAGTTGTTGTTCACGTTGCCATCGTTCAGATTCAAGTTCCAAGCGTTGGTCGCCGAGTTCTGGGTTGTCACTACATTATCTTGTTCTTTACCATATATGATGGTAGTAGCCCATTTATTCGGAAGACTGTTCTCCTAGTTTGGCGTACCTCCCTAGCACTGACTACGTTCACTTTCTGACCTTTTCAAGGCTTCGGTAAGTGAACCCTTCCACGCTGTGCTCTGTCGTCCTATACTATCCATCAACAGAAGTAAGTTTGCTAACTTATCTCTGCCTTTTATCCACTGATGTTCTCCTGCTATCTCAATCAAGGTATTCAGTAATTCCAAGTTTGATTGCAACTCAACCATATCAGTAATTCTCATCTTCAAATCATTACCCATATAGACCCTTGCGATAATGTGAAGAGAATCAATAGCCGTGCGCTCGATTCTGTCTCCAACAACATATCGCTGCTCCTTTGGGAAGTCTTTGATGATGTAAATAACCTCATTCAGAAACTTCTTCATATCTCTGTAAACTCTTGTCTTGCTTGCAATCTTTGCCGTCATTACTGAATACCTTTTTTTGGTCATAACTTGCTTTCCCACGCCCTTAAAGGCGTGGGAATGAAAAGAACTAACTACTAACTAATATAAAAATGCTGAAACAGGACGATCCCTGATCTGATTGAACTTATAGGAGTTGCCCACGAAGCCATCGAACAGATACAAGTACCAAGCGTTGGTCGCCGAAGCCTGGGTACTAGTCCAATACCAGGTAGTCTGCAACTGGGTTGCTCCATTGATTTTAGACAAGGCATAATTTATTTTGTCGAAGTTTGCCCAGATCATAGCCATTTCACCCATTGACGGCAACCACCATCTTCCTGCTGTCAGACCTTTGCCGTTAGCATTTGTGCGTGAATATCTGTTGCAGAATCCTGCGGCATAATCCTCTGTATTTGTAACGTTGCTTGATGTACTTCCGTTGATGATAGCGGTCGTATTAGCCCGACCAGCAAAGTCGTTCAATGCGGCTATTCTATCACTTGTCGTAGTTACTCCGCTAATCTGAACAGAACCAGACGTATCAGATGATGAAACTGGTTTGGAACTCCACTTAGCGGAAGATGCTTCGGTTGGAGCAATCACAAGATGTTTTCCTCCTTCAACAAGAAGAACTCCTTCCGCTATCTCTCCACCGGTCTGATATGATGCCCAAGAACTCACCCTAACGGCAAGAGGATAATTATCGCTCTTGCGATGAAACATGATGAATACACCATCGTATAGCTGGCCTATGTCTGTTCTGATAGCATCTTCCATCGTTGCTTTACTAGCATTTGTGACCGCCTGCCCGTTAGCAGACAGCCAATCGCTGATTTTTCTTGTCTTTATAGCCATAATATTATGTATTTAAATTGTTATTACTTATTTGCATTATCTGCCGCATTGCTGATAGCGGCATTCACTGCGTCAATGAAGCAGGGAGCGGTAGTTCGCTCAACGAGTTCCTTGATGATTCTCGCTTCATCATCGGTGTACTCTGTGTCATCGTTGCCGTTCCACATTTTCACTGCAAGAGCCTGTCCTGCCAGCCCCAATCCTGCTCCCTGCGAGTAGATGATGTTTGCAATCTGCTTGCGTGCGTTAACTACCTGACACCGATTCTTGTCGAGTGTCATAAATACTTCGAGATGTTCTAACTTAACTTTCATATTTATTTTTGCTTTTATGATTATCTATTTGACCAATCCAAATCATGTTCTCCGCTCCAGAAGATACCACGACCGAAATAGGTCTTACCCTTCTGACTAGGATTAAGTAATTCTGGGTTTATATATACAAGATTTATTGTTTGTCCACCATTAAGTTGATGCCATCCACCGACATCACAGAAATATATTCCGTTATTAATATCATTAGCATTTATTGCCATCCAACGCTTACCTGTTCCTCCAGGTACAAACTCGTAATAATGTATAGCATTTGCTCTAGAAGAATTGAATACTACCACATCAATAGGACATCCGGCAGATTTATCATCAGGACTATACAATGGAATTTTGTATACGGTTTTATTGTCATACGTAGTACTCTCTAGTCTCACAACAGTATGTGCAAAATCGTATCCGTCTGGATAGATGCACATACTAGCCCCATTTATTACTGCCAATGTACTATTCATATGACCAAAAGCACCTCGACTCCATATAGTACTAGCATAGAAACGCCAACCTCTAGTCCTTTCTGGATTCGTACCTTGACTGTAAATATCTGCATCAAATGTTATATAGCCAGAACTATCAAAATATATTGAACCAGCGCTTTTCTTTCCATCAGAACTAACCGCAGTCAATTTATGAAAAGAGCCTACCACACCCTTTAGTTCTCCTGCGAATATACCATTAGACGCATATAACGAACCATCTTTCTTTACGCTGAATGGAGCATCAGCCCCATTCGGTGCGCCAAGCCACAGAGCGTAATCATTATCATCACTAACAACCCTAAATGAGCCAAACATCTTACCATCAGTAGTCGGACTGAACAGATTAATCTGATTGGTTCCGAGCATATTGATGGTAGCGTTCTCGGCAAGGAGAAGATGAGTTGCTATTGATTTATAATTACTCATCTCTGTCCAATGTCCATCGGTCAAACTAGGCGAAGAAGTAGCGTCGTTATACGTTTGAATGCACTGATACCATTTTCCTTTAACACACACAACATCAATGTACGCTTCTTCTCCTACACCCGAAAGATACTTATAGCTGCCCGATTCAAAACCGTCATGTTCACGCATGAGAGCACCTTTTTGCCCTTTTTCTCCTCTCTGAGAGAAGGAGATAGAGCCAGTTACTTCTGCTAAAACCTTTGTCATAAGCTAACTATTTAACACCTGTGATTACGTAAACTGCGCCCTTGTATGCACGTATTGCCGATTCCATAACAGTAAACTTGTTGTCGCTTACCGTTGGTGTTCCCGAAATAGGAATACCGCTGTTGGAATATAATGCCATGCTGAATGTGACATCTTTGATATTTGTATTAGAACCACGCTTGCGCATGTACGGAACGTATACGATGCTTCCTCCCGAATTTTGAATGAAGTTTTCAGCTACAGCATTTCCGTTGCCATCCGTAGGGTTCGGGAATATGATATATTCATCCGACACGTCATTGACGGTCTGGGTATCTGACGCATAAAAACTTCCTGCCTTGTATGCTTCGCACATAACGAGGATAGATGAATCAACGTCTGTCTCATTGATGGTGAATGTAGGAGAGTCGCTATCCTGCTTGAGTACCCATGCGTTTGTAGAGTCTGGCAGATACCACTTGAATGTATATCCGCTAGATGTCACGGACGTTCCTTCCGTCACCTCTGCTTTGACGGTACAGCTACCGCCCTTCTCTGTGATAGTGAACAGATTCGTACTTGAAGTAGGGAGAATGTTCACTCGCTTTGAGCTGACAACGCCCTTGGCTATATATACTGGGTACATAGCTTTAAGATTGATGTTTGTGTTTTCGAGCGACAGACTTGTTCTTGCTTCGATGTTGAACGAATCACCGCTATTGATTTTCACAAGGTTCTTATTGATAGTAAGGGTCGGATTGCCGCTAGCATCAGCCCCCATAGTAAAATGACCAGACACGCCACCAAACGAATTAGTGGAAACGCCCGAATCATTGAACGCCAACGTCACACCGCCGACAACCCATGTTGTAGAACCTCTTGTAAGGTCGAAGTTATTACCTGCGCCCTGCTCTGCCGAAAAGGCTTGCATAACTAGAACTGGATGCCTAGCACCGCTAGCTTCGAAGTCAGGCGAAATCTGAGTAGGCGCATCCCACTCGCCATCATAGTTCTGATTAACGTCTCCTGTCGTACACTGAAGGATTGGGTAGATTGTCGTTCCGTTGCTTGTCACAACAATCTGTCCTGTTATTGATGCTTTACTCATTTGTTACCTCGCTTTCCTTTTTATCTGTTGATACCTCTGTAGCAGGAGTCTCCTCTGTGCTCTCTGACGCTGATGCGTCTGGCATATCTGCGCCAAATCCGTTATCCTTATTCCTTGTATCGCCCTCACCACCATACTCGACTGGGGTATAGCAATATGCAGGGGTGGCTACACTTCCATCAATCTCAGCTAGAGCAGAATACTCCTCTATGAGAGCACCGCCAGCATAGGCAGCTCTTGCACTCAGATTAACACCAGGAACATCATTCATCTCACTCTGATAGAGCAAGCAATTACCGTCATGCGTCATTGTAAGCGGAACACCAGCCTTGGTGATTACCTCTGCGACTTCCTTAGTTACCTTAACGTAATATCTCATAATCGTATATTTTTAAAGTTCAACAATAATTAGCTGTTCTCGTCAATTTCCCTTGACACAAGATAGTTTCCGTTCTCATCCACAAGGGTATTGCCATTCTCGTCAACAATCAGTTCGTAAGCACCTCTGTCTTCGATTGTCAGACGGATACTCTTCTTCGCTTCGAAAGGACATTGGAACGTCTCTCCGTACCCTAACACCGTGACATTCTCAGTCATGGTGACTACGCCATTGTTAACAACCTTGCCATAAGATACTTTCTGCCACTTCGCTCTGATAATCTTATTCCATACAGAAGGTTCAATGACTCCGTTGTTGTCACTTACGATAGCCCGACAAGTTACGAAAGCTGTATCAGAATTGAGACCGAAGCCATCGCCTACGAACTGAGGAGTGAGGGGTGGAATGGTTCTTTTGATATAGGTAACCTTCTTCGGGTCTCCTGTTCGAGGAGAAGATGGAACACTTCCTTCGTAGATATAGCAGGCTCTTACCTCATATCCGATTCCGTCACCTATCATATCACAGTTGACGGTGATAGATGTAATCTGACCGTTAGCAGCCTTTGTCATGGCGGTAATCTCGTAGTTCTCGGAATCGTCAACGGAAGAGATAAGCTGCTTTGTTCCGTTATCCAAGATACGATACCACCATATCCTTGCCTTTGTGTCCGCAGACTTATCTATAGCACCGACCATTACCTTTGCTGTGATGGTTCTTGTGCTTGCGTGTTTGAGTGGATTCCAAAGCACGGTAGGAGCACTATCAAGCATAATCTCTGCCCTTGCATTAGTGGTGTCTTCAAGGTAGAGCGGCTTGTTGGCTATGAATGTGTACTTATATCCACTTATCGGGTCAGTCCAATTACCCTCAAACCGCATTGTTCTCGGCTTATTGATAACTGAGTTAGACTTGATAAAGAGAGTTCCCTTATTCAAGCCTTCTGTTGTGGCTTCATAACCACTTACCACACTAGCTTTTTCACTTGTTGCTACTACGACAATTCCACTAGTAGAGACTTCCGACCATTTGAATGAATCCAACTGACTGTTAAATGTGCCCGTCTCGTTAGGGTTGTCGGGGTCTATGAGGAAGCATGACGGAAACATCGTACATGGACGGATTGCGTAATTCGGGGAATATGAGTTGGCGATGCCGTCATACTGCTGCCTGTTGATGATGTCTCCAACTATCTCTATGCTGCAAGACTGTGAATAGGCGGTTGCCTGTATATCCATCATCTTGTCAACACTTACTGCTAATTCTTTTGGCATATCTTTCAATTTTAAAGTTCAACATTAGAAACTAACACTCACATCTTCGGAATACATCGTCTCTCCATCCTTGATTTCGGCATCACATCGGAATGTCACACTACCTATCTTGAATGCAGCACCGCCAAGGTCTTCATAGGTCAAATCAACCGACAATCCGCAGTTGGCGTGAGAGAGTGCCCATTTATTATCTGCCGTTGGATTTCCGCTGTCTCTAGTCCATACAACATTGACCATAGAATCGGTCACGTCTTGATTGTAGAGCCTTCCGACTACTGATAGAGTAGTGAATACTTTCCAAGAGCCATCAGCATTCGTTGCCATCAAGTCGTTGAGACGGAAGTTCCACAGCTTCGATGATTGCATTTCGAGTGTAAAATACGGATTGCCCTCCACGAATGCCCAAGCTGTAGATGAGTAGATTGGCGGCTTTGTTGTCTTGTCTTCTAAACACTTCCACTTGCACCCGAGGTAATAGACGGTATCAATCGTTCTGTCACCATTGCGGTAAGGATTATCGCCTTGCGCCACAGCCAAGCTCCATACACCTCTGTCTCTTGTCGTGTAGATTGGGTTGCCCTGATAGTCTATCTGCTGGAATGATGCAGCCATCATCCACTTAGCATAGAACGCTCCATCACGCTTGTTGGCGGTAGGGAAGTCTTGGAAGAGGAACGATAGTGCATCTGGCAGCTTGCCCATCGCAAGAGAGTAGTTCGTCTTGTCTATGATAGGCTTAGTAACGTGGTCGAGCCATACAAGCAACCCCTCGGATGATGATATATACCAGCAGCTCTGCCTGTCTTCGTCCACCGCATTTCCCCATCGTATCAATCTTGCCAGCTCGCAAGGCGGATAGTTTTTCTTGCTAGGACATTCATCATCGGGGTAGCAGACTACCGTAATGGTATTCGTTACCGTATTGACCGAGAGTACTCGTAGCCACATATCGTAATACTTGCCATTCTCGGCTAAGGTATTGATGGAAGCCAAGACAACATCATTCTCCTTGAATGTCGTAAAGTCGTTACCCCATCGTTTCTGAAGCTTCAAGTCGTAAGTCACGTTGCCACCTTCCGTTGCCGCAGGAATCTCCGTCACCGACTCAACCATACCGCTCTCCGTAAAAACGAAATTGCTCTCCATAGCTGTCTGTCTGTTCACGATGAGTTCCTTTGCTATGATAGAGCTTCGGGATGTAATGCTTTCAAACTCGGCATTGCCCAGCTCGTCAATCCTTCCACCAGCGCCGAAGAGCATTCCCTGAATGAACTCTCCGAAGGTTGCACCTTTCTTGAACTGGGATAAGTCTTCTGCTGTCAAGCCTTGCAAGAACTTCTGTACCTTTTCCCAGGTAACTGTACCTTTTGCGGTGTCGTCGGTTATCTTTGAGATAAAGTGCTTACTTCCTTCTGTTGCAATCTGGCCCTTGACTTGTGTAGTTGTCAAGCCTGCACCAGTTCCTCCATTTCCGCTTTGGAGCGACGAAATCTGCTGCTGAATCTTCTGGATAGTACCAACCTCTTTATCCTCACGAAGAGTTATGTCGTATGTCGGTATCTTGCCATCTTCTTCCTTGATCGTGAGCTGGTCGATAGAGATGATTCCTTCGATATTGAGGTCTGTATCATTGAAGTTCATCAGGTCGCCGGCCTTAAGCGTATCGTGGAGGCTCTTGATAACTCCGGTATCGTCTGCCTCCGCTTGGTCGTGCTGCCTTGCCATGAAAATTTCATCTACCTTAGGCTGATATACATACCTTGTATAGTCATTCTTATCAAGGAGCGCTATGGCGTATTTTAGAAGCTTCAGTGATGCAGCATTGACATACGAATCAGGGAGGGTGATGCCGGTAAGGACGAAATGGTCGCCTTTCTTGATAGGGTAATCCTTGTATGGGAACCACAGCTCAAGAGCATCATCCTTGACTCTCTCAATAGTAAGCCTCCATCTTCCATCTACCTTGGTAGAGGATGCCACCTTGAATGTTCGTCCGCCACACATACCATCCTTCATCGAGATGGAGAAGTCGTCATCCTTTAAGTCGTTGATATCAAAGTCGATAGCCTTTTTAAGATAGATATCAACATTCTTTACGGTTTCATTATCGCCAAATCTTCCGTCATCATCAGGAGCCACACCCTCATCAATCTCATCAACACGTACGCCACCGATTTCCATCTCCTCGATAGTAGGGTAGATTTCTACGACTCCATTCGTCTTATCATCGGTATCAAAGAACTGTGATGCCGAACGAAGACCAATCTGATCGATGTTGATGGAATCGATGTATGGTCTATGCGGGTCAGTAGAGAATCTGTGTTGTTTCCCGGTAGGGTTCACGTACTTCTTCTCCTGTTCTGTAAGCGAGTCATAGAAATCACTCAGAGATACATGAGGGAATCCAGGCAACATAAGTCTGTTGATGGACATATTGTTCGGGAGATTCTCTGCATATTCCTTCATGGACGAAGGAACATTTTTTTTGTTGAGACCAGACGTGATATACATCTTTGTATTTCCGGCATTGACCTGAGCGATGAAAGTGTTAAGGTTTTCCCTTGACTCTTCGTCACCGCTATCTACCTGCGTTCCCTTGTATTCCGAATAGAATCTACATTTTTTAGAGTCGTATGCCTGTGTTACATAACCGGTAATGATAGTCTGAAAATCGAACGTTACTTGAAGAACCCACCCGAAAGACTGTTCTTGGGATACACTGTATTTTCTCTTATTCTTGAAATACGTCTCGACATAATCGATATCGATATTCAGGTCTACGTATGTTGTTGCAGTAACCACCTTCGTGATATTCGCCACGTACTTGACACCGAGGTCCGCATAGTAGTGGGAAGGAAGATTCTTCTCGGAACCATAAGCTCTCAATCTCGTAACAACACTCTGCTCGGAATCAGCGTTCTGAACAATCTCATAGAGTCCATTGCCGAGTCCGTACTTGAAGATATGGTTTGCCTGTATTCCGGTAGTACCGACATAGATATTTCTTCCTCTGACGATGAAGTTTATGTCCCACTTCTCGTTCACAAGCGCAAGGGCCTGCCAACAGGTCTGTGAATCCACTGTGATAGACATTGATTCAATGACGTTATCGTTTGTCCCTTCGCCATACATTGACTGCCAGTCGCTAACGAGGCATCCACGCTGCACGGAACGCTCCTTGCTTCTGGAGTAAATCTTCCAAAGACCTGTACCAATCTGATCGTCAAGGTTCGCCTGGATCCTGTCGAGCAAATCATCCAGAGTCTGTACGTAGAATGGGAATTTCGGTAGGGTTGTGTAGTGGAGCTCATTATCATTTAATACCACGTCGAGGAACTCAGCCCTAGAAAGCTCATCTTGCAATGCATTGAACTTTACGCTGTCATATACGAATCCCTCTCCATATGTGTCGGGTCTGGCCTGCTTATCCTTGCCCGGCTCGTAGTTGAGCTCAAACCGCTCGCCACGATAGACAATATAGTCGCCTATCTGAAAGTTGATAGGCACTTCATGCTTGAAATTGATAGTCACGAAGCACTCACCCATCCAAGAATCGGAGTATTCCAATCCATGAACGGTTATCTGCTCTCCGTTAACGTCTGTCAGCTTCGAGCCATCCTTATGATAAATATTCCAAGTACTCATGTGTCTTTATCCTAAATTTGAAATACTGCCCTGTGCGTCCATGATTGGCTTTATGTCAGTAACAGGGTCGTTAAACTTGAAAGTGATAGAGAGAACTAGCAAGTCCTCGTTATCCGGATCTCTATATAGGTTTGGATCAATATCCTTAAGTCTTACATGCTGTCTTCCGATTCTATTGAAGTCGCAATACATCTTCATCATGCCTGACTTGCGGATGTAATCAATAAAAGCCTTACATTTCTCGTTAGCGCCGAAAGCCTCGCCGTGGAACATAAACTTAACCTTATTCTCGTAGGCCGCCATATAGAGACCATCCTTTCCGATATACTCGTCATCACCATGCTCGTCGTGCCACTCCCTTTTTGCAGGTTCCTTGACAGAATCGCAAGGCTTGAACGGGTTCTCGGAAACATACATGCCGAAGTCGGCGATGGAGTCCTTCACCTCATTCCCATCGCCTTCCTTCTGCATGTATATCCTGAAATAATCTTTCATACCTTAATTCAACTTTTTATAATTGCAAATATACGAAAAACAGAATAAATATACAAGAAATATTCAATTAAAAATGCATAAATATACAAAATAGGGCGCGAATATAGATCCGCGCCCCCGATTATTACTTCATCTTCAATGATTTTGTTCCGTTAAGAACTCTGTTGAAGTTGTCGTTCAATTCAGAAACAGTAGCGTCAATCCTCTCGGCTGCATCAGCATTTCGTAACGTGTTACGAGCAATCGTATTAAGCTGAGACAACTGCGACTTCGCAATCTCGCTCATCTCTGGATAGTACTTAGCTTGTTCTGCTCTCATGACAGAGCAATCGAGCCTAATTGCGTTGAGGTATGAGGCAATCAAGTCTCCTGTTTCCTCCGTAATACTCTTAATGGAATTTCTAGAAGAAGAACTGCTATTGTCGGACCATCCATATACTTTCTTAAGATAGTCACGAGTAGCTTCTATCTGCTTTGAGAGCTCATCTGTGCTGTTCTTTACGTCGGCATACTCGGCTCCTGTGTATTCTGAAATAACATTCCCGTTGGAATCCTTGATCTTGTCACCATTCTCTGCGTACCCCTGAGTCTTCTTCAGAAGAGCCTTAATCTTGTCTCCATATATATTCTCAATCATGGAGTTCAAGATGGTCTTCTTCAGGTTGTCCTCGAAGTGCTCAACGAGATTATCTGACGAGTTAGCCATCGTTGCCATTGCGTCACCCCAGGAAGACACCAAGTCCGAGAACTTGTTGCCGGTAAGCTTCTCTGTAATAGCCTCAACCATATCGTCAGCCTTCTCTCCATATTGAATGAGCTTTTCCAGGTAATCTCTGAAATCTGAGTCCATGTTAGCCCAAAGACCAGTGTAATCCTTCTTAATCTTCGACAATGTATCAGCGTTCATGTTGAGCATGTCTTCCATTCCGTTGAACTGAACTCCGTACTTCGAAGAGATTTCTCCGGCAACATCACGCCAGTTCTGGCCATTGTACTTATATGAACCCTTCCACATTCTATATTTGATAGAGTGGGAGCCAACTGACGCACCGGCATCGAGCCTCTTCTGCGCGATAACCTTAGTCTGCTCAATCTCCGCCTTAAGCATTTCCTGGGCTTCCTTGGATGCCTCTGTAGCCTCTGTACCCCAATGGATGTTCATGTACTCAGTCTTCTTGGAGATGAGAGAATCCCAAATTGAGGTCAGGTTGTCGTACTCAGCCTTCGCCTTTTCGTAACTGCTGTAGTCTGCGCCGAATGCCTTGATGAGCGAACCGCCAATACTCAACGCTGCGGAAGCGGCTGCTGCGTATGGACCAGCCCCCTCTAGGAATCCAAGACCCTTCATTTTACTTAGGGTGTCAAAGGCTCCAGCTGTACTTGCTGCCGAAGAGAATGCGCCTGATGCTCCACCAATAATTTGACCAAGGATTGAATCCTCTTCACCCATAGCCTTAAACAGATTGATTACCGGGTCAAGAACCGTATTGAGTGCCTGCATCTTCGTCGCAAGTTCAGAGATTGCTTTAGACGAGTCGGCGTACGCTGACTGCTGATCATTCTTCAGACTCGCCTTTGTTCTTACGCCGCCTGCGATACCAAGTCTAGAAGCATCCTCCTTACTAACGAATATCTTCGCAGTATCGTTCATACCGCCAAGACGCTCATTTATGAACTTCCCGATAGCATTGCCACGCTTAACTCCTCCGAATACACTAGGGAACGGATTTCTGCTAATCTGCTCATTTCTGAGCTTATCTAGGGCATCTCTGAGTTGTTTGATGGATTCTACAGATAAACCGGTAGTCATAGAAAACTGGTCTATCTTCTCGATCATAGAGTTGATTGTTGCCGAAGACACCCTGCCGAGGTCATCGAAGATAGCAACCCAATCAGATTCCTGCTTGAACTGTTCAAACTGGAGCTTTGCCAAATTCTCGTTGTGAGTCTTTGTGGCTCCTGCCTTGGCTCTGTCTCTCATCTGTGGGTCTTCGATGCCCTTGATGAGGTCAAGCTGTCTCTCGTATTTTCGGTTTTCATCCTCAATCTGCTGGGCGATGGTTGCATTCTTTTCAATAAGACTAGCCATCAGGTCGATGGTCTCCTTCTTGATCTTGTTGTTCTCATCTTCCAGTTTCTTGCGGATATCGTAAACACGAGTCTCCTCGCCATACTTATCCTTGACATTTTCAAGACTCATTTCCTTAACCTCATCCGTAGTAAAGTTGAGGCCGGACTGAACATTGTCGTGCTTTACCGCAATGTCAAGTTGTTCCTCCAGGAACTTCTTGTATGTATCAAATTGAACAGTTCCGCCGAAAGCTATGTTTTCTGAACCCTTCTTGTTTCCTGTCAGCTCATATATCTTCTTGTATGTCTCATACTGCTCAGATATAGTATCAAGTTGCTTATTGAGTACATTCAGTTCGTCTCTGCGCTGGTCTTCGAGAAGTTTTCGGTTTTCAGTTTGAATGCCAGCCTTCTCGTTTGCAGCATAGTCCAATCTGTCCTTTGTTGATGCAGGGAGAGTCCGCAAGAGCTCCTTGATAGAAGTCTCGTAGTTGGTGTAGTCAGAGATAGGGAACCTCTTCTTGTCACCAAAGATAGCCTCAAACTCTCCGTCGTTGGCAAGTTGACCGAGAGCACCCTCACCGTAAAGTTCCTTAAACTTCTTGATTTCAGCATACATCTTCTTGTATAAGTCGATGCGCTTCCTCAAATCTTCAAGAGCCTTATCTGTCTGCGCGCCTTTTGATCTACGGCCACCGGTTTTCTTGTTTTTCTTCTTGTCGTCACCAGTAAACCATTCGCCCCAGTTATCATGATAAGCCTGCATCTTAAGTTCGTACTCCTTCTGCTTCTGTGTAAACTCATCGAGAGAAAGATTGCCCAGCGCAAGCATCTTCTTTCTGGTGTTGAGTTCCTTTTTGGCAGCAGTAATGTCCGACTCAGCGTTGCTCTTTGCTTTATCGTAGTCGTCTCCGGCATCCTTTCCCCAACTCTTGACGTACTTGTTCTTCTCATGGTAGTCGTAACCACTACCCTTGAGATTCTTTTCAAGCTGCTGAGTGAGATCCGAGTCATCGTTCCTGAATACGAGATGAATGACAGCCTCGAATCTATCAGCCGCAAGCATTCGCTTCAATGCGTCTGATGCAAAAGGATAGTCTTTCTGAACCTGAGCCGCAGCATCCTTCATCATGTTTGAAACCTGAACCTTCTCTGCATCTGTCAATTCCTGGTTGTTGCGAATCTTGTCACCAATCCAAGGAAACGAAGTGTTTACTGCGTTATCGAGAGCCTCCTTGAATTTATTCTCGTAGAAGCCAGTCTCAACACCCATCGCATTAAGAACGTCAGCACGGAACTGATCAGAAACATCCTGGTTCCATCCCTGCTTTGCAAAGAATGACGAAAGAATCTGGTTAGCCTTACCCTGCAACTCCGGGCTGTTGCTAATATCTCCAAGCTCATCAATGAGATAATCGCGCATGGCTTTCACCTCATTCTTATATTTTTCTTCCCAGGAGTTGAAGCTAGCGAAGTCGGATTGTGTGGCATTAATCATATTCGCCTTTGCGGATGCTGAAGAGAACGCTTCTGCTATTTCCTTTGCAGAAGACAGCTTCTCGTCGAATCCCTTATAGGTATCCTCGTTAGAAAGAGATTTCTGAGTGCTCTCCTCAACCTGTTTGAGAAGGATGAGCTGTTCTTTGAGATACTTAAGTCTATCCTCATTCGATTTCTTTTCGAAAAGGCTCATTGTGAAAGCATTTTCCTTTTCAGGAGCAATCTCCTTCAGCTTTTCCTTATATGCGTCAATAAGGTTTTCTATCTCTTTCTCGTCGCCATCCTTAATAGCTTTATCCGCATCGTTATCGCGAAGGAACTCGCCAATCTTAGTGTATCTGTCTTTCAGTTCGTCAGCAGTAGTCTCCATGTCTTGCTTCAGCTGCTGATGTTTCTGCCAGTAGTATGCAAAGATTGCGGACCCGGCAGATATTGCTATTCCTGGAAGCCCACCAAGGAAACCGACGATAGAACTGAATCCGGACTTCAAACCTCCGAGAAGCATACCTCCTGCGGCTCCCCATTTACTAGGACTAGCCAACCCCTTCAGCACTCCACCAAGGGAGATTCTGTTCACCTGACCTTCCTGCTTAGTGAGAGCCATACCTTGCTTATACATCTCCTTGGTTATCTGGCCGGTAACATACAAGCGCCTGAGCTCAGCTTTTGTTATCGCATTTGCCTTTGCGAGTGCCTGGATATCCTGAATTCGAATCTGATTTTTATACTGAAGAATCTGTTTCTCTACAGGAGTTATTTTCTCGCCACGCAAGAGCTTAAGTTCTGCTTCTTTCGCAATATTCCCCTTTGAGTTCAGTATTCTCTTTCCAATGCCGCCTTCCAGGATCTTAACTCCACGCATAAGAGCCGGCCCGGCGAATGCAGCAACCATAGCAGGACCCAAGACGTGAATCTGCTGCACGAGATTTGTAACAACATCAAGTATGCCCTTGAAGGTTCCACCTATAACATTCTTACCGTTAGCAAAGTCGGCAAGCATGATTTCCCAGGCATCCTTCAGTTTATTGTAGCGTCCGAGCAAAGTCTCACTCAGAACCTGCTGCATATTATAGAACTGTCCACCTGCATCAGTCATCTGCCAGAAGATAGACTTTACGTCATCAAAGCTAACCTCTCGGTTTGAAATTCGGGTTTTAATCTCTGATGTTGAGACATTTCGACCCTCCTGCTTAGAGTAGAACTTTGATAACTTATCGAGCAGAGGAATACCTGCATAAGCAATCTGGCGGAGTTCCTTACCATCGAGCCAGCCACGAGCTTGAACCTGACCAAACGCCAATGCGATACGGTCAAAGCTAACACCAAGACCGGAAGACATATCCGCAAGCCTCTTGGTTGTATCATAGAGCTGGTCGTACTCAACTCCATACGCAGCCAACTGCTTAACGTCTCGATTCAACTCAGAGAACGTAAATGGCGAATTAAGAGCGAGTTCCTTAATCTGATTGAACATTGTATTCGCATTCTGCATATCGCCAAGGATTGACTGGAGAGCAATATGCTGCTTCTCCATCTCACCACCAGTAGTGATGATGCTCATAGCGAACTGCTGTGCGCCGAACACAAGACCTCCCTGCAAGAAAAGTGACTTCAAATCCTGTACGGTTGAGTTCAACTTTCCTGCATGACTGTTAGCTTTCTCGAAGCCGCGAACCAGTTGAGATTGAATCTTAGCTCCTGAGTCAACGATTGCCTGCTGACGCTTCTGTTCAAGCTCAACACCTCTTTGAATTTCTCGGTTTATTGCCTTCTGGTCTTGAAGAACCCTTGATGCCAATGTGGTATCGTGACCGCTACCGATATTACCAAGCATACCAAGGCTATCTTTCCAGCTCTCTGAATTAAGTCTTCCCTTAATATTTATAAGGGCTCTCATTAAAGAAAGGAGTCTGCTAATCTCGGCTTCTGCCTTGCTTACATCTGCACCGATAGAGATGCCCCTGCTGTATTCAGAGCGAAGCTGGCGAACCTTATTGCCGAGAGAATCATACCGACGTTCCGTGTTCTTTAACTCGTTCTGTCTCTGCTTCTCATTTGCTTTTGCCTCGCGTGCTGCGTCTGCCTCGTCTTTCTTTCGCTTTTTCTCAGCATCTTGTTCTGTCTTGTATCTTTCTAAGATAGCATTCTTTACAACTTTAGCATAAGTCTTTGCTTCATCTATAGCATTGAGATATCCGGCACTCTTTACGACATCAGATGCTGTGAGTCCGGTAATAGGATGAATACCTCCGTTATTCCTAATCTGTTCTAACTCAGTTCTGTATTTAGACAGCTCTGACAACGACTGACGTATGTTGTTCGTTGAATCGACGCCAAACAGCTGTATTCCTTCACCATGGCGTTTGTTGATTCCGTCAATAATAGAAGATAACTTATAAAGTTCTCTCTCTGCCTTGTTTGCCTCAGTGGAAACACTGTTAGGGAATATGTTAAATCCAGCACCTTCCTTAGACACCTCTCCGAGTATGCGGCCTATTTTGTATAACCCGTCCTGGACAGACTCCAACTGCTGGAGTTTTTTGGGACTAAAGAAATCTTCGCTTGAAAATACACCAATGTTACGATGTAATTCTTTAACGAAGTTGTTTAGCTTTTCAAAACTACGACCTCCCTTATCTCCAAGACCTTTTGTTGCTTCGGATATTGCTTCCAAAGCATTCTGTGCCTGCTTACCAGTAGCATCAATCTTGTTTAATTCTTTGGTAATCTTTTTGGTTTCCTCTTCAATTCTCGATTTAAGAGTGAGCGAGAAACTGAGGTCTCCCATATTTCCACCTGCCATATCCTGAATATTTTTAAATTAGAGTTTATTGTTTAAGTAATCAGCAAGACTTATCTTCTTGCCAACGAGGCTTCCCTCATTCTTCTTTTTCTCCATCCACCTGTCGTAGAGGTCATCCATCTCCTTCTTGGTATGCTTCTTCGGACCGCCTTCCTTCTTGGTCTTAGGATAGACGACAAGAGGCTGGTCTGCAACCATTAGGTCAATCTGCGCCGATGAATAGCCCCACCAGTAGTCGTAGGCTGCGATGAAGTACTTACGCTGAAAGAGGAAGCCGAACTTCTCAGCTAGTGAGAAGGCTGCTCCCCAGCTTGTTCTGCTTGGATAGCTTTTGCTTCGCTCCTCGTCATCGTCATCATCACGTCCGTCATCCCGGTCGCTAATATGGTAGCCAGTGAGAATGCGTTCGATGGAATTTTTTTTTTAGAAACATCGAGAACTCTCAGAACCTCGGTCACGTCCACATCCTTGATGTAGTAGAGCCAGCGCCAGTAGATCCAATACAGAAATCGTATCTTCCAGATGTTGTTGAGGAGAATGCAGACACAAATCTTGACGTTGCGCTTCCATTCGTTCTTCTCCTTTGCCCTGATGTGGGAACACCTGCTCATGGTTCCCTTGCGAAGCCAGCCGAGCTTGTGCTTCTTTCCACGGAACACGAACTCGGTAGGCTCGTCGTGCAGCACGCTGTCAAGCAACTCCTGCAAGTCCACTGAAGGCTGCTCTATTTTCTTTTCTTCTGCCATGATTGTATGCTATTAAATGAAGAAGGGCGGCACGGCTGTTGATTAGCCTGCCGCCCAACGGTTTGTTATCCTGAATCTAATTACCTAAAGAAGCCTTTACTTGATTAACCGCCAATGCCTGGTTCACCAGCAGCTGGAGCCTTAGTAAGCCAAGCGATGCTGCGCTTACCTGCACCCTCGATAGAACCTGAGAACTTAAACGCAACTGGCTCAGTACCGGAGTTGTCCCACTGCAATGTAGCGTAGAGAGCGATGTTGGTAATAACCATGAGGTTCTCCTTCTCGTCGTCAACAATAACGATAGTACCCTTGATCTTGAACTTCTTAGGCTCAACAGCGATACCTGTAAAGCCGGTAGTAGCGTCGAGGGTAGCGTCACCTGTCCCCTTCAGAGTAACCTTGGTCAGCTCTGTGATAGCATCCTCGCCGAACATAATTGTCAGCAAGTCCTTTGCCTTTGAAGGAACAACGAACTCTACATTGAAGTCGCCGAGCTCAGCTGTGGTTGCCCAGTCGCCTGCAAGACCGATAACCTTGTAGTGGTTGATGGTTGGGTCATCCATAGTCGCCTTCAGCGAGTCAACGGTAACCGGAAGCTCAACCTCTGGGGTGATGTCAACTGTAGCCTTGCTCAAATCGGTAATAGCCTTTGAGTAGAGCAGAGTTTTAGGACCATTGAAAATGTCCTTCATCTTGTCAATAGTTGTCATAGCCATAATCTAAAATATTTTAAATTGTTATACCTGAATACTTATTTCGTACGTAACCTTCCTTGTATGATCGTCACGGAAAAACCGGCGCCATCGTCTGTCTGTAGTGTTATACGAGGATTTGAAACAATGAGATTTTTTGTAGAGATTGGAAATCTGTCCATAATCTCCTGGACTTTCTCGTCAACGCTAGATACATCGAATGTATTTGGATTGCTTGCTGAAGCTTTATCGCGCACATACAATTCGATTTGAGCTGTAGTGGTGAAATCGTTGTAAACTCCACTTGAGTTCATCTCATTGTTATAGATACTAGATGGGAAGTATACCACGATATAGCTGTTGATTTTCGTATCAACTGCCTTTGGTCGGCTCCGGGAGTAGAGCTTGTCGCAAATTCCATTCATTGCATTACCGACATCGAAATATAGAGTCTTAATACTAACCATATCTTACATCGTTCTAAAGTATCTAACCAAATATTCTCTAAGAGAGGTAATCACGTCGTGACCTCTCTTCACCTCGACAAACTTAGCGTAATCCACACCGGCAACAAGGAGCATCTGCCATGTAGCATCGTACTTTCCTTTGTTGTGCTCCCTTGAAACAAGTTCATCCCACGCCGCGTATGGACCATATTCGCCACCTTCTCCGTATTCACCCTTGTAAGGTCTCCTTCCGCTGTCTTTGAAGGAGAACGAACTGCGATAATACTTATCGAGGTTGTATCTCTCTCCAGCAGCAAGGGTTACTCGGGTTGGCTCTGGGCCAGGAGCATAATGAATCGACTGCAATGAGCCGTTGTAATATGTACCGATGGCTGTTGACTTGTATAAGTTACCGGTTACGTCATCATAGTTTCGAGACTTGTCAGCAGCCTTCATTGTCATTTCAGCCGCATGTTCCATCTTCTGCTGCATCTTTGCTACAGCCATCTGACGGATTTTCTTCTCGACCTGTAAAAACTGACCTGATAAACTTGCCATAATCTAAACCCTTGTTAAGTTCCAATACACGACGGTTCTGTTATTATCCGGCTCGCAGTCCTTTACCATACCTACCTCGGTATTGTTACCGACAGTGGAGTAGATGGTGTCGCCGTCAAGAGGACATTTACCAGCATCCCATTCGTCATATCTGACCGGAATCGATGCCTTCCTCTTGTTCTGGTCGACGTTCTTGTCTCCCTCTGTAGTGGTATCTGTGTAACTGCGACCTTCGCCATAGTAGAGAATGATTTCCTTGTCCTCACCAACTGGAGCATCATCATCGGCAAACGGGTCATCAGGGTCGGCTTTTCCGACGACCTTCCTCACGATCTTGATGATGTGAGGATATCTTGGGTTTCTGATGTTTTCCTTTTCCATACGCCTTATTTGATGATGTGAGGGAGAGGTTCTCCCCAAGGAGAATAATTCGCCCTCTTTACTCCGTGGGAGGTCACCCGGAAGGTGGACTTCTTCTTGAGCATCGAATCAGGCTCCAGCTCCGCATAGATAGCGTTAGCCTCTGCCTTCATCTCGCTCCTGTCGTTGTCCGACATATCATAGCCACCTCCCGAATGAGTCCATCCGTTATCGGAATCGGAGGTATTGTTCACCTTGCTCGGACCAAGAACAAACCATTTCAGCATGTCGGCATAGGCAAGTCTCACCTTGTCCTTGTCGCAGGCTTCGAGGTCGATGCCGTTTTCAAGCTCCCTGTCGTGCATGATGCCCAACAGAGCCTTTATCGGCATCTCGAACTTCACCTTATTAATAAGGTAGTCGTTCACAGTGTAAATGTTCATCTCCGAATCCATAGTCATACAATCTAGTTACGTTAAAGAATTAACCCTTCTGGGTGATGTCGATAATCCAACGGTAAGGAGCATCGAGCATAGCAGGAACAGAAGCGAGGAACAAGTCTGTCTTGAACTCCTGGAACATACCGTTTGCGGTAACCATGTTACGGAGCAGACCGAGACCGTTGTTTGTCTGTGCCCAAGCTACATCCACGAGCTTATTGCCGAGAGTATCGAAGATTCGCTTGTCGAGAATCTCCTTGCGCATAAAACGCAATGGCTTACCAGCAGGGCGAAGAACGACTGTTCCGTCTGCCCAACCACGAATCTCGGTAACTGTTCCGTCGAAGCGCTTGTTGTGCTCAACCTCATCGACAATCTCGATAGGAGAAAGGCCATTGAGGTCAACAACAGACTTCAGGAACATTGCGTTGTTCGGACCGTAGTTCTGCAATACTGCCACAAAGTTAGCGTTCGCCCAGCTCTTGTACAGCTCGGCAATCTGCTTGTTCTTCAAGAATACGTTGTTGTAGTCGTTCTTGGTCATCTGCCATACGAGAGGTACACTGCGGTACTCAATATGACTGTTGCGCCAATCCTCCTCAAACTTACGCATCTGTTCGAGCAAGTCGCAGTTCGCGTCGTTCCAAGCAAGCTTACCTGCCTTCTTGAAGTTCTCAACTGGAACCTTTGCGTCATACAGAGGCTCCTGGATACCGCGACCGATCTTGTCGTAGTCGATAACACCCTTAGAACTCAACTGTGCTGACATGTAGGTCATGGTCATGTCAAGAGAGTCATACAATACCTGAACCTTGTCGAGATAAGCATCAACCAGGTCTGCATCGTTGCCGAACTCATCCTGGAGAAGCTTCATCTTGTGATAACGCTCTGTCGCAGTCTCACGGAAGCCGTCAGCAGCGAAGTCTGGGATTGAAGCGGTATACCACTCAATACCCTCGTGGTCGTTCTGATAGCCCTCGCCGAGAGGAGCACGGATGTTCATCAAGGTTGCAGGGTTCAAAGTGCGAAGACGAACCTTGAAGGTTGCGTCGCCATTATTAGATGTAGGGGTGAGGTTTGGATCAATGTCACCCTGTGTCAGATACCAGCCGTTGTTACAGCGCAATACGCCGTCACGATTGACGAACTTCTGAAGGTAAGTATTGTTACCCTTACCAGTGAAGAACTTCGCAAGCTGCTCGACACCAATATCAATTTTTGCCATAATCCTGAATCAATCTTTTTACGTTAGACAATAGGTTAAATGTGCCAGAACTCTGGGTAGAGTGACTTGTTCATCGCCTTGACAGCAGGAGGAACAGGACCCATACGGTCAAGCCACATAACGCAGTCTGGATTCAACATACAGAAGTTGTTGTTGTTGCGAGGCTGATGATACTTGTCTCCGCCGGCATTGAAATAAGGAAAATCGTTGTCGCTCGGAGCGAAGCAGTTAGGGTTAGTCACCATCGGCAATACCGAAGCACCTGCGCCAGCAGCCTCAACCAGTACGTCACCGACCTTCAATGCGCCGAGAGCAGCAGATAGTGTAAGTTTCCAAACATCACCTGCTGTGGCATCGGTTGTCGCCTCAACAGCAGAAACAGTCACACCCTTTGCCTTAGTCTTGAAGTCCTTCTGGCCGATCATGATGTTGTCGCCTGGGAATGGAATGTGAACGAATCCGTTGCGAACGATGTAGATTTCTGTATCGGTCTCAGCGGTTGTAGCCTTTGCTACACCGTAAGCCTTCAGAATCTTGAATGTTGCACCAGGACCCTCGTTGCCAGCTGTAAAACCAAGGTCGTGCTCAATCAAGTCACCGGCATAAATCTTAGCCTGACCCTTGAACGGATTGACGAGCTTACCACCAATAGGTGGGTGAACGAAGGCATTCTTAATGAGCGCCTCAAGACCGGCAAACACATATCGGGTTCCGCCGACCTTACCTTCTGTCTGAATGATGGTCGCACCGTGGTTCAGCATGCCACGAGTACCCATCTGTTCCATGTAGGAAATAGAAGTGTTGTCCATAATCTTTTTACCTTTTTAAAATTGTTATCCTGAAATTACTTCTTGTCTCCACCGCCGAATCTCTTCTTTCGACGCTCGGCCACTTCTTCCATAAACTTGTCATCATCTGTGGACGTGCCTCCGCTAGACGTGCGACTGCCTTTTGCAGGAATACCGTTTTCACCGGTAGCCTCCCTGTACTCTGCGGTGTAGATTTTCTCAGCCTTAGAAACCAGGTCGTCGATGTCGACATCTTCGTCCGGAATCTCCAGCTTTGCGATTGCAGCATTGAGGAAGTAGTTCTTCATTTCAAGGTTTGCCTTGTCGAACTTATCCTTCAAACCTGCCTTTACTGACTCGATGGTTGCCTTCCTTGCAGCCTTCTTGTCTCTTTCTGCGTTAGCCTTTTCGAGAGCTTCGAGTTTCTCAAGCAGTTTGGAGTATTTGTCGTCAGGATCGTCATCCTTTTTAGCCTCCTTGCGCTTGCGCTCCTCTTCCTCTTCCTTCTTCTTGCGCTCAGCTTCCTCCTTGCTCTTCTTTACCTCGTCAGAGATATTCTTGTGCAAGTTGCCGTTGATACGCTTCAGACGGTTTGCTAACTTGGTAACCAACTTGGAATTTGCATCCTCGTCTTCACCGAAATCTTCCAAAACATCATCAAGTTCCTCATTGATGGTCTTTTGGCTAAGTTCTTTGAACTTGGTGGTATCAACCTCCTTGTTCACTAATGCTAAGAGTTCCTCTCTTGTCATGTTGTTTTTTGATTAAAAATGTTATCCCGAAAGTGGTCCCTCCACCTCGAAAACGTATAAATATACCTTTTATTTTGCAAATATATGAATAAATATGCAATTATCAAAGAAAAATTGTATATTTTTGCAGTATTAAATGTATATTTATGCAGAAAGATGTATTTTCAGGATTAAAATTGGATAACGGGGAGCCTATTTACACTCAAGAGTATATCCAATCATTAAGAGACGCCGACAAGAAGCATCCCGACAAGCTGAAGATTATAGCTCAGCGTGGCGGTCAGGAACGCATGCTGTCTATAGACGCTGATATTAAGATAGTTGGCGGCTCGCGAGGCGGCTCTAAATCGTTCTCGTCCCTAATGGAAGTTCTGAAGGATATTAAAAATCCAGATTTTCATGCAACAATTCTTCGTAACGAAAAAGACGACTTACAGTCCTTAGTGACAGACTCTTATAAATTGTTCTCCCAATTTGGAACTTACAATAAGTCACAAAATGACATGACCTGGAACTTCGATAACGGAGGATGGCTCAAATTCTCGTACTATGCTGGAGCCTATCAGGACTTCAAGACACGATTCCAGGGTCGCCAGTATGCCTACGTCTGCATCGATGAGGGTACTCAGTGTCCATACAAGAAGTTCAAGTACCTCTTGACCAATAACCGAAATGCAGCGCATATCCGAAACCGCTTCTGGATTACCTGTAACCCGGACCCGGAATCTTGGGTGAGAAAGTTCATTGACTGGTGGGTTGACGAGAACGGCTACATCATACCGGAACGGGACGGAGTTATACGATACTGTTTCATGGATGGCGATACGCCTGACTCAATCTACTGGGGCAACACGAGAGAAGAGGTGTACGAGCAGTGCAAGGGCATTATCGATAGCCTTTGGAAGGATAGCTATGAGGAACTTGGTTATACAAAGCTCGAAATGTTCATCAAGTCGGCAACATTTGTTCGCGCAGACGTATCAGAGAACATTAAGCTTATCTCTACCGATGCCTCATATCTCGCCAACCTTGCCCAACAGGACGAAGAGCAGCGTATGCGAGACCTGGAAGCTAACTGGAACTGGAAAGCTGCCGGAGATGACATGATCAAGATGGAAGACCTTGATGAAATCTACGACAATGCAGAACAGATAGGAGATGGAAAGCGCAGAGCTTCTGCCGATATCGCATTCACCGGAGGCGATAACTTCGTGATGTGGCTTTGGGAAGGATGGCATTGTAAAGACTTGGTTGTACTGAGGCTGGACCCTAAGACGCTCGTTTCTGTAGTTGAGGCCAAGCTGAGAGAGTGGGGCGTTGAGGAATGTAACTTCACTTACGATATGCAGGGTATCGGTCAGTATTTCAAGGGATTTTTCAAAGATGCCGTCCCATTCAACAACCAGGCAGCACCTATCGCTAGGAATCATCAGGAAGAAGAAGGAATCAAATACCTATATAAGGATTTGAAGTCTCAGTGCGCATGGTTATTCTATAAGATGATAAAGGAGAAGCAGATTTCCATCGACTCGGCCCTGCTTGAAAGAAAGTATTCAGGAAACGGATTTGACAAGGTTCCTCTCAGACAGATTCTTCAGAAGGAGCGTAAGATGCTCAGACGTGACGAGAATAGCGATGATAGGGGATTCAAGCTATTACCTAAGAAGATTGCCAAGAAATATGTCGGGCACTCGCCTGACTTCTTTGAATCTTGGTTCTACGTAATGATATTCAGTTTAACAAAAAAGAAAAATAAAAAGGTAAAAGGATTATGGATGCTATCAAGGTAACAAATTTCAGAAAGATTCTGGTAAAGAAGCCTTTCTTTGAACTCACGCCAAAGGGGTACATGGCCCACGATGGCTATTGCGGGAACGAGGTGTCCGATAACGAAGACCCTCAGATGCCGCAAGATACATTGTACAGAGTGATTAAGACTCAGAAGGACTTCCTTCGTGAGTTCTATCCTACGTCCCACAAAATCTTCGACAAGGATCTCTACCCTGACATCTGGAGAAAGAACCCGGAAGACGGGAAATGGTATGTCCAGGAGATTCAAAGAACGGCATTTGCTTTCCAGCAAGTTATTCATACGAAGCACGTTCTCCATATGACAGGTAACGATATTCAGTTTGAGCTTGCCGGTGATCCTGAGATGAAAAAACAGGAAAAGTATATTAATCTCCTTGCCAAGTTCAAGAAGGGATGGTATATGCACGATATGGAGATTCGTCACTATGAGGCTGTAAGTTCGTACATGAAGGTTGCTGAGGCTGCTGTAGTCGGATTCTTCGATAAAAACAAGAAATTCGGTACTCGCACATTGGCTTTCGATAGGGGAGACACATTGTATCCTCAGTTCGACCCTCTTACTGGTGAACTCGTTGTGTTTGCTCGCAAGTATTACGACTTCGACGAGGAAGGTAATGAAAAGATTGAATGGGTAGAGGTGTGGGATGACAAGACATTCTACCGCTTCAAGAAGCAAGTTAACGAAGGCAGGGTTAAGGAGACTATCAAGAGAATTGCCAAGATATTCGGAATCGACGACTACACTTGCGTTGAAGAGAAAGCTCACGGCTTCCCATTTATCCCTGTTGCATACGTAAGAAACGATGACGGACCATGCTGGTCTGTTGTACAGAAGAACATCGAGGACTACGAGGAAGCTTTCTCTTATCTCTGCGAGAACAACAAGGCTTACGCCTTCCCTATAATGAAGTTGAAGGGCGATGGTGACGACATTACCGTTGTTGGAGATACAGACGGATCGGCTAAGATGATTCAGATTATCGATACGAATGGTGATGCTGACTTCATTAACGGAACAGACGCTTCCGATGCATTTGCGACACAGCTCAACAAGTCGTATGACCTCATCTATGAGCTTTCGTTCACAGTAAAGCCACCGGAGCTGAAGTCGGGTGACCTTCCGGGCGTTGCCATCAAGCTGCTCTATTCTCCTGCCATCGAGGTTGCTGAGAACGATGCTAAGAAGATGCATCCGTTCCTGGATCAACTTGTTCGTATCTCAAAGTATGGTATCGGAATTGAAGAAAGCTGCATGGCCACTATGACCGGTCTTCCTATTCACGCTTGGGTGGAAATCTATGTGCATCAGAATAAATCTGAAATAATTACAAACTTAGCAACAGCTGTTCAGAACAACTTCCTCTCAAAGCAGACTGCATCTGAGCGTTGCCCAGACTTCCCAGTTAACGATGAATACGACCGTATCATGCGCGAGAAGAAGGAAGAGGACCAGCAGGACCTCCTCATGGATATGCAACGTGCGGATAACGAAACTCAAAATGCAATCGAGGAGCAGAAAGCTACTGCGAATATTCAGAATGGAGGTAGTGGAAACGTACGTACGGGTCGCGGAGCTGGACGCCCAAATAAGTCAGGAACCAAATGGGACGAGAATCGGAACGCCCCGAATGAAAACAACTGGCAACACTACAACCAAACCCATTAATAGCCTATGGATGAGTTAAAACGTTCTGTCGATTACAGCAGGAAGCGCTTACAGGCAATACGAAACTGCGAGGACCATGTTGCAGATATTCTCTGGAAATCGACACAGAAAATAATTACCGCAAGTAAGCGATACAGAGGTGCGGGCAGGCTCACAAACGAGTCAGCCCTGCTCTCTTACGCCAAGAATGTTACTGCTGATGCAGAGGAGAGTATCAATAGCTACATCTCTGCTTACTCCAAGGCTTCGTGCAAGATTCTCGGGATTGACAGCGAAAATATAGAATCATTTCTCGTCAGCGACATCTACGGAAAGACGACATCCGAAAGGAACGCCGTCTATCTTGGAAACTTTGCTGAAGATATTGTAAGGATGATCAAGGCAGGAACCTTGATGGGATATTCAGACCAGCAGCTCATGTCTTCCATCCGCACAGGCTACAAGGACCCATATCACACATCAGTCATCACCAAAGCGAAGAGAAAGGATATTAACATCGATGTTCCATCTTACGGAAAAGGCTATTACAGAAATGCCTATCAGAATATCATAAGAAACGCTGCTCAGGTGATTGCTTTAGCGTGGGGACAGGCAGAGCAGGAGTATGGACAGGAGAACGGAGCAGTCGGTTACTTAGTTCACAGAGGTTCATCGTATCCTTGCCCCGTTTGCGATGATTTATGTGGATACGTACATTCGCTTGACACGATGGTTATCCCAGCGCATCCCAACTGCGTCTGTAGAGTAGAGTTTACATTTAAAAAAATAAGATTATGATTGAAGAAACAAAAGGATACACGTTATCCGTCGATACGTACAAGAAGGCGAAGGCTCTCAAGATGAAAGATCCTCGCTATTACATCTATGCAAGCCTCCGTGGATCAGGTATGCCAACGAGGGACTGTTGGGCCATCGCCTTTCAGGGAGAAGGTCTCAACTGGGAGAAATCCTTCCTTGAAGGAGAGATGAACAAGCTTGAGGCCCAAGAGTCCGTTCAGAAGAGAATTGCAGAAGTGCAGGGCAAGAAGATCGGAAACGAGCATAGCGAAGATTTAACCCCGGAACAGCTCGCAAAGGCTACATCAAAGGAACAGATTCTCAAAGACCTCGTTATCGCCCGCTCAAAAATTAAGAATACATCTTCCAAAGAATGGGCTGACTACACAAAGATGATTGGAGACTTTGCCAAAATTAAGCAGGATGAGCTTCAGACGGAAGATACGACTTGCCATTTTTACCTCCCAATAAATTATCCAACCGGAAAGAATGACTGCTTGTTGTTCAAAAATGGACTCTGTAAGGGTGGAAAATAGTTAAATTCGTGTTAAAGTAGCTTTGTTTTACTAGTAATTCAGCAAAACCAAGTACCTTTGTAGGCAGATTAATGTTCACAGGTTCTTTCTGCTGAGCATAATTCTAAAATTGGTTAACAAAGAGGGGCAGCGTCTTCACAGATGCTGCCCCTCAACTTTTATATATATAAAGTAGAAGAAAAATATAAATTCAATCAGGGATACTTCTCTCCAGTGATGAGTTCAAGCGCAATTCTGACCTGATCATTAAGAAGGTCGTCATTGAATACAGGAAGAATACCGTATGGAGGCAGTTTCTTCGTCTCTGCGGCCTCCAAAATGAATTGAAGCGCCTGTACTAGGGAGGTATGGTCTTGAACGACCTCAAGCAATTTATCGCTCATTCTTGCCTCCTTCCTTCTTAATCTGTTCTGCCATCTCAAGAAGAGTCTCGGCGTGCTTGTCGCGGTCGATGACTTCCTGTACGGCCTCATCGCTCTCCTTGCGAAGCTGCTCTTCTGTCTTACCCTCATCGGCAGCAGCATTCAGTCTCGCAGACTCACGGGCAAGGTATTCGTCACGTAGCTTCAGCTTACCTGCCGTGTATTCTGCATCGCCAGGCAACGATGTATCCGCATACATAAGCTGGGCAAATGCCTCGATGATGTTTCCGTCGTCCTTGGAGAACTCATAATGGTCTCCTACGGCCGCAGGAATACATTCATCGAGTGCAGCGTACATTGATGTACCGATAGAGTACTCGATTCCCCATGTGCCGGCAATGTTCGCAATCTTGATGAAAGGCAGTGAGCCTCTCTGTAAATGCTTCTTGATCTCAGCAGGGATATCCTCTCTGAGTGAAGCAACTTCTTTCTTAGACAAGCTCTTGCTGAACTTCAGCACGGTGAAGTGTCTTGTCTTGATAGTCTTTCCAAATGGTAATGCCATGATAACAATATTTTAAAGTTCAACTTTTATTTCCTTATACTCGAAATCTGTGCAAGATGGATTCTCTCCTGAAGCAAACTTCTTCTCGGTAGGGTGGCAACACTTGCCATTCTTGAAGAAGAAACAATCCTTGCAAGTGTAATCAGTCTGTTCCATGTTCCTTACGTTTTTGATATTCCATCAATGTCAAGATACAATAGTTAGCGCAGTCAAGAAGAGCATCTTCCAATGGCTCATTAGCAACTTGCGCCTCATTATCCTTCAACGTCTTGATACGATTCACCTTCTCTCGTATCTTTCCGTAGCCGTAGTTGATACCAAGCTCATCATACATTTCGGAAAAAGCATTCCCATAATCGTGATTCTTGCGCTTGTAGGTATCGCTCATCTTGTCGGTGATATCCTTGAAGCGGTCAGCATCGGTATTTTTGCTTTGTTCTCCAATACCAATACTATTAAACGGCAACTCGCTCCGATTAAGATTATCAACGCCGATAGAATCTTTCCATTCATCCATCAAATTTTTTGCATATTCAGGATAGATACCATTCTTATGCAAAATATCTAAATCTACGCGTACACCAGTAGCGTCGCAAACGTCACAATAAACATGGTCATTTTTAACAAACTTTACAGAAAAAACATCTGTAGGTTTACTCAGTGCCGCATAGCATTTCTTCCTTGTATTGACATAATAGCGAAATCCACCTTCGGTGCGTTCTATACGCTCGCACGGAAGTAGAAACTCTAGCCCAACCTTAATATCTTCTTTCTTAATCATAAGCTATTTCTCCTTATCTTTTAGTTCAACGAACTCCCAAGCATCATCCTCTGTCTCATAAGCAACCTTTGCCTTCCATGAATGAACCTTCCTGGTCCAATGCTCAGGGTCTGGCTTGAACGGCGGAACCTTGTTCGGATTGTGATGTCTTTTCATGACCATCTCTCATTTAGAAAATCACACACTTGAATACTCCGAAACGTTCTAATATCGTCATCGGAAACCTTCCACATCTTCTCCAGCCATTCGTTATCGAGGCGCTCTGTGGTTTTCCTGATTCTGTCGCCGTAGAGGATTTCGAGCAGCAGCTTGTCAAAACCACCTTCCGGCTCAAAGCTCACGTCAAGCGTGATGCTGTGATTCTTGTATCGGCAAGACGACATCTTGATACCGGACTCGAAAGCTTTGTCCACAACATTATGAATAGATCCGCGAATTCTGTCGCCATCTATAAAGGCATCGGATATACAAAACATAAGTTCTTCTCCCATAAGCTACAAACATTTAAATGAAACGCTGTTCAACGTTCTGTTCACCGCAATCTCCCTCTCGTTACACATGGTCCTCATGCACTCCAGGGCATCATCGCGGACAGCAATCATAATCTCCTGCATCGAAGCGGTGGCCGGAACAATATTCCCATCAGCCTTCTTCTTCGTGATACGGGATATAATCTCCTTGATATATTCCTTGTCTATCATAGAAATCTGTTTTATAACCGTTAATCATCAGGCTGGATAAAGCTATCCGGCTGCTTGATGTCCTCCTCACCACGCAATTTATTCTTCACGTCATTGATGAGAAGCTCCTGCTTAAGGTCAATCATCTGCGCGCCGTACACCTGATACGTCATTCCGCCCTGTGACCTCTTCTTGAAGAAGCCGTACTTGTCGCTCATATCACGCCCGAACTTCTGAATCGTAGGGATATCCTTCTCCTCGACATCGTTTGCCTTGCAGAACTCGACGAACCTCTCGTACATCTCCTTGGCAAGCATGCACTCCGAAATCTCGCCCCTCGCCTCTTGACTGCACCTCATATCATACGCCCTTATCCAGGCATATATAGGATTGCTTCCTAGAAGAGAGATGAGCAGCTGCCTTCTGCTGCCCTCAGCTGCCGGGAACCTGTACTTCCTGCTCCTCAGCTCCATCGCGCCACGGAATATCCAGTTGAACACTCCGCTCAGCTCCTCACGGATGATCTTGCTCGCCAGCTCCGGGTCCTGCCTCTCCTTAGGGATGGTGACATCGAAGCTCACGTACTGCAAGCGTCTGATGAATCCGAGCGATGCATCATCAGGGAACGGAAGCTCGTTGAGGTTGAAGATGAGGTAGGGGATTGAGTTTCCCTCCAGGATATCCCTGCCGAGCTTTCTCATCGGGACTGGCTCGCCGCTCACGAGTCTCTTGAACATACCGGTGTTCTTCCTTCCGAACTTCTTCGGGTCGGAATCGGAAGACCAGTTGAAGATGGCGTTCCTTATAGGATACCTTCCCCTCATTCCCTCGTCACCGTCAGCAGTGAGGTCGGCGTAGTCCATCTTGCTTATCCTGTCCTTGCCGAATATGTTGCAGGCAACGTCGAAGATGACACTCTTTCCGTTGGCTCCCGTACCTATAAGGAGAAGGCAGAGCTCAATCTTCGATGATTCCTTCCCCTCGTACGGATTGTATGCAGTACCTCTCTGTATGAGACCGAGACCAAGGAACATCTGGAGGATCATCCTCGACGTCCTGTCTGGGAGGACCTCCTTGATGAAGTTCATCCACCTGTCGCACTTCGCCTTCGGATTGTAGTCGTATGGGTGGTAGTATGTGACATGGTACTCGGGAGAGAACGGCATCACGTTCGGATACTTCAGACCGCTGCCGAAGTCAACAACTCCGTTGGCGAATGCAACGATGTCGAAGGTAGGTCTCAGTATGTTGTAGCACTCTATCACCTCCATGAATGACTTGTTCATCACCGTACTGATGCCGAGCATCGGAGCCATGGCCAGGTCGAGGAGCAGAAGCTGGTAAGCCTGTTCCAAAACTATCTTCGGAACAGCTTCGTATATCTTGCCGTTGAACATGTAGTAAGCACCGTTGTAGTACTTCACCGGAGCCTTCTTCGCCAGACGTCTCATTGACCTGATGAAAGTAGACTTCAGCTTGTTGTACTTATCAGAGTTTGCCTTACCCCAGTCCTGGCAACGGAGCGCTTCGAAGCCGTACTCGTCATGCCTCAAAAGGTCTAGCAACTGAGCGTGCAATGTGTCTATAGCAATACCATTTTCCATTTATGTACAATAATAATATTAATTTTCCGTTATTGTGTAGGATAACCCCCGATAAATAGGGGCTTTCTGAAGGATAACACGTGTCAGGTCGTCCTTATAACATGTCGTCTATAAAATATCGACAATACAAAGATACAGATAATATCCTGAATATCCGGTAAAACCCTAGTAAATAAAGGGTATAAATATACATTTTAGGTATACATTAAATGAAGGATAGGTATACATTTATGGTTTGGTCTGCAAAGTAAGAGTTTATGCTATCAAATGTTAATAAATAACGGATGAATGAATATGCATAATTATCCTTTATGGTAGGAAGTAATTAAACTTTACAAAAAGGCTGAAAAATCGGAAGAAAAAATTTTTAGATGAGGTGACTACCGCGCTGGTTTATAGCTGCAAAGGGGGTGTGGGGGTGTTTCTTCTGAAATTATTACATTTTGTGTCGGTTTATATAGTGTAAACCATCGTGAAACAATATTTTTGTAATTATTTCAAATTGTCGGTTTATATTTATAAAAAATTTATGTAACCCCTTAATAACCAACACTTTATAACTTTGTTTATATTCATTTTCTTGCATAAATATACATTGTTACTATTCCGTGAAACATCAAAACTTATTACAAGATACTTGACCAAAATATATTTACCATATTTATGCATGTATAAATATTCGTGTTTAACTTATTAAATACATTTTAACGAAATTGGTAAAAGGTTATTACATTAGTAGTTAAATTCCTTAACATAATCTGCCACTTTGGCGGGTACAATTGCCTGTAAATCAATTAGTTAGCAATTTGTAAAGATTAATGTTTTTTAAGTTAATTATTTAACAATTACTGCCACTATAGCTTCATAAATGCTTGATTATTAGATAGTTACGAGTCTGCCACGTTGTCGAAAACGTTAAATTATTCAAACCTTAACAACTACTGACAAATGCTGTAATTATTACAAATAGCTAACTATCTATAAATCAAGCACATACAAAAGGTTAAATGCATAAACACTCAATTTTTTACTGGTTGTTTGGTATGCAGTTTGCTATTATGTAGGTAGTCGGGCGGCGGTCCCGCCCCACGTGCGCAGTGGCGTGCGTGTGTCCGACGTCGTGTGGTGCACGTTACGCACACCCCAAAAACGCACGGGGTGAATTGTGCGTTTCCATTTAAAAAGATTTAGAAATGAAAGATTTAGAAATGAAAGGTGCTCAAGGATACGAGCACGTAAGTACTAAGGTTGCAAACTATGTAAGCGAGTGCAAAGGTAGCGCAGTTTTAGCGCAGAGTCTAGAAGTGCTTAATAGTTACCGCAAAAAGCTATTAAGCGAGTGCAAAGATAGCGAAGTTGTAAGCGCAAAGAAAGAACTAGAGATTGCGCGTGCTAAGTACAACAAGCTAGCTACAAATTATGTACTTTCAGACGAAAGTTACTGCAATTTGCAAACAGAGTGTGTGCGTTCTGCTGTTAGCGAGTTTTCTCGCAAACACAAATTACCTAATTTCTTTGCTTGGTTTGATAACAACGGCAAAGACAAACAAACATCGATTATAGATAGTTTGCAGCGTCTTGGCTCTAAATTGTGCTCATTACATCAAGCCTTTGCAAGTGGTGCAAAGGTAGCAAAGAAAAAGAGCGAAAGCATAACAGACCTACAAAAGCAAATTGCAGAACTGCAAGCCAAACTTGCAGCAGAGCAAAAGTAAGCAACACAAACAAGGTAGCTAGAGAAATCTAGCTATCTAGTTTTTCCTACTGGCTATTTGATAGGTAGCCAGTGGGAAATTTTACTCCAGGTTTTTCAACTTGGAGCGGGTCGTCGTGTCCTTATTTTTCCCACACAATTTGGTAAACCTTGTCGTGGTGTGTGGGCTTAACTCAGAGAGAGAATTTATTCTCCCTCAGGGGACTAATTGCCAAAATTCAAGAGAAGTATCTCAGTAAATCGAGAGTGCGAGAGGCACACCGAGATGGGAGAGAGTAACGTGTTACTCAGAGACATCCATCCGAGAGATACGCAAAAATTCCTGGCGTGAGCGTCGAATGAGATGAGACGGCACGACGGCTAGGGGATTTGTATCATCTCTAGCGAGATGAGAGTTTTAGAAAGAAATCATAATTCATATTCTATTCGGTGTTGTGAGCCGTTCGGGAGTGGTTACCCGAGAAATCCCAGTGTGTGCAATCACGATTGCAGCGTTCAAGGTACACACTATCCACGCTGACTGAAATCGGTTGCTTGTCATCCGTGCGAGATTTATCTCCTCAGAAATAAACAAGCTGCTGGCAGAAGCATAAAATCTGTAGGGTGTGAGCCACGTAGTTAAGACGATAAAGATAAAACGTGGTGCAAAGATGCACATCCTGGCTAACGGGGCGGGGAGAAATCTCCGCTCTACAATTATGAACCATTTAAAAATTAGAATTATGAAAGAACAGATTTTGAAGAAGATAGGAAAGACGCTTGTGCGTATTAATGTAACAGACCAGAGTGCAGAGGATGCCTACGATGAACTCGTTAACAGCAGCCCTCGCCTGTTTGGTATGCTTTCCAGTATCTACAGACTGAATGATGAAGAAGAAAGATTCGCTTGGTCTGCTGGAATCGCCTAAAATCCCTACGTTTGTAGGGAACAATAACCAAAAATATTAGAATTATGAGTACGCTGAGAATTAAATGCCTCGATATGTGCGAGGTTGAGAGTATCATTGCAGATGCTCAGGAGATTTTGAGTCACGTAGAATTCGGGTCGCTAAAGAATGGTGTGCTTACATTATTCTGCGTGGCGTGAGCCTAAAAATCTGTAGCCAGTACGATAATTGTCGTGTGTGGCTACGGAACAATTACCAATAAAATTAGAATTATGAAAGCAAGACAGATTATTTATTCAAGTACGATAATTGTGCTTGGATTTTTTCAGAGCGTGCCGGCATTCATGTGCTTGGCAAGTACGATAATTCTCCTGAATGTGCTTGGAGTTCTTTATGGGATTCTGCTTGTATATTTGTGGAGAAGTACGATAATTGGCAGGTGGTTCTTCAGGGAGTTGTGGAGATCTACACTCCGCTTGGAGAATTTCATCCTGCCTGGAGTGTGAGAGATTTGAAAAGTACGATAATTGTGCTTGGAAAATTTCAGCCTAAAAACTGCTCATTCAATTTGGGCAGTACGATAAATATAACCAATTAAATTACAGAATTATGAAACAGAGAATTTTTATCGCAGTGTTTGTTATCGTGTGTCTTGCACTTGTAGCCGTATCCGTTGACAGCGTGAACTGTCACAGAGCGAACGTGATGCTGAGAAAGACGGTTATCAGCCAGGCAAATGAGATTTTAGAGCTTAACGGCTGTCACACATCAGAGGGCACTACGATGTTCGTAGGTCTCAGAAAGTAGCCAAAAATGTGCTCAGGCATTTTCCTGGGCATACTATGTTAAACCATTTAAACGGAAGAATTATGTTAGACAAGAAATCACAGAAGAATTTTGAGCGTGCGCTTATGCATGAGATGGAGAAGATCAAGATTGCAGCACGCCAGTGGCATAACAACAATACTAAGGGCTACAGAGATTATCGTAGCAAAGAGGCTATCTCCAAGAGTTTCTCTGAGATTACAGTATTGTGCATGAGCTAAATGTGCGTGGCGGTTGTCACGCATACTATTCACCAATATTTAAGAATTATGATAGATGAAGAATACAAAGAGAATGTAGAGTACATACTCTCTACGATTTTGCCTAAGTTGCAGGAAATCCAAAAAAAAGTATTGAAAAATCAATCAAGACTGAGCCTTGAAGTTAGCGTTAGCAATAAAAACGGCGAAGGGTATATAAGTTGTTTTGCCTGTGTCATGAATGACATGGGAGAAATAACGGATACTTGTTTTCCACGTTTCATCTGCGTATGCAGCAAAGAGGAGATTGACGAGCGGCTTAACGAGCTTAAAGAGTTCATCAAGAAGTACATAGCCTGAAAATTGAGCGTGGCGATTGTCACGCTCTCCTACAAACCAAAATGCAGGAATTATGAAAAAAGACATCTTTAGTTTTTAGGAGTATTGGTGATATCTATGCTCCTTGTAGGTTGTGGAGTGTATGCGCAGAAATTAGAGAGCGACAAATCTCAGTTAAAAGAAGACGTGCGCAGATTAATGAATGACATCGACGACGGAGGAGACACGGATAAATATCTGTGCGGTCCTGATTACGTAGAGAGGTTATGGAAATGGTCACACAACCAGTAGCCAGAACTGGGCAGTACGATAATGTGCTGCCTGCTATTAACCAAAACATATAGAATTATGGAAACAGTAAGAGTAACTGACAGACACGGAATAGAGCGAGAGTGGGATATAGTCACAGAGAGATGTGTAGGGTGCTGCTTTCACGGATTGATGGATGGCAAGATTCATTGCTGTCCTCATAGTATTGCGTGCGGTGACAAGTAGCCAAATCTGCGGGGCACGTCCTGTGTCCTGCATCCATTATTAACCAAATCAAATTCAGAATTATGACAGACGGAGACAGAAAGTTCCTTGCCAGGCTCGTAGCGAGTCACAAGGCAGTTATCAGCGAGGAGTGCAGACGCAAGAATCTCGACAAGAGCGAGTATTTCAGACGCGTAGCACGTGCAGACAAGAAGGCTCAGGAGATTGAGCAATCGTGCATGCGACCTCGCAAGTTCTAGCCAAACATTCTGTGCAGTCTATCTGCACAGAAACCATGTTAAACCATCAAAATTAAAGAATTATGGAGAAAATGACACAGAAAGAGTTGAAGAGACTCGTTAGAGTAGGAGCTGCCAAGGATATAACACACAGTTCAAGCCGTGCAGCCATCCCGGAAGAATATAGTCAGGTAGGCTATTCTTCCGGTGTGTACGGATGCAACGGAATGCTGTTCCGTGGTCACAGCGGAAAGCTGTATGCCATTTGTGCAAGAACTACGGCTATCTGGGTTTTCGGCTAAAATTACGGGTAAGCGTATGGTGCGCTTGCTCGTTTCTATTATCAACCAAAATACAGAAATATGAATATACAGAAAGTATGGGATGCGTTTATCAATGAAAATGATAATCCATCATTCGTAAAGATGGCATATGCCGTAGTAGATCAGCTTGGCGGTGTTAATGAAGACACAATGCTTAATACGCTCGATAAGGTCAGAAATGCCGATGAGGGGTACACTGGATTCTGTTATCTTTCTCAGACAAGCAAGTTCTGGAAAGAGAACAAGAGTGCTATCATGGAGAATATGCACGAGCTTGCCGATGATTTGGGAGAAGACCTTATCACGATGATTAAGGGCTTCGGGAATTTCAAGGACGACAAATCTGTCACCTATGATGCTATCGGCAAGGCTCTGTATGCTCCTTTTAACGAGGGCGAGAGCAGATACATCTACGACACATTTGCAAAGTATGCACTGGAAGAGGTTGCGAATCGATTCCAGGACTGGTGGTACGAGCAGGACGAAAGTGAGTTCGATTAGCCAAACCAATCCTCACTCCCACGGGTGGGGATTTCTATTAACCAACAATTACAGAATTATGAGTGATTTAGAGAAAATACTTAATGACGATTTGCTGAAGTGTGAAATCGTTGAGTCAGCAGAGAATGCGGCAAGACGCGTGGATCTCATCAAGTGGACTCACGACAATACATTCTCAGTAGCTGAGGTGAACAAGGATACCGGCAAACTAGAGGTTACAGATATTCCTGGGACAGATGAGCTTGAAGCATACAAGCATTTCTACAGAAAATATGGCGAAATCGCCATTGTTAGCTAAGACTCCCCACGATTATGTGGGGAACCATTACAAACCAATTAAATTACAGAATTATGGCAAAGAAAGTTTATGCTCTCTATCGCACAGACAACTGGCATACATACGATAGCCGCGAATTACTTGTTGTAGCGGGTAGTATCAGAAGATGTTGTAAGGTAGCCAAGGACGATGGAGCAACAAAAGAGCAGATTGAGGATTTGCGTGGTTACCGCCATCAATCCCAGTGTACCAACGGTACCGATTACGAGTACGACATTGATACGTACACGCTCAATGAGAGTTTAATCAGCTAAAATCCCTCTTCGGAGGGAACCATTATGAACCATTAAACAGATGAATTATGGAAAAGCTATCTTACAAGACGCAGTACAAGCTTACAGTCAAGGAGATTAATGAGTATGCAGATTCTATAGAGGACAAGACCGATATAGATTGCAAAGTGTGTGATTGGATTGACACATTCAAGTGTATGTATTCAAGCCACGCTTTCGATAAGCCGTATTATTCAACCGATTTTCCTTATGCCGTAGAATTGACAATCAACGAGGATAATGGTCACGTGACGGCTCACGCATACGATTACGAAGAGTACTGCAAGTGGCAGAAAGAATGTGCCTCAGTTTACAATACGTGGAAACAGGATCCTGATTCCTATATTCCTATGCCTGATATTGCAGAGGCATTCTCGTTTGAGTTCCCTGTTACGAGAGGATTCTCTGATATGCCAGACAGATGTGATGTCGCCATTTCATCAGACCTTGATATCGTGTGCGCAATAGATGAGTACATCGCCGAACGTGAGGGAAAACAGAAAGTTTATCCTTGGATGCTTAAACAGGTGATGAGCGCAGACGATCTTGGTGTTACAGAAGAAGAATACGATACTCTTCTTGAGGAAACATTAGCCTAACAATATCCCCTAGCATGGGGATATACAATGTTAAACCATTTAAATGATATTAGATATGAGTTACGAATTTGCAAAGAAAGAAATCGGCGAGTATAGAATCACCATTTATCAGGATGAGGGCGCTGAATCACCTTGCTCTTCATGGGATTTGGCAGGTGTGTATCTTTGGGAGTATACCAGTTGCGGTAGTGGAAGATTAAGTAACGGCTGCAACTGGGATGAAATATACGACAGAAAATACGACACTAATAACCACAGTTTGCAGGATGCTCTTCGTGAGCTTGTATACATGTACGTTCCACAGAATCGTCTTGTAAAATATCTGAAGAGCAACAAGCATCGCTCTGCCAAATTATCGTATGATAGAAGCTCTCATGTTTGGGAACTTGATTATTACGACAGCAGAGAGGCATACAAGACTTCGGTAGAGTTTACTCCTGACGAAATCAGGAACTATGACATGAGAGCAGAGATGATCGAGCCTATGAACAACGAGGACTTGATATGGCTGCTTGATGACATAGCTTACGAAATCGTGATATACGAGTGGTCTTCTACGGGATATTGTCAGGGAGACTATGTAGAAGGTATCGCATATTGTAACAAGGAGCGATTTGAAAAGATGGTTGATACTAATACCAAGAACTGGAAGAATCGTGCTATCGAGCTATTTGAGAGCGAGGTTAAGAATATCGGTATGTGGATGTGGGGTGATGTAAAAAGTTACATCCTAGAAAAGAAACGCCCGTATACAAAATTGTACGAAGATGGTAAATCTTCTGATTCCTACGAGTGGGAGCAGATTGATTCCTGTTGTGGAGAGTACTTCGAAGATGCTGATGACCTCATCGAAAATGTTATTAAAGAACACGGCTTACTGCCGAAAGATGCAGCCTAACTAAGGGGAGCTTGCATGCTCCTCTTCTATGAACCAAATTACAGAGAATTATGACAAAGATTACAATTTCACAGAAGGGAAGTAGAACTATCTACAGAGTGAACAGAAGAATCGTGTGCTATCGTGACGGACACAAGTATTGTGTTGGAAAGCCATCATCTGGCAGCACCCATATCGAGTTTGATACCTTGTCCGAGAATATTGCACACGAGAGATGCATTGAGATTTGTGAGCGCAGAATCTATGCAGAGATGAAATATCAGAATCCCGTCGCATACAACGCACACAGAGTATTGAACGCATTAGCCTAAAAACGGAGGGAGCAATCCCTCTGACATTATTAACCAATAAATTATTAAGAATTATGGATAAAAAAGAAATGTGGAAAGTACTTGGACGTGACGATTACGCACACAAGTCTCAAGAACTGAAAAAAAAGTGCGAGGAACTGGCGAAAGCTATATGCGATAAGCTCATTGAGCTTGACATGACAGAAATCTTCATCCCTCGCTGTGGTATTACCTTCAGAGTTATTACCGTGCAAATAAGTTGTGTTAAACGCATTCTTCTTGCGCTAAAGAGTGGCACCATTTACTATTTGTTGCAAGAGTTTGGTATATGCGACATACATGCTGGTGACCTTAATGTGAAGGTTGGTCGCGTAGTAGATGCACTTAGTTTTGTTACTCACTTGGACGAGATATTACAAGAAATATCGAAGATTGAGGGCAAAAAAGTCGCAGACATCGAAGCTGCTCTCAAGAGACTCTAACATCTATCATCCGTGAGCGACAGGCGCACATCGGGTTCGAGACCCGACACGGAACAATATTAACCAAAATTACAAGAGTTATGAAGAGATATTACGTATCAGTCACAGAGACTTTAAACAAGGTAGTCAGCGTTGATGCTGAGAGCGAGGAAGAGGCAGTAAAGAAGACACAAAAGGCCTACGATAATTGCAACATCGTCCTTGATTCTAATAATTTCGTAGAGTGGGGCGTAAGCCTCATCCACTAGAGTTAAATAAATTTTTAGTAACCAATTTAAAATAATTAGAATTATGAAGCAGATTGTAACAATCACTGGTGAGAACTTGAACATCGTAACAAAAAACGTAGAGGCTACAGCAGCTACCCAGAAGACCAAGGCGCAGATGCGTCTCGAAGCTCTTAAGGCTGCAGGCGTTGATACTAGTAAATATTTCCCTCTCGGTGACGACCAGCTTATCAAGATCGAAAATGGCGCAGCAGTTCCTGTAGACATGGACGATGCGACCATCGATGCTGTAGGCAAGCAGATTGTCGAGGGTGGATACGTAAGTAACTGGAAGCTCTTCCGTCGTTGGGTGATGAGCCAGATGTTTCACATGTTGCGAGACATGGAGAAGGACGGCAAGTCATTCAACGAGGTGTTGCAGAAGAAAGGCTACGAGTACCAGTGGCGCATGTTGGAGAACGAGCTGTATGCTCAGATGAAGATGTGTGACCACAAGGACTACGAGAATCTCAAGGCGAGAAACCGCTGGTTCAACGGAGTTGTAGCACACGACATGGCTATTGACTACATCAGCAAGCTCCGCAGCTATATCGACGACAAGTGCATCTACACTGTCAAGGAAGACAAGGATGGAAACAAGAAGAAGGAAGACAAGGATGGAAAAAAGAAGAAGACATACAAGCATACCTGCAAGGGTAATCCTTATATCCGTCTTCAAAACGAAAACATCTTCGTCGCTGACTTGGAGAGAAAGGTATACAATCCTCTCCGTGACCTTGCCAACAAGATGAGTGCTGTAGAAACCTACAAGGAACTCTACGATGCCGTTCGCAAGTTCAACAAGAACCGCAAGCATCTCGCGTGGGATACCAAGCAGGCTGATGCGTTCATTACTGCCTACAAGGGTTCAGGTTCCTACTACACGATGAGAAACCTCATCATGTTCCACGGAGCAAGATTCCTGAAGAACGGACGAAAGATGTCAGAGACAAATTCTCTGAAGGAACTTGAGTCTAAAGCCAAGCTCTACGATGAAGAGGGTTGGAAGATGCTCGGTGTACTCAAGCAGCTTATCAAGGACAATAATATCAGCGTCCAGGGCAAGATTCTTGAATGGAAGAAAGCCAAGAGCGAGAATAAGTAATCATCAGTAAGACGTAAGGTTCGCCGCCTGAAGAATGGTGGCCCGGCAGCAATTCACAAGAGCTTCTTCAACGAAGGATCTCCTCCAGTCACTACTGGAGGTAATCCTTCGAGCTAAAGCTCTCTAGATCGAACTTATAGAGTAAGGCGCCAGCCGGGGACCATTCTAGCCAAAAGTCGGTTACTGATTCGGTAACCGATTCAATGTTTAACCAAATAAAATGAGGAATTATGAAGAAGATCAAGAAGATAATCTATGTAGACAAGCTTACTCCAGCACCCCTTGACAACAAGAATGTCATGCTGGACTGGTGGGAAGAGAATATGTTCGACGACGGAAGCTACGCATTCTCAGGTAATACGTATCTAGGATTCATTGCCGGTGTTCCGGTAATGGCCACCGTAAAGAACAATGTTGTCGAGCTGAAATGCATCCCGCAGCCCTACAGAAGCACGGACAAGCTTGATGATTTCGGAAATGCAGTCATAAAAAACTTGACTGAAGACGAATGTCACCTAACGACCTACATGGTTCCGGCGTACAAGCAGTACATAGATGACGAGCGTGAGGGAGACGCAAAACTACTAATATCGTTCTCCATCTACGAAGATGAAGCTACGATTTCATTCCACTGGAATGTACCGAAAGATTAGCCAAAAGGTCAGTCGTTAGCAGCGGCTGACTACTCATATCATAACTAAATTTTGTTTAAATGGTTCAAAGCCGGTCTGTCGTGAGACACGCCGGTTTTTTGTTCGCAAAGTTTAACCAATCAAATTAGAATTATGAGTAGAAATTACTGGACATTAGGTAAGGAAGGAATGAAGACTCGTCTGTCAAAGGCACAGGCAGCTTACGAGAACGCATTAGAGAACGTCAGCGACTTGCATGTCAAGATCAGCGATGGCAACACAAAATTGGGAGCTATCCCATCCGTGTCGCTCATTCCGGTCATGGATTGCGGTAACTGTTCAATCTGCTCCAAGAGCTGCTACGACCTGCGCAATGACATGATTTACAAGGAGGTCATCAAGACGAGAGCTATCAATTCTGCAATCTACCATGAGGATCCCGAGCGATACTTCAAGGAAATAGATGGGTATCTCGACTACCGATTCCCTCGTGCATTCCGATTCCACATCGGTGGTGACATCCAGGATAAATGGTATCTTGACAAGATGTGCGAGATTGCTCGCAAGCATAAGGATACCAAGTTCCTGGCGTTCACGAAGATGTTCGATGTGTGTAACGAGTATCTCGATGAGGGCAACGTCATTCCTGAGAACATGCACATCCTATTCAGCGGATGGCTTGGTCTCAAGATGGATAACCGCCACGGATTTCCGGAGGCGCATCCTATCTTCGAGAGCGGAACGTCTGCTCCGGAAGGAACACGTCTGTGTACCGGAAACTGCACAGAGTGTCTGAAGGAAGATAGGTTGTGCTGGTCTATCGGGAAAGGACAGGCGGTAGGATTCCTCGCACACTAGCCAAAATCCTCGTCGAAATGACGGGGTACTATGTCTAACCAATTAAAATTTGTGAATTATGGCAACAGCAAGAAGAGGTACAAGAATGCTCAAAGCTTCCGACATTATGAAAAGAAAGGGCATTGTCCAGAAACAGATGGACATGAACAAGTTCAACGAGGTTATAGAGAATTTCTTTATGACCCACGAGCCTAAGGATACGATTCTCCTTACGCCGAAGAGATTCATCGAGATGGATAACCCGCCAGAAGGAGACTTCATCGACTATCTCGATGTCAGCGTGTGGGAGAAGAAGAGTGAGGATCCGGATGACCCGTTCGACTTCATCGACTATCAGTTCATGAAGAAGAACGGGATGCTTCGTCCTATCCTTGTAGTGAACGAGCCTTTCATCGGCAATGCTGCCGGGTGGCTGAGAGACTTTTGCGGATTCACTGTGAAGAGCAGAACACGAAAGAAAAAGAAAGAATATATCGTGTCTCTGCCGGTGTAAAGCCAAACAAGGCGTGGAACATTATTGTTTCACGCTCCCAGTATTAACCAATTAAAATTTATGAATATGACTGATATTGAAAGAGTAAAGAGATTCGCATCCGAGAATGATTACCCAGGTGAGACATTGGACACAATAAACTGCTTCCGCAGACACAGTAAAACTCCAAAGGAAGACCTCGATAGCCTGGACAAGGCAACCGATGAGGACTGGCTAGGTCTTATCGATGAGTACGAGGGCAATGGAATCAACTGGAAGGGAGAGTTCTCGGACGTTAACGGAAACAGCGTAACGCTTGGCGACAAGGTTATATGGAACAATCCGGATCCTGATGATTTCGATAAGTGGTACGAGAATTTCAAGATATGCACCGTAGATGATATATCAGGAGACCGAATATCACTCAAGGACGATGACGGAGATACGTTCGATGTAACCGAGGATGAATGTACTTTAGTTCGAAAGCTTGACTACAAGCTCTATGAGGACGAGAAGTATCACTATGGAGTGTGTGGGATGCTCCAGGATATCGAGAATGCCCGCACAATGACGAGCTATATACACGATGACGACCTCAGATGGAAGCTTGATGCTGCGTGCAGATGGTTCAAGGAACACATTGAGGCTGAGATTGCCAATCATATCGTAGAGAACCAGTAAGCCAAACAAGCCTGCCGGGAACGGTGGGCATCAAGTCAAACCAAAATATTAAGATTATGGATAGAAAAGTATTGAAAGACAAGATTGACGAGTTGCGTTCAACGGCAAAGATGGAACTTGCATGCACCATCCGTGAGATAATGAGAGAGCACAATGTGCAGAAGAAAGAACTTGGCTGGCCTGTAGTAGTCAACAATAGCAGTCTTGTAGATATTGTAGAGTTAGGTAGTGGTGATACCGATATCCCGGTTTTCACCATAAGTGTCGGTGCCGGCTATTATAAAGAACCTCACAAGGTAGGTGCATTGGACGATTGCGTATCGGTCGAGCTACTCGCTGATATTGCGACCGGGTTGAATAACGAACTGAGTGGATACGTCAGCACTTATGTGGCAAAGTACAGATTCATCTATGAAGACGGAACTACTGCTGACATGGATGAGCCTTATGTATTCCTTGCAGAATCAGAAAGAGATGCCAAAGATAAGGCAGATGACTATGCAGAGGTATGGAATGACTGGAATGAAGATACGATAGAACTCGTATCAGTCGAGAAGCAGACTGCTTCGGAAGGTTAAATTAGCGTTAAAAACGGCAAAGACGATGGTTTATATTATAAACTTTTCGTATCTTTGCCACTAGTAACCAAAATTATAGAATTATGACAGAAGAAATAAGAATCAAGACAAGAGATTGGGAGAGACTTCTGAGCTACACTCAGCAGCAGAAGTACAAGACTGCCATCAAGCAGGGGTGGTTCGCCAATTATCACAGCAACGCCTGGAGGCATGACACGTTCTATGGCGCATACATCTGGAAATATCCGAAGCTTATTAAGGTTGTAAGAATGTTCGAAGAGATGCTTGGACATAAGCCATTATGGGAAGATATCACCGACGACAACCTCCGTGACCTCTTCGAGAAGATCCAGGAGAACTACGCTCCTAACTCGGCAAGAACCGTATGTGCAACCATCAAGGCTGTGATACGTGAGAACGATGCTACCAGGGAAATTCCTAGTCCTACGTTCGGCAGAATACTTAGAGCGAAGGCTGTACCGGTCCAGTCTGTATATCTCTCTGATGAGGAGATAAACAGAATCATAAAGTACAACCCTCACGGGAAAACAAAAAGATATGTTCAGAGAATGTTTATCATGGAATGTCTCTGTGGCGCACGTTACAGCGACTGCCAGAGAATGACGGAAGAGAACATAGATGATACCGGACACTTCCTCGTCTATGTTACTCAGAAGACAAAGACCGAGGTAAGGGTTCCTCTTCACAAGAAGCTACGTCCGTTCCTCGTATGCGGTACTGGTGACGAGCCTCTTCCGGGTGAGATAGGTGAAAGGACGTTCAATAGAGCACTCCGCGATATCTGTCGTGACTGCGGAATAGACACGAATACAAAGGTGTTCAAAGCCGGAAAGGAAGAGACTGGAAAGAAGTATCGGTTCGTATCATCCCATACCGGCAGACGCTCGTTCGCAACGAATCTCTCAAAGAAGGGAGTGCCTCTTGAGCAGATTGCCGTCATGATGGGACATACCAGTAACGGTATGCCTAATATACAGATGACACAGCGCTACATTGTCGGTAAGACCGAGATTGACAGCAATACACTGAGATTGTTCGGCGTCTATGAAGAAGACCTCGATAACGGTCTAGATGAGGATTAAGCTAAAACTGGAGGTGGTTAGCTGCCATCTCCTGCCATTGTTTAACCAATTAAAATAATGAATATGGTAGAAGATTATACAGAAGAAGAGTTGAATAAACTCATCAATGAGTGTCGGAAGAAGTACGAAAAGCTAGAAAAGGAGACCGTTATGAAGGCTCTGACTGGCGAGATTGGTACGAACTCCGCAATGGTGGAAGAGTTGAAGATTCTCAACATCCACTATCACGATGAAATGGATGAGTACGACATCACTGCACCTGACCTGAATCCTGACCTTATCGAAAACTTCAATATGGCAGAGCGTGATGGCAAGAACGTCATCTTCGAGGCACAGGAATATCTTAAGATCCTGGGAATGTGCGAAGAAATGTTCAACCAGAAGCTATGGGTCAACGAAGATGGCCACATATGCGATGAAGAAGGTAATAGACTTTCCGCCGACAGAGAGCATCGTGTTTTCGAAGTTGTTAAGTGCGGAAAATAAGATATTTCTAGTTTTTCATAGCTAGATTTGTTTAAATGAGCGTCCTCTCTTGCCCGTGAGGGTAGGAGGGGATTTTTTAAAACGGCCCCGATTAGCCAAAAATAGGGAGCTTCGGCTCCTGCAATTAATAACTTAAAAAAAATAAGAATTATGGCAAATTGGGCATCAACAAGCTATCGTATTGAAGGCAACCAAAAGGACCTTCAGGAGTTAAACAACCTTTGCAAGGCGTTTATGAACAAAGAGCGTCCTGTAATGGAGGAAGGAGCATCTGAGAACTGGGAAGGAAACATTGTCCTGGCTCTTGGCGAGGAAATTGGTGATAGCTACATTCGTGGATTTATCCAGAATCTTGAGCTGTCAGATGGTCTCTTGAGCATCGATGCAGAGGAGGCATGGGGAGCAACAGACTTCAATAAGCTCCTCGAAAAACACTATGACGGCATGAAGGTGTATTTCATAGTGGAAGAGGAAATGTGTGAGGTCTATGCTACAAACGACGCAGAAGGCAAATACTTCAACTGTTGCTCTGTATTGACTTCGTATGTAGATGGAGAATATCACAGAGAAGAGTTTAAGAATAAAAACGAGGCATTAAAGTATGCAGCGAAACTCATTGGTCGTGATTCTGTCACAAAGTTAGAAGTTGCAAAGTGGAACGAGGAACGCAAGAATAAAGGCGTTTTTGAATACATAAACATCAATGGATGTGATATTATTGACGAGTAATAATTTTTAAGCCCTACGCATCACGGATAAGCGGATTATATGGAAAGAAAGACAAAGCATCTTACCCTTCTTCCCGATGGTGTTTCCTTACTATTCGATTTCAGTAAGTGCGATAATTATGCAGAGGCGATTCTTGCTGACTACATATATTGTCCAACGGACGAGCAATTAAAAGAATCTATTTCCCTTTGCTTTCCAGATAACGCTTCTCATCAAGAAATCTCATTCAAGGAACTAAAATCGAAATTTTCGAAAGTTATTCCCGGCATTAGAAAGGTATATTATGTGGCCGTATACAACGAGAACCACGAAAAGATTGCGGTCGTTACAAGCAACTTCTTCGGTCGTCCAGGATTGTTTTATGCAAATTTGAGAATTGATGCCGACTTGTTTGGAGATAGAGATGAGGCAGAGGAACTAATAAGGAAAGTTAAATCGAACGGAATTTGTAACAAGCAGCGATATTTAGCTATGAAGAAAGAATCTCCTGATGTACAATACAAGATAATAGAATGGAAGTTCTAGACTATAAATAGCCGCTTATTCACTTGTAGATAGGTGGCTATTTTATTAAGATAACCACCAAAAAAGCAACGAAAATCACACTTTTTTCTTAAACTACGTTAATTGTAAATATTCTGTACTTTAATGAATATTACAATCAGCTATTTTTACTTCGCTTGAAACATTTAGCTATACAAGTATCTTTAAAACGTTTGTCCTCACTTTTTACTTTAATAAGTACGGTTTATGGCATAAACTAAACTATTGCACGGAATAGAAAATCGTAGTATCTTTGCAGTGCAAGTGAAAGGTGTAGAGGCTGAGTAGTAAGCACGAAAGGATTCACAAACGCTATTCGGATTGGCAACCGTATGAGCGATCACATATGCCAAAATATAACTCCGATGGACTAACCTCTACCTCTGGTCCATTGGAGTTTTTAATTTTAAATGAGGTAATGAAAAATATCAGAATAGGAATTAAGCAGGCACAGATTGCACTGAGCGATGACAATCGTTTGGCGGCGTTTTGCTTTGCCCTTAAGATAAAGTTCCTGTTCCGTTCTTCAGACCTTCATTTTGGAACAACAAACCAGGCAGCGAATGCTCTTGGTTTCAATAAGAAAGATTTCAAGCGATACCTGGATTCAGCTGTTGAGTTCGGTTATTGCCGTATAGATACGAACAAGTTCGGTGTGAGAAGAATCATAGCGAACAAGATTCACGAGAGTTACAATTATAGCTACAAGACAAGAAGAGGGGAAATAAGCAAACTCAGCCTACCGAACCTTAAGGGTCTTGTGCGCAAGGTTGTCGTGAGTAACAAGATTAATATTATCGAAGAAGTCATCAATACGCATGGTAGAGCTGTTAACGGGCACTCGATTAAAAGTGTACGCAACGCCCGAAAGATGGAAGCTCGTATGTTGAAGAAACCATTCGATGAGAAGTACACCGGAAGTTATTCAAACGCCAAGATGGCACAAGACATTAACGGTACGTTGTATCAGGCGAGAAAAGCCGTCAAGTCTCTCGTTAAGTCTGGAGCAGTACAAAAGATAATCCAATGCACGGAGGCGAACGTTGATGCGTGCTTGTGTACAAACAATCAGAGTTTCCGCGCAGCAGACGGAACACTCATTGTCATCTCTGCAAAATACAGGAAAGGACAACTTAGATGCGCCAACAAATACAAGACTCTCAAGAGTCAGATTTCGAAGGCAAAAAGCGGTTCTGATCAGAAGAAAATCGAGAGGAAAATGATAATGGGTAAAAAGTAACATATAATAATAGTAGTGGCAGAGGGAGACTTCGAGGGGAGCGGACCTGAGCCTTTTTAGAAAAGAATATTAATGTCATAAATTGTAGAGATTATGAAAAAAGATATTGTTAGAGATACTCCATCATTGGAGGAGTTTTGTGATTACATAGAGAGAAAGGGCTATGATATCGACCCGTTTTCTCTCTATAAAGAGTTCGAGACTAGAGACTGGACTACCTCGAAAGGTGTCCGTACTAAGTCGTGGACAGCATTGGTTGATGCTAGAAATAGTGTCGTGAGTCAGAGACGAAAGAACGACCAGGCGGTCCTCTTAGGTATTCCAAAGCAAAGAAAGCGGGAAAGTAAACAGAAATACCAAAGAAGGGTAGCTAATGCTAGGACAAAAGCTGTAAAAATGAACTATGACGAGTTCTTGCAGGATTCTCGCTGGTTCGCATTCAGGCAGTTTGTTTTTGCAGTTCGTGGACATAAGTGTGAGGTTTGCGGTTCTACGGAGCGATTACAGGTACACCACGTAGGCTACAAGAAAGGTTTGCTCCCATGGGAATATACCTGCAACGATGTTAAGGTACTTTGCCGTAATTGTCACGCAAGAGTTCATGGTAAGTACGAAGTATAAAAGTAAAAAATAAGAAATAACATGGCAAGAATAACAAGAAACAAAGCTACCGAGATACTGGGTGTATCAAGACAGACTATCAGCAACTACATCAAGGAAGGCATCCTAGGAAGCTACGTAGGCGAACACGGCATCCTGTATGTCAACAGCGAGGATATCGAGAAATATGCTCAGAAATACAAGATGATTGCAGCAAACGAGAAGATGATTGACGAGAAGCTCAAGGAAGTCGAGTATCGCAAGCGCGCAATCAACGTAGAGCTCACTGAACTGAGAGACAGAGCTACCGCAAACGGCAAGCTGGCTGCAAACGCCGTAGGCATGCTGTTCGGTGTAATCAACACAATGTCGCATCTTGGTGTATTACCGAATCTTACCTATCGTGAGTCCAATCTTCTCAAGGACATAATTAACGGAATGACCTATGACGAGCTGTCAATCAAGTACGGCGTGTCTGCAACGAGAATCAGGCAGATTATAGACAAGACTTGCAACAAGCTTACCTACAACGAGAATATTGTCATTGCTGAGCTCTCAACGAACAGAACCTTGCAGTATGAGGTTGAGCGCCTGAAGAAGGTAATCAAGTCGCTACAGGTAAGCTTCGACGAATACCGGCGCGCGAAAGGTGACAAGCCTGTCAGTAGCGCAGTTCTTCCTCCGCTGATCCTTTCTAGGGATATAAAGGAATGTGGCTTCTCTGTCCGCATTCTGAATGCACTCAAAGGCTTCGACGTATATACCGTAGGCGACTTGGTTCGTAATCTCCGGGGAAGGTCAGAGCTTATGAAACTCAGGAATCTCGGCAGGAAGAGCGTCTGGGCTATCCTTGACTTCGTTGAGGAAAACAATCTCGACTTCAAGGAGAACGGAGAGTCTGAGGAAGACTTCTATATCAGGCTCAATAACAAGTTGTCAAACCAAAAAGATTAAGTATATGAAAATAAGACTAAACAAGAGTGCTGGCCGTCTGGAAATCAGAACCAAGAAGAGGATAATAGCCTTCAGCTGTGATATTCTGAAAGGTTCTTATTACCTAGTCCCAACTGTAAGATTTGACGTCAGTAGGGCATATGGAGAGAAGAGCATCTGGTTATTCTTCCTAGGTGCTTTTGTGTTGATTGATATTTTTAAAATAAAAGACTAAGTATATTTTTTTAATTTTTAAACATTATGAGTGTAAAAAACATTATTTTGGCATCAGTACTCGCAATAGTAGTACTCGCCGCAGGTTCAGTTATCGGTTGTTATTTCCATTACAACAACCAGGAAATCTCACTTCGCCAGCAGTCAGAGGCTCAGCGTGGCAAGATTGAGGGTGTTCACGACAAGATGTGGAAGGTTCTTCAGCAGAAGGCACAGGTTACGGATGAGTACAAGTCCGCATTCGAGTCCATCTATCCGAAGCTTATCGAGGGCAGATATTCAAAGGGAGACGGCTCGCTTATGAAGTGGATCAAGGAAAGTAATCCTAACTTCGACGTTTCGCTATACAAGGACCTCATGCAGTCCATAGAGATTCAGCGCTCCGAGTTTCAGACATCACAGGAGAGGATGCTCGATATCATCCGTGAGCACGAGACGCTCGTGAAGACATATCCGGCGAAGTGGTTCGTATCTGATACCAAGCCTATTGAATACAAGGTTATCTCCTCATCCAAGACAAAGATGATCATGCAGCTTGGAGAGGATAACGACGTAGACCTGTTCAAGAAATAACAGCTTATGGAAATATTCATATTTCTAATCCCATTCGTGGTTGCTGCTTTCCTGTTGATTTTCTTCAGGAAGCAGACCACCTGGTGGGAATACGCAGTACTCATTGTTCCATCCATCCTCATAGGTATCCTCATGGAGTTCGTGTTCAAACAGTCAAATGCTGCTGACACGGAGTATCTCGGAAGCTACGTGACAAGAATCCGTCATTACGATGCCTGGAATGAGTACATACACCGCACGTGTACAAGGACCGTTGGAAGCGGAAAGAATCAACGTACGGAAACATACGATTGTTCGTACGTAGACAATCACCCTGAACGTTGGACATATTTTGATGCTAGGAACAAGGAAGAATACTTCATGACCGACAACGAGTTTAATGTAGTCAGAAAGATTCTCGGAACCAAAAGCGTGTTCATTGATATGCACAGGGATTACTACACTAAGGATGGCGATGCTCAGGAATGGGCGTGGGATGGTTCCATTGAAAACTCGTACACATTATCTTCTGAGCACGATTATAAGAATAAAGTGAAAGCCTCACGTTCTATTTTCAAGTTTGAGGATATTGATTATCAGCAGGCACGAAAGCTTGGACTGTTCGAGTATCCGGATATCGTTCTTTATGACCAGAACCCTGTGCTTGGACTGAAGATCCCGAAGAATCAGGAGAAGGCGATGAGATGGCTGAACGGATACTATGGCGAGCGGAAGCAGTTTAGGGTATTCGTCCTGTTCTTTACAAACAAGCCGGAAGAAATCGTCGAAAAGCAACGGTCTTACTGGCAGGGCGGCAATAAGAATGAACTTGTCGTGTGCGTCGGTATTGACAAAAACAAGAATGTCAAGTGGTGCAACGCATTTTCATGGTGTGATAGCCCGGTCGTAGGCGTTAAGAGTAGAGACTGGTTTATGAGCAATCCTGTAAATCTCGAAAAGTACGCCGAGTATATCGGTCCGATTGTAGAAAAGGAATGGCACAGAAAGAACTTCGAGGATTTTGATTATCTTACCATAGAGCTTACCGACGGGCAGTACTGGGCTATCATTGTTCTCCTGCTGATATTCAATATTGTAATGAGCTCCTGGATTATTTCTAACGATTATAAAAACGATTTGTAGCGTATGAAAGAAAGATTAAAAATGATTTTCGACCGCATCGACATCTTTGTCGTGTGCATTGTCATCGGACTATGCTTCTGTATTGTGGAAGCCTTTCTTGGAATCTGGAACATGTTTGCTGATTGCTTCTTCATAACTCTTCTTGCTACCGAAGTCTGCTACACCCTCCGCTGCAACGAGAAGCTTCAAATAGAGCTGATAGAGACAAAGGAAAAGCTGAAGGAGGCTGAGAAAGAGTCGGATACTGCAATCCATCAGATCATCAAGAAGAGTAGGATTATCCGCTTCTACGTCTTACAGGAAATGTTGTGGAGGGAAAGATGGGCATGCGAACACGCAAAGGTTAATTACTGCAAGCACAGGATAACATTGAGACAACTTATCGATGCGATGAATCATTTCGATAAGAGGTGTGATGAGATTTCCAATAAAATCTCTGAGCTTACCAAGGATTTGAACGAACCCGATAAATAGACACTTGTCATAAAACAACTTTCCCCACGTCATTTGCCGATGGCGTGGGGATTTTCCTTGTTACCCGTTCAGATAGTCGATGACTTTTCGGTTCGCCTCGTCTATCTTCTTATTATCGAACTGAATATAGAGCGAAGTGGTATCGTTGTCCCACTCGCTATGGCCTAGAGCCTTACCGATAACTTCCTTCGGGATATCAATACTCGCCGCTATGGTAGCCCAGCTTCTTCTGGCCGTGTACCATACTATATCCTTATGAAGCGGCTTGATTTCCTTCTTGATTAAGGCGCCACGCTTGTTCTTCTTCATCTCGGTAGGTCCGATTCTCTTCAGGTAATCGCCTAGCGTTTTTCTAAAGCTTGATTCCTTCGTTCCGTCATCCAGGATACACAGAAGGTGCTTCTTTCCCTTATACTTCCTGATGATCTCCATAGCTTCCGGCTCAACCTTGATGTCGTAGAGCCTGCCGGTCTTGTTGCGCTTGTACTGGATGCGCCCTTTCTTGATGCAGTCAGCAGGAAGTTCGAGCAGGTCGGATAGGTTGATGCCTATCAGATAGAACCCGAGCATAAACAAGTCACGGTACTTCTCCATGAAAGGCTCTACCGGAAAGTCACGATACTCCCTCATTTCCTCTGCGCTCAGATACAGGTACTGCTGTCGCTCGGCCTTGATGGAGAACTTGCGGAAAGGATATTTGGTTGTAATCTCGTTGTCTATGGCCCAATTGAACACCGTACGTATGTTTCTGAGGTCGATGGCTATTCCACCGCTCATGCGGCCCTTCAGAAGCTCATGCGCCTGGAATCTTTCGAGCCAGTCCCTGTCGATGTTGTCGAAATCCGCATGCTCATCGAAGGATTCAATTCTCTTCTTTGTTCTTAGAAATATCTCCTTGGTGCTGTCCTTGGCCTTGGTCTTGATGAACTCATCGATGTAGTAGAGAATATTCTTCTCTACAGATGCAGCCCTTCCGTTGATGATGGCTTTGATTTCGTCCTTCATCCTTGCTGCCGGAAGATCACTATTCATATAGACATATTCTTCCACGGACGCAAATAGCCTTGCTAGCATGGTCGTCTTGGCTCTTGCGTTCGGAACACTCTTCGGGAATACCATCCCGCTGAACTTGATGGTACTCGTGATGCCGGTATAGACCTGGAATCTCTTTCCCTGATAACTGATGATGAAGAAAACCTTTAGGGACTTTCCTTCAACGTACGTCTTGATGCTATTCATACTTACTCACAGATTTTACTCACAATTTTACTCACAACTCAATTTTACTCACATATTACTCACAAAACTACTCACATTGGCGTACATTATGCACGATTTTGTACCTATTTTGTGGGTGAAAATGATGATTTTTGATTATGTTTTTATAGTGAAAAACGATGTAAGTGGCTGATTATCAATACTTGAGCGAGATACGGGAGTCGAACCCGCCTCACAGGCTTGGGAAGCCCGTGCACTA
>ERZ791800.104-NODE-104-length-88145-cov-54.631229_pt1 | contig 88145 bp, 67 predicted proteins | sample MGYA00510310_ERZ791800 | MGnify/ENA primary metagenome ERZ791800 (study PRJEB30046, sample SAMN00791954) | human gut metagenome | study: EMG produced TPA metagenomics assembly of the A metagenome-wide association study of gut microbiota in type 2... | reverse complement strand
ACTTGCATGTGTTAAGCCTGTAGCTAGCGTTCATCCTGAGCCAGGATCAAACTCTACATTGTAAAATATTTTGCCAACTTTAATAAGCCGAACTAAGCCTTACTGGGCCGAGCTAAGCATACTAACGTTGTTTGTTTGTATCTGTTCAGAACGAGCTTCCACTTTTAAGTTTAAAGTCAAACAAACTTGACGGTTCGTTTTTCTTCTACCCAAGAACGATTGTTCATCGTTCTCGCTTCTTGTACTACTTCTGTCTTATGTAAATCTTTTCAAAGAACTCTTGTTTCTGTCCGCTTCCTGTTTCGCTCCGCATCTCTCACGTTTGCTTGAGACACCGTTGCTGTTCGAAAGCGGATGCAAAGGTATAGCTTTTTTGTAAACCACCAAAACTTTTGCAGAGAAAAGTTGAAATTTTACGCTCGTTTTAACAGTTGTTTGCATTTAAAACACCGCATTGTGGACGCACACATTATATTATTATAGGCGCGAGAGACTGTTTTAAGGACTGCAACCAGAGGATGCACACAACAGGAAAGCACCGCTGATTGAGGAAAACAGAGGAAGATATTGCAAGAAAAAGAGGGAGTAAGATATGGAAAGGGAGGTCTTGAGCTGCAAAAGTAACGGTTTGGCACTGCGAAAGTAAAGGGTTGGCACTGCGAAACATCAACAAAAGTCATCCGCGTCGGTCGTTACGAGCATCCGCGTCGGTCGATACGAGCATCCGCGCCGGTCGTTACGAGCATCCGCGTCGGTCGGTGCGGATGTCTGCGTCGGTCGGTGCGGATGTCTGCGTCGGTCGATGCGGATGACAAAAGTAGGGAGTATGAAGAGGAAAAGAGATGGGGTGAAAAGGGAAAAGAAGAGCGTGAAGCGAAAGAAAGAGAGGTGCAAGCGTGGGGAAAGAAGGGTGCGTGGGTATGGCAGGGATGCCATACCCTCCTAAGACAGTACTATATATTTAGACGTTTGAACAAATAGTTTTGTAGATAATAGAAGAGGACGGCGAAGAGCGAACCGATAGTGGCACCACAGAAGAGGTCGCCAAAGTAGTGAACACCGAGGTACATTCGCGAGTAGCTAACGACGAACGCCCACGAGAACATCATCACTGTGAACCACTTATGACGAATGACGAGCGACATGAAGACGGCGAGGGCAAAGGTGTTGGCTGCATGACAAGACGGGAAACCATATCTACCACCACGATAACCATTGACGACATGCACGAAGGACGACAACGGATTGTTGAGATTGGCAGGACGCAGTCTGCCTATCTCCGGACGTATGAGTGTTGCACATGTTTGATCAGCCGCCAAGATAATCAGTCCGATGGTGACCAAACAAATTGAAGCACGCTTCCAGGACATGCGACGGAAGAGCAGATAGGCAAGCACGGCATAGAATGGTACCCAAATCCAACGTCCACTGATACACCACATTACGGAATCGAAGAACGGACTATGTGCGCCATTCACAATAAGCAACAGACGGGCATCAATATCTGAGAGCCACAAAATAAATTCCTTGAAAAAATTAAACCACATGTTAGTCTTCTTGTTTATTCAATCATTTCGCAATAAAATAGCTTTGCAAAGTTACAATTAAATATGCAAATAACTACTTTTCGGACACAAATTTGGCGGTTTTTATTTGTATTGTGCGATTGTTTACGTACCTTTGTAAGGTATAATGTATAAAATTCACTAAATCACATCGTTATGACAGAAGGATATAGAAGCAAGGAATATGGTGTGCCTACGAAGCGTTTCGTGCAGACCATGGACTTGAAGGACGACAGTGAACTTATTCGCAAGTACCGCGAGGCTCACGACCAGGAGCATTTCTGGGACGAGATAAAGGAGGGAATTAAGGCGGTTGGCATCTTAGAAATGGAGATTTACATCTTGGGCAACCGCTTAGTGATGATTGTGGATGCACCAGTCGACTTCGATTGGGATGCAGCCATGGAGCGTCTCGCCACCCTACCCCGCCAGGAGGAATGGGAGAAGCATGTGGCTGAGTTCCAGAACTGTTCGGCAGAAGCGACGAGCGACGAGAAATGGCAAATGATGGAGCGTATGTTCTATCTGTACGAGTAGGTGGTGAGATGGTGAAGTGGTGAGATGGTGACATATGCAAATCTCAACACCTCAACATCTCAACACCTCAACATCTCAACACCTCAACATCTCAACACCTCAACACCACAACACCTCAACATCTCAACACCTCAACATCTCAACACCTCAACACCACAACATCTCAACACCTTATTATATATATAACACAAAATACATATAACAAATGAAGAAACTTTTATCGCTGCCCCCAAATCTTGTGGGCAGTTTCCACGAGATAACCGAACTGCCACGTAGTGAGTGGTTCTGTACAAACGACCCTGTGGGCAAGAAACTCGGCTCGGGCGGTGGCACTACATGGTTGCTGCGCGCAGCCTACGAAGACTACAAGACACAAAACGCTGACGCTATGAGCTTCGATGAATGGTTGGCTGCCGACAAGCGACTGCTCCTGCACGCCGGCGGACAGAGCAGACGACTGCCGTCTTACGCTCCATCGGGCAAGATACTCACGCCGCTGCCGGTGTTCCGTTGGGAGCGCGGACAGAGTCTGAACCAGAACCTGCTGTCGCTGCAGGTGCCGCTCTACAAGCGCATCATGGACATCGCCCCACGCGGTCTGAACACGATGATAGTGAGCGGCGACGTGTACATACGCTCCACCGAACCGCTGCAGCCGATACCCGAGGATGCGGACATCGTATGCTACGGTCTGTGGCTCGGTCCGGAGATTGCGAAGGACCACGGCGTGTTCGTCAGTACGCGCGAAAAGCCAACCGAGCTGAAGTGTATGCTTCAGAAGCCGTCGGTGGAGACACTCTCTTCGCTGCTCACCGACCACTTCTACCTCACCGACATCGGTGTATGGATTCTCTCCGACCGCGCCGTGAAAGTACTCATGCAGCGTTCTACCAACGGAACGGACATAGCCACGGGCGAGGTGGTGAACTACGACATGTACGGCGAGTTCGGCTGCGCTCTCGGCTATGAGCCTGGCGTGAAGGACGAGGCGGTCAACACGCTGAAGACCGTGATACTGCCGTTGCCAGGCGGCGAGTTCTACCATTTCGGTACATCGCACGAGTTGCTTTCGTCGATGCTCGCCATACAGAACATCGTGAACGACCAGCGCGAGATTATGCACCACGACCGCAAGCCACATCCGTCTATCTTCGTGCAGAACACCGAACTGAAGCCGAAGTGGACACAGCAGAACCGCAACGAATGGGTGGAGAACGCATACGTAGGCGAGCAGTGGACGCTGACGCAGGACAACATTGTGACAGGTGTGCCCGAGAACGACTGGACGCTGACGCTCAGCGAGGGTCAGTGTGTCGACATTGTGCCCATAGGCGCAGACAGTTGGGCTGTGCGCCCGTACGGTTTCAACGACAAGTTCCGCGGTGATTTGGCGGACGTAGAATACCTCGGTCGCCCGTTCGCCGAATGGGCAGCAGAGCGCGGCATTGACCTCAATGCAATAGAAGGTCGCCACGACCTGCAGGCAGCACGCATCTTCCCCATTGTTGACAACACCGACGACATGGGCATCGTGCTGCGCTGGATGCTCGGCGAGAGCACACTCGCAGAGGGCAAGGCGATATGGGAGAAGGCGAAGCGCATGAGCGCCGACGAGATAAGTGCCGAGGCAAACCTCCGCCGTCTCGTAGATCAGCGCACGAAGTTGCGCCTGAAGAACCTGCCTATGATTGCGAAGAACTGGCAGCATAGCGTGTTCTACCAGAGCGACCTGCAGACCGTAGCACACGAGTACGGCAAGTACGACGTAGCACTGCCCAACGCCCTACCCGAGTCGGCTTCGCTCCTGACACGCACCTGCGACGCCATGTTCCGCTCGGAAGCCGAACGCCAACGCACGAATGGCGGTACACAGAGTAGCGAGCTGGCTAAGAAGTACGAAGCAGCAGCGTTCTCGTTGCTGCGCGAGGGACTCACCACCGAGGCACTGCGCGTAAAGCAACGCCCCCAACTGTCGGTGTATGCCGACCAGATTGTATGGGGACGCTCGCCAGTGCGCATAGATATAGCCGGCGGATGGACCGACACACCACCATTCTGCCTCATGGAGGGCGGCAACGTCGTCAACCTCGCTATCAACCTCAACGGACAACCACCGCTGCAGACATACGTGAAGCCCTGTGCTGAGCCACACATCATACTTAGAAGTATCGACCTCGGAGCATCGGAAGTAATCACTACATACGAGGAACTCTCGTCATACAACACTGTAGGTTCGCCATTCTCTATACCGAAGGCAGCCCTCTCGCTCGCCGGTTTCCTGCCGCGCTTCTGCAAGGACAGCTACCGCTCGCTCGAAGAGCAGTTGCGCGCGTTCGGTTGTGGCATCGAAGTGACGCTGCTCTCGGCTATACCAGCCGGAAGCGGACTCGGCACCAGCTCGCTGCTCGCATCAACCGTGCTCGGAGCACTTAGCGACTTCTGCGGACTGGGCTGGGACAAGACCGAGATCGGACACCGCACACTCGTGCTCGAGCAGCTGCTCACCACAGGTGGCGGCTGGCAAGACCAGTACGGTGGACTCCTGCCTGGCATCAAACTGCTGCAGACGGAGCGCGGATTCAGTCAGAGTCCGGATGTGCGCTACCTGCCTGGCGACCTCTTCCAACAGCCCGACTACCGCGAGTGCCACCTATTATATTATACAGGCATCACACGCACGGCGAAGACGATACTCGCCGAGATAGTGCGCCGTATGTTCCTCAACGAGCACGACGAACTGCTGCAACTGCGCGAGATGAAGGCACACGCACTGGAGATGTTCGACGCCATACAACGCCTCGACTTCGAGCGCATGGGACGCCTCGTTGGCAAAACATGGCAGCAGAACCAACTGCTCGATGCCGGCACCAACCCGCCCGCTGTGGAAGCACTCACAAAACAGATTGACGACCTCTGCCTCGGCTACAAGTTGCCTGGCGCAGGTGGCGGTGGCTATCTCTACATGGTGGCTAAGGATGTTGAAGCTGCGGCACGCATACGCTGCATACTCAACGAGAATCGCCCGAATGACAAGGCTCGCTTCGTAGAGATGAGCCTGTGCAAGAACGGATTTCAAGTGAGCAGAAGCTAACACTGCTTTAGTTGAAATAAAAAAAACACGAGCTGGAATGATTTTCCAACTCGTGTTTTTTTGTGATTGAGCTTAGGCCGAACTAAGCCTCTTTAGGCCTTTCTAAGCCGAGGAAGAACTGCTAACTAAGCCTTCCTAAGCCTCTTTAAGGCAAACCAAGCCCTCCCCGACGGGGAGGGTTGGGAGGGGCTTTACTTGCGAACGACCTTCTTGCCGTTCACGATGTAGAAGCCACGTGCTATGCCGTCGAGCGATGTAACGCCCTTAGCTATGCGCTTGCCGTCTACGGTGTAGACATCGAATGTGCCGTTATCCACACTCACGCCATCGATAGCAGTAACAACAGCCGACTTTGTAGCCTCCGACTCGCCACCGGCATAGATTGTAGACACGGCATAGGTATGCTTGCCGCTCGGAGCATTGTCGGTGATACGAAGCTCGGCGTTCGGTTCGATGCGCTTCAGTAGCTTGCCGTCGCGATAAACGTTGTAGCCGAGCACCTTACCGCAACCAGCAGTGTATGTAACATCGTCGAGCATAAACATATACGTGTCGGCAGTGTTGTTGTGGATAGCGAAGTAGGTTGCGCCCTCAGGCAGATTAACCGTGTACTCTTTCCACTCGCCGGTAGTAGCCTCAAACTTCTTGCCTGTAGACTTGAAGTCGTCGAGAGCTATACCCGATGTAGAGTAGAGCACCTCGAAGTTCTCCGTGTACTTAGTGCCCTGCGAATTGAAGTTGTTAGCCCAGAAGCTGATAGTCTGCGCTTCGCCAGGCAGAGCAGGCGAAATAAGCCAATTGTCAGCAGGGATGAACTGAGAGTTTTCAACGCTGTAGAACGAAGCTAAGTAGTGCGTACCAGAGTGAGGCTTCAAGCATGCATACTTGTCGAGAATCTCTGCATTAAGCCAAGTGTTCGGTTCTACGAGCGTGTAAGCGAAGCGTTTATTCTCGTTAGGATGCGGATAAGACTTGCTGAACGGACCCTTAGCGATACCCTTCTCTACGTAATTAGAAGTCCAATCGCCAAAGTAATCCATGCTCCATGCTGCGTATGTCTCGAAGTTTTCAGTAACACGCTCCGACGATTCGTTCACCTTAGTCCACTCTACAACCACGTTCTTCTCATCAGCAGTAGAAGCGGTAACGCTCTCCGGCGCTGTCAGAGTAGAAGCAGTGAGAGCTACCTCTGCAGCATCCTCATTGTCCTCAGGTGTTGCCTCACCATCAATAACCACCTCAGCCTTCATCTTCAGTGGTGACGGATCAACAACCGAAGTCTTGTATGTAAGTTCCTCTGTCTGCGAAGCGTAAGGAGCGAGACTCGTTGTTACGTTCTTTGTCGCAACCAGCTTGTCACCGACATAGAGGTTAACGGTGTATTTATCAACAGTCGTGCTACCCATATTGGTAACCATTACACGCGCTGTTACATTGTCGCCCTTGCGTACCTTTGACGGAACAGAGATTGTAGCACGCATATCCTTAGCCACTACGTCGCGAACGTAAATCTGGTCGAAGTAGACGCTCTCGCCCTTGTCAGCCGAAGCCACGAATGTGAACATCACGTAAGGCAGCGACTTGTATTCAGCCGGAATAGTGACAGACGTAGTGCGCCACTCCTTAGCCGAGTTGTCGAGCTTGCTATAGTCGACAACGCAGAGCTGCTTCTCAGAGAGGTCGGGCTTACGGATGTAAACCACCACCTTGCCCTTAGCCTCAGCCAATGTCGACTTTGTAGAGAATACGAGTATCGGGTTAGTAGCACCCTTGAGCGAAATCTTACCCGAACCGAGCAGCGCGCTATCGTCAGCAGAAGCCGCTACATATCCGGCACAACCACCGTCGCCGTCAGCAGAGAAGCCCTGCATGAGGCTGAATGTCGACTCCTCGCTGCCCAGCTCTGTGATAAACCACATCTTGTTATCAAGAGCACCACCCTTGAAGTGCTCCTCGAACGGCAGCTCGTACGGCTTACCCACGATGATGCCTGGCGACATTGCGCGCGGACCCTCACCTATTGAGTTAGAAGCACTAAGAGCATAGTTGATCATATCCTGATCGCCGGTATTAACATCATAGTCTATATTAACCGTTGTTGTCTTTACCTCATCAATCAGATCCAAGTCGACACCAGTGCCACTCTCGTTTATTTGGTAAACTTTATAGGAGATTGGATCATTAGGCATTACACCGCCATGCTCACCCTTAGTGACGGGATCCCAGGAAAGTGTGATGCCCTTATCGCCAACAGAAGCCTTTATGTTCTCAACCTTTGCAGGATAGTCCTCGCCTACGTAAGCCTCAACCGACTTACTCTCGCGACCTACTCCGTGCTCATTGTTCACAATGATGCTGTAGTTGTTGTATCCTTCCTTAGCGTAATTGTCGATATAGTAACACTTCTCACCAGGCGCAATAGCAGCCATCGACTGTATCTCCTCGCCATCGCGCATGATGCGCACATCGAGTTCAGAATAAGGGTCGAGCTTGCTGCCATCGATAGCCTTCGACGGAGCCGTGAAGTCAACGCGCACCTTGAGCGATCCGTCGGTAGCTGCGGTTGTAGATATCTCTGTGACAGCATCTGGAGCCTTCAGCGAGTTGCCAACAACAGCAAAGTCCTTGAGTATGAGTTGGTAGCACCAGTCAGGATTACTTACGCAGTGGAAACCGATGTAAACCACCTGATCCTTATCCACTACCAGTTCATTCTTAATGGTAGAGAACTCCTGATTTGAATACTCTTTCTTCGCCGCAATCTCGTGAACCATAGCAGCAGCTGTAGGCTCAGAGCCATACTTCACTTCGAGCAACTCTGGATAGTTCTGACCCATTGTTGCGAGACGATAGGTGAGGTTGTAGAGCACACCAGCCTTCAAGCTAAGTGCAGGCAGAATAAGCCAGTCGTCGTGTGTCACTTCGCCATTAGAAATCTCTATTGCCGGAAGATTAGATCCGTCGTTCTGCAGATACTTCCATGTAACACCGTCGTTGTTTGCATCGAGAATTGTGCATACATTGACAGAGTTTTCGTTAGTGATAGTCAATGTATATGGTGGTTCAACCGGCTTGCCAAACGAAACGCTGTTCGACTTCACCGCTTCGCTCTTACGAGTTCCGCTCACAGCCTGCACAGTATAGTAGTATCCAGTGAAATCGCCATTAGGCAGGTTGTCGTTTAGAGACGTAACAGTTGTGGCTGTTGCGATAGCTTTCTTGTCAGGATAGCGCACTACGTTGTATGTAATATCGCCTACATATCCATTGTTGATACCCTTCGTAACAGCATCCCACGAGAGCTGTACCTTACCCGTTGTTACATTCACTGTAGCCTTCACGTTTGCAGGCTTGAGTGGCGTGTCGTCGCCTATGAAGCCGTTGACATATGCCTTCGGTCCGTTACCTGCCGAGTTAGAGCAGATGACAGAAATAGAATGGATGCCACGCTTTGTTGTTACCGATGCACTTACCTTCTCGCCAGCGTTGACTGTGCCATTCGTTGCCTCCTTGCCGTCTACGCTTACCACATAATCGAGCGAACCGGTGAGCTTACCGCCTGCGTATGTTGTTGTAGGCGCAGTGAAATTGACATTACCCGTGAGCGAAGCCTTGTCGAACGCAAGGCTCATGTTTGAAGCAAGTGCTGGAGCTGTGCCCTTCACTGTCTCCTTAGGGATTGAGAGCATCGCAATCTGCTCGTTGTTCATGAAGTCGCCAATCTTCGTTGCCTTACCCGTTGTGAGGTCTACGGTGTAGAGTGCCGACTTACCCTTCACGTCTGTACAAGCCCAGTAGAAGATGCCTGTCTCGTGGTCGATTTCGCCACTCTGCACATTAAACTGTGTGGTAGCATCGCTCACAATGACACCCGTAGAGCCTACGAGCGTTTCCTTTGCGGTGTTTATGTCTATCTTGTAGAGGTTGCCGTTGTCGCCGATACCATAGAGTTTGTTATCCTTTGTGATACCCATAGCCACATAATAGCGGTTCAGCGTGCCGATTGAGCTACGTGTGTTGTTGGCATAGTCGGCAATACCAAGCTCTACACTCTCAGCATCTCCAGTGAAGAAAGCACCATACACCTTGCCGTCTGCCGACACGGCAGTCTCGGTAGCCCACAAGAAGTAATCGGTAAGATATGTCATGTCCTCACACTCGCGAGTTGAAACGCTGTACTTATAGTGCAACATAGAACCCGTAGAGCGGTCGAATTTTATCACGTCGAGGCGGTCGCCTACCAGCGCACCACTTGCATTGGCGTACATATTAGCGTCGGTGAACATCTCGTTCACATCGATTGACTTTGATACGCCGAACGAATAGAAGCCGTACTCCTTATCGCCGTCTTGCCAGTGATTGCTATGTACGACATTGCCCCATAGCTCTCGTCCGAGAGGCACCTGTTGGGCACTTGTCTGACCGGGCACGAATGCGAGAGTAGCAAGTGCCGCAGTGGAAATAAGTTGTTTAATATTCATTATTATTGTGTTTATTTTGTTTTACGGTTTGGGGAAAAGATGGTGCAGTTGAGACAACTGCACCCCTGATTGTTACTTCAATTCGGTTTGGAAGAACTGTGCCACCTGTCTGAGCAAATGGTTGCGTGTGTTGCCTCCGTAGATGCTGTGGTTGCGGTTGGTGTAGTAGAGTTCGCGGAAGTCCTTGTCAGCCTGTACGAGAGCCTCCGAGTACTCATATGCGTTCTGCGGATGTACATTGTCGTCGGCAGTGCCGTGGCAGATGAGCAGCGCACCGTGCAGCTTAGCCGCACGCTCTATCGGGTTGGTGGCATAGCCGTCGGGGTTCTCCTTCGGTGTGCGCATGTATCGCTCGGTATAGACGGAGTCGTAGAACTTCCAGTTGGTAGGTGGCGCGATAGCTACACCAGCGCGGAACACGCCACGACCCTCCGACATACTCATCAGCGTATTAAATCCACCGTAGCTCCAGCCCCAGATGCCTATGCGATTCTTGTCTACATAGGGCAGTGTGCCGAGGTAGAGCGCAGCCTCAACCTGGTCTTTCGACTCGAGGTCGCCGATGTTCAGATATGTACACTTCTCGAACTCGGCTCCGCGTCCGCCCGTTCCGCGTCCGTCAACGCATACGCAGATGAAGCCCTGCTGCGCAAGGTAAGAGTCAAATGCACCGCCTGAGCCCATAGAGCCTGCGCTCCATTCGTCCTTAACCATCTGGCTGCCCGGTCCGCTGTACTGGTGCATGATTACCGGATAGCGCTTCGACGGGTCGAAGTTCTGCGGCTTCAGCATCCATCCGTTGAGCTTCACACCCTCTGAGGTAGTGAACTCGAACGGCTCGCGCTTGCAGAAACCATACTCGGCGGCGAGTTTTTTCAGTGCTGCGTTGTCCTGCAGCGTAGAGATTAGCTTGCCCTCGCGAGTGCGAGTAGTATATACATAAGGTGTGTTATAGTCGCTCCATGTGTTGATGAAGTACTGGTAGTCGCCTGAGAAGAGCGCCGAGTTCCATCCCTTCTGGTTGGTGAGGCGCACTGTCTTGCCGTTCTTGTGCGCCACGAACACCTGACGATCGGCTGCTCCGAGCGCTGCTGCCTGATAGTAAACGTCGCCGGTCTTTGCGTCGTAGCCGTACACAGCGGTTATGTCGTAGTTGCCGTCGCCAATGGTGCGCAGCAGCTGTCCGTTCATGTTGTAGACGTATAGCTTCATATAGCCCGAGCGGTCGCTCGGCAGCAGTATGTTGTTGCCTACGAACTTCACGCCCTCCATTGCTTCCTCCTTAACGTACTTAGGCACCGACTCCTTCACGATGAGCTGCGCCACGGTGCTGCGCGGGTTCACGCTGTAGAGGCAGAGCTGGTCCTGATGGCGATTCATGGTGTAGACCACCACACGCGCCGGGTCGTTTGTCATCTTGATGCGTGGCATGTAGCCGTCAGCATCGAGCGGCACCTGCAACTTTGAAATCTTGTGCGACTTGATGTCGTAGCTCCATGCCGACATGAGACTGTTGTCCTCGCCCGCCTTCGGGTACTTGTACTCGTAATAGCCGGGATAGAGAGCATTCTCCGTCTTCTCCGGATCCATTCCCTTGTACATCTGGAGCGAGTAGGTCTTCACACGCTTTTCGTCGTAGCGCAGCCAACAAATCATCGTGCCGTCGGCGTTGAAGGTGAGCGCACGGTTGAAGCCGAACTCCTCCTCGTTCACCCAGTCGGGCAAGCCGTTAATCACTTCGTTGCGCTTGCCGTCCTTCGTCACCTGTATCTCGGCGTTGTCGTAGAGCAGTTTCACCACGAAGATGTTATTATCGCGCACGAAAGCCACCTGCAGTCCGTCCGACGACCACACCGGCACCTGCTGTTTGTCGCCGTCGGACAGGCGTGCCAGCTTGTGCGAAGCGATGGTGTATATGTAGTATGTGGCGCGGAACGAGCGGCGGTAGATGCGCTCCGTCTCGGTCTGTATGAGCATACGTGTGCCGTCGGGCGAGAGGATATATCCGTCGAAGTCCTTTATCTTCTGCCCCATCGTGTTGTCGACGTCGAAGAGTGTAGCTATCTTCTTGCCCGTCTTGAACGAGTAGCTCTCCACACGCTTGCCGTCGTCGCTGATGCGTGCGTAAGTGTCTGTGCCTTCAATGGGGTTTATACCGTTTACGGTTTTAGCCGCAAACTTACCACTCGTGATGTCCTTAATCGACAGTTTCCCAGCTGCCGACATGCTTGTAACACACATGATTAATGCTGTAAAAATAAATATTAACCGTTTCATTATCATTATAATAATTGTTTTCAACTTACAAAATTACACTTATTTCTGCATATTAAGGAAGAACGCGCGCGTTTTTTAGGCTTTTTATTAATATTCAACATGTTATATGCGGAGCGCGCATCGGTCGACGCAGACATCCGCATCGGTCGACGCAGACATCCGCAACGGTCGACGCAGACATCCGCATCGGTCGACGCAGACGTCCGCAACGGTCGACGCAGATGACAACAGCTTAACTTCTACACGATTATAATATAAGTTAAAAACCCTAAGGACGGAACGCATGTGTGATATTTTCTGTAAATTTGCAGTGATATATCACACATTTTTGAATTTAGTATGTTAGAGAATAACACAACACAAACGGAACGCAAGAATCCGTTTTTTGAACCTTATAACACCCCACACGACACCGTTCCGTTCAACCGCATCGAGATTGGCGACTACGAGGAGGCTTTTCTTGAGGGCATACGCCGCGATGACGAGGAAATAGAGAAGCTCGTGAACGACCCCGAAGCTCCCACTTTTGAGAACACCATCGTGCGTGTCGACAACGAGAACGGCGAGAATTACTACGACCTGCTCTCGCGCGTGTCGACCGTATTCTCGTGTATGCTCAGTGCCGAGACCTGCGACGAGCTCGACGCTTTGGCGCAGAAGATGAGCCCAATACTCACAAAGCACGCCAACGACGTGAAGCTTAACAAGCGCCTCTTCGAGCGCATCAAGTACGTGTACGAAAACCACCGCGAGCTGACTGCCGAGGAGCAGATGCTGCTCGACAACTGCTACGACGGCTTCGTGCGTAGCGGTGCGCTGCTCGACGACGAGGGTAAGGAGCGCCTGCGCAACCTCACGGAGGAGGCAAGTCTGCTTTCGCTGCAGTTCTCGCAGAACCTACTGAAGGAGAACAAGGCGTTCACGCTGCACATAACCGACGAGGCACAGCTTGACGGACTGCCCGAAACGGCACGCGAGGCGGCTGCTCTCGCAGCAAAAGAGGCTGGCAAGGAGGGCTGGCTCTTCACACTCGACTATCCGAGCTACTCGCCCTTTATGACCTACTCCACTCAGCGCGAACTGCGTCGCCAGCTATACATGGCGCGCAACACCGAGGGCACACACGACAACACGGAGAACAACCTCGAAATATGCAAGCGACTCATCAACCTGCGTCGCGAGATAGCGCAGCTGTTGGGCTACGAGACATACGCCGACTACGTGCTCGTGCACCGCATGGCATCCAACGCCAAGAACGTGTACAAACTGCTCAACGACCTCATCGACGCATACCGCCCCACAGCCGTTGAGGAGGTGAAGGCTCTGGAGCGCGAGGCGAAGCAGACCGAGGGCGACGACTTCGTGATGGAGCCGTGGGACTTCAGTTTCTACTCGCACAAGCTACAGATGCGCGAGTACAACCTCGATGCCGAGATGCTGCGCCCCTACTTCGAACTGTCGAAGGTTATCGACGGCGTGTTCGGTTTGGCAACGCGCCTGTACGGCATCACGTTCAAGGAGAACAAGGACATCCAGGTGTACCATCCCGACGTGAAGGCTTACGAGGTGTTCGACAAGGACGGCTCGTTCCTCGCCGTGTTCTACGCCGACTTCCACCCGCGCAAGGGCAAACAGGGCGGTGCCTGGATGACCGAGTTCCAGGGTCAGTGGATAGACCGCAAGGGCGTGAACGTGCGTCCGCAAGTGAGTGTGGTGATGAACCTCACGAAGCCCACCGACGAGAAGCCGGCACTGCTCACCTTGGGCGAGGTGGAGACCTTCCTGCACGAGTTCGGCCACTCGCTGCACGGTATGTTCGCCAACACACGCTTCGAGAGTTTGAGCGGCACCAACGTGTGGTGGGACTTCGTAGAGCTGCCCTCGCAGTTCATGGAGAACTACTCGGTAGAGAAGGAATTCCTGCGCACGTTCGCCTTCCACTACAAGACGGGCGAACCGATGCCCGACGACCTCATCGAACGCATCGTGCGCTCGCGCAACTTCATGGCGGCTTACGCCTGTCTGCGCCAGGTGAGCTTCGGTCTGCTCGATATGGCTTACTACACACAGAAGGAGGAGTTCGCAGCCGACATCATTCCGTTCGAGAAGAAGGCGTGGGAGAAGGCAATGGTGACGAAGCAGCTGCCCGACACATGTATGACAACTCAGTTCTCGCACATCATGGCAGGCGGATACGCTGCCGGCTACTACAGCTACAAATGGGCAGAGGTGCTCGATGCCGACGCATTCAGCGTGTTCAAGAAGAACGGCATCTTCGACCAGAAGACGGCACAGAGCTTCCGCGACAACATACTCTCGAAGGGTGGCACCGAGCACCCGATGACGCTCTACAAACGCTTCCGCGGACAGGAGCCAACCATCGATGCCCTGCTCGAACGCAACGGCATCAAGAGATAGCAAGGATACACACGCTGCCTCTGGCAACAAGCAAATACAAACAACATATCATTATGCCAACAAACGAAACAAACGAGAGCAAGCAGCTCAACCTCGACCTGCGCTATCTGCGCATGGCACGCATCTGGGCGGAGAACAGCTACTGCCAACGTCGCAAGGTGGGCGCACTGGTCGTGAAAGAGAAGATGATCATCAGCGACGGCTACAACGGCACGCCGAGTGGGTTCGAGAACGTATGCGAGGACGAGACGAACACCACTAAACCCTACGTGCTGCACGCCGAAGCGAACGCCATAACCAAACTGGCACGCAGCTCCAACAACAGCGAAGGCGCAACACTCTACGTAACGGCATCGCCTTGCATTGAGTGCGCAAAGCTCATCATTCAGGCTGGCATAAAGCGCGTGATATATGCCGAACAGTACCGCCTTACCGACGGCATCGACTTGCTCCGACGCGCCAATATAGAAGTAACTTATCTCAATCCAGACGATTATGAACACAAAGAAACAAAATAGGTTCATGCCGTTGATAATGGCACTCTGCGTGATTGTGGGCATACTCATTGGCACATTCTACGCAAACCATTTCTCTGGCAATCGACTAAATATCATCAACTCGGGGTCTAACCGATTGTCCAACTTGCTGCACATCATCAACGACCAGTACGTGGACAAGGTAGACATCGACTCGCTTGTCGACGTTGCCATACCGCAGATTCTTGCCGACCTCGACCCCCACTCCGTGTACATCACAGCAAAGGATGCGCAGGCGGTGGCTGACGACTTGAAAGGCTCGTTCTCGGGCGTAGGCATCGAGTTCACCATACGACAGGACACCATACGCGTGCAGAACGTGGTGAAGAACGGACCGGCACAACGTGCTGGCATACTCGCCGGCGACAAGATTGTGAGTGTCGACGGCAAGCCGTTCGTGGGCAAGATAGTGACCAACGAGGAGGCTATGCGCCGACTGAAGGGTCCGAAGGACACGAAGGTGAAGCTCGGCGTGGTGCGCTACGGTCAGAAAGCAGTGAAATACATAACCGTTACGCGTGGCGACATACCGCAGAAGAGCATCACTGCCGCTTATATGCTCGACGAGAAGACGGGCTATATCAAGGTGAGAAGCTTCGGCGAGACGACCTATCCGGAGATGCTCATCGCGCTGGCTCAGCTCTCGCAGGAGAACTTCAAGAGCTTAGTTATCGACTTGCGCGATAACACAGGCGGATACATGAACTCGGCGGTGCAGATGGCTAACGAGTTCCTGCCGAAGAACAAGCTCATCGTGTACATGGAGGGACGCAAGTCGCCACGTCAGGACTTCCGTTCAGACGGCCACGGTTCGTATCAGAAACTGCCGCTCTGCGTGCTCATCAACGAGGGTTCGGCATCGGCATCGGAGATCTTCGCCGGAGCCATACAGGACAACGACCGCGGCACAATCATCGGACGACGCTCGTTCGGCAAAGGATTGGTACAGCAGCAGCTCGGTTTCCCCGACGGCTCGATGATACGCCTCACCATAGCACGCTACTACACCCCGTCGGGTCGTTGCATACAGAAGCCGTTCACAGCGGGCGACACCAAGGACTACGAGAGCGACATCGTGACACGATACGAGCACGGCGAGTTCTTCTCGCAGGACAGCATAAAGCATCAGGGACCGGCTTACCACACCGGCATCGGTCGCACGGTGTACGGCGGTGGTGGCATCACACCCGACATCTTCGTGCCCGAGGACACGCTCGGCATGACAAGCTACTACAAGCAGGCTGCCATGTCGGGACTCATACTGCAGTTCGCCTTCACCTACACCGACAACAACCGCCCGAAGCTGAACACCTTCGTCGATATGATGTCGCTGTCGAAGTATCTCGTGCAGCAGAACACGGTGGAGCAGTTCGCTGCATACGCCGACAAGAACGGACTGAAGCGCCGCAACCTGATGATACGCAAGTCGCATAAGTTGCTCGAGAAGTTCATCAACTCGCGCATCATATACAACATCATGGACGACCAGGCATGGACGGCATACATCAATCTCGATGACCCGACGATAGAGAAGGCTCTCAGCGTGTTCAAGAACAACGAGGCATTCCCGAAGAAGCCGAGTATCAAGAAATAAAGTTGAGAGTTGAGTACATATCTCAACTCTCAACTAAACCAAACTTCAGTTTATATGAAAAAATCAGAACTCCGCAAGGAGATAAAGAACCGCAAACGACAGTTCACGAGCCAGCAGCTCAGCGAACTGTCGTTTGTTGTAGTTATGCGTCTGCTCGCACACCAGCGACTGAAAGATGCTCGCACCGTAATGCTCTACTACTCGCTGCCCGACGAGGTGTACACACATACGCTCGTCGATGCGCTGCTGGCAAGCGGCAAGCGCGTACTGCTGCCTCGCGTAACAGGCGAGGGAACAATGGAACTGCGCTGCTACACCGGTCCGCAGAGCCTCGAACAAGGTGCTTACAATATCATGGAACCCGTGGGCGAAGTGTTCTGCGACTATGCACAGATTGACCTCGCCGTAATCCCTGGCGTTGCTTTCGACCGCCAACTCAACCGCATGGGACGCGGCAAGGGCTACTACGACCGACTGCTGCCACAGCTCGGCTGTGCCTACAAGATTGGCATCTGCTTCGATTTCCAACTCGTGGAAAGCATTGAGTGTGAGGAGCACGACATAAGAATGGACGAAGTAATATCTGGAAAAAACTAACAATCATAGAACATGAGCATAAAGATAAGCATCGCCCCGCGCACGCTCCACTTCAAGCAACCTGCCGGCACATCGCGCGGAGTGTACACCACACGTCAGTCGTGGTTCGTCACGGCTACCGACGACGCACACCCCGACATACGTGGTGTGGGCGAATGTGCTCCGCTACCCGACCTTAGCTGCGACGCTTCGCCCGAATATGAGGAGCGTCTTTATGAACTTTGCCGCATCGTGGAGCAGCAGGGCGACATCTGCTACGACGAATTGCGCCCCTACCCCTCTGTGCTGTTCGGAGTCGAAACGGCTCTGCTCGACCTCAAGCGTGGCGGAACGGGCGTGTTGTTCGACAACAGCTTCGCACGTGGCGAAACAGGAATACCTATCAACGGACTGGTGTGGATGGGCAACTACGACGAGATGCTGCAACGCCTGGAGGAGAAGATGCGTGCCGGATTCAGATGCGTGAAGCTGAAGATTGGTGCTATCGACTTCGACCGCGAACTCGACCTTGTGCGCCACATACGCAGCGCATTCACAAAAGAACAGATTGAACTCAGGGTGGATGCCAACGGCGGATTTACAGCCGACTGCGCACTCCAACGTCTCGAACAGCTTGCGCAATATGACATTCACTCTATTGAACAGCCAATACGCCAGCATCAATGGGAGGAGATGGCAGCACTATGCAAGGCTACACCGATACCAATCGCACTCGACGAGGAGCTGATTGGCGTGAATGATAAAACAGAAAAGGAAGAGTTGCTCGACCGTATCCGCCCACATTATATAATACTGAAGCCGTCGCTGCACGGCGGAATGTACGGTTCGCGCGAATGGATAGCACTCGCTGGCAAGCGCGGCATCGGCTCGTGGATAACAAGTGCGTTGGAGAGCAACGTAGGACTGAACGCAATAGCACAGTTCGCTGCCGATGTCTACGGCGAAAGCATAACCATGCCGCAAGGACTTGGCACGGGCCAACTTTTCACCGACAACATACCTATGCCGCTCGAAATACGTGGCGATAAATTGTGGCGGACTTTCAAGGTAACCAAATAAGAACAACAAAGATGCAGAACATAGACAAACGCATACTCAGCATAGCCCTACCATCGATTGTGGCCAACATCACCGTACCTCTATTGGGGCTCGTCGATATGGCGGTGTCGGGACATTTGGGCAACGCCGTGTACATCGGAGCGGTGGCTGTCGGCTCTATGATATTCAACGTGGTCTACTGGGCGTTCGGTTTTCTGCGCATGGGTACAAGCGGAATGACCTCGCAGGCACTCGGCAGACGCGACATGAACGACGTGGCAACAACGCTCGCACGCTCCATAGTGGTGGCAATGGCGGTGGCTGCGTTCATCATCATCTTACAAAAACCGCTTGGCTCAGTCGCTCTTGCTCTTGTCGGGGCATCCGCAGAGATTAACGCCGAGGCGTGGCACTATTTCCGCATTTGTGTGTGGGGTGCTCCGGCTATGCTCTGCCTTTACAGTCTGACGGGCTGGTACATCGGTATGCAGAACACGCGTCTACCGATGTTCATCTCCATAATGCAGAACGTGGTGAACATCGTAGCCAGTTGCACGTTCGTATATGGGTTCGGCATGAAGGTGGAGGGCATCGCATTAGGCACGCTCGTAGCTCAATATGCAGGTCTGCTCGTCAGTATCACACTATGGGCTACGACCTATGGCAAGCGCATCTTGCGCCATGTGCAGTGGCAAAGGATAATGGAGGGCACGGCGATGCGACGCTTCTTCAGCGTGAACCGCGACATCTTCCTGCGCACACTATGCCTCGTAGCGGTAAACTTCTATTTCCTCTCGGCAGGTGCAGCGCAGGGCGCTGTGGTCTTGGCAGTGAACACACTGCTCATGCAGCTCTTCACGCTCTATTCGTACGTGATGGATGGCTTCGCTTTTGCGGGTGAAGCGTTGTGCGGAAAGCATTACGGAGCAGGCAACCATGTGGAATTCAGCCGAACGGTGCGCCGACTATTTGGTTGGGGGTTCGCACTCACAGTAGCTTACACAATGGTGTATGCGGTGGGCGGAACAGGATTTCTACGGCTGCTCACTGACGATATTGAGGTAGTAGCAGCCTCAGCCGAATATGCGCCGTGGGCTGTGCTGATACCCATCTGTGGTTTGGCGGCATTTATCTGGGACGGTGTTTTCATTGGTACAACAAACACACGTGGCATGTTCGCAGCAACGGCTGCGGCTATGCTCGTCTTCTTCGGTGTGTACCTGTCGCTACGCAGCGAGTGGCAAAACCATGCTTTGTGGTTGGCGTTTCTCACTTTTCTGCTAACCAGAGGGGCGGTGCAGAGCTGTATCTATTGGAGAAACGGCAAATAGCGGATATGTTTAGGGGCTGCAGTCAAAGCAACTGCAGCCCCTAAATATTATTGTATAAACGTATTACTTCACAAGCTGAAGGCTACGCTTAACCGGCACTACGGCTGTGCGCTTGGCTGCTTTCTTCGCAGCTACGCGCTTCGGGAGCGATACAACCTTAGCAGGAGCTACGCCAGAAGGAGCTGCACCTGTTGTGAACTCGTGCTTTGTGAACGGACCCCACTCGCCCTTAGCGTTCTTTGCGAGAGCAAGAGCGTAGTAGGCAGTGTTAGGAGTTGCCTCGAAAGAATAGCTGTCTACACCATACTGGTTCCAGTTCGGATCCTGAGAATTATCCTCCTTGAGGTATTCGGTAAACCCCTTGTCGCCACCGTTCTTCTCGTATGCACTCTTAAGACAGATAAGGTCGCGGAAGAGGAGAGTCTGGTCGTTCGGTGTGAAGGTTACGGTCTGCACATATGAACCATTTACATTCTCATACTTACCTACGGTTACGTCTACCTGAGCAACACCGTCGCCACCCTGCGCCTTTGTCGTTACGTAGATGTAGACGAGATTGCCGAAGTTGCCCTCAACGTCAACTGGCAATACTGCTACCTCATAGTCGGTAGCAGGAGCAAGTTCGTTCCATGTGTTTGTAGCCTCATCAGAGTAAGGTTTGCCGCTGAACTGCTTTATCATAGCCTCAATGTTGGAAAAGCCCATCATCGGTCCCCACTGCTCAAACTGCTCCTGTGCCTTACCCTTCTCGAACATGCACCAGTAGAACTCCTCGCAGTCCTTGTTAGGAGTAACGGTGAGTGTGAAGCTGTTTGATGTGGTCTCGTCGATAGTGTATGTCACAGACGGAGTGCCCACTGTAGGCACCTTCGGAGTGGTGAAGTTAGCGCGAGACACCTGGCACGGCACGCCATACTCGTCGTAAGCAAGGGTCACAACGGTGTACGGAGTGTTGGCTGTGAACTCACGTGCGAAGCCGGAGAGCTTGCCCTGTTCAAAGTCTTCTGCGAGTTTCTGAGAAGTAGACTGTTGCTCGAAGTAGCGTGCGAAGGTGATATCGTCGTACCGCTTTGCGGTATTTGTAGGCAGAACGTCAATCTTGAAAGTACTTTTTGGGTCAGTACGTGTCACCTTTACGTACACGATGTCGCCCTCGTCCTCGTTCTTCTCATAAGAGAGGAATTCTACGTTTGCCTTTACCTCGCCCTCTTTGCGTGCGAAATAGATGCTGTCTACGTGTTCTACTGCATACGCCTTGCTGTCAACTTTCGAGCTGACAATCATACGGTTGGGTACTACGTCGGTCTGAGCCTGTACGCCTGTTGACATCGCTAATGCGAGTGCCGCTATAGAGAAAAATTTCTTCATTTCTTTACAAATTTAATTGACTTGTTGTTTACTTTCAGAATATACACACCACTGCTGAGCGCATCGGTGCTGACCGGTGTGCCGTCCCAAGCCTTGAGGCTCATGGCACGCTGTCCGCTGATGTTGTAAATGGCTGCATGGGCAGGACTGGTGAGTCCGGTAGCCGATACAAAGCCACCCTGATACATCACTTGCAAGCCTTCGGCTCCGCCTACGACCTGCGTCACGCTCGTCGGTTCGCCTTCGAAGTACAGCACGGTAGAGTTGGTGAACGCAAGTTCGCGTGTGGTTTTGTCGGCGAACCTTACTTCCATCTTGCCGTCCTTGAAGCAGATACGACTTACTGTGCTCAGCTTCCCCTCCAACTGCATTTTGCCCGTGTTCGAGTCTTTCACGACAAAACTGTTGTCGGCATGACCCTGACCCACTGCAAGCAGAGCGAGAATGGCTGATGTCAGAATTGTTTTTCTCTTCATAGTTGTTACATTATTTATGGTTTCAACAATCGTTTTTGCAACGATTGATATTGCAAAGGTACACAAATATATTTATTTACAAAACACTTTGCTACAAAAATCTTACAACTAATTTCTGTTTGCGTGTATCAATTTACGCTTACACATTATCGAGGCGAGGAATGAAATGTAACAACATCGTAACACCCTTGACACGTAGTGACAAAACCGAATGACGACCTTTGCACCCGGAAATAATAACCGAAAAACAATGAAGACATTCATCACAACAGCCCTACTGTGCCTTGCCGCCACTACAACAATGGCACAGGAGACCGCGCAGAAAAGCGAACCCGAAGCAAAGGCAGAGGCAAAAGCTTCAATCAACGTCCACGGAACAATACGCTCAAAGTACGAACTGCAGACCGAGGAGGGCGAACACCGCTTCGAGGTGCGCAACGCTCGCGTGAGTATCGACGGAGTGCTCTCACCTATTATATATTATAAGGCTGAGATTGACCTCTGCGACGAGGGCAAGATAAAGATGCTCGATGCCTACACACGCCTGAAACCCTGGCAGACGATGCAGTTCACCATCGGACAGATGCGCGTGCCGTTCACCATCGATGCCCATCGCTCGCCCCACCAGCAGTACTTCGCCAACCGCTCGTTCATAGCAAAGCAAGTGGGCAACGTGCGCGACGTGGGTGCCGCATTGGGCTATACGTTCAACGTGGGCTTCCCGATAGTACTCGAAGCCGGACTCTTCAACGGCTCCGGACTGACCAACCAGAAGGACTTCTGGACAAAGAACGTCAATTTCTCTGCAAAAGCGCAGCTGCTCATGCCTCACGGCTTCAACCTCACGCTGAGCACGCAGAAAATAAAGCCCGACGCTACGGACATCATGATGTACGATGCCGGAGCCTACTGGCATCAGAAGGGTTGGCACATCGAGGCAGAATATCTCTACAAGCATTATGCCGACGACGCATTCAAAGCCGTACACGCCTTCAATTCGTTCGTGAGCTACGACATAAAGGTGAGGAAGGGACTGATTAGATCAGTCACTCCGCTCGTGCGCTACGACTACATGAGCGACCACAGCGACGGCACTCGATACGCCGACGGCAAGGCGAACACGGAGGGCAAACTCATCGTGAACGACTATCAGCGCTCGCGATTGACCGGCGGTGTGACGCTGAGTCTGAAGAAGCCGTTCGTCAGCGACATACGTCTCAACTACGAGAAGTATTTCTATCGCGACGGTGGCATAGCTCATCGCTCGGAAAGAGACAAGATTGTTGTGGAATTTATGACGCGTTTCTAAGCAAACGTTTACACACACGGCTACACACTAACACTTTTGTTACATTTAATAACACAATTCTTCCAAATCGTCACTTCTTGCTCTAAATCAAGCAAAAAAAGTAGAAAAAGATTTGGAACGAATTGTATTTATTCGTAATTTTGCCATCGTAATAAGAACAATAACGCATAATTTCGCATATAAGATATTTTGATTTGTTTTAGTAGATTAGTTTTTAAGTAGTTTGTTTTTGAAAATCGGATGTCGTGAGACACCCGATTTTTTCGTTTATAAACCACACACTGCAAACGTTTTCATACACACATTACATATATTAATAGGTATACACCCGCGTTATTATCCATAAGATTTTTAACTTTGCAACACATAAAAGCCTAAAGAATAACAATATAAACATCTTTGATATGAAAACGAAAGACATTTTGGCTGTGCTTGCTTTGGTGCCTGCCATGGCATCGGCACAGACCGTCGCTTCGCCCGACGGCAACGTGAGCCTGACCTTTTCGCTCACGGACAACGGACGGCCTACGTACGAAATGAGCTACAAGGGCAAGAAGGTGATTAACCCCTCGCACCTCGGACTGGAGCTTGCTCGCGACAAGCACGCGTCGAAGGGCATGGAGGAGACCGACCTGATGGACGGATTCAAGGAAACAGCATCGAAGACATCCTCGTTCGACGAGACATGGACACCGGTATGGGGCGAGACAAAGACCATTCGCAACAACTACAACGAGCTTGAGGTAAGCCTCAACCAGCCGTCGAGCAACCGCAACATCCGTCTGCGCTTCCGCGTCTACGACTACGGCATGGGCTTGCGCTACGAGTTTCCGCAGCAGCAGGACCTCAACTACTTCGTGATAAAGGAGGAACACACGCAGTTTGCCATGACCGGCGACCACACCGCCTACTGGATTCCGGGCGACTACGACACGCAGGAGTACGAGTATCAGATTACACCGCTTACGGGCATACGCGAGGTGATCAGCAAGAATCGCGAGTCGTACAAGGCTAACTCGTCTACGACGGTGTTCTCAGACACGGGCGTGCAGACATCGCTGCAGCTGAAGACCAAAGACGGACTCTACATCAACATACACGAGGCAGCGTGTCTCGACTACCCTACGATGCACCTCAACCTCGACGAGAAGACGCTCACGTTCGAGTCGTGGCTCACGCCCGACGCCGTAGGACGCAAGGGCTTCATACAGACTCCGTTCAACACGCCGTGGCGCACGGTGCTGGTGAGCGACGACGCACGCGACATGCTCTCGAAGAAGCTCACGCTGAACCTCAACGAGCCGTGCAAGATTGAGGACACATCGTGGATTCACCCAACGAAATACTGCGGCGTGTGGTGGAACATGATTGTGGGCACAAAGACATGGGCGTACACCGACGACCTGCCTTCGGTGCGTCTCGGCGAGACCGACTACTCGAAGTGCCGACCCAACGGCAAGCACGGTGCCACCACAGCCGAGGTGAAGCGCTACATCGACTTCGCAGCCAAGAACGGCTTGCAGGAGGTGCTCGTCGAGGGATGGAACGAGGGCTGGGAGGACTGGTTCGGTCATCAGAAGCTCGACGTGTTCGACTTCGTGACACCCTACCCCGACTTTGACATCAAATATCTCAACGAGTATGCTCACTCGAAGGGCGTGCGTCTGATGATGCACCACGAGACATCTTCTGCGGCACTCAACTACGAGCGACACCTTGAGGATGCGTTCAACCTTATGAACAAGTATGGCTACGATGCTGTGAAGACAGGCTACGTAGGCGACATCATACCGCGCGGCGAGTACCACTACTCGCAGCTGATGAACAACCACTACCAGCGCGTCATCGAGACCGCTGCCAAGCACCACATCATGGTGAACGCTCACGAGGCAACACGCCCCACCGGCATCTGCCGCACATGGCCTAACCTCGTAGGCAACGAGTCGGCACGCGGCACAGAGTACGAGGCGTTCGGCGGTTCGGTGCCCTACCACACCGTCATGCTACCATTCACACGCCTGCAGGGCGGACCGATGGACTACACACCTGGCATCTTCGAGACTCGTCTTAAAGAATGGAGCGACAACCCGTCGTACGTGCACACCACGCTCTGCGGACAGCTCGCACTTTACCTCGTGATGTACTCGCCGCTGCAGATGGCAGCCGACCTGCCCGAGCACTACGAGAAGTACGACGACGCCTTCCAGTTCATACGCGACGTGGCTTGCGACTGGGACGATTCAAAGTATCTGGAGGCTGAGCCAGCGGAGTATATCACCGTGGCTCGCAAGGCGAAGGGTACGGACAACTGGTTCGTGGGCGGAAAGACCAACAACGCCCGTCAGACTACCGTGAAGCTCGACTTCCTCGACGCTGGCACCAAGTACGACTGCGCCATCTACCAGGACGGCAAGAACGCCGACTACGAGAAGAACCCGAAGGCTTACACCATCTTGCACCGCACCGTGAAGAAGGGCGACGTGCTGAAGGTTAAGCAGGCACGCGGCGGCGGCTTCGCCGTATCGCTGATGAAGAAGTAAATACCATTATATTGCTGTCCGGTAAACAATTAGTTACCCCAATGTTGAACACTATTTGTTTTACTGGACAGCAATAAATTTATCAAAACATTTCATTCTAACCTATTTGTGTTTCAAATTAATTTCTATATATTTGCATTCAGTAAATAACTTTTATCCTATAACAATTAAAACGACACGATATGGATAGACACATTAAGAACGGAATGGTATCCATGGGAGTATGGATTATCTTCCTTGTTGTTTTGTTTGGTTCTTACCTAACCATAACCGATACACCTTTCAGCTGTCTTTTGGACGAAGAAACAGGTGGCTTCATTTCTGCAACATTCTTCATTGCATGGGCACTTATTTGGTTCGGTATAGGCAGACACTATAGTCTTGATTATGAGCTTAAGGAGCAAGCCTTCATAAAAAAGTACGAAGGTATTGATGAGACAATTAGACTTACGATGTTCAAGAAGGCTTATTTCTCTAACATAGCACATATGTTGTCTCGAGTGTTCTTCATTGCAGTACCTTTTTATGTTGCAGCAAACGTGAAAGACACCGTAACTTTAAAGAACTGTATCTATATAGCAATTCTGATGATAGCCTCCATTGCATTGTATGGATACTATAAAAAGAACAACGTGAAAGACATCACACTATAGTTCTATAACAATAAAAATCGGTCAAGCAAAGGCAAACGATGATTGCCATTTGCTTGACCGATTTTTATCCAATTTGTTTTTCACTTTTAGATTTCGTCTATCATTTTATTTATTGTTTCTAACATTCCTGGGAGTTTGTTTTTGACAACATCGAACACAATAGATTCATCTATATCAAAATAGTGGTGAGCAATAATATCACGTATTCCCATAACTCCTTTCCAATCTACTTCCGGGTAGTTGGAAAGAAGTTGCTTTTGTGTCATTTTATCAATTCCTTTGATACTTTCCCCTATTGCAAGAAGCAACATACATGTACTTTCAAGACGTTCCATACCTGCAGGAAAAAGCAAATAATATTGTGAATCATCAATAGCTTTGGAGTTATCGATGATTCTTTCAATAGTAGAAGCTATTCGTTTGAGTGAATAGTATAAGAGTTCTTCATCATGCATATATTCCATCTCTCTTTATCTGCTTCAAAAGCATAGGATTCATATTATTGCGAAGTCGTACTATATCTACAGGCTTACCAAAGAGTTCTTGCAGTTCTTCCTTGATATGAACCATTGTAAATAAATCAGGCCTTTTCATTTCAACGCAAACATCAACATCGCTATCTTCTGTCTGTTCGTTTCTCGCTACAGACCCAAAGATTCCTATCTTTGTAATTCCATAAGCATCAGCTTTGGCGCTTAGGTATTTGCGGAGTATGGTAATATAATCGTTTGTTGTTGCCATATTATTTCCATTTTGCCACGAATATACGATATTTATTTATATGCTCCAAGTTTTTGCAGAGATTTCTGTCAAATTTTCATTAATGCCCAGTTCATATGCAGTCCATACACTGCATAAATCGTAAAAAACATGCAGTCTATACACTGCATAAATACATTTAAAAAAAGTCTTGAGCTAATTATCCACCCTTTTCTTCCAAAAAATTCTATACAATCGCTTGTTCTTCTGGCGTTTTTTTTTACTTTTGCCCAAGCAAAATAGAAAATAGAAACTATGAATAAGAGAACGCTTATAACGTTTCTATGCTTCTCGGCTATCATACCGATGATGGCACAGGATATAAAGGGAAAGATTGTTGATGAGAAGGGCGAACCTTTGGCATTTGCCAATGTAGTGCTTTTGAACAGGCAGGATTCTGCTTTCGTGAAAGGTGTTGTAAGCGGTGAGGATGGACATTTTGCCATCGATTCGGCTTGCAACAATGGAATAATAAAGGTTACATCTGTAGGATACAAGACTGCATGGAAGGATTGTACAGGCGAGAATGCTGGTGTGATAAAGATGGTGGCAGACAGCAAGGTGCTTGGAGAAGTGGTGGTGAAGTCGTCGCTGCCTAAGACCATACTTAAGAATGGCGGTATGACAACAACCGTTGCTGGGTCTGTACTTGAAAAGGCAGGAACCATGGAGCATCTGCTCGACCGCATACCTAACGTATCTGCACAAAATGGCAATATCAAGGTGTTTGGACGTGGCGAGCCTATAATATATATCAATGGACGACAGATGAGAGACAGAAGCGAACTCGACCGTTTGAGTTCGGACAACATCAGGTCGGTTGAAGTAATATCCAACCCAGGTGCTCGTTATGCTGCAAGCACTAAGGCTGTTATACGTATCACCACAAAGAAGATACAGGGCGACGGTTTCGGATTTGACGCTACAACAGAAGGATCGTACGACGAGAAAAAGAACACGGGAGGATATGCCCGTCTGAATTTGTACTATCGCAGAAACGGATTGGAGCTTGGCGCTTACGCCTATAGCTCAAAACAATCGTCGCCAGACGAAAAGGACTTGCAGCAGATGACCTATCTCGACAAGACATTGAACCAACAGGACAGAACACGTTGGAAGAACAAAACCGAGACTTTTAGTTCTCGCTTGAATGCCAGTTATCAGTTTGACGACAACAATTCGTTGGGAGCAAGCATTAGTTTCTTGCGCAATCCTAAACTGCAAACAGACGGAAAGACGGAAGACTCTGTACTGAGAAATGAAGTATTGACGGAGACCAACACTTCTATCCGATCGGAGTTTGGACAGAACAGCAACTGGTCAAGTAATGTTTATTATGTAGGTAAAGTTGGTAAATTGGGTATTGACTTCAATACCGACTGGTTTTGGTCTAAAGGAAATAATAAAAACAATATAGATGAGCATTATCAGGAGGTAAACTCGGAAATACAAAACCAACTTGTAAGCAGTACCACTTCAAAATACAACCGCCTGATAGCTTCCAAAATGGTGCTCTCTTATCCGCTTTTGGGTGGTGACCTGTCGGTAGGAGGCGAGTATTCGTTCACAAACCGCAATACCAACTACGCCATAATTCCAAACACTCTTGCCGACAATGTAATAGACCGCATAAAGGAAGACATGGTTTCTGCGTTCGTAACCTATAATCGCGACTTCGGCAAGCTGAACATGGAAGCGGGTTTGAGATACGAGAATGTGGACTTCAAATATTATGACGATGGTCAGTATATGGCGGAGCAAAGCAAGACTTATGGCGAGTGGTTTCCGTCTCTCAGCCTTTCGATGCCAATCGGCAATGTACAGATGCAGCTGAGCTATGCAGCCGACATCAACCGACCTAACTACTGGGTATTAAGAAGCGGCGTGCAGTATAGCAATCACTATACATACGAGACCGGTAACCCGTTTCTTGTCTCAGAGATTTCAAGAAATATAAGTTACGACCTTGCCTACAAATGGCTTACGTTCAACCTGACTTATGAGCATGTATCCGATCCTATTTATCAGACGGTGGAGATATATAAGGACAATGCCACCATCGGATTGATGAGGATGATAAACGGCAAATCGTACAATAATGTGACTTCTACGCTCAACTTGCAGCCCACCTTCGGCATCTGGCATCCTATGCTGTCGGCAATGGTCGAGAAGCAATGGTTCGAGTTGGAGACAAGAGACGGACTGTATCTTAACAAGCCGGTGGCGATGTTCCGATTCAACAACACATTCGATACGAAATGGGCGATGTTCTCCGTTATGATGACTTACATCACAAAGGGATATGAGGAGAACCATTATATCTACAAACCGATGTTCAACACCGACTTGTCTATATACAAAGGTTTTCTGAAAGACTGCCTGACGCTGCAACTTTATGTCAGCGACGTGTTCGGCACGAACGACAGTCATATCATTGGAAAATACGGCAAACTGAAGGAAACTGTCTTCGATGAGTTCTCGACAAGCAAGATATCATTGACAGTCCGCTACAAGTTCAATACTACGAGAAGCAAGTATAAGGGTACGGGGGCAGGAGACAGTCAGAAGAACAGAATGTAAAGAACAATAAAAGGCTGAGACATGGCATCTGCGTCGACCGATACGAGCATCCGCATCGACCGATACGAGCATCCGCACCGACCGATACGAACATCCGCACCGACCGATACGAGCATCCGCACCGACCGTTACGAATGTCTGCGTCGGTCGATGCGGATGACAAAGATTGAGTGTAAAAACTGTATTATTATATTATCTTCTGCGCAGCATCACTGGTGCATCGCTTATTTCAAACTGCTTGCCTTCGCCCTTGCCGAAGCTAACGGTAGCGGTAGAGTCGGCACTCTTCAGCTTGTGCGGTGCGCTGTAGCCACGAACACGATAGAGATCGAAGAAGACGAACTCGTCGTTGTTCACACCCTCCATCACTCCGTTGAAGCGACTGTTGTCGAGCGAGAAGCCTGAGTACTTGCTGTTGCCGTTGGCATCGAGCAGGAAGCGGTAGCCACTTTCAGTGTACTCTACATAAACATTGCCTGTGCGATAGTCGACATACCACTTGAAAGGCAGCGTCTGCTTACGACCCGTGCCGTCGTAGTCGGTCTCGTAGCCCGTGCCGTTGATGGCATCGTAGCGATACTGTACGAAGGTGAAGTCGGCACTGCATTGTGTCTGCTGACGTATGCCGTTATCGTTGGTGTACTCGTTGACGATAGTTCCGGTCCATGTACCGTTGAGAGTCTGCGCGAGAGCTATGGCATTCTCTGTTGCATCATAGTATGGCTTGTCGTACCAATCGTAACCATCGTACCAATCATCGTCACAACTGATGAATGTGAATGGCAGTGCTGCCATAACCAGGAGTGTTAGGAAAGAGCTGAAGCGTTTCATAATATTCGCTATTTTAAATGTTTCACTTTTTGTTTAGCGTAAGCCGAACGATACACGTCTTACTTACGATTGCAAAATTATAAAAAGAAATCCCTACCTGCAAGTGAAAAACCATATTCGCAGGTAGGGATTTTCCTATTTAGTCGCGGCGGAAGATGTCGCGTGTGTACACCTTATCCATCACATCATCCAAACACTCGTCGTAGCGGTTGGCGATGATGGCATGGCTCTGCGCCTTGAAGGCTTCGAGGTTGTTCACCACACGGCTGCCGAAGAATGTTGTGCCGTCTTCGAGTGTAGGCTCGTAGATTATCACCTCTGCACCCTTCGCCTTGATGCGCTTCATGATGCCCTGTATAGCCGACTGGCGGAAGTTGTCGGAGTTCGACTTCATGGTGAGTCGGTACACGCCGATCACACAGGCGTTCACCTCTGCGCCGTACTGGTTGTTCTCGCTATAGCCGTACCATCCAGCCTTGCGCAGCACAGCGTCGGCGATGTAGTCCTTGCGTGTGCGGTTGCTCTCTACTATTGCCTCGATGAGGTTCTCTGGTACGTCGGCGTAGTTGGCAAGCAGCTGCTTCGTGTCCTTCGGCAGACAGTAACCGCCGTAGCCGAACGATGGGTTGTTATAGTGGGTGCCGATGCGTGGGTCGAGACCTACGCCGTCGATGATTGCCTTTGTGTCGAGCCCCTTCATCTCGGCGTATGTATCGAGTTCGTTGAAGTAGCTCACGCGCAGTGCCAGATAGGTGTTGGCGAAGAGTTTCACCGCCTCTGCCTCCTTCATGCCCATGAAGAGCGTATCGATGTTCTCCTTCAGCGCGCCTTCCTGCAGCAATGCAGCGAAGGTCTTTGCAGCCTCCTTCATGCGCTCCACGTCGGTGACGGTGCTGATAACCTTGTTCTCCTCTGCGTAGCCCTCGCCATCAATCAGCTTCGGGTAGCCAACGATGATGCGGCTCGGATAGAGATTGTCGTAGAGTGCCTTGCTCTCGCGCAGGAACTCGGGCGAGAAGAGCAGATTGAAGTGCTTCACGCCCTTCGCAGCATACTTCAAGTAAAGGTTGCGTGTGTAACCCACTGGTATTGTACTCTTGATGACCATCACTGCGTCGGGGTTCACTTCGAGCACGAGGTCGATAACCTCCTCTACGTGCGTCGTGTCGAAGTAGTTCTTCACGGGGTCGTAGTTGGTAGGAGCGGCTATCACCACGAAGTCGGCATCCTTATACGCTGCCTTGCCGTCGAGAGTAGCCACGAGGTCGAGCGGTTTCTCTGCCAGGTACTTCTCGATGTACTCGTCCTGTATCGGCGAGATGCGCTTATTCAGTTTCTCCACCTTCTCGGGTACAACATCAACGGCTGTGACGTGATGGTGCTGTGCGAGCAGTGTTGCAATGCTTAGTCCGACATAACCAGTGCCGGCTACAGCTATCTTTATGTCCTTAAATTCTTTCATCGCTATATTTATAGGGTAATATTCGTTATGATGTGGGCAAAGATACAAATTAAAATTGAGAGTTGAAAATTTTCAACTCTCAATTCGTTTATCTTGTCAATGAGAACTTCATGCTCAATCCGAAGTCCTGCGTCGTTGTCGGATACGAGCTCGACGAGAGCAACGGTGTGTTGGTCTGTCGGTCGTAGTAGAAACTCATGGTGAGCAGTCGCGACACGGTGTAGTCGGCAGAGAACGCGAGCTTGAACGCCGTGTTGCCGCTGTTAGCCGACGAGGTCATCGTGGCGATGTCGCGACTTATCGACGCCTGCTTGCGCAGACTCAGGTCGAGACGCAACCTCAAGTCGTTGTTCACACCACCGGTCGAGCGCGAGCGGTTCGACGAACTGTTGTTGTTGGCGTTCTTCGACTTCACGCGGCGATGCTTGTTGCTGCCACCACCTCCGAAGAGTCGGAAGTTGTTGATGGTGTAGCCGGCACCAATCACCCAGTCGTTCGACGACGACTCGTTCACCTGTACCGATGTCATACTCAGACTCAGCACGCGTGTCTTGCGATACTCCGCCTTAATGGTCATGTTATTGTTCAGCGTCACGTCCACGCCAAGCAGTGGCGAGAACGACTCGTTGATGCTCACTGTCGACACGTTGTACATAGAGTTAGGTGTCGGCATACCGGTGGTTGCATCGGTGATGAAGCCGAGTCCGCCCATGTACTCCATGAACGTGCTGTACGACGAGTAGGAACCTACGGCGTACACACTCTTATACGAGTGGGTGATGTTGACACTCTTGAACACGTCGCAGAACCATGGCAACTTCGACAGGCCGCTGTACTTTATCGACCAGTTGGGCAGCAGGTGAGCCAACGTTGGGAAGATAGACATCTGCGAGCCCATATTGGTGTAGGCAGCGAGGAACGCCGGCACCATCACATCGGAGCTGTACTTGTTCACTCCGCCGTTAGCAGCGTCGAACTTCTTGCCTGCGAGCGGCGAGCCGGCAGGATATACCGCACCGGCATACCGCGCCTCGACACGCTGACGGAAGCCTTCGAGCGAGTTGCAGAAGCGTTCAAACGATGCCGACTTGTAGCCGTTCTTTGCGCTGCCCGAGCCCTCGAACGCACTGCGCAGCGAGAGCGTTGTCATGGTGAACGTACCGCTCTCGGTGGTCGGGTTGCCGGCATACATATACTGCACCTGGCGTGCCGTTGTCTTGGCACGCGATGCCGTGAGGTCAATCTTCAAGTTGCGCACAGGCTCAAGCGTTGCTCTTAGCTGCAGGTCTTCGGTCTGATTGGTAGCAGCCGGCGTAGCAAGCGAGTCAGCCACCATCAGCCAGCCGTTCTCGCGTGCCTTGTCTATATACGAGTCGCCCACGAAGCCAAACGCAAAGTCTAAGCCTGGCGACAGCGGTCCGTAGCCCGAACCCTGTCCGAACATATTACCAACCATCGGCTTGAAGCCCGGTATCGACATAGAGTACTGGTTGCGATAGCTGATGCTCACGTTGCGCACCATCATCATCAAACGTGCCACGCTCTGCGCTGCACGATACCACTTCTGGTTTTCAAGTGGTTCCTTTGCCAGAACCGACACCTTTATCTTCGTAGCCGAGTCTACCTTGTTCAATATCAAGATATTGTTGTCGTCGACACGCTTGTACTTCAGTTCGAACACTCTGCCAGCCTCCGTGCGTCCGCTTACGATGATGCGCTTCGTGCGCTTACCGTGGTTCACCTTTATAGTAGTGTCGGGCATGAGCGTTATTTCCTTCTCAAAGCCCTTCTTCTTTTTGCTCAGCAGGTCGCGTGGGTTGAGATCTTTTGCCAGTGCAGGCTTCTTCTTCGATTTGAGGTCGCCACCCTTTGCGTCTTCCTCACGCTTCTTCTTAGCCTCCTCACGTTTCTTCCTTCGCGCCTCCTCTGCCTTCTTGCGGTTGGCTGCCGAGTTGTCTTTCTTGAAGCGGTCGTTCACCTTCTTCAGGAACGGAACATGGTTGTAGAGCTTCTCCAGGTTCCACTGGCTGTTGAGGTTTATCTGTCGGTTGTTGGCGATAGTGTTACCGAGCGACGTGCCGTCCTCAAGGTCCGAACCGCGCATCCAGTTGTATGTAGCGTTGTACGAGCCGTCGGCTGTGAGCCAGTCGAACACCGGAATGAGGTTGATAGGCACCTTATACGATGCCTGGAACGATTGGTTGTACTTCAGCGGTCTGCCCAAATGCTTGATGGATGTCCACACGGAGTCTTTCCATGCCTGATAGCTGTCGGGATAGAGGTCTTTGTTCACCGGTGTGTACGGTTCCTCAATCTCTGCGTTTGTGGCACTTTGAAAGTTCATGTGCAGGTTCTTCGTGAGATCCCAACGCAGGTTGAACTCGCGGTTCCACAGGAACTGTGACGAGAACGTGAGCGGCAGCTTCTGGTTCTCGGTCGACTCCATGTCGCGCTCCTGCAGCTCATAGTAGTTGCGTGTGATGTCTGTGTTGAACGCCACATTCTGCGGCAGCCAGTTCAGTCCGAACTTCTTCGGCAGATCGAGCCACTTTGAGCGTTTCTTTATCTTCTTGAATGGCTCCCATGCCTTGTACACAGGCGACCACGAATAGTTGAATGCACCGCGCCAGTTGTCCTCGCGCTCGTAGATGGTTGTCTCGCCCGTGGTGTAACTATGGCTATGACTGTACGAGAACGAGAAGTTTGCCGGGTCGTAAGGCATCGGGTGGCGCTTGTTCTGTATGCCGACACGCACGTTCGACAGCGAGAAGTTGGTCTGCGTCACCTTCGTCACGGCGAGACTCTCAATCGAGTCGCGCTCGTGCTTAGAGCCAGCCGCTTCGAGAGCGTCGTCGAGCTCCATGTCGGTGTCAAGCGGATTGTACTTTGGCGATGTCTTCTCCTTAGTCACCGAGTAGTAGAGCGGTGCCGTCACCTTCGCCTTGTCGGGGAAGAACTTGCCGAGCTCTACGTTTGCCGTAACGGTGTAGTTGGAGTAGTTGTCGGTAGAACGCTGTGCCACGCCCTCCTCCAGTCCGCCGAAACCAGCCGAGCTATATTTGCCCTGCACGTTGACGGTGCCGAGGTCGGAGAGTTGCAGGTTGAGCGTGCCCTGTGCAGCCCAACCGCCTGAGTTGTTGAATTCCTTCAGTCGGAGTTCGTTCACCCAGACCTCACCACTCTTCACCTCGCCCGAGTTGTTGCGCACACCGATGACCATTGTCTTCACCTCGCCCAGCGTCGGATTACCCATCACCGAGATGCGGTTCTTAGGCTGGTCGGGGTCGTACGCCGAGTAGAGTCGGTTGAACGAAGCCTGTCCGTGCGCCTTCGCCTTGTTGCGTTCCTTCTTCAAGCCTGTGAGCTTAGAGAGAGCTATGTCGAGCATGTTCTCCTCGGGCCATACGGTGCGGGCGTCGGTAGCCGAGAAGCGTCCGTACTTGCCCGGCTCGGTCAGCTTCAGCGGTATCTCGTACTCGTAGAAGTTGCTCTTGTAGTCGGAACCGAGACGAATGAACACCGACAGCTGTCCGTCCTCAAGTCTTGTCTGGTTGGGCTGGAAAGCATTGGCGTGAACGAACATCTGCAGGCGTTTGTACTGTCTGAGGTCGAGCGATGTGTTCTTGTACACCGCCTTCGCCTCGCCTGTGCCGAGCGTGGTTACGCTCATCGAGAGTGCCTGCTCGTTGTTCTCAACGAGCTGTGGCTGCGTGGGGTCCTGTCCGCGCTTGATGCCCGGCGGCAGGATATAGTTGACGGGCTGTTTGTCGTTGTTCTCCTCGATGTTCACGGCGCTCACCACGAGCTTGCCCGACGTAGAAGCCGAGTTGTCGAGGTTCTGCTCGTAGACGCGCCACTCGCCACGCACGAGGTCGAGTGTGCCGAAGCGCAGCACGATAGGATGCTTGAAGCCAGTGAGGAACATACGCATGAAGCGCATAGATGTGAAGTCGTTGATAGCGCCGAACTTCTTCTCGTACTCGCGCAGTGGGATGCGGAACTGGTACCAGTTGACGGTCTCTGTCTTGTTGTTGCGCAACTGGTGGGTGTCCTCGCGCTTGTCTACGATGTAGTTCTTGCCCACCTCGAGGTCTTCGGGGCGGATAGACACGCGATACTGGAAGAACTTCTCGTACTCGTTGAGCGTGTAGTCCTGGTTGATATCCTCAACGTCGGGTGTCGACTTGTACGATGTGTCGTAGCTCTCGGTGCGCGAGTCGTTGTCGGGCGAGTTGCCCTGCGGGTTGTTTATGTACTTGTAGCGGCGCAGGATGGGTGCCTTTATCTTGTCGTAGTCGGAACCGCGGAAGTAGTGGTAGTTGTCGCCTGCCGGGTCTGCCCAGATTGAGTCCCACACGGCTGGGTTCACCTTGCCCTGCACCTCGCGCAGGAAGTCCTGATAGCTCTCCCACTTCTGCTCCTCCTCGTCGTTGAGTCCGTTGAAGCCCACGTCCTGCAGCGCACGCGAGCCCTTCGACGTTGCGAAGGCGTACACGACGGTAGCCTGGTTGGGCACCTTACCCCACTGCGTTGTGGTGAAATTCTGCGAACCGTCTACGGGCATTCCGCTCTCGTAGAACTTCTTGCCGTCGCGCAGAATGTCCTCGCTCATCTCGCCGAGGTTGATGTAGAAGTCGCCGCCGTAGTCGGCAGCCACGCCCTGCTCGCGTGTATAGATGAACGGGTCGAGCATCCAGAACTCGATGTACTCGATGTTGGCAGCCTCGAAGTCGTTGGTGTCGAGCTTACGCATCATACCGCCCCAACGCTTCTGCGGATTGTTGAGTGTGCCATCGTAGTTGAGGTCGGGGTCGAAGTTGTACGGACCGCGCTCGTTTGGGTAGTAAGCGAGGTTAAGGATGTTGAGCATCGACGAGTTGCCGTTGTATGCGCTCTGGTCGCGGTTGGGGAACAACTCGCTGACGTAGAACTCGCGCACGTAGTGGTTCGACAGCTGGTCGAGGTCGCTCTTGATGTGGCTCGGCGTGAGCGACGAAGAGCGGCGTGTGAAGAGCGGGTCGATGGTGTACCACGCCAGGCGCGAGCGGTTGAAGCCCGAGCGCAGCGTAGACTTGTCTCCCGACTCGGGGAACATCGACGGCACCGACGAGATTATCCACGACGTAGGTGTAGACACGTCGATGGTGTTCTTGGTGTTCTCGAAGTCGTCGATGTACGAGGCGTTGTCCTGCGTGCCGCTGCTCTGTCCGGCTATGAGTTGCGCAAACTCGCCTGAGAACGAGATGCTCGAAGGCTGCGTAAGATGCAGGAAGGGCAGTTTGTCGAGCATGTTCGTGAGCCACTGGCTCTGCTTCTTCCAGTTGATGTTCAAGCCCCAGATGGTGTTGTTGAGCGGCTCCGAGCCCATGTTCACCTTGTTGGTGAGAGCCTGTTCGGAGAGGTGTTGGAACGTACCCGAGAGCTGGAAGTCCTTCGAGAAGTCGTACTCCCAGTTCATACCGAACATCGTCTTGCGCTCCTGTCCGTAGTCGGTGTTGCTTTCGAGCGACACGTTCACAGCGGTGCCGGCGTCGATGATGCTCTGGTTGAGGATGGTCACCTCGCCACCCGAGTAGTCGACCGAGTAGTCGGTGCCTTCGGCGAGCGTCACGCCGCCTGCCGTAACCACTACCGAGCCTTGCGGAATGTTGTATGCACCGAGCGAGATTACGTTAGCCGATGTGCCGCGGAACTGTCCCATGAGCACGTACTTGTCCTTCTCGGCTATCTGCTTAGCCACGGTTTTCGTCGAGTCGTAAAGCTCGGTGAAGGCATACTTCGCAGCCTTGTCTGCCGCCACACCATTCTTCAGAAGTGTCTCATACATATAGCTGCCGAACGGTTCGGCAACGGGGAAGAACACGCGTCCGTTCGTCACGGTGTAACCCTCCACGTAGTCGAAGTAGCCGTTGGGGTGCGCCTTGTTGTTATTGTCGAGTCGGTCGGCTCCGAGGAATTTTATGAGGGTCTGGTTCTTCACCTGTGGCTCGGGTATGTACGTGAGGTAGACACCGGCGGTGTCGCTCTGGAACTTCACATCCAAGCGGAACTTCTCCTTCTCCACCGACGATGCGAGGTAGTACACGTTCTTCATCATCAAGCCCCAGTTGCCCTGATGTGGGTTGTTGCTGGTGTTCTTCAGCGCCTTCACGTAGAGTGCCTTGTTCGAGTCGGTGATGTCCGAGGCGAACTCGCCCACTTGGTATGTCACGCCGCCGTATGTGTACTCGTAAGCCACGGCGAGCACCTGGTCGGTCTGCAGCGATGTCTTCAGCGAGATGTAGCCTAAAGCCTTGTTCACGGTGTACTCCGACGAGTTGAGCAGGCGCGCACGCTCCAGCTTCTCGTAGTCGGATCCGCCCACGAAGCCGGCTATTCCGTCGAGTACGGTAGACGTCTGGTCGATGTCGCGTGCGGCGGCGTACTGCGATGTCATGGCTGCATACTCAGAGTTGGCAGCGTTGGCAGGCACGGGCTGACCCGTGATGCCCCACAGATTGTTCGACACGCGGTTGTTCTCGCCCAAGTCGGTGAGGGCGATGATGTTACGTGTGTTCGACGTTACGCCCGACTTGTTCGTCACCCACACCTCCACGCGGTTGATAGTGATGCCCGACGTGAGGTTGGGCAGCGAGCGCATCGACTCGTCGTAGCGGTCGTGGAAGTATTGCGCAAGGAAGAAGTGGCGGTTCTCCTCGTAGTTGGCGGCGTCTATCTCGAACGGCGTGAACTGCTTGCCGCCCTTCGACGACACCGATTTCGATGACGACTTCTTCTGCGAGGCTACGAGCTGCAGCTTGAGCTTGCCAAACTGCAGGTCGGTGCGCAGACCGAAGAGCGAAGATGCTCCGCGTACGAGCGACGAGTTGGAGGGGAACGACACGTTGCCTGCCTCGATGAGCTTCACTATCTCGTCTTCCTTGCCGTCGTACTTCAGCTTGAGGCTCTGCGCGTCGAAGTCGAACGTAGCGTCGGTGTTGTAGTTGAGGTTCATGTTCACCTTGTCGCCCACGCGACCGTTCAGACTAACGTTTATCTTCTCGTCGAAGTCCATCGTGGTGGTCTTGCGGTTGCGCACGGGCAGCGACGGGTTGTCGATGCTCTTCATCGTGGCACCGAACTTCAGCTCGGCAGTACCCTGCGTCTTGATGCGCACACCGCCCGGTCCGAATATCTTCTCAGCCGGTCCGAGGTCGAAGTGCATGTCGGTGAAGTCGAACTTCTCCTTGCCCTTAGCCTGGTATATCTCGTCGTTCTTCTTGCGGAAGAACTGGTTCATCATGCGTCGCTCGCTCCATTTGCGATACTCCTCCTGCGTCATCATAAACGGGGCGTTGATGTACGAGTCGGATATCTTCGAGCCGATGATGTAGCGGTCGAGCGAGTCGTTGTACACCACGTCCTGCTTCAGGTTGTCGGGACGCTTCAGGTCGGCAGCATTCTGGTCGAGATCGTCGAGCGTTATGGGCAGCGTGCGCTGTATCTTCCAGCGCGGATGCAGCAGCGAGTCGGGTATCGAATCCTCGTTCTCGAGCTTCGGCTGCGCCTTGATAGCGAGCGTGTCGGGACGGTCGGCATCGGCATCGCGCTGCGGAGCCGCGTCGCGCGTCTTGCGCACGGAGAGCTTGCGCTGCGGTCGTTGCGGTGTCTGCGTGATGGCATACGATGCCACAGCCGCCATAACCATTACGACGACAAACATGCGAGCCGTGCCGAGCGAACGTATCGCCTGCAGCCTACACTTAAAAAATCGGTTTATAATATTTATGAAATTCAAAATCAGCTTATTTATAGGAGGCTACGGCATCCCTGCCGTAGCCACGCAGCCACCAACTTATTTACTTAATTTGCTTCAACGCCAACTTCACCACCTGCTCAACGGGCAGCGTAGCATCGTCGGTGAGTATCGCCGTAACCACCTTAGCCGTTGGTGCAGGCGAGAAACCGAGCATTGTGAGCGCAGCCACCGCCTCGTCGCGCACGTCGACGGGGATTGTGTTGTCGGCAGCCGTGCCGGCAGACACCTCCTGCGCTATACCCAGCGAGAGAATCTTGTCCTTCAGGTCGACAATGATGCGTTGCGCAGTCTTCAGACCGATGCCCTTCACACTCTTCAACACGCGCTCGTTGCTCGTAGAGATGGCATTGCAGAGCTCCGACGGCGATGCCGACGAGAGAATCATACGCGCCGTGTTGGCTCCCACACCCGACACGGTGATGAGCAGACGGTAGAGGTCGCGTTCCTGCTTCGACGCAAAGCCAAAGAATGTGTAACTATCGTCGCGACCGCCAGTGACAAGTGCCTCGTGCACAAACAGTTTCACGCTCTGCTTGCCCTGTATCGCCTCGTATGTATTCAGCGAAATATTCAGCGCGTAACCCACGCCGTAAGCCTCAACAATGGCTTGCGCCGGAGTGAGTTCTGCCAGTTCGCCCTTTATGTAATCAATCATTTCTCAGTACGTTTTATTCGTTGTTTTGTTGTCAGCATTAAGCCCTCAAAGTGCTTAACGTTTATTAATAACGTACCTTTCCGCAATTTATTATATACGCAGGCGCAGTTTGTTGCAGATACAGGCGCAGTTTGGTCGCTCTTCACCACATGTTTTGTCATCGTTGCGCGTCCGCCACCCGATCAGATTCCGTTCGCAACCCAATCAGATTCCGTCCGCCACCCAATCAGATTCCGTCCGCCGCCCGTAGGAGGATATGGCATCTTGCCATATCCACGCAGCCCTCCACGCAGCCCTCCACGCAGCCCTCTACGCGACCCTCCATGCTGCCCTCATAGGGGGTGCAGCGGTCTCCGCTGCACCAACCAAGCAATCAACCAAGCAACCAAACAAACACCCAACCAAACAACCAACCAAACAACCAACCAAACAACCAACCACCACACCATTTAATTTTACCCATCAAAAGCAGCCATATATCCAACAAAAATACTAACTTTGCAAATCCATAAAAAAAAATCCAACCATATGTCCAACACAAGCGCCATCTTCACAGAAGAACATAACATCCAAACACCCTGCAAGCTCTTCGTCGTGGGCGACCCACAGGTGCTGCTCATACAGCCGTCGGCACGCCACGAGGAAAAGAACGACGGTGTGCGACGCGAGGTCGACCTTATTGCACAGGCGAGCCCCACAGGCTTCGCCATGGTCTTCTTCGACTGCGTTGAGTGGGCGCGTGCGCTCATGCCGTGGGCTGACGATGCAGTGTCGCGCGACGCGGAGGTGGGCAGGCACGCTCCCGACACGCTGCGCTTCATTGAGCACACCCTACTGCCGTGGCTTCGCGAGCGTTTCGGCGCACTGCCCTGTATCATCGGCGGCTACTCGCTCGGCGGACTCTTCGCCCTTTGGGCTGCACGCAACACCGATGCCTTCACCGCCGTAGCTGCAGCTTCACCTTCGCTCTGGATTAACGGTTGGGGCGAATATGCCGCTGCGCACCCCATACTCCCACCCAAAGCAACAACTCAACATTCAACACTCAACACTCAAAACTCAACACCTCAACATATCACCACTACAACACCTATTCACCTCTCCCTCGGCGACCGCGAAGAGCACTGTCGCAACCAGCGCATGAAGCGCATCGGCGACTGCGTGCGTGCAGAGCACGCCCTACTCTGCCAGCAACTCTCCCCCACCGCCGTCACCCTGCGCTGGCACGAAGGCGGACACTTCGGTGCCGAAGCAGAGCGCACAGCGGAAGCATTCGCATGGTGCATAGAACAATTAGTACATAATTTTCAACAGCCACAAAAATAACACCAAATGATATACTTAAATAGCTTTAATTTGCCCCCAATAGACGAGGAAGAACACTTCTTAAATTCCTTTCGCCGTACATGCTACGACTCATACTATCCATCCAACTTCTTCACATCCGACAAACAACTTGGGCGTATCGACTTTTCGGACATCACAATACTATGCGGAAGCAACGGTTCGGGGAAAAGCACATTGCTAAATATCATAGCCGAGAAACTAAAACTGTATAGAAAAACCACCTATAACAAGACCCATTTCTTCGACCCCTACCTTGAGAAATGTCGTTACGAATTAAGCGTACACGACCCACTACAACTAAAAAGCCTCAAACGCTTATCAAAGATAATAACAAGCGACGACGTGTTTAGCAACATCATCGAGGTTCGTGAAAGGAATGAAAATCTGAACTTCAAACGCGAATTGATTTTCAACGAGAAGAATAACATAAATCGGTACGGCAGACAAGGACCACGCGGATTTAACACTGATGATCCACAAAGCATGAAAGCATACACCGACTATCATCAAAAGAGAAAACAATCGGGCTCCAGATACGTTCGAGAAAACGTCGGAGTAGACGAAAGAACCTACTCAAATGGCGAAAACGGCTTTAAATACTTCACCGACTCTATCCAACCCGGAGGCCTGTATCTATTAGACGAGCCCGAGAATTCGCTATCGGCAGAGATGCAGCTCGAACTGGTGCAATTCATCATCGGTATGGCACGGTTCTACGATTGCCAGTTCATCATGTCAACCCATAGCCCATTCCTCTTGTCTATACCTTACGCCAAGATATATGATATGGACAACTCGCCCGTTTCTGTGTGCAAGTGGACCGACCTACCCAGCGTAAGAATTTATTACGAATTCTTCAAAGACCACGATTGCGAATTCAACAGAATCTAAACACAAACCCAACAACGCTTAGACCCACAACAACCAGAGTCGACGAATATTGACAGCCGACGGAATATTTTTTATAAATAAGGTGTATAATTCAAATAAAACCCTTATCTTTGCAGAAACATCTCTCCTAACGGAGAACAAACACAAGGTGTGAATTTCATAAAAGTTCTTGCAACTTTTGAGATATGACTTACTAATATATTTTTTTGCATGCAATTAGTAATGACTATGCTTTTGCTATCGCCACCTATGGCGATGTGCAAGGACATAAAGTAGACGGCGAAGATGACGCAGGATTGCTTAGATTCACCTTCTACAGCCAGTGTAAGCCAACGCTTACCAAAGGGCATTCACATAATCGGGGCTGACAAACCATCGGCGCCGAGAGTAGAAACTATACCCATACCGAAACACAGTAGCTATTATGAAGATGTTGCTCAGCAGCCCACCTCCTGGAGCTATCTGTTCATACATCACATGGCAGTAAAGTCGTTTCAGAAGTGGCTTGAAGCATACAACGCCGACGACACCCACCCCACTAAACAACCCTTCTTCATACACCAAGCCACCAGCTACGCCTACAGAAATGCGGAGACACAACGCGGTGTCAAGAAAATCGTGAAGCCCACCATCAGCGGCCTCGTCTTTCTGCAAGGCACCGTGAAGAACATCCAGAAGTTCCTATCACAATATTTTCCTCAGTACCACTTAGTAAACGACCGTTGCCACGGGCGTCCTGCCTCCATACGCGATGCCATCATGCAGCCCTTTATGAACGTACTGAAAGCCCACCCCGAGCAAGTCACTCTCCTCAACGCCCCCATCGAGAAGTTCGCCAAAGACCACGTGAAACTCCGCGTCCTCACCGGTCCCTTCAAAGACTACGAAGGCTACATCATCCGCATCGACCGCAACCGCCAACTCGTCTTCGACTTCGCCGGCCGCGCCGTCGCACTCAGAGGCGTGCACCAGGAAGATTTTGAGGTGGCAGAATAGATAGCACAACAATCTTTCAACGCCCATCACCCCGACTGTAACAAAGCCTTGATCATAGGTAAGCACTCAAATTAGGGCTTAAATTAGAAAGAAGTAACTTCGCTGCTGAATTTTAAACATTGAATTATGTACAGCAGTGAAGATTTGGAACTTTTTCGATAAGTCATGAGCAAAGCAAGCTTGCTTGAACTTTGCCATGGCGAGAAAAAGTATGAAACTTTTTCGATAAGTGAGAACAATAAAAGCTTGCTTTGAAATTGTCGAGCGAAGAAATTTCATGCAAACGAGCGCAGAGCCAAACTTGTTTGAGCTATGCCGAGTGCAGCCGAAAATCACTTGTGTGTAAAATGTATGTAATCGTCAATAACCAAGTAAAATTTTTAACATCTCAATGTATAGGCACTTGTAAAAGTGCCTATACAAAGGGCTATGCCCTAAATTGAGTACTAACCAATTGATTACTATTAATGTATACTTTTCAAGTTATAAATGTATCCAATTTAATCACCCCGGTAAGAACTGTACGTTTTATGTTATAGGCTGTGCCCCAAAGTAGAGTATTAAAATAGAAACAAAGTAATGTATGTTTATCAATCAAAATAATATTTTAACCGCTAATATAGATGAACTCCCAATAGATGCTTCATGGACTGTTGGAGATCAGAAAGCGTCTTTGATGCATAATATTCATGCATACCCTGCAAAATTTCCTCCATTTATAGCAACTAAAGCATTACAATATGCAGAGAATAAAGGGCTAAAAGTAGAAACTATAGCTGATATTTTCTGTGGTTGTGGAACTGTTGCCTATGAAGCAATGGTTAATAATAAGAATTTCTTTGGTGTTGATATAAATCCGATTGCTACGTTAATTGCTAAAACCAAATGTAGGAAATATGATAAACTGAAAATAATAGAATATTTCAACTTAATTAAAGAAAATTTTAAAATAGCAGATAATAGTTTATGTAACAATTTCTCTGAAAATGAGAGAATCGTGTATTGGTTTGAGGAACAACAAAGAACAGATTTATTCAAATTACTTAATGCAATTAATATAAAAGTAGATACTGAAGAGTATCGGAACTTTTTTTATTGTGCCTATTCTGCAATATTAAAATCCTGTTCAAGATGGTTAACAAAGTCCATTAAGCCACAGATAGACCCAAAGAAAAGACCCAAAAATGTGTGGAAGGCATTTGAAGCACATGTAAATATGATGACCAAGGCTAATGAACAATGTAACATAAATAATGGCTTGCATATAGATATAAGTACTCAGAGCATTCTGAATTTGGAAGTTACTTCTCCTTTTGTTGATATGGTTATAACAAGCCCTCCGTATGTAACTTCATATGAATACGCAGATTTGCATCAGCTTTCAACCTTATGCTTGGGGTATTCTCCTGATTATAAACATTTTAGAAAAGGATCTATAGGAAGCTTTTATTATCCACAAAGTATAGAGGATAATTTAAAAGTAATAAATAAAGTTGGATCATCCATTGTTAAGCAGATCGTTCCTGTTGACAAGCGAAGAGCACGTTCTATTGCTCAATACTATGTCGATATTCAAAACGTTGTAAATATAATTCGTAGTTTATTACGAGATGGTGGGGGCTGTTTCTTTGTGATAGGTAATACCGAATACAAAGGCATCAAAATAGATAACGCGAGACACTTAGCGCAATGTCTTTTAGATGAAAATTTTCATGACATTGAGATTAAACGCCGAAAAATATCTAACAAGATATTGACACCTTATAGAGATAAGAATGGAAAGTTTACATCCGACAAAAATAGTAGAAAAATCTATTCTGAAGAATTTCTAATCTTTGCTCAAAAATGAAAACAAAATTAAGTATACGACCATATGCTCGGTTGTTAACTATGTTAGGTGATCAGCTTATAAAGAATGAGCAGATTGCAGTCCTTGAATTAATTAAAAATTCTTATGATGCTGACGCTGATTGGGTATCATTGTCATTTGAGAATTTTAATTCAGATGGAAGTACTCGTGCAGATTCAAAAATTGTAATTGAAGATAATGGGGAAGGTATGACCAAGGACATTATTGAAACAGCATGGATGAGTCCTGCGACACCAAATAAATTTTCTAATGATGGAGTTGTCAGACGCACTAAAAACAAAGGACGTATTGTTCAGGGAGAAAAGGGTATTGGACGTTATGCAATGCTGAAATTAGGTCATAAAATAAAAATGACGACACGTCCCTTAAATACCTCTGAAGAATATTCTATTCTATTGGATTTTTCATCTTATGGAGAAGATTATGCTAGCTTAGATGAGGATGGAAAAAACATGTATTTGGATGAATTGTCTTTTGAATTGAATGTTTCAAGCCCTAAAGAATTCATAGAAAGATCAGTTTCTGTTTGTAATCATATATTTGATGGTTCAAATAATTCTCATGGTACAAGATTGGAGATAACTGAACTCCATGGCAAATGGAATAAAGCGAAAATTGCATCTGTAGCAAAGGGTTTTATTCAATTTGGCGATTTCTTCAATGAAGTAATTAAAGAAAAGAACACTAACGATTTCATTATAGGAGTTTATGTCAATAATGAGTCAATGTCTTTCAAGTCATCAAGCGAAATAACTCTTGCAAATTTAATTGATAATGAGAGTGTTTTCCAAATTAAAGGAGGACATTATGATTCTATAAATAGAGTGTTCAAATATTGTCAGAATGGAGTGGAAAAGGTGTTAGATTGCAATTCATCAGAAATTCGTGGTCTAAAGGTTTTTAAAAATGCTTTTTTTGATAAAGAAACGAAAAAATATAGGGACATCTCTGATTTTGGTGATTTTGATTTCGACTTTTATATTTTTGATTTCAATGCAAAACTACCATCAAGATATGCCTTGGTGGATGAAGCAAAAAAAATAATAAAACAACATAGGGTTTATCTCTTAAGAGATGGTGTAAGAGTTATGCCATATGGTGATCCAACAGACGATTGGCTTCAGGTCGATATGGGACGTGGAACAATCAGTGCAGGTGCTTTTTTTAGTAATGACCAGTTAGTCGGACGAATTCAAATTTCTAAAGAAAAAAATCCACATCTTAAAGATAAAACGAATAGAGAAGGACTTATTGAAGAAGATAACTATACGTCTGATTTTATAGCTGTTATAAGTTCTTTCCTGTCATACTTGCGTGTCATTGACTACAAGCGTTATCTTGATGATAGCAAGCAAAAACAAACTATAGATAAGGCAAATAAGCAGCAAGTAAACAATGAGTTAAAGAAGATAAAAGAGTATTTTAAAAATGATAAACAAGCCTCAAAGCTCATTGCTCAACTTGAAAAGGAGTATATAACTGAGTATAAGTATCTTGATGCGAGAGCAAATCGCACAGAAGCATTGGCAGCTGTAGGTCTTTCTGTAGAAACAGCAAGCCATGATATGATGATGCTCATGAATAAGGGACTTGATCAACTTCAGGCTTTGGTTTCCGATAGTATGTATGGTTCAATCGACACATCAAAATTCGCAGACGAATTACAGAAATTATTCGGAATTTTTTCTTTTGTCAAAAGCCAAATGAAAGATATGCAACTTTTGTTTACATCGTCAAAACAACGTAGAAGACAACTCAGAATTAACGATTATGTGGATAAAGTGTTGGCTATATATAAACGTACATTAAAGGAAAACTCTATATCTTGTAAAGTCAATAAGATAGGACCTCCTCTTGTAGCAAAATGCACAGATGCTGATATTCTGCAAGTTCTTATTAATTTGCTTGACAATTCAGTTTATTGGTTGATTACCGACAAATTTTCAGACCGGCAAATTGAAATCACTTTGGATGGCAATCGTTGTGCAATGCTTTTTTCAGATAATGGTCCTGGTATTAAAAAGGAAGATATTCCATATATATTTGAGGCCTTCTATTCTGGGAAGGGAGAAGAAGGCCGAGGTTTGGGACTATATATATCAAAAAAATTGATGGAACGAAACGAATATTCTATTGAACTGGCTGATTTGGATAGTGAAAAAATTTTGAATGGTGCGAATTTTATAGTTTCTTTTATAAAACAGAAGGACTGATATGGAAAATGAAAATTTATTCAAAGGTATAGGCATGGTGGTTGATGACGAAGTGAATAGTGGAAGAGACAAAGCGATAGATGGCATTGTCAAATACCTCGAAAATGACAATCATTTGCCTTTGGTAAAATATGAAGTATTACCTGACGATATAGAGTTCAGTTGCTTGTCAAAACTTAGTTTTCTCTTGTTGGATTGGGAATTGAACACTTTGAAAGATGACGCAGGTAACCCAATTTCAAATATCGCCCTTAAGGATCAAAATATCCGTAATAACGTTGCTTTTATAAAACAAGTTGTTAGTAAAGTTGTGATTCCTATCTTTATTTTTAGTAATGAAAATGTCAATTCTATCAAGAACATTTTAGCACAACACGAAATAATAAATGATGATGAAAAAGAACCTATTTTTATTCTTGGCAAGTCTGAACTTTTTGATGACGATAATAAATGTATTGTGTTTGACAAGGTTAATGAATGGCTAAAGAAAACACCATCTATTTATGTCACACAAAAATGGAAAACAGCTTATTTGGATGCTATTAATGAAATGGCATTGGATATGCGTGTGGCATCACCTTATTGGCCAAATTTACTATGGACGTGTTATAATAGTGATGGAGTGAATCCATCAGAAGAGATTTCTTCGTTGATTAATCAGAATGCATTGTCTCGAATTCAGCCAATTGAATTTGATAAGGAGATATTGTCTATTAAAAAAACGTGTGATGAACATATTTTGAAAAACTTACTGGAAAGACAGCGTTTTATGAGGAATGAATATCTTGGAGATTTATCATCTACTGGGGATATTTATAAATGGAGTCAGAAATATTTTTTAAATATACGACCTTCGTGTGATTGTGTTGGTAGAGAAGAACAAAATAAAATCTATTTAATAAGGGGCGATAAAGTGAAAGAGAAAGATATTCAAAATGGACTCTTTAATAAAAAGTATGGAAACTTCAACGAACAATCAAACTTTGTTATTGTTGGTCCAATCAATGGATTTTTCATTCGTTTTAATTTTAAAGATATCCTAATCGAGGATTTTGAAGAAAAGAAAGATAAGCGCATTGGGCGTTTATTATCCCCATTCATCACGCATGTCACACAAAAATACAGTTTGTATATACATAGACAAGGCTTGCCAAGACTCCCAATAGAGGTGATTTCATCAGTAGCGCCTGTTACGGATAATAAGGATGAGATTGAAGAGCGAAAAATGGATGCACCTCAAGAAGAAACTGAAGATTCTAAGAATAAGTTGCAACAGCTTTTTAAGGAAAACAACGAATTAAAAGCTAAGATGAAAAGAATAATAAACTCGCAAAATTGCTATAGGTTATATAATTGTAAGGTGACAATATCTCCTTCTTTGAAAAAACGCAAGGGTAAAAGATAAAATAAAAGTGCTTAGATCACGGTCTCGTCAAAGTGGACAGTAGTGAGCTAAGTTACAAATTCAAATCGTCGCGCCCTAAAAATTCTTGCAAAGAACTAACTTTCAGTTCATTCAAAGAGCGATTAATCCACTTTAACGGGGCTATAGTTATTTTTTATATTTGAAAACCATTTAAACGATTATGAAATATTCAATAATTAAGCAAATTTTCAAAGATGCTTGGCATGCAGTCAAGTTTGGTTATCTATCTTCGAGAAGAGACCGATATGGATATATACATCCTACGGCAGTTGTTTATCAACCCACTTGGGCTACCAAAAGTAATATGTATTTGTATAGAAACACCAAAATTGGTGAAAATAGTCAAATTAATGCTCATAAGGGAAAGTTTATCATGAAGGAAAATTCTCGTTCAGGCATGTTTTTGACCGTTATTGCTCAAAATCATAAGTTCAAGACAATTGGTGCTTATCCTGGAGGGCCTGGTTGGAATGAAGAAGAGCCGGCTGACGTTATTGTAGAAGAGGACGTATGGTTAGGTACAAATGTTACCCTTTGTCCTGGCGTTCATATAGGTAGAGGTTGTGTTGTTGCGGCAGGAGCAGTCTGTATTAAATCTAAAGAATATCCTCCTTATTCAATTATCGGTGGTAATCCTGCAAAATTCTTAAAATTTAAATTTACATTAGATGAGCAGATAGAGCATGAGAAAATTAGATTTAAGGAAGAAAATAGGTTACCGATAGAATTGTTGCGCAATAATTATGAAAGATTTTATAAAAATAAATAATGACAACTTCTGAACGAATATTAAAAAATACAGTTTTCCTATATGTTAAAATGGGAATAACTGTATTCATATCTTTATATACAACACGATTAGTTTTGAATGCTCTTGGGGCGTCCGATTTTGGAATCTTTGGTGTTGTTGGTGGAGTAATAACCATGTTGGGCTTCCTAAATGGAGCCATGTCTAGTGCTACACAACGATACATGAGTTATAGTCAAGGAGAAGGTGACAATGAAAGACAACGGTATATTTTTAATAACAGTTTAATTTTACATTGGGGAATAGCAATTGTTGTTGGTCTATTTCTTGAATTAGCCGCTTTGTTGTTTTTTAATAGTATTCTTAATATAGAACCTTCAAGAATTGATGCAGCAAAATGGATATACCATTTTATGGTAATTAGTACTATGTTTACAATTATAAGTGTTCCTTATGATGCAGCTATCAATGCCCATGAAAATATGTTCTATTATTCCATTGTCGGAATCTTGGAATCTGTATTAAAGCTTGTTATAGCTCTATATGTGGTTTACACATTATATGATAAATTGATTACTTATGGACTTTTAATGGCTTTATTATCAATTTTTCTTTTGATTATAAAGCAAGCTTATTGTCAGATTAAGTATGATGAATGCAAGTATCGTATATCTGGTTATGTATCAAAAAAAGTAATAAGAGAACTAACAGGTTTTGCAGGATGGAATTTTGTAAGTACAGCAGGAACGTTATTGGGAAATTGTGGTGGAAATGTTGTGGTTAATCATTATTTTGGTACATCGATAAATGCTGCTCAAAATGTAGGCAGTCAATTACGTGGGCAGATGATGGTTTTCTCGAATAACATGCTTAAAGCTCTAACTCCAGTCATAGTAAAGAAAGAAGGGGAAGGTGATCGTTTTGCAATGTTGAAATTTTCTCTTACAGGCAGTAAATTATCATTTCTTATGTTTGCCCTTTTAGCAATACCATTTATAGTAGAGACTCCATTCATTCTAAAAGTGTGGTTGAAAAATGTGCCTGATTGGACTGTTTGTTTTTCTCGATTTCAAATAGTCATAGCTTTAATGGAACAACTTACAATAACATTAGGCACAACAATAGCAGCTACTGGCAAAATAAAGGAAATAAGTATATTTAGTGGCTTTGCTCGGTTTGTTCCTCTGATTATTTATGTCTTTGTATTTTCTTTTGGTGGGGAACCTTATTGGTTATATATAATTATATTGATCAATTTCGGTTTTATATTAAACGGATACACCATATACCAATGCAAAAAACATTGTAATCTATCTATGAGAATGTTTTGCAACTCGGTTCTTTATCCGTGTTGTTTTTGTTCTGTGTTGTCTTTAATTATAGGTAGCATTTCTGTTGTCTTAATGGAAGAAAGTTGGATACGGTTTATAATTTCCTCATGTATGACATTATCTTCATATTTATTGGCAATATATTATGTTGGTTTTAACGGAGAGGAAAAAATAATTATTAATAGTTTATTGCGAAAAATATTTAAAAGGTTTATAAAATGAGTAGTTTTTCAATATTTGTCAGTTCGTCAGATAGTTATTCTGATATATGGGACGTGTTCTTTGATATGTTCCAGAAAATGTGGCCAGAATATAATGGTACGATATATCTTCAAACACAAGAAAAAGAATATCATCACGAAGGTCTGAATATCGTTAGTACCAAAGTTGGAAAAATGAAAGACTTTGGCACAACATTGCATACTGGCTTAGATAAAATTAAGGAAGATGCATTTCTCTTTATGATGATTGACTATCTTTTTATGGGAAGAGTAAATGATGCTAAGATGGAAGAATATTTTAAATTTTTCCAATCCAAAGATGCTGATTCTTTACGTTTGATTGAGGAAAGTTTTGATCATTTTGAAAAAACGAATAATAAAGATATAATTAAATGCTTGCCTCCTGCTCCACATAGATTTTTCTCATACCAGATTGCTTTTTGGAAAAAACAAGCACTAAAGAAAATGGCATTGCCTCATGAGACACCTTGGTCTTCCGAATATTATGGTGATAAAAGGGCTCATTTAATTCCTCTAAATTTATATTCAATAAAAAGCAATGATTTAATGCCTATTGTTTATGATGGTAGGGGGTGTCTTCATAGGGGGAAATGGTTGGATAATGCAGTGAATTTTCTGAAAGAACAAAACTATTCAATAGATTTCTCCAAACGAGGTCTTTATGACAATGACTATCAGAAATCACATTGGAGAGTTTCTTGGATGATTAAACGTGATGGTTTAAAAGGAAGTTACTTGGATTTATTATTACGACATTTAAAGTTAAGAAGATGTTAAAAGAGCGTTTGCATTGGATTGATATAATGAGGGGAATGGCTATGTTGTTTGTAGTAATGCAACATATGTCAGCATACTTGTATTATGATTATCTTTATTACAAGTTTATCACAATTGTTGATATCGGAATATTCTTCTTTGTTAGTGGGTATATTTTGGACAAGGTTGTTTGTCTCAATTCTTTTTATGAAGTATTAATCTTTATTTTGAAAAAGACCATTCAGTTGATGGTGCCTTTTTTTGTTTGGGGAGTTATAGCAAAACACTATTTCTTTGCTGTGTCACCTTCTGCAATAACTTTTGAAGACTTGATTTCACAATGGACGGCACCAACGCTATGGTTTCTTTTGACTTTATATGGATATATGTATTATTTTGCTGTCAATAAATGGCTGTGTACTAAACGTTTGAAATTTGCCTCAATTATTTTTTCTATAGGTGCCTTTGTCATGTTATTTACCCTTTGGCACATTTCAGGAGAATTCAAGTTGGCTACATTATATTTTCCGTTTTTTGCAGGAGGTGTACTATTATCGCTTTTTAAGCGAGAGGAGATGTTGAAAAACAGCATTTTAAGAGGCCTTTCTGTTTTAGCGGTCATTTTACTGACTGCTTTATGGAAATCAGGGGGGCAATCTTTTTTTTATGTCGGAATAAAATATATTGTTTCAGCTTCTGCAATTGTAATTCTTTATATGTTGACAACAGAGTTTAAATGGAATAAAACAATAGACAGATTTTTTGAAGAATGTGGCAAGAACTCAATTGCCATTTATTGTATTCATTGGCCCTTTACAAAAATATTCCCTGTCAATATAGAAAATGAGATATATGCGATAATGGCATCATTCATTATGGGAGTTGTAGTTTGCATGCTCTGCATATCTTTTAAAAAGATAACTAATAAGATTTCATGGCTGGATGTAATAATGTTTGGCAATACTAAATATATAAAAATATGAAAGAATTAATATGTAAAATTAAAAGAAAGCTTCGCACTTGTTTTGTATCGAAACTTTATGAGAATTATAGGATCTACCCTTTAATATATCGCTCATATTGGCATTCGTTATTTTATAGTATAAAAAATGAAATAGATACAAACAATTATCTTACTGCTTTAATAAATAATGGAGCAGGTATTGGACATCAACTTGCAGGCTGGAATTCAGGGTTGTGGTGGTCAAAATATTTTGGAATGCATCATGCCTATATAGGATTTTCTAATTCTGCATGGGATAAGTTTCTTGGTCTAAAAGGTGTAGATCCAAATATAAAAGAACTGAAAAAGCAAGGATACATAGTTAGACGACTGCCTAAGTTTGATGAATTTAAGCCCAAAGAGGTTCAATTAGTTACTAACATAATTAAGTCATATACACATAAGAAAGTTGTTTTTGTATGTGAACAAGATCAACCCTATTTGTCACAAATAGGAACAATGGCTGATTTGCAAGCCCGATTCTATTCTTCTGAATCTCGAAAGGAAGATAGATTGGTATACGATAAACATAATTTCAATATTGCTATTCATGTTAGAAGAGGAGATATTATGCTTGATCCATCAAATCCCAATCTTACCATGCGATATTTGAGCAATGATTATTTTGAAAAGGTTTTGTCTCAAGTTGTAGCTCATGTTTCGACAGACAAGCCAATTCATATTTATTTATTTTCACAAGGAAAGCCAGAGGACTATTCGAAATTTACCAAATTTAATAATCTTCATTGGTGTTTGGACATGGGAGCTATTGATTCTTTTATGCACATGGTATATGCAGATTTGTTGATAACGAGCAAGAGCTCTTTCTCTTATAAGCCGGCTTTGTTGAATAGAGGAATTAAAGTTTGCCCAGAGAATTTCTGGCATGGCTATCCTGATAGTGAAGATTGGATAATGGTGGATAATGATGGCAATGTAAAGTGGAACCAATAGCAGCTATCAAGGGACAGTCTTGATTTATTTAATAATTTCTTTTTTTGTGGTTTTTAAGTAAAATATAAAAAAATGAGGTATGACTAAGGATGAGTATATAGAAATGTTAAGGCAAGACTCAGAGAGATCTCCTTATTTTTATAAAAGCTATTGGTTTCGTGTGTTGAATCCTTTCTTGATAGACAGAGAAATATGGCGGTTTCAGAAATTGTTGAGGAAATGTGAGTATTTATATTCAAAAGAAGGAGGATTTGTCTTAAAGATTAGAAAATATTATTTCTCTTGGAAATTTAAGAAATTGTCTATTAAATTAGGTTTTACAATACCATGTGGTTGTTTTGGAGCAGGATTAAAGATTTTGCATAGAGGAACAATAGTAGTTAATGCTAATGCGAAAATTGGTAAAAATTGTACGTTAAATGCAGGAGTGAATATTGGTACAAAGGCAGGAGAAGAAGGACAATGTCCACAACTGGGGAACAATATTTTTATAGGACCAGGAGCTAAGCTTTTCGGGAAAATCTATATTGCTGATGGATGTGCTATCGGTGCTAATGCTGTTGTCACAAAATCCTTTTTAGAGCCAAATATGATTATTGCCGGTGTCCCTGCAAAAGTTATAGGAAAAGTGAAACGTGATTTATCCTAAAGACTATGAATAAAGTATATGAGTGTACATTGAAAGGACTGCGATTGCTTTCATTAAGAATGGGCATATCAAAAGATATCCCTTTATTTCATCCAGAAGAAGACCCTGATATTGTCTCCAAATGGATTTCAGACTTGCTCAATTCTGAATCCCCATGTATGATAGCTCGTTACGGAAGTACAGAAATGACTGCAATCGTAAATTATTTAGGAGTGAAAAGTGGAGACCATAATCCTGTTCATTATATTACAGGAAAATCGCAGCAATGGTGGTGGAACAAAGATATCTTTATGCAAATGTCCAAATGGAGTGGCTTTTTTCCATCAACAGAGGAAAATATAGCTCACTTTTGTGAGATAATGCTTGAAGATAGCAAACAAGTCGATTTGTTGGGAAGCTGGACAAAAGGAGAATATCTTCTGAAAGAGCTACATCCTAATGTTAAACGGGTACATATAGGAATGTTGGATCCTTATTGGGCAACTAATCCATGGACAAAATGTTTGGAAAACAAACGCGTTTTAGTTATACATCCTTTTGCAGAAACTATTCTTTCTCAATATAATAAACGTTCTTTACTGTTTTCACACAAGCAGGTTCTTCCCGAATTTAAGGAACTAAAGGTTATTAAAGCAGTACAAACATTAGGAGGACAAAGCGAAGATTTTAAAGATTGGTTTGAAGCTCTTGAATATATGAAGAAAGAAATTGACCATACAGATTTTGATGTATGCCTTATAGGATGTGGTGCCTATGGATTTCCTCTTGCTGCCCATGTTAAGCGAAAGGGTAAAAAAGCAGTTCATCTAGGTGGCTCTTTACAGCTCCTTTTCGGAATAATGGGTAATCGTTGGAATCACGATGTGCCTCATTATTGGCATGGTCATACGGTTCATTATGCAGGATTGCAGAATGAATTTTGGGTTCGTCCAGACAAGAAAGACAAGCCTAAAAATGCTCAAGATGTTGAAGGAGCTTGTTATTGGTAAAAAGAAATTTTAATATTTATGAAAGTAGTATTATTGGCAGGAGGCTTTGGTTCTCGTATATCAGAAGAATCGCAGTTTAAACCAAAGCCCATGATTGAGATTGGAGGTATGCCAATATTGTGGCATATCATGAAAGAGTATGCTTATTACGGTTATACAGAGTTCATAATTTGTGCTGGTTACAAGCAGGAGTATATAAAGGAATGGTTTGCCAACTATTTCCTTAATAACTCAGATGTGACTTTTGATTATCGTAATGGCAAAAACGAGATGACAGTGCATCGGACAAACATGGAGCCTTGGAAAGTAACAGTAGTCGACACAGGCTATAACACCATGACTGGTGGTCGCATTAAGAGAATACAAGAATATATTGGCAACGAAACTTTCCTTATGACCTATGGCGATGGAGTCTGTGATGTAGAGATAGATAAGCTTGTGGCTTTTCATAGGTCTCATGGCAAACTCGCCACTCTTACGGCAGTGAAAATGTCCCAGGATAAAGGGGTGCTCGATATAACAAAGGATCAGGCCGTAAGGGCTTTCCGTGAAAAGAACGCTTCTGATGGCGCACCAATCAACGCTGGATATATGGTTCTTGAACCAGAGGTGTTTAACATGCTTGACGGTGATGATTGTGTGTTTGAAAAAAGTGCTCTTGTAGAGCTTGCCAATAAAGGCGAACTGATGTCGTACATTCATACAGGCTTTTGGCAGTGTATGGACAATATTCGTGAGAAATCAATGTTGGAAACACTTCTCAAGGAAGGCAAGGCACCTTGGAAACGTTGGGAGCGTTCTGTTCCAGAGATTCCTGATTATGCAAAATAAATTATTATGGAAAATATCTTTGAGTTTTATAGAGGAAAACGAGTATTTGTAACAGGTCACACAGGCTTTAAAGGGTCTTGGCTCTGCAAGATGCTTACTAATGCTGGTGCTGTGGTAACGGGCTATTCCCTAAATCCGCCTACAGAACCATCTTTGTTTATAATTGCCAATATAGAGAATGATATACATTCTATTATAGGCGATATCCGTGACTATTCGTCTCTGAAGAAAGCTTTTGATGCGTCGAAGCCAGAGATTGTGCTTCATCTTGCAGCACAGCCTATAGTGCGTGATAGCTACAAGGATCCCTCTTACACATACGAAACCAATGTTATGGGTACGGTGAACATATTGGAATGCGTAAGAAATAGTCAGTGTGTAAAGTCATTCTTGAATGTTACTACAGACAAAGTGTATTTGAATAAAGAATGGGCTTGGGGATATCGTGAGAATGAAGAACTGGACGGATTTGATCCATATAGTAATTCCAAGTCGTGCTCAGAACTTGTGACCCATAGCTACAGACGTTCGTTTTTCACAGATTCAGAGGGAAATCCTATAATTCCTGTGTCAACGGCTCGTGCAGGAAATGTAATAGGTGGTGGCGACTTTGCCCATGACCGTATCATACCCGACTGCATCCGCGCTGCGGCTGCCCATGAAGACATTGTTGTACGCAATCCATTCTCAACTCGCCCTTATCAACATGTACTTGAACCTTTGTATGCTTACTTGTTAATAGCCATGAAGCAGTATGAAGACAGCACTTTATCTGGTTACTATAATGTAGGCCCTGATGACGTTGACTGTTTCCAAACAGGAGCTTTGGTTGACTTGTTTGTCAAGAAATGGGGCAATGAGCAGAATTGGATAAACAAGTATGACGGCGGACCTCATGAAGCGAATTTCTTGAAGCTTGACTGTTCCAAGCTAAAGACGACTTTTGGCTGGACACCACGTTGGAACCTTGGTACGGCAATGGAGAAGATTGTTGAGTGGAGCAAGGTTTGGCTTGATGGTGGAGACGTAAGGAAATGTATGGATACACAAATAGCAGAGTTCTTAAAACTGAAATAATCAAGAGAATGGAAAAAGTAATTGTTACTGGTGCCAACGGCTTTATTGGTAGTTCATTGGTAAAAAGACTTGTAAGCCGTGGCGTAAAAGTTGTAGCGGTTGATATCTGTTTTGCGAAGTCAAGACTGCCGGAGAGTGATATGATAGAAACGGTTGAGGCAGGTGTCGATGAAAAGCTTGCAGACAAAATATCAAAGGATGCTTATGATGCATTTTATCATCTTGCATGGAGAGGGGTGAATGGTGCAGAAAAAGCTGATCCTAACATACAGCTTGCCAATATAGAGATGGCAATAGCATGCGCCAAAGTGTGTAAGAAACTCGACGTGAAGAAACTCCTATGTGCAGGAACAGTGGCAGAAAATGCAACATTCAGCCTTTCCAACCTCACTAAGACAGGTGGTGGTATGATGTATGGAGTGGCAAAGCATGCCTGCCGTCTTATTTTGGAAGATTATTGCAAGAACATAGGACTTCCGTTTGTTTGGATGCAGTTTTCAAATATTTATGGTGTGGGCAACAAAACAGGCAACCTCGTGAGCTATACTTTGGGTGAGGTGCTTGCTGGCAATCTTGCATCCTTTGGTCCTGCTCAGCAACCATACGACTTTATTTATGTTGACGATCTAATCGATGCAGTTTGTCGATTGGGAGATAATCTGACAGACAAATCGTTCTACTTTATAGGTTCAGGCAATCCACGCAAGTTGAAGGACTATCTGGTTGAAATTGGAGAAAAAGTAGGACGTACAGATTTGATAGGTATTGGTCTCCGTCCTGATGACGGCATTAAGTACACATTAGATATGTTTGACAATGCTGATTTGGTAAAAGCAGTTGGCGATTATGTCAAGACACCGTTTGAAGACGGCATTGTCAAAACAATTGAATGGATGAAAACATTATAGTAAAAATATAAACAAAAGACTATGATACAGAATTTTGAATTTAAAGAACTTGATTTGAAAGGAGCTTTTGAGATAACTCCTTTTTATGCTACAGATGAGCGTGGCGGCTTTGTAAAGGACTATAACATCGATATGTTCAAGCAGCATGGTATTAATCATGAATTGAAAGAGGTCTTCTATACGATTAGTAAACGTGGAGTAATTCGTGCCGAACATTTTCAGTTGGTCAAGCAACAGGCAAAGCTTGTGCGTTGCATAAGCGGTCATGTTTATGATGTTATTGTCGACCTTCGTCCTGATTCAGAAACATTTGGCAAGTGGCAGGGATTTGATTTGACTGGAGAAAATCAGAAAACATTATATGTGCCAGAGTTTTTCGGTCATGGCTATCTTGTTTTGGAAGATTCTATTGTCAGTTACAAATGTGGTGAGGTATTTTATGGCGAGGGAGATTCTGGCATAATGTATAATGACCCAGACTTGGGTATAGAATGGCCATTTGAAAAGATTGGCGGTGAAGACAAACTTATTATTTCCGAGAAAGACAAGCACTTGATGAGTCTTAAGGAATATCTTAAAAAAAGTAAAGTAAAAGAATGAACAGAAATTTAAGTATTGACAATGCAAAAGGTATAGGAATATTATTGGTGGTATGGGGACATTTCTTAGTGCCCGACCCACCTTTGTTCAAGGAAATCTTTTATTTCCACATGCCATTGTTTTTTATAATTGCAGGTTGCTTTCATAAGGAATCATGGTCAATCTCTTCATTATGCAAAAGAACTAAACAATTGTTGGTGCCAGTACTTATATTTTCTGTTGCCTTTTTATGTTTTAGTTTTTTAAAGACGCGTTTTGGTGTTGTTAGACCGATATTTTCAATTTTTAAAGACTTTAATATAGACAAACCTTTACAGCATCTGGATGCTCCTTTATGGTTTCTTGTTGTTTTATATCTAAATACATTATTTGCTATATTAATAAACAAATTGAAAATTCGCAAGGTATGGAAATTCTTAATTGCCCTATTAATTAGTTGGCTTGGAACATGGTTTGCGCAATTGCCAGTATATTTGACACAGGCATTAGCTACATTTGTTTTTTATTTCAGTGGTTATTGTATGAAAAAAACAATACTGAATGAAGATAATTTCAAGACGAAATTGTTGATAGGAGGTGGATTTGTTTTGATGTGTTGCTTAAATACTGATATTGTAAATATTCATGAATTGCAATTTGGAGATAACTATTTAATGTATCTATTAGGAGGCTTTTCAGGTACATTTTTGGTCTTAGCGCTTTGTATGAAGATTAAAAAAGTTCCAATGCTTTTGCGCTTGGGCCAAAATAGCCTTGCTATTATGGCAATTCATCAACCGATAAGAGGATATTTCTTGCAAGGCCTTCATGCCTTGAATAATACCATACCTTGTTTCGTGTTAAATGCAGGAGTCGTATTTGTCTTTTTGATTGGCTTTTCATATCTATTAGGTTTGGCTTATACCCATATTTGTAATCGTTATAATATTCTAACATAATGTTTAAAACTATATACAGAATTATAAAATTGAAATTGAGGGATAGAGATTTCAATGTCATAGGTTCTGTCTTACTGAATCTAAAGGTAGTCTCTTTTTACGAAATGATTTCAGTTTTCCCTATACTGATATTTGGAAAAATTGAAATGGACATAAAAGGTAAAATACAGATAGCTAAGCCTCTTAACTTTGGAATGATACAATTAGGCCGTAGAGCAATTCTGGAACAAGGACGGCGTAATAGTGTTGGACAGTTGCAGATTGCTAAAGATTCTGTTCTGAGGATAATGCGTAATGCTGGAAATGTTGTTGTTTGCCCAGGCTTTTCAATTTTTGTCAAAAGAAATGCTTGCATAGAACTTACCCCCCCATTTATATAGGATATGATTGTCGTATAATATCAGCGAAGAACATTATTATAGGTGAAAATTTTTCATCCGGTTGGAATCTGTTGCTGATGGATAACGACGGACATTATATAAAAGACTTGATAAATGGAGTTGTAAAGAATAATAAGGGAGACATAAAAATAGGAAACAATGTATGGTTAGCAAATAATGTGACTATTCTAAAATCTTCGATAATTCCAAATGGAAGTATAATAGCTTCTCATTCTCTTATAAACAGGGCTATGACTTCAACAAATTCAATTTATGCAGGTTCTCCTGCACGTTGTATAAAGGAGAATGTTTGTCGTGTTTGGAATAATGAAGATGAACTAGACGTTTTTTTTGTGGAAAATGAATCGTGTGTTCAAATAAATGATTGAAAATGAATATACTATGTTGTACAAGTAATGAGTATTCTCCTTATGCAGGAGTGATGCTCGCTTCTCTTTTTGAGAATAATAAGAGTATAAAATTCACAGTTTACGTTTTCACAACAGGTCTTTGTCCTGAAAATCTTGAAAGGATGGCAATGTTGGAAAAAAAATACGGTAATGCCATTTGTATCAAGAATTTCTCTGAACAAGATTTGAAAATAAAGATTCCTGGCGATTGGGGGATATATCCATTTCTGAAGTTGTATGCAATACATGTCTTGGATGACATCGATAGCTTGTTGTATTTGGATACAGATATGATTGTTGTTAGTAGTATTTCTGAAATAGCAGACATGGACATCGGTGACAATTATATTGCTCTTGCGCCAGATTGTGGCCCGATAGCTGATCATCGCAAACGTTTGGATATTTCGCCTGGGTCATTTTATGGTAATTCTGGACTGATATATTATAATCTAAAAAAATGTAGAGAAAATAATATATGGGAAAAGTGTACCAATTTTATCAACAACAATGATTCGCTGATTCAATATGCAGATCAGGATGTGTTCAATAAAGTATGTTCAGGTCATATATATGAGATGGGACTGGAATGGAATATGCAGTCCTATTATTATTTAAATAGTCCAAAAGTCCAACCCCAATATAAGGATCAATTAAAATGTAAAAAGATAAAACCTAAAGTAATTCATTATACATGTATAAAACCATGGTATAGGGATTGCGATTTTCCTCTAAAAAAAGAATATTTAAAGTATGAAAGAATGTTGGGATGGAATTTGCCACATCTCCTGTCTCGAAATTATACCCCTTTACGTTTCTATATAAATAAGCTGAAATATTTATTGCAACGGTTGGGTCTCCATTCTTTTGATTATCTATATGAATTATAATTATGAGAAGTAAACATATCAAGATAATGCCATTTGTCGCATTGGCCATGTCGTTATTTCTTACTCAAGGTGTTTTACTCTTTCTTGGGGTTAGGCAATTAAGACTGCTAATAAGTTATGGATTATTATATTTCCTTGCAGTATCATATATGCTCTCTTCTGGAAAGATTAGGTGTCTTTCTCCCACAGAGAAAATGTATCTGTTTGTTGTCGTGGTTTTAGGCCTGTTTTGGGAAAAGAGTATTTTATTCTGTATTATTTGGGGGTGTATGGTCTTTGTAGTATGGTATTTTAATCACTTAGATTCACAAAAATACTATTCAAGATTTTTGTTCCTTGTTTTTTTCTTTATAGAAACATTACTTGGTATTTATGAAAAAACAATACAAACGTCATTTTTCTCAACATATGATCTTGAGGCAATTATTGGAGAATATGGTATTGAAGCATTAGGACAAAATGGTTTCCGTGCTACCTCTCTATGTGGATATCCTTTGGCAAATGCTTTAGTTGTTTCTATATCTATGTCTTTTTTATTGCTGTATTATAAAAAACTAACATATCGCTTTGTAATATGGTTTATTGGATGTTGGTCGTTGTTCGCATTTAACGCAAGAGGTGCTACTCTTGTGTGGGTGTTGATTTCTGTCTTATTGATTATAGATTTGTTGAAGCACTCAAGAAACAATAGACGATGGTGTATTCTGTTTTCTTTAATTGTATTTATCCCTGTAATCTTCAACTATTTGGCTCATAGTCATTGGGGTGGAAGACTCTTTCATGATGATGAAATATTGGACGGAAGTGCAATGACAAGAATTGGAGCTTTTGATTATTATAAAAATTTGTCCCCATCTGTTATTGTCTTTGGTTATGATTATTCTTATCCTCCGACGGAAAACGGATATTTGAATCTTCTTATCAGATATGGTTTGATTGGTGGACTTCCATTTATTTTGTTCCAACTAAAAATGATATGGCAATATGTTGGTAATCGAAGTGGTTTTGAAAAATGTATATTGCTTCTTGCGTTTATAGGTGTCGGTCAAACAAATAATGCATTGAATCAGTCAATGTTCCTTTACTTGTTCTGTTTATGCATTTCAATTTTTAACTCGAAAGAAAATGGAAAAAATCTCAATTATCATTCCTTTGTATAATAAGGAAAAAACGATTTACGAAACTGTTAATTCTTGTTTGAGTCAAGACTACACAAATATTGAGGTGGTTGTTGTAGACGATGGCAGTACAGACAATAGCTTAAACATGATAAAGTCTATAACGGATAGTCGGCTCGTTGTGAAAAGTTTTCCAAATGGAGGGGTTTCGGCAGCCAGAAATCGTGGGGCAAAGATTGCAAACGGTGATTTTCTGATTTTTATTGATGCTGATGATTTAATGCTTAGCAATTGTGTTTCTACACTTGTCGCATTGGGAAAAAAATATCCTGGAGCTGATATCTATTGTGGTAATTGTGAGGTGGTTTCTAATGGTGAATCCAACCCCTTTTGCAAAAACAAAAAAGAAGGCTTTATCAAAAATAATTTCAGAGAACGATACTTTAGAAAGTTTACCATGTCAGCAGGTAGCACGATGTATTCTAAAGTTTCATATGAAAGGCATGGAGGATATGATATAAGAATATCAGTATTTGAAGATACTGATTTTGATTTACGCTATCTACGTTTTGCAAAAATAGTATATACTCCCAAATGTCTTTATAAACATATATTAGATAATGCAGAATTGAGTGTCAATTTAAAGCCATTGAATTGTTATTATACCAATTATGCAGATTTTAATGATGCGACTTGTTTCTGGGAAAAGATAATAATGGCTATGATTGTTTATGCCATTATATGTAAATTTAAATATGCAGGTAAGACATATGAATATAAAATTCTTAAGAAAAAATTTAGAAGATATTATGGCTATATTCACATTCATAAGTTTTTAAGCGTTTTGTTTAGGTAATAAATATTTTTATTCCATGAAAAAGAAAAAGGTAATGTGGTTATGTAATGCTCGTTTCACTTCAGAAAAAATCCGCGCAACGGGTTCATGGTTACAACCATTGGCAGAGCATCTACAACAAACCGGCAAGGTGGATGTTGTAAATATTACAATAGACAATGTTGCCCAAATTGTGCATGAACAATTTGAAGGAATTGAACAATATGTCATTCCTTCTCCTCACAAGAAACATCATGGTCAAGTTCCTTCTGAAAAATTCTGTAGTTTGTTGTCTGAAATAGAGCAGGTGGTTAATCCGGATCTTGTTCATGTATGGGGTAGTGAAGGTATATGGGTTTCTGCTTACGCAAAAGGAGCAATTAAAACCAAAGCTTTTCTTGATATGCAGGGTATTCTTTCTTCTTCTTATTATTATTATTATGGAGGGCTTTCTTTTACAGATTTGGTTAAATGTGTTCATTTTAAGGAACTATTGATGCCTTGGCGTAGTTTGTGGAGGAAAAAAAAACTGTTCAAATTGCGTGGCAAGGTAGAAACCGATTCAATCAAGCATTTTAAGTATATTTCTTACCAAAGTGAATGGGTGAGGCGGCATCTTTCATTTATAGTTCCAGATGCCTCATTTCTTCCAACAAAAATAATGCTTAGGGATAGTTTCTATGAAGCTGCTGCCTGGACGTTCAAAGAGGATCGAGAAAACCCTGTTGTTTTCACAACAGCTTCTGGGGCAGTTCCGTATAAAGGTATTCAAGTGCTTTTGAAAAGCATACAGTTGCTGAAGCATAAGTATCCGAACATAAAACTCCATATTGCAGGAAATATGCACATTGGTAATCGTCTTCAAGACGGATTCTCAATATATATTCAGAATCTTATTGATGATTTATCAATACGTGGCAATGTTGTTCTACTCGGTTCTATAGATGAGACACAGATTATTCATGAATTGCAAAATGCTAATGTCTGTGTTATACCATCGTTTGTCGAAACTTATTGTTTGGCATTTGCTGAGTCTATGATTGTTGGTACGCCAACTATTGCTTCCTTTGCAGGTGCTATGCCTGAGCTTGCACGTCATGGCGAAGAATGTCTGTTTTACAACTCTATAGATTTTCAAATGTGTGCAAGCTACATTGATGATTTGATACAAAATAGAGATTTGGCAGAACTGCTGTCGGTTAATGGTCGTAATCGCAGATTAAGAGAAAATAATGTGCGTGCAGTGATAGAAACACAACTGAAGAATTATGAAATAATGATAGGCGATGAAAATATTTAATATAGTATATAAAATTGCTAAGAAAATCTTGAATCTCATTTCGAGTGGGATAAGTTTAGTTGCTACTAAGATTGTATTTAATGGTAATACTATTTCATATTCTTCCTTTCACACTAACGGCATACCCTATGTTATGGTAGCTCGGGGTGGAAAATTTTCTATTGGCAAGAACTTTGCCATGAACAATGGCATTAAAGGAAATCCAATAGGTTGTTATGAACGCTGCACATTCTTTGTGGACAGAGGAGCAGTACTGACTATTGGTGACAATGTAGGTATGTCGCAGGCTGCTTTGATCTGTCATAAAAGCATTACTATAGGAAATGATGTGAAGATTGGTGGTGGGGTCTGTATTTATGATACTGACTTTCATTCTCTTGACCCTGTTATCCGTAGGAGTAGTGAGGATTTGAAGAATAGAGCAGAAAAGCCTGTCGTTATAGGCAATGATGTTTTTATCGGTGCCAAGTCTATCATTTTAAAGGGTGTGACCATCGGTGAGAATAGTGTGATAGGGGCTGGTTCTGTTGTTACGAAATCGGTTCCTGCAAATCAAATATGGGCAGGGAATCCTGCAAGGTTTATAAGAAGCATTTAACAGCATTTTAATATGGTTTTACAAAAAATTAAATCCATTATGAAGGAATCTCCTTTCATAATGCAAGTTATAGCAAGAATTTATCGTTTTGTGCATTATAATAATGCTTGGAAATATCGAATCTGGGGGGGGCAATACAATATCTCTTAGTTCTGCTTTCCTAAAAGGTACATCTTTCGATATATCAGGAAAAAACAACATTATTATTGTTGGTCCAAAAGCAAGATTGTTTAATTGTAAGATAAAGATTATTGGTGATGGTAACAGGCTTGAAATCAAAAGCGGTAGTACTATCATAAGCAATACATCTTTTTGGATGCAACATGGATCTAATGAAATCATTATCGGACATGATTCTACAATTGAAGGTGGAAGCTTGGCTGCAATCGAAGGTACCAAGATTACTGTAGGTGATGATTGTATGTTTTCAAGCGATATAGAAATACGTACAGGTGATAGTCATTCTATTATTAATACTGTTACAGATAAGAGAATAAACCCTTCTGCTGATGTTATAATAGGTAATCATGTATGGCTTACGGCTCATGTTAGGGTTATGAAAGGCGCAGTTTTGCCTAATAATTCGATTGTTGGAAATTCAGCTATAGTGACAAACAAGTTTGATAAGGAAAACTCCGTGTATGCTGGCATTCCTGCAAAGCATATTAAGGATAATATTAATTGGGATAGATATTTAAGATAATTATATGAAAACAATAGCTGTGCTCCTTACGGTGTTTAACCGCAAGGACAAAACATTACAATGCCTAAAAAGGCTATATGACTTGTTGCCATTGGATGGCTATCAGGTGGATGTGTATCTCACTGACGACGGATGTACGGATGGTACGCCGGAAGCGGTGGCTGAACAATTTCCACAAGTAAATGTTATACACGCTAAAGGTGATTTGTTCTGGAATCGTGGCATGTGGACAGCATGGGACACTGCAGCAAAGGCAAAGGACTATGATTTCTATCTGTGGCTCAACGATGACACATTTGTGTATGAGAGTATGTTGACGGTTCTTACCGATGCTGCTATTGAGACAAATGAAAGGGCAATTATCATTGGTGCAACAGAATCTGCCGATCATACTGCTATTACTTATGGTGGCAGATTGAAAAATGGAGGTATACCAAAGCCTAATGGCAGTTTGATGGAAGTAGATTATTTTAATGGAAATATTGTGCTGATACCCCGGACGGCTTATAAGGTTCTTGGCAATCTGGATCATTACTTCACCCATAGCAAAGGTGACTTTGATTATGGTATGAGGGCAAAGAAAGCTGGCATTGCAATGTATCAGGCAGGAGAGATATTAGGTGAGTGTGATGAGCATCCAACATTAGATAAGTGGTGCAATCCCGATGTTCCTTTTGCTCAAAGATGGAAAATGCTGAATAGGCCGAATGGTATGCCTCCAAAGGAGACTTTTCATTTGGAAAAAAAACACAAGAGATTTGTTACGGCTTGTTTCCATTATTTGACTATTTATCTGAGATGCTTGTGTCCTAGGCTGTGGAATTTAAAATCTTAAATATTTATCTTGGACTTTGTGCCTTTAGTTTTTTCTTTTATAACAGAAAAATAAGGGAAAAGAAGATGTCGTTGGTAAGTAATTTTATATGGTTGTGATATGAATTGGAAAGAATGCAAAAGTTTGGTTAATAGCGACTTGAAACAAATCGGGGGGATAATCTATGGTATAGAATATTAACAAATTCTTCTTTCAAAATAACTTTTTGGTATAGAATAGGAAGGTATTTGTTGCTAAATAACCATAGATTTCTTCTTGCATTCGTTAAGTTGATACATCGTCATCATGAAACCAAATATGGTATTCAGGTCTCTTTCTCCAATGATATTGGCGGAGGTCTGTGCTTTAGCCATTTTTCTTGTATAGTGATAGGTTGCAAGAAAATAGGAAAGAATCTGACGATTTACCAAGGTTGCACTATTGGAGGAGTTCATGGTAAGGGAGCCCCAACTATAGGTGATAATGTCGTAATGTATGCAGGAGCCAAAGTTGTTGGAAAGATTAAAATTGGTAATAATATTGTGATTGGAGCTAATGCAGTCGTTGTGGATGACGTTCCAGACAATGCCGTTGTTGTAGGTGTGCCAGGGAAAGTTGTATCTCTGAATGCTTCAAAGATTACAAAATATTTCAATTGAGAGAATATGAGAAATGATAAAGTTAAAATGCTGGTATTTCATCCGGTAATAGCTCCTTATAGAATTGATTTCTTTAATGAGTTATATTCACAGTTTGGAGCTGAAGTTTGTTTGTTCTATAGAAACTTGAGGTCTCAAAAATTTGATTATGAGAAAATAGAAAAACAGTTCTTGTTCAATCCTATCTATATTGAAAAAAAAGGTAGCTTTGTTTCATGGGTGAAGAAAATAGTTCATCAATTATCTGTTTCTAAGCCAAATGTTGTATTGGTAAGTGAGTTGGGCGTACCGACTTTAATTACAATCTTATATAAGTTTATTACTTTTAAGCGCTATAAAATTGTAAGTATGATAGATGATAGTTATGATATGGTGGCAGGCGATAAACAATTTTCTTGGAAGCATAAATATGCAACGAAACTACTGATGCCTTTATTGGATGAGGTTATCAATGTGGAACCAATGGTAACTGATTTTTATAATACAAAATTTAATAAAGGATTTTTTTTCCCAATTATCACAAGTGATAAAATTGCTAAGCAATGTCTTGAAAAAGTTATTCCTATAAGCAATGAATATATAAAAACATATCATCTGCAAGGGAAGAAAGTTCTTTTATTCGTAGGAAGGTTGGTAAAAATCAAGAATGTGTCGTTTGCTATTAAGGCTTTTATGAAAGCGAATATTCCTAATAGCGTTTTTGTTATAGTTGGAGATGGATCGGAAAGAAAGAACTTGGAGTCTTTAGCTCAACATTTCGAAAATATTATTTTTACGGGCAGGTTGGAAGATGATGAATTGTACGCTTGGTATAATATTGCCCAATGCTTTACTTTGCCAAGTCTCCAAGAACCTTTTGGAGCTGTTACAAACGAGGCCCTGCAAGGAGGTTGTAAGGTATTAATAAGTAAGGTTGCAGGTAGTTTATGCTTGGTTGAAGAAGGTAAAAACGGTTATCTTATAGACCCCAAAAATATGGATGACTATATAAAGAAATTGATATCAATATTGGATGATGCCGATGCCTGTGATACCATTCATAAAGTAAGACAAAATCTTATGATTTATACTTTCAATGACAAATTTGAAGGCTTTTACAATAAAGTTCAAAATTTAATAAAATAAGTAAGTACTCAAATTTGGGCTTAAATTAGAAAGAAGGATCTTTGCTGCCGAATGATATATATAGTTTTTAATTTTTCAATTATAATCTTTGAAAAACTATGTACAACAGTGAAGATTTGGAACTTTTTCGATAAGTCATGAGCAAAGCAAGCTTGCTTGAACTTTGCCATGGCGAGAAAAAGTATGAAACTTTTTCGATAAGTGAGAACAATGAAAGCTTGCTTTTAAATTGTCGAGCGAAGAATTTTCATGCAAACTAGCGCAGAGCCAAACTTGTTTGAGCTATGCTGAGTGCAGCCGAAAATCACTTGTGTGTAAAATGTATGAAATAGTTAATAAACAAGTAAAATTTTTAACATCTCAATATGTATGCACTCGCAAAAATGCCTATACAAAGGGCTATGCCCTAAATTGAGTACTAACTTAATTTTCTTTGAATATGGAATGGATATCATCTTTCTTAAACAGAAGCGTACCAATAGACTTGGATATTGTGTGAAGTGTCTATGAATATTGATTTGTTTCTTCCCTATGATGAGTAACTGATAATCACAAACAGAATAGATTCTTTATAAACTAATAATTGTGAGATAATGGATAATCAAATATCAATAAATTTATTCAAACAGCTAAATAAAGAAAATATTAAATACGCTGTTTTACGAAATTATAAAACATTGCCGGAAAGTCTTGGAGGTAGTGATATCGATCTTTGGGTTTGTCGTAAAGATGTAAAAGACTTTTTTCGAATAATAGAGAATGTTGCAAAAGAGCAGAATGCACATATGGTTTCTTATTTACCAGATACGCTTTGCCCAAAAATATGCTATATGAATAGTGAATGTGGTATTCAAATAGATGTTTTCTGTGGATGTATTCCTTATCAAAATACAGAAATGATTCAGGGAGAGGTGATACAGAAACATATACAAAAATACAAGGATATATATGTGTTAAATGATCAATTAGCCAATTTAGTAGCATTCATAAAGGAAATCGTAAACAATGGTACGAGTGGCGAAAAGTATATAAAGCCTCTCTATGATAATGCAGACTTATATTCTTTAGAATATATACAAAGTGTTTTAACATTGTTCTCTGCTCATTTTTCTGAGGCCTTGCATGAAGCAATACAAGGTAAACAATTAGTTCATAAGTTTGAAAAACTTAAAAAACTTGGGCGTTCTTCCTTAAAAACAAACAATATTTTTTTGCATAAAATATCTAAAGTATCACGATTTTGGAACAAACCAGGATATGTTATTTCTGTTCAAGGAACAGATGGAAGTGGTAAGAGTACTATAATTGACGCAATTACTCCTTGGTTAGAAGAGGCTTTCCATAATGGAATTATCTATAATCACTTGAGACCTAATGTATTGCCAGATATGGGAGTCGCATTAGGAAAAAAAGAGGCTTTAAAAGATGGTGAAAAGCCAAAAGTGGTTTCTGATCCGCATTCACAGAAGCCATCAGGCTTTATCGGTTCTATTGTTCGCTGGGGCTATTATATGATGGATTATACTTTTGGGTACGCAAAATCTATATATCCTAAAATCGCAACAAAAGCGAAGGTCTTTATATTCGATCGTTACTATTATGATTATTATATAGATCAACGTCGCTCTCGCACATCCTTGCCTCAGTGGGTTCTTCGGTTTGGGGAAATCTTCGTGCCTGTCCCAGATTTGATACTTTGCTTAGGTGGAGACCCTAAAAAAATATATGAGCGTAAACCTGAGACAAGTCTTGAAGAGGTTACAAGACAGACCAATGTGCTGAAACGCTTTTGCAACAAACGTAAAAATGCAGTTTGGGTTGATACGACACTTACGCCTAAAGAAAGTATACGACTTGCTAAAGAGGCAATATTGGATATGCTGTCGAAAAGATTTAATAAAGTAACTTTCTTATGAGAATCTTGGTAAATTGTTATGCTTGCTCTCCTTATAAGGGGAGTGAGCCTGGTATGGGATGGAATTTCGTAAAAGGACTTGCGAAATATCATGACTTGTATATTTTGACGGAAAGTAAATTTAAAGAAGATCTTGATAGATATTTTGCAACTAATCCAGACGAAAAAAGTAATAAACATTTCTTTTTTATTAAAAAGAATCGTCATAAAACATTGCGTAAAATATGGCCGCCATCATATTATTGGTTTTACAATCAGTGGCAAAAGAAAGCTTTCGAGTTGACAAAAGATTTGGATGCAAAATATAATTTTGATTTGATACACCAATTAAATATGGTTGGTTATAGAGAGCCAGGTTATTTATACAAGCTTGACAAACCTTTCGTTTGGGGGCCGATGGGTGGTTTTAATATAACGCCATGGAAGTTATTGCCATCAATGGGTATAAAAGGAATGGTCTTTTATGGTATGCGCAATATTATAAATTCTTGGCAAATGAAACATTCTGTTCGTGTAGCAGAAGCAGTGAATGAAAGTGATTATATAATAACTGCCACAGAAGATGACCATAACAGCGTATTGAATTTGTGGAATAAAGATAATGTGGTAATACCAGAAGTCGGTTTTCAAACTTCTGCCAAGCACCAAGCTAACAGCCGTGTCGGAAAATTAAAAATATGTTGGTCAGGATTGCATGTTCCAAGAAAATCTCTGAACTTGCTCTTAGAGGCTATGGCTATGTTAAAGAATCCCGATAAAATGGAGTTACATATTATAGGTGAAGGAGAATGTACTAGAAAATGGAAATATTTAAGTAAAAAACTTGGGCTGAAAAACATTATATGGCACGGATGGGTAGAAAAGACAGAAGCTATGGAGATTATGTCCGCATGTGATGTTTTTGTGATAACAAGTTTGAGTGATGCTACATCGACTGTACTTCTTGAAGCATTGTCTATGGGGTTGCCTGTAGTTGCAACAAACCATCTTGGTTTTGCCAATGTTATAACAGATGCTTGTGGAATAAAAATAGATTTGAAAAATCATAAACAGGTTATTCGTGATTTTGCTTTTGCTATAGAAAAGCTAGAAGGTGACGAAAAATATCGTCAGAAGTTGTCTCTTGGAGCGTTGGAACGTGCAAAAGATTTTTCTTGGGAGAGCAAGATTGATTTGATTGATAAAATATATCAAAATGTAATAGAAAAGCATAAATCATGATGAAACTATATAGATTTAAAACATTTACGACTTCCTATTATTTTCCTCACTTGGACTCTTCTCTACAATATATGTATGGCTTGTATAGCCCATACGGAGGGCGATTGTCGAAAATATATTGGTGGCTGTTTCAACATTCTTCTGTTGTGAGGGCATTGACATCTGTGAATGAGAAAGATTTGGAGTTCCCTTATTCAAAAATTAAGGCGTCTGATGGAAATGACACGCTGATGTCTTTCAATATGGGGAGTCCCGGTGTTGAGCAGAAAATTTCGATATTGGGATATGATAATAAATTAAATATTCCTTTTTTTGCTAAGTTTTCGCAAAAGCCGCGAGCTATGGCTTTGACACGCAATGAGGTGCTCGTATATCGTTTGCTTGATGGTACTGGTCTTACACCTAGGCTGTTAAAAGCGGTAGATACTGAAGACTATGTTTATTTGAAAGCAGAGTACATTAATGGCATACGACCAAAGTCACGAAATATTACCCAAGAAATACTTCATTTGTGCCTTCCATTAGTTAGTCGCCATCTTACAGAGCAAAGAACAGATGCCAATGGTTTAAAGATGGGACTTAGTCATGGTGACTTCTGTCCATGGAACGTGCTTGTATCTAATGATCAGATTCGGCTTATTGATTGGGAACTTGCTGCAGATCGTACGTTAGGTTACGACCTTTTTACGTATATCTGTCAAGTTGCTATTCTTTTTGAGCCCGAGAAGCAACTTCTGCTTGCAATAGATGATAATATGAGATACGTAAAAGAATACTTCTATAACTTTGGTATCACTGATTACAAGCCATATCTGAAAGCTTTTGCCATGCAGAAATGGGAGTATGAGGAAGGTAAAGGAAACACTCGACTATCTGAAAAATATAAGGAGCTTGCCAATATCCTTTAGCCCTATCTGATGAGACGATTTTTTAGTATGTGGGTACAACTGTAACGGATGGGGGCAAGCTTTTGATGTACTTCATATATTTGAAGATGAACTAGGTTTTAAAATGCCTTTCAGATATTGTAAGATAGGAGGACGAGATATTTTAGAAGAATGTCATACATAGTAATAAAACCAAAGATACTTTTTATCATGCACATGCCGCCGTCTGTGCGAAGATAAGATTTTGGTATTGAAAAGTGATCTGTATAGAAGGATTGTTGGGACAGAGTTCTTTGTGTCTACAGCATTTAAACGTTGGCTTGTAAATGTTGGAATGGCAGAGATTCGGGATAAAGGTAATAAATTAGACAATCTCGAAGAAAATGTAACTTACGCTAATACAGATGAAAATGATGATAAAAACAAGTATCTTTTCAGAAGAAGAAAAAGTACGATCTTTAGAGAATGACTACAAAACGGCTATTTCTAAAGACGTGAATTCTAATATTGCCATTGCAGCTTATCATGAATGGCATAGTGCCGCTGTGATTTACTTAGGGAAGTATTTTACAAATGCTGATGCAGACTTTGCTCGCTTTAAGAACATTGACAATACTGGCAATGGATATACATTGGAAAATAATTTTGATGGTTTGTATTCTATTTATAATTTTATGATGTCACAAGTAAATAATATTGACAAAAATCAGATGGGAATAAAGAAATCTCCTATGGTTTTCATAAGCCATTCATCAAAAGATAAGAAATTTGTTGAGGCTTTAGTCGAACTTTTAGAATCAATTGGATTTGACGAAAACAATCTCTTCTGCAGTTCTGTAGATGGTTATGGAATTGGATTGGGTGAAGATATTTTCAATACATTGAAGAATTTATTTTTGGAACACGAACTATATGTATTGTTTGTTCATTCTCCAAGGTATTATAATAGCACTGTCTCAATGAATGAAATGGGGGCAGCTTGGGTGTTGCGTGCAAACTACTATTCTTTGTTGACAAAAGACATGAGCTATAATGAAATGAGTGGAGTGGTAAACTCTAACTCTATAGCAATTAAAGTTGATAGCGATGATGCTAAAGCAAGGTTGACCGAATTGAAAGAAAAACTATGTGCAGCCTTTTCGTTTAAAGATATTAGTGGAGTTAAATGGGAACGTAAACGTGATAAGTTTTTAGAGGTTGTGAATTCCATTGATATTACTTCTAATGATAACAATCTTTCAGATAGTGTTGACAAGGAATATAAAAGACTACAAATAGAGAAGATGAGAAAGGAAGCTGACGAGCAGAAAAAAGCGATTATTCGTAGCGAAATAATCAATCTTCAAGCAGGAAGTAGAATATTGAAAATATCAAATAAGGGAAAAAGCACAGCTAAAAATTTAAAGATTGAATGGCTAAATCCTGATGACAATATCATGGTATTATCTAATCTTGGGGAAATAGGAGATTTAACCCCAGGCAATGCCAGGTTGTTTAATATGGTTTTGTCTATAGGTCATTCTGAAACAATGGATTTACGTTATACATGGAGTGATGAATTCTCTGAAGAGAACCTGTATGATGAATCTATTCAAGTCTTTTGATTTTAAAATCCATGTGGAATTTATATAAAGATCAGTTCTATAGATAAATAGAGCACCATGAAACCAAAGATACTTTTTATCATGCACATGCCGCCGCCTGTGCATGGTGCTGCTATGGTGGGGCAGTATATCCACGATAGCAAGTTGATAAATGGGGAGTTTGATTGTCATTACATCAACCTGACTACTGCGAAGAACTTGCAGGACATCGGGAAGGTGGGGATGAGGAAACTCTTTGATTTCTTCAAGCTCCTAAGGAAGATACGGCATGAGGTGAAGGTGGTCAAACCTCAATTGGTGTATGTTACGCCTAATGCTTGTGGCGGTGCTTTCTATAAGGACTTTGTGGTGGTTCAGATGCTGAAACGTCTGGGTTGTCAGGTGGTGGTGCATTACCATAATAAAGGTGTGGTAACTCGTCAAGACAGGCGTTTGGACAATGCTTTGTATAGACGGTTCTTTAAGGACATAAAGGTGATTCTGCTTTCGGAATGTCTTTATGATGATGTGAAGAAATATGTGAAGAGGGACAATGTGTTCGTATGTGGCAATGGTATCCCTTCGGCTTCTATAGAGAGTTTTGTATCGGCTCCTTTTGATGCGGCATTTCCTGAAGATAAGATTCCTCATCTCCTGTTCCTTTCTAATCTTCTGATAAGCAAGGGTGTGGTTGTGCTGCTTGACGCCTTGAAGATCTTGAAGGAGAAGGGGAGCCGCTTTGCCTGTGACTTTGTAGGAGGTGAAACGGTGGAGATGGATGCTGCTATGTTTCAGGCTGAGGTCGTAAAGCGTGGGCTTGAGGGTATGGTGGTGTATCATGGCAGGAAATATGGAAAGGATAAGGAGGCGTTTCTGAATGCCGCCGATATTTTTGTCTTCCCTACTTTCTATCATAACGAGTGCTTCCCGTTGGTATTATTGGAAGCTATGCAGCATCGCCTACCGTGTGTTTCTACCACAGAGGGTGGAATCCCCGGTATTATAGATGAAGGCAAGACAGGCTTCCTCGTCCCAAAGTATAATGCTGCAATCTTAGCCAACAAGATAGAATTCCTCCTCTCCGACTCTGCCATGCGCCAGCGTATGGGCGAGGCAGGAAGAGAAAAGTTTGAGAAGGAGTTTACATTGGAGGTGTTTGAGAAGAGGATGGCGAAGATTTTAAAAATATGTGTTTGATTTAAATACTGATATGTTTCGATTAAAAGATTTAAATATACTTGGTAGCAAGGCGGAGCTTGCCTTGCTGCCTGAGGGTAAATTGCTCATTAACACGATTAATGCACATTCGTACAACACTGCACGTAAGGATGGGTTGTTCGCTGAGGCACTGACAAATGGTGATGTGCTCATTCCGGACGGAGTGAGCATCGTGAAGACGTGCCGATGGATAAAGGCGAAGAGCCAACCGAAGGAACGTATTGCAGGATGGGATTTGTTCGAGTTTGAAATGAACAAACTCGAAGAATGTGGAGTGAAGAATGTTTCCCGTGAGCGTCCGCTCACGGTTATGTTCATGGGCAGCTCGCAGAAGGTGCTCAACCTGATTGTGAAGCGGGCTGCGGAGGTGTACCCGCATCTGAAGATTGTGACCTACTCGCCACCGTACAAGCCTGAGTTCTCGGAGGAGGACAATAAGGCTATCATTGATGCTATCAATACTGCTGATCCTGACTTGCTCTGGATTGGTATGACTGCGCCAAAGCAGGAGAAGTGGACTTTCTCGCATTGGGATGAACTGAACATCCATTGCCATGTAGGTACCATCGGGGCTGTGTTCGACTTCTTTGCTGGTACGGTGGAGCGTGCTCCTATGTGGTGGCAGCGTCATGGTTTAGAGTGGCTTTATCGACTGCTGAAGGAGCCGAAGCGCATGTGGCGCAGGTATATCATCGGCAATGCGCTGTTCCTTTTCAATATTGTCTTTCGCGAGAGATGGTAAAGGATATTTACTACAAATTCATACAATTCTCGCTTGGTATTTATGGTGGTCGGGAGTTTGTTGATGGGTCGGCACTGATGGGCTTCGATTGGGAGCGTTTCTTTGGTTTTGCCAGGAAGCAGACGTTAGTGGGCATCATCATGGAGGGCATATCGAAACTGCCGAAAAGCGTGGCACCAACACAGCAACTGCTGATGAATTGGTTCATGGCGAGCCAGTGTATACGTCGACAGAATTGGATGCTAAACGAAGCCACCGCCGATATATATAATAAGGTGAGGGCTGCGGGCTACGACTGTTGCATACTGAAGGGACAAGCGAATGCTGCGATGTACCCAAATCCGGCTGCGCGTACCCCTGGTGATGTGGATATGTGGGTGAGGGCATCGCGTGAGGATATACGTGCGTTGGCTCATTCGCTGGCAAAGGAAAATGGACGTGTGGACGAGGAGAGCTTCAGTCATATCGCCATCACTCTGAATGGTGTGTGCGTTGAGCTGCATTACACACCGGGCTTCATGGCAAACTTTGTGTATAGCCGTCGTTTACAACGATGGTTTGCGGATAGCATCGAGGTGCAGTGTCGCAATATGATTGCGTTGCCTGATGGGGCTGGTGAGGTTGCCTCCCCTACTCCTGCGTTCAATGTTGTCTATCAGTTGTACCACCTCTATCATCATTACTTCTATGAGGGTGTCGGACTACGCCAAGTGGTAGACTATTACTACGTAATTTTGAATTTTGAATTAGGAGTTTGGAATTGTCGCTTATGCGATGAGGAGTTGAAGAATTGTGAATTGGAATTTCAAAACTCAAAATTGAATAATTCAAAATCGGCAAAGCCGATAATTCAAAGTTCAAAACTCAAAATTCAAAACTCGCTAAAGCGTCTCGGCTTATGGAACTTCGCAGGTGCAATGATGTATGTGTTGCATGAGGTGATGGGATTGTCGGAGGAACTGATGATTGCACCGATAGACAAGACACGTGGACGGATATTGCTCGACGACATTCTGCATGGTGGCAATTTCGGACATCACGACAAACGTCATGCGTGGGGACACGATGCTTATAAAGAGAACGGCTTCAAGCATGGAGCGTTGGGGCATAATCTGTTAAGATTATACCGCGACGCTCGTCTGCTTAGATATTATCCTGCGGAGGCACTAAGCGAACCGCTATTTAGAATTTGGCATTTATTTTGGAGAATGCGAAATAAGAAATGCTGACGTAAGCTTTACTTGCGCCCTGCCTTCCATCCGCCTGTTCCGTAGCATCCCTGCTCTGTCACAATAACAACCTTATTGCCGTCGAGCACCTTGCGCGGACTATGCACCTTTGCGTCATTCGTTGCGCCGTTGATAGCGGTCGGTTCGGTGACAACAAGGTGCATTGTTGTCTCTACCCCACTGTCGTATGTGGTGGCGGTGATGGTTGTTTCGCCTACGCTAAGGAGCGTAACGTAACCACCTGTGACGGTCGCAACGCTCTCGTTTGAGATCTTCCAATGCAAGCGTTTGTCGGTAGTGGTCTTCGGCATGAATGTCGGGCGCAATCCTATGTGGGCAACATCTAACGATACCGTCATCTCTTCCTCTGCAAAGCTGATCGAACGCGATAGCTCGGGCTGCTTCTGCTCACCCTTGCGATAGAGGAACGGCAGGGGTAGGGTCTTGGATGTGTAGAGGTTGAAGCGTGCGTAGCTGTTTTCGGGAGTGCTGTAGCGCATTGTGCCGTAAGCTTCGTTGGTAGGAGTAAGCGTTGCGCCTTCGTGATCAAGTGCTATATTCCACTCGGTTATGCCCTCGTTCCATGCCAACTTCTGCTTGCCTGTCGCACCAAGCTGACGACCGAATTGGTCGGTGAGGGTCCAGTGCTGCTGGTCGGCAGACTTGTTCAGCGTGAAGCGCAGCACGTCCGGACAGGTAACGTCAGCCGTTGAGGTCACCGACACTACATCGAGATAGTTTGTCTCGTCCATGCCGCCTAAGTCGGCAGCTGCCGATCCGTTGCGGAATATCATCACCTCGTCGCCCGCGCTGAGCGTGCTCTTATTCGTCAGCTTTTCATACTGCCAGCCGAGCGGCGACTCCAAAGCTATGTCAGCCTCATCGTATTCGATAGTGATGGCATCGAGATACACAGAGCCTTCGCTCTTGCCTCCAGCCACAACGATGCTCATGTCGTTGGTGGTGATGGCTGGTGCGTCTATCTGCTTCGTCACGTCGACATATACGCCGAGGTCTTTCGATACCCACTCGCCGAACCAGTCGCTGCTGGCGAAGTCGACCGGTGCCAACGAGTAGAGCGTTGTGCCACCATCGTTGAGCGACACGCCCACCTGTCCTTTCTTATTGTTTGAGCACATCGAGAACGTGATGCTGCGCACCTTGCAGCCTTGCCATCCTTCGAGATAGAACACTGCCTCGTGGTTGCGAGGTATCTGGTTGTAGCGGTTGCCCGTTGTTGCGCCGAACTCGTTTTCGAAGTCTACTCGCGAGTTGCGTGGCACCGTTCCACATGCTGCTATCTTGAATTCTGCCGTCTGCTTGTTGTATTCAACAATTTTGTACACTACTTCTGCAGCATCCGCTGCAACAGAAATCGTAAGGAACGCTGCTACTGTCATTGCCTTACGCACAATACCCATCAGATTTTTCATATCCTTGTTTTTAGGCTTTTAGGCTGAGTGGTATGGGCAAGATGCCCATACCTCTTACCCTTTTTGCTTTTACTCTTTTACTTTTCCTGCAAAGGTACTGCTTTTTTATGTTTTCTGCTAAAAATCCATTATCTTTATAAAAAGTGTGCCTTCTATGTTTCTCGCGTAGAAACATAGAAGGCACACACTCTTTATTGCATTTACAAGGTTACAGCCACGCTCCGAAGCGTGGCTGCGGCAGTGGTGCCGAGAAGTAATAGTTCTGATCGTTGGCACTGTCGAGGAAGTTCACCCTCTTCATGCCGAAGAACGGGATGCCGTTCGGGAAGATGCGCGCAAAGTCGGTCACACCGCCCGAGAGAGCGGGGCTACCCTGCTGCAGGTCGAAGTTCCACGCCTTATCGAAAGCAAGCGGAGCGCCCTTGTCGGGGTCGTCGACCTCGCAGTTGATGTCCATGCCGGCGTTCTGCTTGAAGAGCTTGAAGAGCGGATCGAACTGGCCTGCTGTGGCGCTCTTTATGTCTGTGTCGAACCAGATGCCGAGCGAAGCGCCCTTTGCCATCTGCTCCACGCCGGTAGCGGTAGAAGCGTAGTAGTAGTTGGGCGTGAGACGGCTGTGCTCCATGTCGGCGCCGTCCTGCTTGGGCTGCTTCAGACCGAAGCGCGAGTCGTAGCAGAGGTTGTTCACGAACACCGGTCGCGCAGCCTTCTCCACCCATACCGAACCGCCCTTCTTATTCTTCGAGCGTCGCCAACCGCAGTCGACGATGGTATTGTTGTAGACGGTCATGTCGGTAAGTGGCACCACCTCGCTGTTGCCGGCGTTGGAGAGCTTAAAGGCGTTGGTGCAGGCGTTGTATATCACGTTGTTGGCTACGTCGAGCTTGCAACCCGCCTTCACGTTGATAGCCTCGCCACCGTCGGCAGCGTTGCCCGAATCGGCGAAGATGTTGCCCGCGATCACGCCGTTGCCGCCCGTGAAGTAGGTCTGGTCGTTGTAGTTGTCGTGGAAGAAGCTGTTGGCGATGACAAACTTGCCGTTGACGTTGCAGAAGTGGAAGGCCGGCACGCCGCCGTCGATGGTGGTCTTGAAGAGCTTGTTCTGGAACGATGCCGACGACTCGGTAGGCGTGGCGCCGGCGTAGGCTATGTCTACATGGTTGAGCACCACTTCCTCCGAGTTGTAGCCGCAGATGATGCCGCCCCAGGCTTCGGGCTTCTTGCGGTCGGAGGTGAAGGTGACGGGCTTCTCGGCTGTACCGAGGCAGTAGAGGTTGCCCAGCACCACCACTTCTACAGGCACCTGCACGTCAGCCTTGCACGTCACCGTCACGCCAGACTCTATATAGAGCGATGTGCCGACGGGTATCTCTACGCTCTCGCTCAGCGTGGTGTCGTTCGACCACACGAGCGAGCCTACAGGATACTCTGCCACGGCGGTCTTTATGACGTTTGTAGAACCTTGGTTGGCGTTGCCGTTGTTGCCTGCATAATCGTACGGATTGATGTTGTCGTTCTCGCAAGACGCTGAGAACATTGCCGTTGCTGCGGCGAGCAGCATACCGGCCATTGTGTTTATCTTCTTCATTGTATGATGTTGTTATGGTGAGGTGGTGGGGTGGTGAAATGGTGAGGTGGTGAGGTGGTGAGATGGTGAGACGGTGAGATGATGATAAAATCAGAGCTTGTAGCGCACGCCGAGCAGGAAAGTTCTGCCGTAACGATATGTGCCAACGATGGTCTTGTCGCTCTTCTGTCCTTCATACTCGAGGTTGCTCAGGTTGACGGTCTTGAGGTATCGCTCGCGCTTTGCGTCGAGCAGGTTATTGGCCTTGAAGAAGAGCGATATGCCGTTGTGGAACTTCTTCTCTGCGCTGAAGTCGAGTCCGAACATCGCCTTGTCCCACTGGTCGGCGTCCTTGAACGGCGACACAAGTGCGAGTTTCGTGCCGGTGAACGAGGCTGCAAGCTGTGCGTTCCAGCCATGTGCGGTGTCCTTGTAGAGCAGGGAGAGATTAGCTGTATGCGGTGCCTGGTTCACGAGCGGACGAGTCTGCGTTACGCCCGTCTTATACTCTGCGCTGCCTTCCTTGTACTGGCGCTTCGAAGTGGTAATCTCCGAGTGGGTGTAGGTATAGTTTGCCTTCACACCGAAGTGGCGTATGTACTTTATCACGTCAATCTCGAAGCCCATGTTCTTCGCGTTGCCCAGGTTGGCTGGCATGTAGTAGGCATCTGTTCCGGCGCCGATTTTGCCGTCCGACGTAACGAACACCTGTTCTATCGGGTTCTTCAGATACTTATAGAAGACGCCTGCGAGAATCTGCTCTGTGCTCGACGGGAACCACTCCCAGCGTAGGTCGATATTGTCGATGCGGGCGCGCTTCAGTTCGGGGTTTCCCTTCTCCTGATACTCCTCGCCCTGTATCTGGTAGGGTACAATCTCGTAGAATCCAGGTCGGTTGATAGAACGGTAGTAAGAGAGGCGCACGTTCATCTTCTTTGTCGGTGTCCACTTCACTGAAGCCGACGGCAGATAGTCCCAGTAGCTCTGCTCGCCCACCTGCCCCATGTTGCGGAAGTGCTGCAGCATTGTGTATATCTGGTTGGTATGTTCGGCGCGTAAGCCCACGTTCAGCTCTCCGAGAGCGCTGCTCAGCGTAGCCATAGCGTAGACTCCGCCGATGTGCTCCTTCGAGTCGTAGTTGAGCTGAGACGCCTGCGAGTAAGGCGTCTTGCATACCCAATCGACGTTGGCGAACTGCTCGTATCCATTGCCGTCGAGCTTCTGCGAGATGTCAGCCGGATTGAAGATGTACGAGTAGAAGCGGTTGCTGCGCTCCTTGCGTCGATACTGCGCTCCAACCTTCCACAAAGCGTCGAGCTTGTCGGCGAGGTGCGCATCGTAAGCGAGGTTTATGTAGCCCGCCCAGTCGGTATCCTTGTTGTGCTGGAAGCGGCGTTCCGCACTCTTAGGCAGCGTCTTCAGGATGTTCTTCTCCTGGCTCCATATATCGCCCGACACGGCGTCGCCCTCAGCGCCGGCGCTACGGCCAACGGTGTTGGTAAGCGTCACGTATGTGCGGTCGGGGTCTTCGGCTCTTGCCTGCGAGAACACGCCCGACCAGTCGACCGTGAAGCGGTCGGTCAGATGGTGCGTGACCTTGAGGTTGGTGGCGAAGATGCTCTGCGTGGAAGAAATGGAGCGCAGCTCGTCGTCCTGCGTGTACGAGTCGGCACTGATATACTCGGTGTTCACGCCGTTGTTGTAGCGCACGCCCTTCGAATTGGTGCGCACGTACATGTTGTACCATTCGAGCTTGTGGTTCGAGAGCGAGAGGTCGAGCTTTGCGTGCAGCCCCGCCGTGAAGTCGTGTATGCTGTAGTAGCGGTGGTTAAGCGTAGAGATATACATAGCCTGTTCGCCCGACGCCATCTTCACCGAGTTGTATGTACGCTCCGTGCCACGGAAGGTGTTCTGCACACTTCCGGCAAGCATCACGCCGATACGGTTGTTCCAGAAACGGTCGCCTACGCTGAGACCGCCGATGAAGTTGGGCGCCGGCGTAGCATGGCTCTTCAGCTGCACAGGTCCGTTTCTGAAGGCGAAAGCCGAAGCCTTATAGTCTGAGCCGAACGCCTCGTAGGGCGAACGGTGAGTATAGTCGGAGCGGTTGGTCGTGAGATAGTCTCTTGCGCTGCTCCAGAAGTAGTCGCTCATGCCCACGGCGGCGTTAGCCTGCAACTGGAAGCGTGCGGGCGCATCCTTCATCACCATGTCGACCACTCCACCTGCGGCGTCGCCCTCCATGTCGGCAGTAAGCGACTTCGAAACCACGAGGCGGTCCATCAGGTCGGATGGGAAGATGTTGAGCGGAACGTAGCGGTTCTTGTCGTCGGGACTCGGTATCTTCACACCGTTCACGAGCGTATAGTTGTAGCGCTTGTCCATGCCTCGGAGTATGGCGTACGAAGCCTCGCCCGAAGCGTCGCGCTCCATGGTCACGCCCGACACGCGCTGAAGCACGCTCGCCACATTCACGTCGGGCGAGAGCTGTATGCTCTGCTGGCTCATCACGTTGAGCACGCTCGCCGCATTCTTCACCGTCTCGACGGCGCTGCGGTCGGAGCGATACTCGCGGCGTCCGGTTACAACCACCTCGCCCAACTGCTGCAAGTCCTCGTCCAAGGCGATAATGAGTTGTCCGTCCTTGCCTTTCTCTGAGCCTTTGTCATAGTCTTTCGCCACGTCGACCACCATCTCTCTTGTCTTGTACGCCATGTACGAGACAACAAGCGTGTAGCGACCGCGGTCGGGCAGCTCGCGCAGCGTGAAGGTGCCGTCGAGACCGGTTGTGGTGCTGACGCTTGGCAGCTCCTTCACTCTGATAACGGTGCCGATAAGCAGCTCGCCGGTCTTGTGGTCCTTGACGATGCCGTCGAGCGTGTGCGCTGTTATGGCAGAGGTAGCAGCCGTGAGGAGTGCCGCTGTGAATAAGAATCTCTTCATGCTATTTCGACTTTGTTATCGTGTGAATAATCTTTCCGTCCTTGTCTATCATCGACATCTTCAGCTGCTTCTTGTCTACGGTGAACACAGAGAAGCCGTCGGCAGAACTGCAGAACACCGTGCCATCGGTAGGCTTCACGGGACGCGCCAACGACGACGACGAGTTGACTACGTAGTCGATATTGTCACCCTTCTTCTGTATGTGCTGGAAGTTGTGGATGTGTCCGCAGGCGTATATAGCCACGTTGTTATATTTGTGAAGCACGGGCAGCAGACGCTTCTGCATGTCGAGACGCTCGCTCTCCTTCTTGTTGGTGTCGGCATATATCGGGTGATGACCCATCACAACCACCCAGTCTTCCTTAGCGTTGCACAGCGTCTCGTCGAGCCACACCAGCTGCGCCTCAGCGTCCTGCTTGCAGGCGTCGGGATAGACGCTCGAATTCTTACGATAAGAGTCGATGAGCGGTGTTGTGTCGAGCATCACAATGCGCACGGAAGTGTTGCCGTGCTTGAACACCTTAGTATAATACCTGGCAGGCATCATCCATCGGCGGCTCACCTTGCCGTAGTCCATGAAAGCCTGCGTATTGCCGCGATACTCGTGGTTGCCGCAAACTGGGAACCAGTCGAGCATAAGGTCGGGATGCGAGTAAACCAGCTCGTAGTTGGTCATCCAAAGCGGGTCCTGTAGCGACGCAACACCATTGAAATGATGAATGTCGCCCGCAGCAAACACACACTCTGGGTCAACCACTCCCGCCATTTCACCCATCAGTTCGGCTATCGGCTTCTGGTCGTAATAGCCGTTGCGTCCCATGTCGTTGGTCATATAGAGCGTCACGTCGCCCTTCAGCTGCTGCCACTCGGCACGCACGTCGTCAGCAACCGGTTGCGCTACGGCAGCCGTTGCCACCTTCGCCTTGCAGCACGCCTGCGCTCCGTCTGCGCTCTGCGCCTGCATGCCCATAGAACCTAAAAACATCATTGCAGCCAATGACCACACAGCCATTCTTCTGCCGCAGCTTTCTCTCACTACTTTCTTTTTCATTCTTTTGCTTTTTTAGTCAACTATATGTAAAATTTCGGGTGCAAAAGTAAAAGTATAGTGTGTCAAAGAAGTTACAAAAATTTTATAATCAGAAGTCTTCCTGCGACGACTCTTCTTTTTTCCATCCTGCGCTGCAGTCCGCCACCCAGAAAGCAGATGCCCGATACAATCCGCGTGTTCAAGCGCTGGCTATACACTTAAATTATCTTAATGCTTCACCAAAAAATACTACGAATACTTGTTTGTATGTGTCAAAAAGTGTAGCTTTGCAGCAGTTTCATGTGTCTAAAAGTGTAAGAATTCCGAGTTTTCATGTGTCTAAAAGTGTAAGATTTCTGAGCTTTTATGTGTCTAAAAGTGTAAACTATGAAAAGAAAGATATACAACAAGCTCGTAGAGTGGAAGAATCAAAAGCAGCACAAACCATTAATACTCAACGGTGTAAGACAATGCGGCAAGACTTTCATCCTTAAAGAATTCGGCAAAAAAGAATTCGCAAGCCTTGCCTACGTCAGTTGCGACAGAAACGAAAGCCTACAAGCCATATATGCGGGCGATTTCAATGTGTTTAGAATTATACAAGGATTAAGTGCTTTGACAGGAGTGGACATCATCCCCGGCAAGACACTTATATTCTTAGATGAAGTGCAAGCCTTTCCACAGGCATTAGAGGCATTGAAGTATTTTTGCGAAGACGCTCCCGAATATCATATTGTTGTGGCAGGATCTTTGTTAGGTGTAGCCTTACACGCAGGGGTATCCTTCCCCGTAGGAAAAGTACAGACACTACGCCTTTTCCCTATGGACTTTGAAGAGTTTCTTATGGCATTGGGGGAAGACCAACTGCTAAAGCTCATGCATAACCACGACTACGAACTGATGAATGCCTTCCACGAGAAACTAAAAGACTATCTGCGCCAATACTACTATGTAGGAGGAATGCCTGAGGTCGTAAAGCATTACGTAGAAAACAAATTGCTCAATCAGGTGCGAACCATTCAAAACGAAATTCTATTCAACTATGCAGGCGATTTCTCCAAACACGCACCCACACAAGAGGTACCACGCATCGACATGGTGTGGCAATCGATACTTGGGCAATTGTCTAAAGAGAACAAGAAATTCGTGTATGGAGTATTGAAAAAAGGCGGTAGGGCGAAAGAATTCGAGTTAGCCATACAATGGCTGATAGACGCAGGTCTGATATATAAAACTACAAAGGTGACAAAACCCGAATTGCCATTGAAGTTCTACGAAGACATATCTGCTTTCAAACTCTATTTATGCGACTGTGGATTGATGGGCGCTATGGCAGACACCGATGCTAAGAATGTGTTAATTAGCGATGCCGTATTTACTGAATACAAAGGGGCATTTACCGAACAGTATGTCCTTCAGCAACTACTCGCATCTAACATAAACAACATTTATTATTATAGTTCGGACACCTCACGCATGGAGATGGATTTCATTATTCAGCAGAAAGGTGCACTGGTACCAATAGAAGTGAAAGGAGGAACAAGCATAAAGGCAACATCACTACACAATTATCTAAAACAACATCAAGACATACCTGCCGTACGCTTCTCAATGCTCCCTTATCGCAAACAGGAAAATATAACCAACATGCCCCTATACGGTGTGTTTCTCAGTTTGGAATAAATATGCCAGTATAAAGTGAAAGAACTATAACTGGTTAACAAACAAGAAAGGAACAAGCAATGAAAGGTTACGCAAAACCGATACGCTCTATGATGCCGAAGGTTTCTTCTGGTCTGCCAAGCAAGCAGATACAAGATACTGTACAATGATTGCTCCACAAAAATACTTGTGGACTTCAATGGACAACAGAAGTAAACTTCGTTGCTTACGCTGTTTGTTTGAGAAATGCGACATAGCCGAGTCTGAATTGGTGATGTTGCTTGAACCTGTAAAAGAATAAAAGTTATGGCAGAAAATAACAATATACCGCAGTTCGTGAATAGCGATTCATTCATGGTAGACAAGAACTATGTAAAATGGTTGTCTAACCTAAAGAAACGCTTCCATATGGCACAGCTCAAAGCTGCTGTCAAAGTGAATACAGAAATGCTCAAATTCTACTGGAGTTTGGGCGAGGACATTTGCGAAAAGCAGAAACAATACAAGTGGGGCGCAAAGGTTATTGACAGACTTAGTCTTGATATGCGTTCGGAATTTCCTCAGAGTGAGGGATTTTCCAGAGCTAACCTGTACCATATAAAGCGATGGTTCACATTCTATTCAAGCCAAATTGAATTTGTCTACCAGGCTGGTAGACAATTACAGGAAGTGGATGATGCCAACACCCCTATACCAGAGATATTGCTTTATGTGCCTTGGAGACATCAAACAGTAATTGTTTCCAAATGCGCCACAATAAACGCTGCGATGTTTTATCTCAATAAGGTCGTTGAGGGCAACATGAGCCGTACAGAATTGGAACATGTTATTAAGGCTCAACTGTACGAGCACACAGGCAAAGCTTTGAATAACTTTGATGTTACACTGCCGCAACCTCAAAACGCATTGGCAACAGAGATAATAAAAGACCCTTACAAGTTGGATTTCTTCTCATTGCCAAGCAAGTTCAACGAAATGGACTTGGAGAATAAGTTAGCAACCAATATTACTCGCTTCCTCTTGGAATTGGGTAAAGGCTTTGCGTATGTCGGTCGGCAGATGGAACTTGACACGCCAAGTGGCAAGTCTTACTTCCCCGACATGGTTTTCTATCATACTCGTCTGAAATGTTATGTGGTGATCGAACTGAAAGTGGTTGACTTTATGCCAGAATTCATTGGCAAACTGAACTTCTATGTTTCGGCAGCAGACGAATTGCTTAGAGGCGAAGGAGATTATCCGAGCATCGGCATTCTTCTTTGCAAGAACAAAGACTCTTCTGTTGTCGAATGGTCTCTGCGTGGCATCACGACTCCGTTAGGTGTAGCAAGTTACCAGTTGCAGGAGGTTTATGAACGCACATTGCTTGAAATAAAGCAGGAAGCCTCAGAAGAGAACGCTTCAGAAGATGAAAAATAAATAATAGAATGTAACAAAATGGACTTATCAAAACACTTTGTTTTACTCAATGGGGAGCCTAAGACCTTACAAATAGACACCATACAAAAAAATGGGAATACAGGTTATAGTGTGCGTTTCAAAAACAACGGACGTACATATAACTATGCCTATAGCAAAGTAACTTGGCTCAGTACTCCTGAGTGGAAAGACCCAACACAATGTAAGGTATATATAAATGGAACATTGACACAAAATATAAGAGAAATATGGCGCTTCGGCAATAACGAACATAGCTATTGGAGAATTATCTTTAACAATAATTTTGTATTGGATGATGCTTCTGGAAAAATCACAGTAGCACAATCCTGCCTACAAGAAACAGCCGCAAAGGATGTCCTTACCTACATGAAAAACGTGGCAACTATCAATCCTTTAGGCAGAGATGAACAGAATCATGAGGGAACACTATCGCAGATTTATAACAGTGTAGATTTTATTGATAAAGAGACAGCAGCTGCTTGCTACCTCAACCCTGCTAACAACAAGCCAAAGAAACGTTGTCATGCCGACTTGGTTTTTCCTTTTGGATGTAATACCAGCCAAAAGATTGCTGTAGCTAATGCCTTTGAACATCAAATAAGTGTCATCCAAGGTCCTCCTGGTACGGGTAAGACACAAACCATTTTGAACATTATCGCAAACATTATTAGACAAGGTAACTCGCTCTAAATTGGGCTTTGATTGAAAATCAAGAAGTTGGGCGTATGCCTATATTATACAGGTAACAATATGGAAACGAGCGGACTTCTGCTCGTTTCTG
>ERZ791800.96-NODE-96-length-94294-cov-91.225671_pt1 | contig 94294 bp, 81 predicted proteins | sample MGYA00510310_ERZ791800 | MGnify/ENA primary metagenome ERZ791800 (study PRJEB30046, sample SAMN00791954) | human gut metagenome | study: EMG produced TPA metagenomics assembly of the A metagenome-wide association study of gut microbiota in type 2... | reverse complement strand
GAGTCAGAGTTGGAGAACTCGCACTCCGACCCGCTTTGCTGCACGAAAACGCTCATTTCTCTTCTGTCAAAAAGAGCTTAATATATCTGTCAAGTGTATTTCGGTCAACCTTGCACAACTTCGCAATCTTTCGCTTGGAAACGTTTGCTTTAAGAAGTTCTTTGATAAGAGTAGCTTTTCCGTAAAGCTTATACTTTTCAGGAGAACTCTTTCTTCCCTTTGGTCGACCGAGCGTAACGCCCTCTGCTTTCTTTCTTGCCAAAGCCTCCTTTGTGCGTTGGCTGATAAGGTTACGCTCTATTTCTGCGGAAAGTCCAAAGGCAAAAGCAAGCACTTTGCTTTGAATATCATCGCCGAGTCGGTAATTGTCCTTGATAGTCCAGACACGACACTCCTTAGTCATGCAGATATTAAGTATCTCCATAATCATAAAGAGGTTTCGCCCGAGACGTGACAATTCTGCACACATAATGAGATCGTCTTTGTTTACTCGCTTCAATAGTTTGCCAAGCTCACGCTTGTTGTACGCCTTTGTACCACTGATAGTTTCTTCTATCCAGCCATCGATAGAAAGATTGTTTTGCTTGCAGAAATTGTTAATTTCGAAGCGTTGATTTTCAACAGTCTGTTTATCACTGCTGACACGAATGTAACCATAAATCATAGCTAATACTTTATTTGTGTTATACTTTATATTATTCAAGACTCTAATAATAAGGAAATAAAGAATACAGCTAAATGTGGTAGTTATACCATATCGGCAGATTGGATTGAGGTAGCCCAACTTCGGATGGCTACAACCCCGATTGAATACGGAGCTTTTACAAGTACTACCGAATCGAGTCATATATAAAAAGACAAGTAGCTAACCCATGCTAATGGAGATAGCCACCTGCCTCTATCGTTTATATTCTTTTGAAGAACCCTTCATATTCGTCATCCAATATTCTCCAAACACCATTTTTACGTTCTTCTTCTCTAACTATTAGGTTTTGGTCGGAAAGCTGCTTGAGGTATCGCTGTACTTGTCGCAAAGAAATCCCCATGTTCTCTGACATTTGTGCAGCACTGATTTGGGGCATCTGAGAGATTAACTTGTAGATTTTTCGTTGAGTTTTTGCAAATTCTATTGTGACATTTGCTTTTCCTTTTACGACATCATCCATCTCTTTTGCGACATCTTTACGACATCATTTGCCACTTTTATGACATGAGGGTTATCTTTTACGACATCCACCCCATAATGCACATCATTTTCTTTCGTAAAATGAATAGGATAATTTCTTATCGCCAAACCTAATTCAATTCGGTAGTGTTCTTTTAAGCTATCAATATTTTGATATTTCGTTTCTAAAGAATCATGTTCTGCCATCTATTGGTGATTATATAGGATAAACGACCGAACTTCAGCAATATTGCATATAGTTATGAATATATTTTCCACAAAATGAAATATACGTAAAATTTATGACAAGAGAGAAAGACCGCTTTTATTCTTAAAAAGCAGTAAAAAGAACATAAAGTTATACGTTTTAAAAAAAATAGATTTACCTTTGCACTTGAAATCAAAGCGTCCTTTGTATATTGTAAAGTTATAAAAGAAAAAGAATATATCTTCCCAAACTTTGTCACATACGTAAAAAGAGTTTTTGACGGCTATAAAAAACTCTTTTGTCTATTCTCGAAAACTCTTGTTACGGTAGTGAAAAACTTTCGGAACTTTACTTCTTTATATGTGAATATCACTTGGAATACACACTAATGTTAATGTTGTGAAGATAATCAGAGATAATTGGATGGTTCGGGAAAAATATATTACCTATGCATTAAGGTTCTTTCTTTCTCGTGAGAGAAGTGAGAACTGGCAAGAGCTCTAATTAGAGCTCTTGTGTTTGTAAGTTAATCACTCCGGGATAATTCCCCGGTACTCTCCAAAAGCCCCCAACTGTGAAGCTGGAGGTTTTTGTTTTTTATACTATATCAGATGCAACTTGACACGACCGAAGAGGTGGAATGTGCCGATTCTTCAGTCCCATATCCTGTAATGCCCTTCCGAGTTTATCATCCCTTGCCAAGAGCAACATGTCATCATCCAACTGAAGAGCATAGAGTACACGCAGGTAAATGCCGATGGAAACCGTAGGTTTTTCCCCTATTTTGGCCGTTATTGATGAGCGGCGCCTGTCATCAATTTAGACCAAGGAGAGTCGTCTTTTATGGCTGTTTTCTGTACAAGAGGAGCTTTCTTTCGCAATGCTGGTGCAAAGGTACCATTTTTCTGAGCAGAAAACAAGAATATGGCAAAAAAAGTTAGGAAAAAGTCTGTAAGTATCTGATTTATAGCGATATATATAAAATTGAATTTTGCATTTAATATCTTCATGACACCCTGTAGGAACCATCCTGCAAAATGGCACAGCTTTAGAAAGAACTTTTTCAACTCGTTATCTATTTGATTTTCAGATAGTTATCACTCTAAAATCACTCAAACAGACTCAATTATTTAATATTAAAATCGGAAAAGCTTGCATATTAGAAAAATAATGCTTATATTTGCAGAAAATTTCAGAAAAAGAGATATTGAGGAGTAAGAGGGGGAGCTTATGCTACAAGAACGCAACAGAATACAATTGCCCCTGGAAGAAATCAAACTTGCCTTCGCTGCATCCTGCGTGGAGGGAACGGCGAGAAAGCTGGGAGTATCTTACATTGAAATATACGACAGAATGAAAAAAGTTGACCTCATCAACAAATTCATTCTGTCTCACTATGATACGCTGCACACGGAAAGCAGAGAATATCTGATAGAAGATATCATAGAATGTCTAACTAATTGGGAGAAGAAAGCCAAATGAAAATAACAGTTTATCATGGAGCCACTGTTATTGTAGATGCTCCATCCTGTAGCATCGGCAGACCAAGGTTAGACTTTGGTCAGGGGTTCTACGTTACAGACTTAAAGGAGCAGGCTATCAAGTGGGCTAAAACTATTGCCGAAAAGAGAGGCGAGCAACCGCTGCTTAACATCTACACGCTGGACAAGGATGCTATCCTTGCTGAAGCCCGATGCAAGATATTCACGGCTTATGACAAAGACTGGCTCGACTTTATCGTGGACAACAGACAGGACAAAAATCCTGCTAAAGATTTTGACTATATAGAGGGCGGTATTGCTAATGACAGAGTGATTGATACAGTAAACCTATACATAACTGGTTTTTACGATGCTGATTCCGCACTCCAGCAGTTGGCTTTCCATAAGCCTAACAATCAAATATGTTTACGTAGTCAAGTTCTAACCAATCAATATCTGAAATACAATGGAACAGAAGAAATATAAACAAATCGATACCAAGACTCCTGAGATACAAGAAATGATTCTCAGCTATCAGATTGGCGGTGTGGCCTACGAGCTGGCGCAGCGCCTGAACCTCTCTCCCGCTCAGGCTCTCGACATGTTCTATCGCAGCAAGACCTGTGCCCAACTGCATGATAAGCGCACGGGCTTATACCTCATGAGCAATGGCTACATTGCCGACGACTTCATCATGGAAATGCAGAGGGGATAATGGAAGAATGGGAATTGATTATTCTATCTTCCACTCCAAACTGCTCACTCCGTCTTTCTGCAGGAAGTTCAAACCGACCTTTACCACTGGCTTTCCTCTATGGGCAAAGCTATCGGCATACTTGCGGTCGTTGATCTGCTGCAAAGCCTCATCTGCACTCTTATCAAACTTCATTTCCATCACATAGATTGTTTCCCTTGTCTCCATCATCACATCAAGCCTACCCTTGGCGGTGTGAGGCTCCACAATGATGCTATAATTGCTGAGCAGGGCGAAAATGATGTAGAACATCTGCTGGTAATGACCCTCGTAATGGGTATTGTCGCAATAAGGCACGGTCTCCAGAAAGTCCTTCAGCAACTGCAAGGCACCCTCTATGTTGCCCAGACGTATCTGTACCGACATACGGGCAATGGCGGTATTGCCACTGGTGGTGTGACGCTCCAGATAATGCGGAAGCAGACTGCCGAACAAACCGACTTTAATCTCCTGATTAGGCAAGGCCAACTCATAGAGTTTACTCATCTTGTCGTAGCCCTTAATGGTCATATAGCCACTCTGGTAGAGCAAAGGCATGATGGTGGTCATCGTCTCTGTAGCTGCATCGAAGTCTTTCTTGCCCGCAAAAATAGTTTCTCCTAAGTCTGAAGGCAGGAATGCATACTTACGCATCATATTGATGAGATAGGTAGGTGTGCCCGAACCAAACCAGTAGTCGTCGATTTTTCCATCTGCAAAACAATTCAGCAAACTGTAAGGATTGAACACATCTGGAGATGGCCAACAGAAATGATAGCCGTCATAATGTTTTTTCAATTCCAGGACAGTCTCTTCCCTATTCAGTTCGAGATGCTGGGCCAGTTCGTCTATGTCATCGCTCATCTGGGTCAACAGTTCTTCCTTGGTAATACCGCAGATGGCTCCATATGGCTCATCCATACTTACATTCCTGATATTATTCAACTCGCTGAAGATGCTGAGCTGGGAGAACTTGGTAATGCCGGCAAGGAAGACAAAGCGCAACAAAGGCTCACAGTCCTTCAGCGGCGAATAGAAATTGCGCATAGTGTTGCGAAGAACATCTAAGTTTTCCTCGTCATGAGCCACATCAAGCAATGGCGCATCATACTCGTCAATGAGCACCACCACCTGCTTGCCAGTCTGCAGATTGACGGTCTTTATCAGATTAAGCAATCTCACGTTGGGATCAGGCGCATCACACTCGATTCCGAAACGCTCCTCATTATCTTGTAATATATAAAGGAGGTAACGCTCCAACTGCTCTTTCTCCATGTGCTTGCCACCTGCCATGCTGAAGTGAAGCACCGGATATTCTTTCCACTCCTTTTCCATTTTGGAAATGGCAAGTCCCTCGAAAAGTTCTTTCTTGCCCTCAAAATAACTGCGGAGCGTGGAAACCAGCAATGACTTGCCGAAACGGCGTGGTCGGCTCAAGAAGAAATACTTTCCGCTCGTATGGGTCATACGATATACGTATTCCGTCTTATCTACATAGAGGTTATCCTCCATGCGGATACGTGAGAATGTCTGTATCCCCAAAGGATATAATTTTCTTGCCATATTGCTTCACTTATTGATTCTTTTGCAAAACTTTTATTCCAATCACTTCTTTCCAGCCATCTATCGTCCCCTTCTCTGATGAAAAATTGACTCCTACCAAATGGATTTTGCGAGAATCTCCGGCATATTCCCTCGCATATCCCTTGTCTTCTATTTGCTTCAATGCTGCATCCACAGAACCATCCAATTTGAATTCAAAAATATACACGTCATTCGGAGTCTCATACACACAGTCTGCCCTGCCTTGACTCGTTTCCTTTTCACGATACACCAAGTAGCAACTCAACATTCTCAACAAGAGGAAGAAAGTATAGCCGAAATAACGTTCGTACTCACGTTCGTCATTTCTGCGACGCACACTATATGGAATACCCGACAAGAAAGCTGTCATCCCCTCCATAAACTCCTGTAATTTGCCTTGAAGCAAAAGATGTACAGAATGAATGAGCCATGAGGCAGAATCTTCCTTTGTCTTGAGATAGTCGTTTGCCAAGATTGTAAGCAGCCCCTCACGCACTTCATTGTTTGGAATATCCAAGAGATAAGAATGCGTGAACTTGTCGTAATCCTTGATGGTAAGGTAACCACTCTGGTAAATCATCGGCAAAGGCATTTCCACATTAGCCTTATAATCATCAAACTGGCTGGCTGCATAATACTTTCCTATCATCTCATTCAGGTTCTGATTGAAATGAGAAAGCAAGCGCACCAGATAAGTAGGCGTGCCACTCTTAAACCAAAAACTCCCCATGTCCATCTGATTGAAAGCATTCAGGATGCTGAAAGGATTGAAAATATCAACAAGGCGCTTTCCGAAATGATAACCGTCATATTTCCGTTTGAGAATATCCAGCATTTCCTCGTAACTACAGGCTTCGTTCTCGGCAAACTCCTTGATTGGCTCAGAGAAATATTTTGTCAGTTCTTCTTTGGTAATACCACAGATGGTCTCATAATTACGATTTAAGCTGATGTCATCAGGCTGATTGAACCCGCTGAACATGCTAATCTGAGAGAATTTCGTTACACCCGTCAGGAAAACAAATCGAAGATCTGCGTCTGCTCCCTTGAAGGTCGTGTAGAAAGACTTCATGATGTTGCGATGCTTTTCCTCCAACGTTATCATTTTCCCCAAATGTTCCACCTGATAGTCCAGATCGAGAACATCCAAGATAGGCTTGTCGTATTCATCTATCAGCACAACGCATCCCAGCCCCGTCTTCTCATGGGCAGCACGAAGTATTCGCTGGAAACGCAAGCCGAGGTCTTTATTGACAGACTGGATTCCATATCGATTTTCCCAATCCGAGAGGATAGCATTCAAAGCCTCCTCTAACGCCCCATCATTAGCATAGTTTCCTACACTGAAATCTATATGAAATACAGGATATTGCTTCCATTCCGTCTCCAAGGATTCCATAGCCAAACCCTTGAAAAGTTCTTTCCTACCAAGGAAATAATTCTCCAACGTAGAGACAAGAAGGCTCTTTCCAAATCGTCTTGGACGACCCAGAAAACAGACGTGACCTTGTGCCAACTTATACACCAAGTCCGTTTTATCGACATAGACGAAACCACCATTGATGATTTGGTCGAAAGACTGCATTCCTATCGGATATTTCATTCTTGTTAAGCTTTTCCTTGTTATATGGGACAAAATTAAGCATTTTCCATGAAATCACCAAACTTTTGACCTATGTTTTTCTTCTTTAACGCCTTTATTTCACGCCTATTTCTTGCTTATATCAGAAAAAAGCAGTAACTTTGCACGACTTTTCTGAAGCAGCATCTTTGCTTTTTACAAACAATTAGGTTTAATTTTCTAACTATGGGCAATAATACTTCCATCACGGAACATAAAAGACATTACTATCGGGAACTCCTATGCATCGGGGTTCCTATCATCATCGGACAGTTGGGAACCATCATTCTGGGATTCGCCGACACGCTCATGATCGGACATCACAGCACGGAGGAACTGGCGGCAGCAGGTCTCGTCAACAATATTATCACCTTCATCCTCGTTTCCTACATGGGATTCTCCTATGGTCTCACCCCTATCATCGGAAAACTCTACGGCATGGAGAAAACGGACGAAATAGGACAGAAAGTGAAAAATTCCTTCTTCGCCAATATGGTGGTGGGCGTCATTTTCTCGCTCGCTCTGATAATCCTCTACTTCAACCTCCATCGCATCGGTCAGCCCGAGGAATTACTCGCGCTCATACGCCCCTACTTCATCGTCAACCTCATTTCGGTGCTCTTCGTGGGCGTTTTCAATACGCTGAAACAGTTTCTCGACGGAATCGGAAATACCAAGGTGGCGATGTGGGTAATGATCATGGGAAACATCGTCAATATCTTCGGCAACTGGGTGCTCATCTATGGTGTGGGCCCTTGTCCGGAAATGGGATTATTAGGTGCCGGAATCTCTACCTTGGCAAGTCGTGTGCTCATGGCTGTGGCTATGGTGGGCATCATCGCCGGCACGAAGGAATACAGGGAATATCGCAACAATATCATAGCAAGCCGCATCAACGGGGCTGACTTCCGGGAGATGAACCGCCTGGGATGGCCTGTGGCACTGCAACTGGCGCTGGAATCGGGCGCCTTTACGCTGAGCTGCGTGATGGTGGGATGGCTCGGAACGATTCCATTAGCTGCCCATCAGGTGATGATAACTATCTCCCAACTGTTCTACCTCGTACTCTCTGGTATGGCTGCAGCGCTGGCCATCCGAGTGAGCCATTTCGTGGGACAGAACGACTTTGCTGCCGTCAGGAGAAACGCCTACGATGGTTGGAGACTCAACCTGCTGTTCTCTCTCTGCATGGGCATTCCGGTGTTGCTGCTCAGACATCAGATAGGCGGTTGGTTCAATGATAATGTGGAGGTGCAACAGTACGTGGCCCTGCTTATCATCATGATGATGCTCTACCAGTTTGGCGACGGTCTGCAATATACTTTTGCCAATGCGCTGAGAGGTATTGCCTGTGTGAAACCAATGGTGACCTATGCCTTCATTGCCTACTTCATCATCTGTCTGCCGTTGGGCTATACGCTCGGTTTTCCTTGCGGCATCGGTATCTTGGGCATTTGGATAGCCTTCCCATTCGGTCTCACCATCGCCGGTTTTCTCTACAAACACCGGTTTGAGAAGGAACTGAAGAAAATGGAAAACATTTTTTTAGAAAAAAATTTTGATGTCTGAAGGATATTTTGTACTTTTGCCCTCGTAGAATCATCCCTCCCAAAAGGGAGTCTGGGGATTCTCATCAGGGAATAGCCGGAGATTCTCATCTGGTAAAAACCGCCCCAGAAGTAAACTTTTTCTATGAGAAGTATAAGTAAACATGAAACAACAGATAGTCTATAACCTGGAAGAATTTGCTGCCAAATATCATCTGACAGACATTTATGGCGCCTACGCTGCCCACTTCGCCATCAACGGCGGGGAAAACAACTGCGTAAGCTCGGAAAAAATGGCGGAAATGGTGAAGGAACGTACGCTCTTCACCAAACTGCTGTTACTGAAACAGGGCAAATGCCTGCTGCATTTCAACAGCAATAAGGACGAAACCCTGGAAGTGAAAACGGGCGAATTTCTCATTGCTTCGCCTAAGGAAATCGTAGCGTTGAAGGAGGTTTCGACCGACTTTGAGGCGGAATGTATTCTGGTGGACGAGCATTTCACCAACCAGCCTACCCGATACCAGCCTTCACCTGAAAAGATGAAAAACATCGCAGATATTTTCCACTTCGTGAGAGACATTGTAAGGCACCAGCACATCAACAAGATTGAGATGATCAAGAGTATGTTCAACGTGCTCAAACTCATCATTGAGGAACTGCCCTACGAGCAATGCTCCGTTTCCAACGACTTGGGGCACAAGAAGGAAGTGTATGAAATTTTCCTACACCATCTCTACCGCTTCTTCCGCAAGGAGCGACAGATCAGATTCTATGCCGACAAGCAGAATGTTTCTGCCGCCTATCTCTCAAGACTGGTAAGGGAAATCAGCGGTTCTACGGTGAATGAGCACGTTACATCTCTGGTTTACAAGGAAATATGCAACCTGCTCACCCAGTCGGACATGACAATGGGGGAAATAGCCGACTATCTGAACTTCAGCGACCAAAGCGCCTTGACCAATTTCTTCAAGCAACGGTCGGGAATGACGCCACTGGCGTATAGGGGAAAGAAATAAGAAAAATTCTGGAAAACGAAATAAAAAATCAAAGCCTGCAAGCGGAATCCGAGAGAGAGATAGATGGATTCGCCTGCAGGCTTCTTTAAAAGAATGTATATACTTGGATTCAATTAGTTATGGAAAGTTTTGTTTTCAACTCTTCATATCCCACATTTATTTCAATGTAAACTTATGAGAATGAAGCATTTCCTTAGGGTCGAGTGCCTTGTCGAGCTCTTCCTTGCTCATCAGTCCCTGCTCTATCACGATGTCATAGACTGAGCGGCCTGTGGCATGAGCTTCCTTGGCAACCTTGGTACTGGCCTTATAACCGATAATCGGATTGAGGGCAGTCACAATACCGATACTGTTCTTTACCATCTCATAGCAGCGCTCCTTGTTGACAGTAATGCCCAATACACATTCTTCTGTAAGGGTTTCGATGGCATTCTTCATCCAGGTAAGGCTCTCGAAGAGACTCTCTGTAATGATAGGTTCCATCACATTCAACTCCAACTGACCTGCCTCGGCTGCAAAACTGATAGTTGTATCGTTACCAATCACCTTGAAGCAAACCTGATTGGTCACCTCTGGGATAACAGGATTTACCTTGCCCGGCATGATGGATGAACCAGGAGCCTTAGGAGGAAGGTTGATCTCGTTCAGACCGCAGCGTGGACCTGAAGCCATCAGTCGGAGATCGTTACAGATCTTGGAAAGTTTCACTGCCAAGCGCTTCAAAGCTGAAGAATAGCTTACGTAAGCACCTGTATCTGGTGTAGCCTCCACCAAGTCGCTGGCAGAGATGAAATTCTCACCGGTCAACTTACTGAGGTTGGCTGCACAGAGCTTTGCGAAGCCCGGAACGGCGTTCAGACCTGTACCGATAGCAGTACCGCCCATATTGATTTCGTGGAGAAGCTTCACGTTGCGCTCCAGATTGAGGATTTCCTCCTCCAGGTTGTTGGCGTATGCGTTGAACTCCTGTCCGATAGTCATCGGAACTGCATCCTGCAACTGAGTACGTCCCATCTTGATGGTGTCGAAATACTCCTCAGCCTTGTAGCGGAAAGCGCTGATAAGTCCGGTAAGAGCGCCCACGAGATGAGCATTCATGCGAATGAGAGCGAGACGGATGGATGTAGGATAAACATCATTGGTACTCTGTCCGCAGTTGCAATGGTCGTTAGGAGAAACATACAGATAGTCACCCTTCTCGCGTCCCAAGATTTCAAGGGCACGGTTGGCGATCACCTCATTAGCATTCATATTGACAGAAGTTCCAGCACCACCCTGTACCATGTCGATAGGGAAATTCTCGTGCCACTTGCCGTCTATGATTTCGCGGCAAGCCTCAGCCATAGCTCCGGAAATCTCATCATTGATAACTCCGAGAGAATGATTGGTCTGGGCAGCTGCCAGCTTCACGTATGCAATAGCGATGATGAAATCAGGATTATCACGCATCGTCTTGCGAGAAATATGATAATTGTTAATACCGCGCTGAGTTTGAACACCGTAAAGTGCGTCAGCAGGAACTTTGAGTTCACCTAAAAGGTCAGACTCTACTCTGAATTTCTTTTCGTCAGCCATCATGTTATGTCGTTTAAGTTAGTATTTATTCTATTAGTTATTGTTATTTTTTCTACTACAAAGATACGATGATTTTTGCTGAAGGTATTTATAAAAAACGAACCATTATTTGTAAAAAGCAAACTTGGGGTGTTTTTTTAAAAGTAAAAAGGTAAAAAGGTAAAAAGAATTTTTAAAGGACAACGTCTTTTTACCTTTTTACTTTTTTACCTTTTTACCTTTAATACGCTTTCAGCCTGTAGAGCATTCCGATTTCAATACGGTCTGTATTATAATCGGTCAGCCCGGAAGCCTTACTGTAATCATACTTGCGCCCGGTATAGGCGAGGAAGAGGCGGAGATTCTGCGATTTTATTTTAATCCAAGCGTTTATTTGATTTTCCATTCCTCATCCCCCATTTCTCATTTCTCATTTCTCATTTATAATAGCTGGATGATTAGATAACCGATGCTGAGCGGATTTTCCATGCTATATAAACGAAAAAAGCTACATTCTCCAGCATTTCTGCCGAAGATGTAGCTCTTCTTTTAAAAATCATCATTTTACTTATTCATGCGTAGCGAAACGCTGCTCTGCCAGCTTCTCGTACTTAGTACCTGGCTTGCCGTAATTGGCATAAGGCCAGATGCTGATACCGCCACGAGGAGTGAAAATACCAGTCACCTCAATGTACTTAGGATCCATCAGACGGATGAGATCCTTCATGATGATGTTCACACAGTCCTCATGAAAATCACCATGATTGCGGAAACTGAAAAGATAGAGTTTCAAACTCTTGCTCTCCACCATCTTCACATCAGGAATATAACTGATGCGAATCTCCGCAAAGTCGGGCTGACCGGTAATCGGACAAAGCGATGTAAACTCAGGGCAGTTGAAACGTACCCAGTAATCATTGCCCGGATGCTTGTTGACAAAGGTCTCCAGCACCTCAGGTGCATAATCCATTCTATATTCGGTTTTGGCTCCGAGAGCCTGCAAACCATCTTGTTTTCTATCCACTGTCTTGGTAAATTTTTTATTTGTGAATTACGTAATTAGTTGAGACTGAATATCTTGAAGACATTATAAGAGATGTTGTTGTCATAAACATCCTCACCCTCATGCTTCTTGATGGCCTTGACCACACGGATGGTTACAGGCAACACGATGATTTCATATACTGTCTTGAGAATAACCTGCCAGAGCATGAGCCAAGGCAACTCGGAAGCAGGAACTACGCCTCCCAATGCCAATGGGAAGAAGATGATACTGTCGCAACTCTCTCCTGCCACGGTACTGAGAATAGCACGGGCTGAGAAATGCTTGCCACCATCACGAATCTTCATCACACTCATCACATAGGCATTGGCAAATGAACCTACGATGAAGGCTACGAAGGAAGCGGCAGCGATGCGTGGAGCCAGACCGAAAATGGCGTGGAAACCAGCATCATTGGTCCAATAAGGTGCTGCAGGAATCACATCACAGATGGCGCCGAGAGCCACGAAGAAGAAATTCATGGCAAAACCTGTCCATATCAGCAGGCGGGCTTTCTGATAACCCCACACTTCACAAACGACATCATTGATAATGTAGCTCACTGGGAATACAATGAGTCCACCGGTCAGAGATACAGGCCCGAAGGCAATTTGCTTTGTTTCGAGCACGTTTGCCGCAATCAGACAAACGCAAAAGAGGATGCTGAAAAGCATAAACAGCACACTCACTTGAGTTGTTTTCTTTTCCATTTTTCTTGTTTTTTACGAGGTTTACCAAGCACTCAGATTTTGCTCCTGACAAGGTGGAAATCTGTTCACCATGCAAAAGCGGCTGCAAAATTACGATTTTTTCTTGAATTCTCCAAATTTTAGCATAGAAATGTAGGATTTTTGAAATTCCTAAAATACATAGTCCCACAGATTTCACAGATTTACACAGATTTTTTGAAACAAAAAAATAAATCTGTGAACATCTGTAATATCTGTGGGACATTTTTCGGGCGCACTGAATGTGACTTTTAACACACCCTCTTATATATATAATAATGTATAGGGATTACTCAGCAGCAGCTTCCTCCTGACGATCATCTACATTGTCGCCATCTGTTGGAGCCAAAGTTGCCTTGAAATCAGTAATGCCGTTCTTCACGAGGATATTGTACCACTGGAGCAACTTCTTGATGTCGCTATCGTGTACACGGTCACGGTCGTAGTTAGGCAAAACCTCTGCGAAATAGTCGTGAAGTTCCTGAGCAGAGCACTTCTTATAGTTGAGGCTGCTTACCTGACTGTTCTCCTTCTTGCCTACACTCTCCAAAACCTCCCAGAGGGCGATTTCATCAGCATCTGTGTACATAGCGATGTCGCCAAGACTTGTTACACGGTCTGTAGCGAAAGCTGGAATACGTCTGTGAGTCTCATCAATAGTCTCCACGATGAGGTTTCTGTTTCCACGAGATACCAGTTTATAAAGGCCTGGCTTACCTGCAATTGAAAGAATTGTTTCCATTGTTCTTTTTATTTCTTATTTATTATTTCTTTGTTTACTTTTTCCTTTTATTTTTCAAAGAAGAAATTCTCCCCTCTTTCATTCGAAGAAAGAAATCTCCCCTTCCCATTCGAAGAAGGAAAACTCCTATCGCTTCTCAGCAGAAGTCCTATTTCACCTGATTCAGGAGTCTGTCAATCTGCAGATTCAAATCTTCCTTTCCATCATTTCTGATTTCAAAATCACTCTGCGAAACGACATCAGCCTGAGGCAACTGGGCATTTATCCATTCCTCTGCTTTCTGGCGGGAAATCTGATCGCGCTGCATAATCCGCTGCAGACGGACTTCCTGTGGAGCCGTCACGCAGACCACATAGTCGAAACGGGTGCGATGAATAAAACCACTGTCAAAGAGAATGGCGCTTTCCAGCCAGTTCTTTCCGCTCTGTTCGAAATCGCGAGCCACAGCAGGATGAACCACATCATTGACTGCCAGTTTGTTGGTCTCACTCGCCAAAAGAAACTGAGCCAGAACTGGTTTCTGAAGCACTCCGTCCGCATAGACCTCATTGCCCACAAGCAGCTTTAGTGCAGCCTGCAACTGCTCATCGCTACGCATCAGCCTTTTGGCCGCAGCATCGCAGTCGTAAACCTCGATTCCACGCTTGGCAAGTTCTCTGCAAACAAAACTCTTGCCGCTTCCGATTCCTCCTGTAATAGCTATTTTCATCAGATTCTACTTTTATAGATCCTCCTATTCCCTATTGCTGTTCAAGCAGATAATCCACCTTCTCCACTTCAAGCATTGCTTTGCTCACGGTTCGTGGCACACTGCGCAGCTGGAGCGTACACTTATCAGCCGGATTGGAAGACAGTTCGTCGTAATCGACAACCACCTTGAACTGGTCGGCACTGACGGTTCTGAACAGGCTGGCACCTATCGTAAATCTGACGGTGACACGGGAAGGGAATGTGCGGAGCACCATGCCCGGAGGCATATTGATGGCCGTAATCGGAACATCGATTGTCTCTTCGGTCAGGACATCAGGATAAACGGAAAGGCGCACCGTATTCGGAACTATCTTGACACCCACAATCCTCTGCAAGCGCACCGTCTTGTGGATCGTATCCTGCAAGTTGCGATAGTTGAACGGCTCTATCTCCACATAGCGCAACTGGTCGAGCCGCTTCTTGTTGGCATAAACCGTCACCGTACCCGGCAGAAATTCCGTATGAGCCAGATAATAAGTCTTGCTCGTCGTAATCCTTCCCCTGAACTTGACAGGCACCTGCTTGGAAGCACCGTATGTGAAATAGAAATCCAGCTTTTCAGGCTTTACAGACAGAAGTTTGCTGGAGCCATAGAGCTGGTTCTGCACCTGCTTCACCATGTCGGCATTAGGAATCACGCCGTGCCCCTGGTCCTCATCTGCATAAGTAGCAAACTTGAACGAGAGCGGCTTAAACCATTTACCATATTTGTAGGTAACCAATGTAAAACCCTTATCCCTCACCATAACCCGCACTGTATCAGCAGGTTCGTCGGTCACAACGGCATTACGGGGTACATTGACAAGGCGCACAGGCACCTTTAATTCTTCCTCATAAGTCTCATTGAGCGCCATCATCAACCAGAAAGCACCGCTGAGAAAGAGAAAGAACAAAAAAATCAGAAACTCCTTGTTCAGCGCACTGAACAAAAAGTTTCTAATCACTTGCCATATTTTTCCTATATTATGCATTTGGAGTCTGAGCAGTAGCATCAGCGAACACGTAGCCCTTAGCTACAGTGATTACTACGCCACGAGCAATCTCAACATCTACAGTATTCTGCTCCAAGTTGATACGCTTAACGGTGCCATAAACACCACCGCCAGTAACAACCTTAGAACCTTCCTGCAGAGAGTTCTGGAATTTGCGGATCTCCTTCTGCTTCTTCTGCTGAGGACGAATCATAAAAAACCACATGATAACAAAGATTGCTACCATCATGACGAGGAAGCCTATATTACCACCACCTTGTGCTTGCAATAATAAATTCATAGTTACTATTATTTAAAATGTTATTAATATTCTGTTTTCAACTTCAGTCTATCGACCTCAGTCTGTTTTCATTACGGAACTTTATCTTCTGTGATGTTCCTTGCGAGGAGGCAACTCCTTGGCAATGATACCGCGGTCGATGAGGAATCTGCCGATATTGTCGAGCATTCCGTTCACATATCCGCCGCTTCGAGGAGTACTATATACCTTGGCCAAGTCAACATACTCATTGATGGTGACGGAAGCAGGAATATTTGGGAAATTGACCATCTCTGCAATGGCAATCTGCATAATAACCACATCCATGTAAGCCAGACGGGAGAAATCCCAGTTGCGGGAAGCATCACTCATATAGCGCTGATACTGGTCGCAATTGAGGATAGTAGAGCGGAACAGCTTGCGGGCAAAGTCACGGTCCTCTAAATCTTTATATTCAGGAAGAAGTTCCTGGTCGGCCTTATTCTCCTGCTCGAAACGCTTGATGGTTTTGAGCACGAATGTGTCAACCACTTCTTTGTCATCATTCCAATAGAGGCTCTTTTCCTCCAGGAGAGCATCCAGCTCATCATTGTTCATCACAAAATTCTTGTAGAACTTACGCCAAGCCTCACGGTCTGCCTCATAGTTGTCTTCCTCTGAAGCCATGTACTCCTGAAAAGCCTCGCTGGCTGTAATGTTAGTGTAGAGCTTGCGCACGAATTCAATGTCATCATCCCATGAAGAATGTTTCGCATCAATCCAATCACCCAACATTTTGTTTTCTTCCAACTGAACTGCCAAACGATTGAACGCAAATTTCTGCGATGGAGCCTCTGCCCCTTCACGCTGAGCACGAGCCAACTCCACGTCGTAACGCTTGCGAGCCTCTTTAGTGACAGCCACAATGAGTTGCAACATGTAGTTATACAAGTCGTACGCTTTAGAAAGACTAAACAACAATTCCTTCTCAGCATTATCCATGTTGTGATTGCCGTTTTGATAGTACGCATAGGTTAACTGTACAATCTTTCTTCTAATTAAATCCCTATTAATCATTCTCTAATAATTTAAAGGTTTATATTACTGTCGTTATTTGACACGGCAAAAATACATATTTTATATGGAACATGCAAGAAACCAGTGGATATTTTCTACTTTTTTAAGGATAGAAAGCCCGTTTACCCCCTTCTGAGTCCTCAAAGAATTACTTTTTAGCATTTTTTTCTTCATAAATTTGCTTATTTCAAATATTTGTTGTAATTTTGCACCCGCTTTTGCAAAGCTTATCCGTGTGATGGCGAGTTAAGGCACTAATTATTAATACTTAATTTAGAGTAACACAAATGAAAGAGATTAATGTAACAGGTCAGAAGCGTACAGACCTTGGCAAGAAAGCTTCTAAGTCATTGCGTAAGGAAGGTTTTGTTCCTTGTAACTTGTATGGTGAGAAGAAGGGTGAGAACGGTGCTCCAGAGGCATTGTCATTCGCTGTTCCTTTCGCTGAGTTGCGTAAGGTTATCTACACTCCTCACGTATATGTTATCAACCTCATCATCGACGGTGAGAGCCACACAGCTATCATGAAGGAGATTCAGTTCCACCCAACTACAGACGCTCCTTTGCACGTTGACTTCTACGAGGTGAACGACAAGAAGCCTATCACTATCGGTATTCCAGTGAAGTTGGTAGGTCTCGCACAGGGTGTTCGTGATGGTGGTCGTATGAACCTTTCTATCCGTAAGATCAACGTAACTGCTCCTTACCAGGTAATTCCTGAGCACCTCGATATTGACGTTACTGAGTTGAAGATCGGTAAGAGCATCAAGGTTGGTGACCTTTCTTTCGAGGGTCTTGAGTTGGCTACAAGCAAGGCTGTTGTAGTTTGCTCTATCAAGATGACTCGTAATGCACAGCTCGCTGCTCAGCAGGCTGCTGATGAAGCTGAGTAATCTTGCTTAGACAACCCGTAGATTTAAACTTTTTAGATTTTTCAAATTGGATAAATATTTGATTTGTGGTCTTGGAAATCCGGGCGATGAATACGCAGGAACAAGACACAACACGGGATTTATGGTATTGGACGCTTTTGCTAAAGCGTCCAATATTCATTTTGAGGATAAGCGTTACGGATTCGTGGCTGAAACTTCCATCAAGGGGCGTAAGGTGTTTCTTCTGAAACCTACTACCTTCATGAATCTCAGCGGCAACGCCGTAAGATACTGGCTCAATCAGGAGAAGATAGATCAGAAGAGACTGCTCGTCATCAGCGATGAACTGGCTCTGCCGCTCGGCGCTTTCAGACTGAAAGCCAACGGAAGCAACGGCGGACACAACGGACTGGGACACATCCAGCAGCTTATCGGACAGAACTACGCCCGACTGCGCATGGGTATCGGAAACGAATATCCACGCGGAGGACAGGTGGACTGGGTGCTCGGAAAATACACAGAGGAAGACATGAAGGAACTGCAACCTGCCATCGACCTCGGTGTGGACATCATCAAAAGCTTCGTCCTACAAGGTATTGACATTACAATGAATCAATACAACAAGTTAGGAAAAAATAAGAAATGAAAGAAACAGCAAGAATAGACAAATGGCTCTGGGCTGCCAGAATCTACAAGACACGCAGCATTGCGGCTGATGCCTGCAAGAATGGGCGCGTCACCGTGGGCGGCGTAAACAGAAAACCATCCTACATGATCAAGAGAGGAGATGTGGTCAGCGTGAAAAAGGCGCCTATCACCTACTCTTTTGAAGTGCTCGACTGCATTGAGCAACGAGTTGGTGCTAAAATGCTCTTTGCTGTCTATAAGAATGTAACCGACCCTAAGCAGTATGAACTGCTGGAAATGAGCCGCATCAGCGGTTTCGTGGACAGAGCCAGAGGTACAGGTCGTCCTACTAAGAAGGAACGACGTGCGCTGGATGCTTTCGTGGACCCAGCCATGTTCGGATTTGAAGACGAAGACTGGGAGGAAGAGGAATAAAAGTTGCGTTTTCAGCGACGACAACAGAGACTATAGCGACAAGTCCAAGTACGAGGTTTTCTCTCTGACTTTCGGTTATAAATTCAAACTGTAGGATATTCTTCCTAAAATTTAAATCTCCCACAACTTTGACTTTCTGTAAGTTGTGGGAGATTTTTCGTATCAATATTCCAATTATATACGTCATAGTATTCCAAATGGTAAGAAAAAGGATTTTTTTTACCTTTATTATCAAAAAAACTATCCAAAAGTTTGCATCCTATTGTTTTTTACTATATCTTTGCCCTCGCTAACAGAAACAAACGGTCTGCAAATATGCTTTCCATATCAACAGAAAAGATGGATCAGCAATATGCTCCCCCGTCTGCCTCTATTAGCAAATATAGTAGAATTCTAATATAAAAAGTAAATAGTAAATAGTATTAACTAAATTTAGATTAGAGATTATGAAAAAGATTATTGCAATGGCAGCTCTCGTGCTGTCTTCAGTAGGTGCTTTCGCACAAAATGCAGCTGGTACAACAACCATTCAGCCTAAAATTGGTTTGAACGTTTCTACAATTGGTGACAACGATTGGAAAGCAGGTTTCGTTGGTGGTGCAGAATTACAGTATCAGGTTACAGATAAATTCGGCCTTGCTGGTGGTCTTCTCTACTCAATGCAAGGTTTGAAGGCTAAGAAGATAGAAGGTTCTATTGCTGGCGAAGATTTTGAAATTGGTGGTCAGAAGTGGACTCCAAGCTATCTCAACATCCCTATCACTTTGAATTACTACCCAGTACAAGGTCTTGCTCTCAAAGCAGGTGTTCAGCCAGGTTTCATGGTTGACAAAGATGGTGCAGGTGATGGCGTGAAGACATTCGACCTTTCTATCCCAGTTGGTCTCTCTTATGAGTATCAGAACTTTGTATTCGATGCACGTTACAACATCGGTGTTACAAAACTCTACGACCATAGCGATGGTTACAACAATGTTCTCCAGATTACTGTAGGTTACAAGTTTGCTCTCTAAACTCAGAACAGAATTTGAATCATAGATCAACAGAACTGTTTTTAAATGATAAATCAACAAGAACAGTTTCAATAAAAATCCCTCTCAACAAACCGGACATCGTCCTGTAAGTTGAGAGGGATTCTCTTTTGAATATGATTGAGTTTTTACTTTTCCTGATGATCATCCTTGATTTCCTCAATATAGGAAACATCATTCGAAGAAGAAGGAGTTGATGAACTGATTTCTTCAGCCTTCGTCCATTTCCGCTTATTGTTGGCAATCTTGAATGCATTGATACATTCCACAACACCATAGATGAGCATGGTCCAGCCGATGATGAAGAGCGGAGCAGAGGCTATGGCTGAAGGTTTGATGACAGCAAGCAAACCAATCAGGAGAATGATGGAAGGAAAAATCCAATAAACAATTCCCACACGTCCCAACTTGCGAGCCGTAGCAAGATTCATAAACTGCGTCAATGCGCCCATAATCAGAATAACAGAAAGAATGAACATCAGACTGTTGATGAACGTATTAGGCATCAGAGCCAAAATCAAGCCCAAACAGAGACTGCCTATTCCCACAATAGGAAAATGAGGAGTCAATCCCGTGAGCTGCTTTCCATTAGCATCATAAACAACACCAACTTTACCCGAATTCCTCTTGGCACTGAAATAGGTAACGATGGAAATGACTCCCGAAAGGAAAAACAACACACCGATGGCTATGGTAATCCAAGTAACCGTCTGCTCACGATACTGAATGAGAAGTGCACCCACGATAATGGCGCAGATTGCACGGAAAAATGAACTATGTATTACTTTCATATTTCTTTTTAGATTAATATTCGACAAACTATTAAAAAAACTTCTACAAAAATACAAACTATCTTTGATAAATCCAACTTTTTTTGTAATTTTGTTGGCAAATTAAGGATATTATGACAAAATTGTATTTAGTTAGACATGGTGAGACTGTAGATAATGCAGCCCAGATTATGCAAGGACAAACACCAGGCAAGTTAAACGCCACCGGCATTGCCCAAGCTGAGGAAGTAGCTCGCAAGATGGCCAATGACCACATCGATGTATTCATATCCAGCGATCTCTACCGCAGCATCCAGACTTGTGAGATAATCGCCCTACCTCATTTTCAGGACGAGAAATCCATGAAACAAGCCATGATTACAACCCCACTGATACGGGAGCGCGACTGGGGCGATTTCACAGGTAAGTTCATCCCAAGTCTTCCCAAAAATCCGAAAGACTGACCAGACAACATCGAATCTATCGAAAAGATGAAATCACGCGCACAGAATTTCCTCACCTGGCTCAAGGTGACCTATCCCGACAAAACTATTCTTGCCGTAGGACACGGCATTATCAACAAGGCTATTCAGAGCGTTTATTTCAAGCGCCCTATGAACGAGATAGAAAAGATGGGAAACGCAGAGGTAAGAGTTCTGATCTTATAATCTGCTTCTATTCCCCACCTTATTATATATATAGAAGAATCCAAACTATAGAATACCCAATATCCTATATGAAGAAGATTCTATATTCACACTTAACATTTCACATTTAACATTTAAAACCCCTCTCTTATGGCAAACAAAATCGCTTTGATTACAGGAGCTACCAGCGGTATCGGTGAAGCATGTGCACGCCGATTTGCCCAAGGCGGATACGACCTGATTCTTACTGGAAGAAACACAGGCAAGTTGGAAATCATCAAGAAAGAACTCGAAAATGCTTACGGCATTATGGTCCTTGCATTGGCATTTGACGTTCGCAACCGTGAAGCTGCCCAGAAAGCCGTTGATTATATTCCTTCACACATGAAGAATATCGACGTACTCATCAATAATGCTGGTCTGGCTCGTGGACTGGAACCAGAATACGAGGGAGACTTTGAGGATTGGGATCAGATGATAGACACCAATATCAAGGGACTTCTCACCATGACCCGCCTCATCGTGCCAGGAATGGTCAGCAGAAATCATGGACACATTATCAATATCGGAAGTGTTGCCGGTGATGCTGCTTACGCAGGAGGCAATGTTTATTGTGCCACCAAGGCTGCCGTCAAGGCAATTACAGACGGACTCCGTATCGACGTGGCTCACACCAAAGTGCGCGTCACCAATGTAAAACCAGGATTGGTGGAAACCAATTTCTCCAACATCCGCTTCCATGGCGACAACGCCCGTGCCGACAGAGTTTACGACGGAATCGTACCGCTCAATGGTGATGATGTGGCAGATGTGGCTTTCTATGCAGCCAGTGCTCCAGAACACGTCCAGATAGCTGAAGTACTTGTGCTGGCCACCCATCAGGCAAACGGCACCGTCATTCATCGCAACTAAGAAATCCTCGCAAACAGAAAACGATTGCGATAAAATAGAAAATCCTCGCTACGAACACAACGATTCGTAACGAGGATTTTTATTGCTAAGACAATTTGCCTGAGAACGATTATTTGTCGAGTTTCTCCACCAATCCTGTCACATAACTGCAAAGGATTCCGATACCCTTCTCGTTTTCACCACCCTGCGGAATGATGATGTCTGCATAACGCTTGGTGGGTTCGATAAACTGCTCGTGCATAGGTTTCAGCACCTTCAGATATCTGTCCACAACCATCGAAACCGTACGACCTCTGTCTATTGTATCGCGCTGGATATTGCGGATGAGTCGCTCGTCAGGGTCAGCATCCACGAAAACCTTCAGGTCCATCAGGTCACGCAGCTTCTTGTTGAGCAAAGTCATGATTCCCTCGATGATGATAACCGGTTTCGGTTCCACATGGATTGTTTCCTTCTCACGATTACATTTCAGATAACTGTAAGTAGGCTGTTCGATAGCAATTCCATTGCGCAAATCAGCCAACTGCTTATGGAGTAATTTCCTGTCGAAAGCATCAGGATGATCGAAGTTGATAGCATGTCGCTCCTCATCCGTCATTCCCGTCGTATCATTATAATAGGAATCCAGAGGAACCACAGCCACATAATGAGGAGGCAAAGCATCCACGATTTTCTTGACCACAGTTGTCTTGCCCGAACCGGTTCCTCCTGCAATACCGATAATCGTTATTTTATCTTTTTCCATAGATTCGTTAATATTAATTTATTGTACGCGTACCTTATTATATATATAGAATAAACCCAGAGATCTCATCAGAAATCAAAGAATATCATCAAACATTCTCTTGTAGAAATCTGCTTTTTTCTCAACTGCCAAAGGATAAGCCCGGCTGCTGCTTGGCATTCTATAGAGCCTCAACGTGCGATTCTCGAAAGAAAACTCCACGTATCCTCCCATGGCAGGAGTCTCAGTAATACCATAATGTTCAGAAAACACCTTGGTAGCCAACTGTCCTGCCGTCAGCACCGCTTTACATTCCGGCAAAGCTCGCAGCATTCCATCCAGATCAGACTGTTCCACGATTTTCAAATCCTTGTCAGAAGCCGTATTCTTGGTACGAATCACTTTCTGCGCCGTATCAAAGAGAGCAACTCCCTTTTCTCCAAGAAATTCCTTGATAGCCTCCAGCCTGTATTGCTTATGCTCTACATCCACGAAATGAAGTTTATCTCCGAAAAAGATAATTCCAAAGATGCGCCACATATCATTCTGGAAATTAGGATAATACCAGGGAATGCACCAGCGCTTGGGTGAAGGCGGGAAAGTACCGAGCATCAGGAGATGCGCATTCTTGGGCAACCAAGGTTCGAAAGGATGACTCTCTATCATTTTCTTTACTTTTTTACCTTTTTACTTTTTTACCTTTTTACCTTTTTACCTTTTTACCTTTTTACCTTTAAAAATCACTTCACTTCCTTGACCAGGTACATGACTACAGGCAAGTGGTCGCTGAAACCATTGAGCCATCTGCCACCAGCCTGAGTGCGCAGCGGAGCACCCTTGTACTGACCTTCCTGCTGGATAAGATAATCGCGGCGGAAAACCTGATGAGCAAAATACTTCAATGTAGAGAAATCCTTATTCTTAGCATCCTTGTTGAGCAGGTTTGGCGTAATCACAATCTGATCGAAGAGATTCCAGTTGCCATTATAGAATAAGGTGCCCTTACCCTGCTTGGCCAAAATATTATACCATGGATTGTACATATCGTTTGGTCCAACCTGACTGATCTCCGGTTTGGCACTCAACACCTCATGCATACTCTTATTGGTAGGATCATCATTCATATCGCCCATTACAAACACCTTCATATCCTTGTTGATGCGAAGCAGACTATCCTTGACAGCCTTGGTTTGGCGGGCACCCGACTCACGATAGAAAGAACCAGAGAAACGGCTTGGCCAGTGACAAACAATGACAGCCACATCCTCACCAGCCATTTCACCACGAACCGTCAGGAAACCACGAGTATAATAAGCACTGTCCTTCGCCTTCTCCTGAACATAAGGCACTAACTTTACATTCTTCACAGAGAAAAGAGAAGGATTGTAGAGGAAAGCACAATCAATGCCACGACGGTCTGGACCCTCTATATGACAATATTTCATATTACGGGCCTTCAGAGGAGCCTGCTCTATCAAGTCGTCCAGCACTTTATGATTTTCCACCTCTGACAATCCGATGAAAGCACACCCCACCTTAGGCAACTTATCCGTACCCATGTCGGCAAGCGCCTTGGCCATGTTGCGCAACTTATTGGTATATTTCATTCCGTTCCATCCCTTGGCAGGAAGATATTCATAATCATTCTTGCCCTCATCATGGCAAGTATCGAAGAGATTCTCCTGATTATAAAAACCTACTGCATAGAGATTGAATCGTTTCTGCCCTTGAGCAAAAGCAGCCAGACTGACTATCAGGAAGGCCGCAAACATCAATACATTTTTCTTCATAAATTTATTTTTTATTTAGATTATCAAAAATCTTAAGTTAGTAAATGTGCGAAAACTCGCTATTAGAATGCAAATATCGGCATTTTATTTGAAAAAACCGCATACTTAATCAAAATTTAAACGAAAAAACTTTTAATTTTAAAAAATATTTTGTTACTTTGCAGACATTATTAGTAATTAAACTATAAACTATGCAACAAAAGGTAAAATTAGCAATGCTTGCGCTCTGTTATGGTCCGCTGGCTTTTGCACAGAATGTTGAGCAAAAGGCTGCATCCAACCTGGACGAGAACGCATTCACATTCACCGAAGCACAGTTGGGTGAGGATGATGACATGTCTCAGAATGTAACCATCCTCAACTCTACCTCTAACGTTTATGCATCGGAGGCAGGATTCCTCTTCTCTCCTATGCGTTACCGTTATCGTAGCTTCAATCAAAAGTATAACGAGGTTTACATCAATGGAGCACCTGTCAACGACATGGAAAGCGGTCAGTTCCGTTTCTCCAACATCGGTGGCTTGAACCGTTTCTCCAGAAATGTAGATTTTGCTTTGCCTTTCGAAGGAAACAACTATTCTATGACAGGCATGGCTGGTAGCAACAACTACGACTTCCGTGCCGGAAGCATGCAAGTGGGTCAGTATGCATCAGTTGCTGTTGCCAACAGAAATTACACACTTCGTGGTCTCTACACTTACAGCAGCGGTTTCAACGACCGTGGCTGGGCATTCAGTGCCGGTCTCACCTACCGATGGGCCAACCGTGGTTATGTGGAGGGTACTTTCTACAATGCTTTATCTTACTACATCGGTGTTCAGAAGAAGTGGAACAATGGTCACTCCCTGAGTATCTCTACCTGGGGCAACCCTACCGAGCGCTCTACACAGGGTGCTTCTACCGACGAGGCTTACTGGCTCGCCAACGACCGTTACTACAACCCTTACTGGGGTTATCAGAACGGCCACAAGCGCAATTCGCGCGTTGTCAACGACTTCTCCCCTTCTGCTATCGCAACATGGGACTGGGACATCAATGATAAATTGAAACTCACAACTTCTGCATTTGCCAAATACTCTATGTACAAGAGCACCAAGCTCAACTACAACAATGCAGAGAACCCACAGCCAGATTACTGGAAGAACATGCCAAGCAGCTACTATGACATCTGGAATCTTTCTTCTGTCAACAACAACCCTAATACATGGCAGAGCTGGAAGAACTCATACGATTTCTGGACAGCAAGCAAGGCTAACCGCCAGATTGACTGGGACCGCCTCTACTATGCTAACGAAAATGCAGCAAAGGCTGGCAATGAAACAATGTACTACATCCAGGCTAAGCATAATGACAACTTGAACCTCACCTTGTCATCTACGCTTACTGCAAAGGTAACCAAGAACTCCAAACTGGTGAGCGGCTTCATCTTTGCCAGCAACAGCAACCGCCGCTACCAGACTTTGGAAGACATGCTTGGCGGCTCTCTCTTCCACAACATCAATAATTACGCTCTCGGAAAGTATCCAGCTACTGATCCAAGAGTTCAGTATGACTTAAACCGTCCTAACGCCCCAGTCAACGAAGGCGACAAGTTCGGTTATGATTACAAGATTGAGGTGATGAAGGGCTTGCTCTGGACATCTTACACTGCAGAGTTGGGCAGATTCCAGACTATGTTCAGCGCTAAGTTGGGTCAGACCAATATGCGCCGTCATGGCTATATGCGCAATGGTATGGCTGCAGAAAACTCTTATGGCAACAGCGGAATCGCCAGAATGGGCGAAGGTGGTGCCAAGGGTAGCATCAGCTTCGATGCCGGTCGCGGTCATGCGTTCAAATTAGGTGTTGGCTACGAGTGGCAGCCACCTAAGGCTAACACAGCATTCGTATCTCCTGAGATCCAGAATGACTTCGTGAGAGATTTGCATGATGAGCATATCTTCAGCAGCGAGTTCGCTTACCAATACCAGAACTCATGGATGCACGCCAACCTGAATGCATACTATAGCCGTCTGGACCACGTTACGGAGTGGCAGAACTTCTATAGTGATATGGACAACTCGTTCGTATATTTCAGTCTTCCTGGCTTGCAGAAGGAATACTATGGTGTAGAATTGGGTCTCGACTTCAAACTCACATCTTTCCTCAACTTCAAGGCTATCGGTACTTTGAGCGACAACAGAATCCTCAAGGATATTGAGACTACACGTTCTGAGTCTGTCACAGGCGACTTGAATACTGAAATGACATATATTAAAGGTATGCGCGAGAGCGGAACTCCTCTCAACGTAGGAAGCCTTGGCTTGAGCTATCATGCAGGTGGCTGGTTCATCGACCTCAATGCCAACTACTATGACCGCATCTACCTGTCATACGCACCTATCTACCGCACCCTGTCTGAGTTGTCTCGTCTCAACGCATTCGACAACTTCGGCAACCTGATGCCAGGTTATACAGACCAAGCTAAGGGTCATGGTGGCTGGATGGTTGACGGCAGCATCGGTAAGAGCGTACGCTTGAAGCACGGCAGCTTGAACTTCAACTTGATGATTACCAACATTCTGAACAACCAGAAGATTGTATCTGGCGGCTATGAGCAGAGCAGAAGCGACTTCTCAGGTAATGGTGATAGCAGCAAGGAGCGCGTTTACAAGTTCTCCAAGAACCCTAAGAAGTATTACGTATTCGGAACAAATGGTATGTTCCAGGTTTCTTATAGATTCTAATAAAAAGGAAAGATATGAAAAAAATATTATTCATAGCAATGGCTTTTGCCAGTATGTTTTTTGCATCTTGCATGGGCGATGGTTATGCTGATCCTGATAATACGATTAAGGTGCCTGCGGCTCCTGTCGGTGACAATAATATCAAGGAGAAGAATGTCATCACAATTGCACAGCTGAAGGAAGACTACAACAGCCTCATTGCTAATAAGAGATATGAACAGATAGACAAGGACATCCAGATCAAGGGTTATATTACCGGTAATGATCTCGGTGGCAACCTTTACAACGAGGTTTGTCTGCAGGACGAGACGGGTGGTATCTTAGTTTGCATCAACAGAGCTGCGCTCCATGGTGAGTTCCCTGTTGGCCAGCAACTCCTCATCAATCTGAAGGGCCTCTACATTGGTGGTTACGGTTCTCAGGCTGAGTTGGGCGGTGTCTATACCAACACCACTACAGGTGCTCAGTCTATCGGTAAGGTTGACCGCTACCAGTGGAACAAGAATTTCAAGATTTTGGGTTCTCCAGACGCAGCCAAGGCTGAAAGTTTGGTAGAGGTGTTCGACAAGACCAAGATCAAGGATGCTGACTATCTGAAGTCTTGCTCTGGCAAGTTGATGCGCATTGAGAATGTACAGTTCTCTCAGGCTGACGGTAAGACCGTTTATGCCCCAGAGACAGAAAAGGACAAGACCAACTGCGTGAACCGCAACTTGACTGATGCAGAAACCAAAACACCTATCAGTGCTTCCAACCTCTTGGTTCGCACTTCTGCTTATGCCAAGTTTGCCAATGTTGCTTTACCAAAGGATCCTGTCAACATTACTGGTATTTTCACCCGTTTCAACAATGTTTGGCAGATTCTGATCCGTACAAGCAATGATGTTGAGACTGCGCTGAATGTTACTGGTGGAACTAAGGAAGAACCTTACACCGTAACCAACGCTCTCAAACTCATCAATGCAGGTAAATATACAACGGATAAGGTTTATACTACCGGAATCATCTGCGAGGTAGGTAAAGTTGATACAGACCAGTATGGTGATGCAACATATTCTATCTCTGAAGATGGAAAGGCTGTTGCCGGCAAGATGATCAAAGTGTACCAAGGTTTCAATCTCGACAGCCAGAAATGGACAGAAGAGACAAAGGGCACCCTTGCCGTAGGAAAGAAGGTTGTCATCTGTGGAGCATTGACTATGTTCAAAGGCACTCCTGAGATTGACAAGGGCAACTACCTCATCTCTATCAAGTAATTCATCCATTAGAAATTTTTAAATAGAATAACAATATGAAAAAGATTATATATTCATTGTTTGTGTTGGCTATGGCAGCCTTTACTTTCAGCAGTTGCGAGGACGTTCCTGCTCCTTACGACATGCCTACTAAGCCAGAGACTCCAGAACTTTCAACAGATGGAACTGAAGCCAACCCATATACAGTAGCTGATGCTAAGATTGCTGCTACGGGTACTAATGTTTTTGTAAAGGCTTTCATCGTAGGTTATGTACCTGACAAGGCCCTGAATGAAGCTATCTTCGGCGATGCTGCAAGTGCAGAAAAAGCTCCAACAAACATCTTGATTGCTGCAAGTGCAGATGAGACCAACGTAACTAACTGTATGCCTATCCAGTTGCCAGCAGGTGCAATTCGTACTGCACTCAACCTCAAGGACAATCCTGGCAACTTGAAGCAAGAAGTGATTCTCTGCGGTAATATTGAGAACTACTTTGGTGCAACTGGTTTGAAAAGTGTTGCCTATGCTAAGATTGGAGCCAAGGAATTTGGCACAAAACCTGGCGGTTCAACCACTACTCCAGATACTCCAACAGACGGTTACATCAACGAGACATTCAATAAGAGTTTTGGTACATTTACTCTGAAGAACATTAAGGGTACTCCATGGGTCATTGATTCTTATGGCTATGCCAAGGCAACAGGTTATGAAAACACAAGTAAGGTAACAACCCCTTCAGAGAGCTACCTCGTATCTAAGGCTATTGATCTCTCTTCATCAAAGGGAGCTGCCTTGAAATTCTCTTATATCTTGCGCTATGCTACCTACAATGGCGAGCCTACAGAAGGTGTAAAGAACCAGGTACTTATCACAGAGAACTACACAGGCGATCCTGCTACAACAAAATGGACCAATATCACTGGTACTCTAACCGAAGGAACTGACTGGAAGACTTGGTCTACATATACCTACGACCTTACTCCTTACAAGGGTAAGAAGAATATCGTTATCGCTTTACACTATGCATGCGAGGCTAAATCAGGTACATGGGAGATAAAGGAATTGACTGTTAAGGAAGGTACTCCTACTGTAAAGCCTGAAACTCCAGATACACCTTCTACAACCGAAGGTATCTCAGTAAATGGACTTACTGTTACCTTGACGAATAGTGGAACCACAACTGGAGAAAGCTTAAAAGTAGAAGATCTTAGTACATTGAAGTTAGATGCAAACCCAACAGAGTTCACACTCTCTGACGGCACTATTTTCAAATTGGATTCAAATGGCAACAAGACAATGCCTGCTTACAACGAAAAAGCAAAAGAACTTCGCATTTATGCCAACAACATAATGACCATAACAGGCTCCAAAAACATTGCTAAAATCATCTTGACTTGCACTCATGACAACAACAAGAACACAGACTGTGTTGGTAATGAGACTGCAACCATAAAATTCTCTGGCAAGACTGCAACCTACACCAATGTGTTTACAGGTACAACAGGTGGTGGTGTACAACTTCGCATCAAGTCAATCGAAATTGTTTATGCCAAGTAATCCACTCAATTACAAATAACTTTAACTATCCCCATTGCCTCTCATCAGGCAATGGGGATTTTGTTTTCAGCTATGTTTCTTGTGTTCTGTCAAATTCCTCCAGAAGTTCCTGCTATGCTCTTCAAGCGGTCCCTCGATGAACACGTGTTGGGGAACTGGTGAACAAGAGACGAGCAACGAGGGATCACGAGGCGGGCAACGAGTGCCCAAACCGAGAACCACAATTTGGGCAACATATCTGTGAAAATAAAAAAAAGAGTAAAAGAAAGAAAAACATCAGGAAATATTTGGCAGAAAGAAGAAAAAGTCGTAACTTTGCACCCTGTTAAGTGTAAAGGCTATAATGGGCATGCACCGAAAGGACATGAGATGATGCGAAGAACATCCCCATAACGTCTATTTTTAATAACCCAATAAAAATAAAAAAGAAAAATGAAAAAAGGTATTCATCCAGAGAACTATCGTCCTGTAGTATTCAAAGATATGTCTAATGGCGACATGTTCCTCTCTCAGTCAACATGCAAGACTAACGACACTGTTGAGTTCGAAGGCGAGACTTATCCAGTAGTAAAGATTGAAATCTCTAGCACTTCTCACCCATTCTATACAGGTAAGAGCAAGCTTGTTGATACTGCAGGTCGCGTTGACCGCTTCATGAACCGTTACGGTAAGTTGAAGAAGTAATATACCTTTTCATTTAAAGGATATATTATCGCAAGATACAAAAGTGCGTTCGAGCGTAGTTGCATATACGCTGGTACGCACTTTTTTCGGTTTTATACATTTCTACGAGAAAGACTATTTTTATATTACAAATTATATTCTAACACGACTTTTATGAAACGAATCAAGATTTACCTTTTGATGCTTCTCGCTGCACTCACAGTAGGTAGCTGTGGAAGCGATAATGACGGTCCTGGTGGTGGTGGTGACAATGGCGAAACTGGCGGTGGCAGTGGAATTGTCAATACGAATAAAAACATCAATGTTGTAACCCCAGGAATGCCTGACGAAATCACACGTTTGGAATTTCCAAAGGTGAAAGGTGGAACAAGCACAGTCATCGTTCATGAAACTGACCAATACGGTGTCAACTTCTGCACAGAATTTGATACAAGTAAGAAATCACAGCGATGGAGCTGCTATGCTGTCTATAAGAGTAACAACCTGAAAGGATGGAATAGACAGAACTGGAGGAATGGAACATCTTGGGAAGGTAAGACATGGAAAAGTGACCCTTTCCAGATAGATCCCCAAATTCCTGCCAATATGCAACCAAGTACTAAAGAATTCAGCTCTTCCAGCATGCCAAGCGAAGGAATCACCTACTTCCAGAGAGGACATATCGTTGCTTCTGAAGACAGAATCTGCAGCAAGGATGTAAATGGACAGACTTTCTATATGACCAATATGCAGCCTCAGATAGGAGAGTTCAATGGTGGTATTTGGGCTGAAATGGAAGCTAAAATCAGAAACTTTCTGACATACAATATGAGCACTCAAGCTGCGTATGCCAATGATACCATGTATGTCTGCAAAGGTGGAACCATTGACAAGTCTGAGCAGATTTTGGGCTATACTAAAAATAGATTTATAGTCCCAAAATACTTCTTTGCAGCAGTCATGATCAAAAATAAATCCGGTCATAAAGCTATCGGATTCTGGTTTGAACACAAAAAAGATTATCCTTCCACAGAAAAGTTGAGCGCACATATTGTCAATATCGCCAAACTTGAGGAACTTACTGGTATTGACTTCTTCTGCAATCTTCCTGATGATGAAGAAAGACAGATCGAGAACGTGAATATCACACCATCCTATTTGCAAACCGTTTGGAAAATAACAAACTAAGTCCTCTGATACTTTACAACAATTCACTATACAAAATAAGAGGATGCATCAAAACGATTCGTTTGATGCATCCTCTTAACTTTTCCTCCAACACAAGGTTTATCTTCTGCTATTAAAACGAGAAGATGTTCCCTTAATCGGACTCTGATAAGCAGCCTTACCAAATGATTTATGCTCAGTTACGCCTGCTCCACGAGTCTGAGCCTTGGCATGATTGGTATCGTTCAAGCGCTTAAAATCAAAATAGATAACATCGCCCTTAACGCTTCCCGTGCCTATCATATAACCGAAGAAAGTATCATATCCCTTCTTGTCTTCATATCCCAAATGGAAACCAGCCTGAGAAGAACCATAGTCTAACACAAAGGTAGCCCCACTTTTCTTGTACTTGATATAAATATCTCCATTATCCTCTATGTACCAGGAGAAATCCAAGGTCTGGCTCTTATCTTCAATGACATTTCCTTGAGAATCCAAGAGATAATCAGTCTCCACACCCTCTCCACTATAAGATTTTGAATTCTGATTATATTGGAAGAACTTCATGGTCGTATAATAAACCTCTGTGCTACGCGATTCGCCATCCGGATTGATATAAGAATAATCCATCTCACCGTCCCATTCTCCACAGAGAGTCTGGGCCATCGCCGTACGTTCATCACCACCTTGGTTGTTTCCATTACCACCCTGATTCCAATAATCATTATTCCAGTTCCAGTCGCCATAGTTATTGCTCCAGCCGTATGGATCATACCAAGGATCATCGTCACAACTGACAAATGTTATGGATGCTACTGTTATCGCAGCCAACATCAACAAAGATTTTATATATTTCATATCTCGTCCCTTTCTTTTTAATCTGTTCCCTGAGGAAACAGCAAGTCTCTTTACTTATTCTTATAATTGACCACTCTTCTCAGATATTTCAGCGAATCAGAATCTGAGGAAGAAGCACGGGTATCATCGAAAGCTCCCTGATGAGGCTTAGCCCAACCATATTCCCTGGAATCATACCAGTCATCAGGATCATACCAGTCATAATTCCATTCGTTAGGAGAAGCCGTCTTCACCAATCTGAAATCCGCGCTGCTATTCCCACATTCAACCGTTCCATAGAAATAATCATCATCCAAAGAATAGTTATAAATCGTAGCATACGAGTTTTCCTCTATGAAGTGAATTTTGATGACACCATTACTCACTGCCCAATCTATGTGATTAGCAACATAATTCCAAGGAGCATTGCTGTATCGGTCTATCCAATACCCCTTTCCGTGGTCGGAATAAGAGTTGCTTGGTATAAACGTTATCTCAGAAGTGGTAGAAGCATAATAATGATCACCATACTTCAATCCAATATCCATATAGCCTTTCCAAGTGCCATATAAAGTATCGCCAATGTCAACGTCCTCATCGCAAGATGTGAAACTGAGGCTCATCAAAGCCACGATAGCCATCGTCAAGAGAGTCTTTAAATTTTTCATATCCATATAAGTCTTTAAATTACATTTCTTTGTTTATTTGCTGCAAAGATACGCCAAATAATCATACCAACAAAGGGTTTTTAGGAAAAAAACAGGGAGAAATCCCTATGATGTAATGGAATATCCCTAAACAATTTGGAAATTACAAGTTTTTTGTTTATCTTTGTCCAAGAAAAGCTGCACTCGGCAATTTGAGAACAAGTTTTCATTGCGCTCGTTTGCATTTTCTTTGCATAAGATAAGCTGCACTCGGCAATTTGAAAACAAGTTTTCATTGCGCTCGTTTGCATTACCTTTGTCGAAAATATTAACTTAAGAATATGACCAGAAGACTCATACACATTATTATATTGGGGTTATTATCAATATCTGGATATTGCGGAACACCCTATTGTGACATCAGAAAGTTCTCTATTATTGATGGACTTGCTGCCAACAACATATCAGACTTATGTCAGGGAGCAGACAACATGATGTGGTTTGCTACCTATAATGGTCTGTCATATTATGACGGCTATACTTTCCACACCTTCCGCGACTTACCTGATAACCAAGATATCCTCAGTACGAACCGTATTCGCAATATCTTCCCTTGCACCAACTATGACCTTTGGTGTATTACATACGACCGTCGCCTCTACGTATATGATACCCATTTGTGCGACTTTGTAAACATAGAGGATCAAATCAACGAGAAGTTCAACATCCATCTTTATGCCGATAAAATTTACCCCCTAAGTCCAAAAGCAAGTTGGATAACTACAGCTGACCACAAATACGCAATCAGATTTTCAGGAAAAGAATTTACAGACGACAATCCAAAACTCATCATGGGAGGAACTAAAAACCTGCCAAGTGGAAATATCTGGTATATTACCGCCGACAAAAAGGGGCGTGAATGGATTTTTACAGACAAGGGTACTCACATCTATGGTACCAAACTCACCACTCCAATTCCATTTAAATGGTTCCGACAGGTAGGCAACACCATTTACCTGGCTACAGCAGATGGCAGAGTTGCCGTCTTTGATGAAACCAGAAACCATATCTCCATGATTCCGATGCCGGAAGGAGTCACAAAAATCAATGAATTAAAAAATACAGGCTATCAACTCCTGATAGCCACAAATATCGGTGTAGTAGTCTATAATCCACGTACATTCAAATCTGAAGTTGTAAGTGTTCAGAACCCTAACCAGCCTGTAGCAGAAGTCAAGAAGATATACGTAGATAGCAAAGACCAGCTATGGGCATTTACTGATGGTATGGGTGTAACCATCATCAATCCGAATACATTGGAGAAGAAATGGTTGTTTGCAGACCAGGAAAATCCTGCTTTGCGTACTGTCTGTGAAAAATATTTCATCATGGAAGATGAACACAATACGCTATGGATGATACCTAATGGAGGTACATTCAGCTACTATGACAGAGCAAAAAAAGAATTGGTACCTTATGTTTTGCAAAGCAACTCTCAAGGCAATGCAAGTATTCCAAGAATCAATAAATACGTAATTTCAGACCAAAAAATTCTTTGGGTAACGGGTATTCATGACCTTACACAAATCAACTTAAAATATCATGAATATACGCTGAGCCAAGTTGAAAATACAGATAGCGAAGTACGCGCCGTCACACTTGACCATAATCGTAACTATTGGGATGGATTTATCCCTGGATATTTAAAGATTAGCAATGACAAGCATCAGAAGCTTGGCTACATCACCCCAAGTGGTCAATTATCCCAAACACCAGTTCAGTTCTCCACCTGTGGCATCTATGCACTCTACGAAGACAGTCAGGAATACATGTGGATAGGAACAAAGGGAGACGGGCTCTATCTTTTGAAAGACGGAGAATTGCAGCATTTCACCCATAATCCGGCAGACCCATACTCTCTGCCTGATGATAGAATCTATGATATTGTAAGCGATAGACAAAACAGAATCTGGATTGCGACTTTTGGAGGTGGACTGGCCGCTGCCGAAAGAGTAAACGGCACCTATCGCTTCATTTCAAACAGAAATAAACTCAACTGGTTCAAGAATGGGCTCTACCAAAGAGTACGCCGAATTACATGTACCAACAAAGGTACCATATTAGCTGCAACAACCGACGGACTTGTTACATTCTCCGACGAAATCAAGGATTATTCCAAGATTAAATTCTATCATTCTAATCATATTATAGGTGATACAGCTTCCCTCATGGCAAGCGATGTCAACTATACATTGGTTCGTTCTAACGGAGATACTTATATCTCTACATTAGGGGGTTGTCTGCAAATTACAACCAGTAAATCATTATTAGAAAATAATATAAGAGTCGAATTCGTCAAGAATATCAACCAGGACGAAGGTATCGTACAGAGTATGATAGAAGATAATGCAGGAAATATCTGGATTATCAGGGAATCCAGTGTCGATAAATTCAATCCAAACACAGGAAAAATAGATGTTTTTGGACCAAACGATTTTGATTTCCACATGACGTTTACAGAATGCCGCCCATTCCACGATCCTTCAACGGACAAGATTACACTCGGTACCCCTATGGGGAGCATAACCTTTGATCCGAAGGTACTCAATAAGACTACCTATCAACCGAAAATACTGTTTACCTCTCTGCACTTCAACGGAGAGGATCATACCATTCCTATCCTGCATAGGTCAAATATAGTCATTCCTTCTGACAAGAGAAATCTGACCATAACCTTTGCAGCACTTGACTATACCAGAAAGTATCAGACATACTATGCATATCGTCTGGAAGGTCATACACCCGAAGGCGTATGGATTCCATTAGGAAGTCAAAATATAATTGGTTTCAACCGCATTCCTCATGGTAAATACATCCTCAAGGTAAAAGCCACCAATACACATGGCGTCTGGAGTAAATATATCGCAGAACTCCCGATAGAAATCGAACCCACTTTCTGGGAAAGCATATTGGGAAAAGTCATTCTTTTCATATTGTTCATCTTAGGTCTTGGCTTAGTATTCTATATGTATAACAACCGACAAATACAAAAACTCAGCCATGAAATGAGTGTACTGAAGAACAATTTCTTCAGCAATGCTTCACACAAATTGAGAACCCCACTTTCTCTGATAGGCGGTCCAATAACAGAAGTGTTAGAAAAAGAAGAAGGACTCTCAGAAGAAAGCCGAAACCTATTGACATTGGTTCAAAGGAATGCCAAAGAGATGTATCAGATGGTCAACCAAATGCTGAAGTTTGACAACAATAGCAATTTCTATGAAGATGGAGGTCTTGACAAAGATTCTCATGTAATCTACGAAAATGGAGAGATAGAAGACTCAAATGCCAAGAACTACATAGAAGATGTAGCTTTAGACTCTGCAGAAGAATTTGAAAAGGGAGAAAAAGATATCACCATACTCGTGGTAGAAGACAATGCGGACCTACGCACCTTCCTGGATACAATTCGGAGAAAGGACTACAATGTATTACTTGCAGAAAATGGAAAGAGAGGTCTTGAAATGGCACGCAAATTTGTACCAGACTTCATCTTAACAGATGTCACGATGCCTGTTATGGATGGAATCACCATGGTACACTATATCAAGCAAGACAGCAATATCTCCCATATTCCAATCATCATACTCTCTGCCAAGGCCAGTCTGGAAGACCACCTCAAGGGATTTGAAGAAGGAATTGATGATTATCTGACCAAACCATTCTCTGCCACTTACCTGAAAGGCAGAATTGAAGCGGCCATCAACTATCGCAAGAGTCTGCAACAAGAATTGCTCAGAAATATTCATTTTGAAGACGAAACGCAAACGAGTCATAACACGACTGTTCAAAACAAAGCAGAGGAGCCTCAACGTATTACGATTGGCGAATCTACCATTAGCATACAGGATCATACCATCAAGAAAGTGCTGAAGTTTGTCTTGGAAAACATTTCTGATCCAGACATGAAGATAGACGATATTGCACAGGCCATGGGCATGAGTCGCAGTGTACTCTATGGAAAAATCAAAAATGCGGTAGGATTGACTCCTATTGATTTCGTCCGCCACATCAAAATTATGAAAGCCATCGAGATGTTACGGGATACTGATGAAACGCTGACCAGCATTGCATTCGCTGTAGGCTTCAGTGATCCGAAATATTTTTCTAAGGTGTTTAAGAAAGAAATGGGTATAATTCCAAGTGAATATAGGGAGAAAAACAAATAAAAACAGTTTGCTATACCCTAAAAAACAAAAAATACACCATAAAAAAAGAAATTTATTATACTTTTGCATCAGTTCTTAGAAAAGTTAAATGATAGATTTTTTGTGAACTTCTTAAGATACAAGTAGTTATCCATACAGAAGTTCAAAAAACCCAGGGTTTGTGAAAATCCTGGGTCTTTTTATTTTCTAAGTTATTACTTTTTTAGAAAAATTATCAGTCATAATTTACTCTTCTAAAAGAAAAATAGTATCTTTGCACTCTAAAAGAAGAAATAAGAATAAAATATATAGATACAAACAAAAATGAGAACTGTTTACGAATTCTCTGTCAAGGACAGAAAGGGAAAGGATGTTTCCCTCAAAGAGTATGCTAATGAAGTATTACTCATCGTCAACACAGCCACAAAATGTGGTTTTACTCCACAGTATGAAGAACTGGAGAAATTATATGAGACCTATCACTCTCAGGGTTTTGAAGTCTTAGACTTCCCTTGCAACCAGTTTGGTCAACAAGCTCCAGGAACAGACGAAAGCATCCACCAATTCTGTAAACTTACATACGGTACAGAATTTTCTCGTTTCAAAAAGATAAAGGTAAATGGCGATGACGCTGCTCCTCTTTACAAATTCTTGAAGGAAAGCAAAGGGTTTGCTGGTTGGGATGAATCTCATCCTCTCTATCCAGTGCTCGACAAAATGCTCAGCGAAGCTGATCCTAACTACAAAGAGAGTAATGACATCAAATGGAATTTTACTAAATTCCTGATTAACAAAAAAGGTCAGGTTGTAGCTCGTTTTGAGCCTACCACTAACTTTGAAGTAATTGCCAAGCAAATAGAGGAACTTCTGAAGGCATAAGAATCAACGTATATGTGCGATATCGTTACCGTCTGATATCGCCATCATCGTTTGTAGGAATCTATCCCCCAAATAATAGAGAAAGCCAAATGTTTTACTTGCATAAAACATTTGGCTTTTCTTTTTCTATTTAGATATATATTTCCGACCATTGCTGATGACAAGACCATGATAGCTACCATCCACACGCAGTCCGTTCATATTGTATATCGCAGCTTTCGCAGGCTGCGGCTTTGACGTAACTACTGCACTGATGCCAGTGAGCACTTTCTGTGTGATATCCTCGAAACGGCCATTCTTCTTCTCCTTATGCTCATTCTCTGGAGCTTGATAGAAGCGATAATAGATATCGCGAGACACATTCAAGATATCCTCCGTCTGCGTTTCCTGATCACCATAGCTGAAGATGATATTGGTTCCATAAGGCAAAGAAATATGATAGAAGAGTTTGCCACCTATCATCCTGGTATCGGTCAGTTGTTTGCCTGGCCATTCTCCGTTGTTTCCTTCACCCCAAGCAAAGAGGTAAGGCACACGATCTTCGTCGCAAGTCACATAGATGTTCATCTTGTCAGAAGGAGCCTCGCCACCACCCCATTGCTCAACAAGCCATGTGGCCTTTTGGCGCATATAGTTCTTAAAAACGGCAGCCTTGGCCAGTTCATCTTGGTTCTTGGCGACATTGCTGCTATTCTTCCAACATAGATAGTCGTTAGCTGCAGCATCGGAAATCTTTGCCGCCACACCATCAATATAAGCGTTCATCTCTGCATATTGATTGGCATAAAACTCCTGCCATACCTCCTTCACCTTGTCGCGGAAGTGCTTAAAATTCCAGGCACGATCAATGATAAACTGCTCAAACTTAGTTCCCTGGAAGATAAAATGACGGAAATTGGTTTCATTATAAGCATTACCAAAGTCCCATACAGGGCCAAAAGTCCACTTGGTATCTGCACCTTTTTCCTTGTAGAGATAGCAACTGCCATGAAATCCCTCCTCATCTTGCAACAGCTCACGCACGATATACACCTTTGCCAAAGACTCGATGTCTACATACTTTTCCCATTCCGTATCGTTTTCATTATTGCTACAGATAGCCTTGGCGATGGCATTCCACTGTGTCTGCAAATAGTTCTCTTGCTCTGCGGAGAGCGCCTCTGGGGTATGATAAGTAAGCACCATGTTCTGGCTGCCCAACTTCACATTGATATGAGGATCTGTATCATAATTGTCTATCTCCACGAGCCATCCGCCCGTGATAGCCTCAGGATCAGTCGCCTTGTCAGCCTGCTCTACGATGTTAACTCGTTTTTTATCAACACGTATCTTTTCGGTTACGAAATACAAGCCCTGATATTTTCCATTGAGCACCAATTCAACAGGTTGTGAATCTGTGGTATAAGGCAAGCCCACACGACGGCTCAATTCATAGCCTACCAGATTGCGGAGAAAACCCAAATTATCATCGGCACCAGCCATGAGCACGAAGTGCTTGCTCTGCTCCATACCCACAGGGTTCACCTTACTATTAAACTTCAAGCGATAAGGTTTCTTGTCAAACCCTTCCCACGTCCAGTTACCACGTCCTTTAATTATCAAGGTTTCTGGTTTATCTGCAGAAGCCATATTCTCATACCCCTCCAATCCCAAGGCATCAATATAGGCCGTGGCTGACACATAAGTTTCTTTGGAAGTGATAGGCTGTGCATCCTGAGTGTTAACATACATGACGGGTAAAGTCCCCGATGGTTTCAAAGCTGATGTCATGGTTGGATCTGTTGCGGCATGGACAGCAGACAGACTGCCCAAGTTGCACATCACAACGAGCAGCAATAACAGTATTTTTTCTTTACTAAACATAAATATAAGTCTAATGATTCAAAATTTCAAGTTATAACAAGTTATTAGAAGTAGAAAGAGAAGGCGCATCATTGCCTGATGAAGTTGCGCCTTCTCTCACATATATATATTGAAAAATCAGCATAAGCACACTTATGCCTTGGCCTACATCTCTACCTGTGGCACATCCTTGAGGAATTTTTCTATTTCTTCATCGCTGACAGAATAGTTTTGCAAGTCACCATTGATATAGCTGTCGTATGAAGGCATATCAATAAGACCATGTCCTGAAAGACAGAAGAGAATAACCTTCTTCTCGCCTTTCTCCTTAGCCTTGAGCGCCTCGCGAATAGTAGCAGCAATCGCATGACAGCTCTCTGGCGCAGGAATGATACCCTCGGTACGAGCAAAGAGCATACCAGACTTGAATGACTCCAACTGTGGAATATCTACACCATGCATATATCCGTCCTTGATCAACTGAGAAATAATCATACCAGCACCATGATAACGCAAACCGCCAGCATGGATATTCGCAGGCTTGAAATCATGACCCAAGGTGTACATTGGAAGCAATGGTGTATAACCAGCCTCATCACCAAAGTCGTATTCAAACTTACCACGAGTCAACTTAGGACAGCTTTCAGGTTCTGCTGCAATAAATTCAGTATTCTTTCCATCCTTAATCTTATGACGCATGAAAGGGAAGGCGATTCCACCAAAGTTACTACCACCACCAAAACAAGCTATCACAGTATCAGGATACTCACCAGCCATAGCCATCTGCTTTTCTGCCTCCAGACCAATGACTGTCTGATGAAGAGCCACGTGATTTAACACAGAACCCAAAGTATATTTACAACCAGGAGTTGTTGTAGCCAACTCTACAGCCTCACTGATGGCAGTACCTAATGAACCCGGATGATGAGGATCACGGGTAATGATGTTTTTACCAGCTCTTGTACTCATAGAAGGAGAACCCTCTACTGTAGCACCAAAGGTACGCATAATGCTGGAACGATATGGTTTTTGCTGCATGGTGATCTTTACCTGATAAACAGCAGCCTCCAGTCCATAGAGCTTAGCTGCATAAGACAAGGCTGCACCCCACTGACCAGCACCCGTTTCTGTTGTGACATTCGTATCACCCTCTTGCTTACAATAGTAGCACTGAGGAAGAGCAGAATTAATCTTATGTGAACCTAAAGGGTTGGTACTCTCATTTTTGAAATAGATATGAGCAGGAGTACCTAAAGCCTCTTCCAATGCATAAGCACGAACCAGAGGAGTAGAACGATAGAAAGTATATTTTTCCAATACGTCTTCAGGAATATCTATCCACGCATGCTCCTGATCCAATTCCTGCCTGGAACATTCCTTATTAAATATATGTGAAAGATCATCAGCATTGAGAGGCTGGTGAGTCTGAGGATTCAATGGAGGCAATGGCTTATTAGGCATATCTGCCTGAATATTATACCACTGTGTTGGGAGTTCACTCTCCTGCAAAATAAATTTCTTCTGTCTCATGTGATATCATTTTTATATTAATTATTATGTCTTTTCTTACATTTTGTTAATAGATAAATTCATTTTGCGACAAAATTACAAAAAACATTTGAGATAAAAGAAAAAACGGCAATATTTTTGCTTTTTATCTGAAAAATATCGTAAAACGGCAGGAAATCAGTTAAAACAAGAGGCGTTGTAAACGCTATTCATCATCTTTTACTTATACAAAAAACTACAAAATTCATACAAACGATAAATTTATGCCCCGTTTATTGCTCAATATCATTCAATATAGATACAGCCTGCTCTACACTCCTGATACCAGAAATACGCAAGTAGCGCTTGTTGCTTTTCTCTTTCAAGTTGCACATCCTCACATGTTTGGTTACATAATCCAACACCTTAGAGAACATGACACTCCTGTAAAAAGGACTCTGCACATTGCTCACAAACTGTAATTGAAGAACATTTTGCTTCAGCATCATCTTCTCGCATCCCATACGCTTGCCCAATCTACGCAGGGCAACCACATGCATCAGTTCTTCGGCCTCATGAGGCACTGGACCGAAACGATCTATCAATCGCTTTTTATAAGCAGCCAGATCATCATCATTCTCTATACAATCCAACTCCCGATATAAAAGCATTCGTTCACTACTACCAGGAACATACGAATCAGGGAAATACATCTCCAAGTCGCTCTCCACAGAACAGTCATCTACAAAGTCGTCACCCGTGAGCACCTTACCTTGATCCAAGTCTTCCTGATACAAATCATTGAATTCTTCATTCTTCAACTCGGTCACAGCCTGCGACAAAATCTTCTGATAGGTTTCATATCCCAAATCTTCCATGAAACCACTCTGTTCTGAACCCAACAAGTTACCTGCTCCACGAATATCTAAATCCTGCATGGCAAGATTAAATCCACTTCCCAAGTCACTGAAAGTTTCCAACGCCTCCAAACGTCTCCGAGCCTCAATTGTCAGTACGCTTTTAGGGGGTGCCAACAAATAGCAAAACGCCTTTTTGTTACTTCTGCCAACTCGTCCTCTCATCTGGTGCAGATCACTTAAGCCGAAATGATGCGCATCATTGATAATGATCGTATTGGCATTGGAAATATCGATACCATTTTCCACAATGGTTGTAGAAAGCAGCACATCATAGTCATAGTTGATAAAGCCCATGATAATCTTTTCCAACTCCTCAGGCTTCATCTGACCATGTCCGATGACAACTCGACAATCAGGTACATATTTCTCTATCAGGAGTTTAATCTCCTGAAGTTTAGAAATCCGATCATTGACAAAATACACCTGTCCATTACGACTCATTTCAAAATTGATGGCATCAGCAATCACTTCTGAAGAAAAACTGGTCAGCTCCGTATGGATCGGATAACGGTTAGGTGGCGGTGTACGCATGATACTCATATCTCTTGCTCCCATCAGCGAGAACTGGAGGGTACGAGGAATAGGCGTAGCGCTCATGGTCAGCGTATCCACGTTGACCTTCATCTGGCGCAGTTTCTCCTTTGTACTTACTCCAAACTTCTGTTCCTCATCAATAATGAGCAAACCTAAATCTTTCCATACAACCGATTTGGAAATCAATTTATGCGTACCTATCAAAATGTCTATTTTACCATCCTTTAAGTCAGCCAAAATCTGTCGGGTTTCCTTTGCAGATCGGGCACGGCTCAAATATTCTACCCTCACAGGCATTCCCTCAAGACGCGACTTGAATGTCTGATAATGCTGAAATGCCAAAACAGTAGTAGGAACCAGTACTGCCACCTGTTTACTGTCACAAGCAGCTTTAAAGGCCGCACGAATGGCTACCTCCGTTTTTCCGAAGCCAACATCTCCACACACCAGCCTGTCCATAGGGCGGGAGCTTTCCATATCAGCCTTCACCTCCATGGTAGCCTTATTCTGGTCAGGCGTATCTTCATAGAGGAAAGAAGCTTCCAACTCATGTTGCAAATATCCATCCAGACTAAAAGCATAGCCCTTTTCATGACGACGCTTAGCATACAACTTAATCAGGTCGCGCGCTATATCCTTGATACGCTTCTTTGCCTTTTCCTTCATCCTATCCCAGGCACCAGTACCTAAGGTAGAAAGACGCGGAGGTTCACCGGTATCGGCACTTCTATATTTGCTGATTTTATAGAGCGAATGGATAGAAACATCCACTTTATCGTTATTCTTATAGACGATGCGTATCATTTCCTGATAGCTTTCACCAGTAGGAACACGAACCAAGCCGCCAAACTTACCGATTCCAAAATCCACATGTACGATAAAGTCGCCCGGTTCCATTTCCTGCAACTCTTTCATCGTAAGCGCCATTTTACCAGCACGAGCAGAATCAGAACGCAAATTGTATTTATGAAAACGGTCAAAAATCTGATGATCTGTAAAGAAACAGCATTTTTTGTCAGAATCCACAAACCCTTCGTGAATGGTTTTATCTACAGGAACAAAAGAAATCTGATAACGTTGCAAATCTTCACTATCAAAAATATCCTTCAATCTTTGCTGCTGTTTCTGACTGTCAGCTAAAATATATAAAGTATATTTCTGAAGAAGATAATCCTCAAGAGTTTTAGCCAACAATTCAAAATTCTTATGGAATAAAGGTTGTGGCTGGATATTAAAATGAATGCAAGCAGAAGACTTACCTTCTCCCTCCAAAGCATTTGGATTTTTATCCACATGCCCCATTTCTATGCGCACTCTTTCCGCCAATCCCTCTTTCAACTGAGTCGTAGTACAGAGATTCAACTCTTTCTTCATCCGCTGTCTGATTTGCTCAGCCTCCATTTCTGTAGCCCCTTCCAGCTGTTCAGTCAAACTTTGAGCCGAGAAACCATCATGATAAATCTGTTCGATACGATCATGAAGAAAGACGAAATCCTTCATGACAACAATTGTATCCTCACCCAAAAAAGAAAATATCGGTTGTTTTTCACTTTCAAGAGAAGATAATTCAGGCACAATCTCTATACATTCCCTCTTGACTTTCGACAACTGACTTTCCACATCAAAGGTACGGATGGAATCAATCTCATCTCCGAAGAAATCTATACGAAAAGGAAATTCACAACTATAAGAATATACATCCAGGATACTACCACGGACAGCAAATTGTCCTGGTTCATAAACATAATCAGTCTCCTCAAAGCCAAAATCTCTCAGCGTATGCACAATATTGCTCAAGGCAATCTCTTGAGAAACAGAAAGTTTAAGTATGCGCTCATCCAGTTTCTTTTTGGTAACAACCAATTCTGCCAAGGCATCAGGATAAGAAACTATAAATAAATTTCTATTTTGCGATAAACGAGCCAAGACTTCCGTTCGAAGAATTTCATTGGCAGCATCTTTTTGCCCATACTTGACAGCACGACGATAGCTGGAAGGAAAGAAAAAAACATTTTCCTGTCCCATCATTTGTGTCAGGTCGTGATAAAAATAGCCAGCCTCATCAGCATCATCCAAAACAAAAAGTACGGTTTGTCCTAATTGCTGATATACAGACGCAAAAAAGATTGGTGCAGAAGAACACACCAATCCCTTAAGGGAAATCATTTTAACCTGTTTTTTCCCCAATAAATCCAAAAGAGCCTTCGTCTGTGACGAATGCCCGTAAATATTTTCAATCTCTTGTATGGTCACGCTTTTTAGTTTTTCTTAGGATACTTCTTAAACCAGCCATCCAAACGAAGGCGCATTACACCAAAGAAAGCCTCTCCAAAGATACCTCCATTCATCTTGCTCACACCCTCGCGACGGTTGACGAAGATAACAGGTACCTCTTTGATCTTAAATCCTATCTTATGAGAAGTGAACTTCATCTCGATTTGGAAAGCATATCCTTTGAAACGAATTTTATCCAATTCGATGGTTTCCAACACCTTGCGACGATAGCAAACGAATCCTGCCGTTGTATCGTGCACCTTGAATCCTGTAACCAGACGAACATACTTGGACGCAAAATAACTCATAAGGACACGACCGATTGGCCAATTAACCACATTGACGCCCGAAACATAACGAGAACCTACTGCAACATCATATCCTTCATCATGAGTAGCAGCATAAAGACGTGGCAAATCATTAGGATCATGACTAAAGTCAGCATCCATTTCAAAGATAAAATCATATCCCTGTTGGAGCGCCCACTTAAAGCCTGTGATATAAGCAGTGCCTAAACCTAATTTACCAGAACGCTCCAAGATATGAAGACGTCCATTAAACTCACCCGCCATCAGATTCTTGACAATAGCAGCCGTACCATCAGGACTTCCATCGTCAATCACAAGAATATCAAATTGCTTTTCGAGCCCAAAGACAGCCCGAATGATCTTCTCTATGTTTTCCTTCTCATTATAAGTAGGAATGATTACTATGCTATCGCTCTTCATAATAGTTTTTATTAATCAAGTACCAATAATTCTTATAGTTAAATATGATATGCAAAGATACGACTTTTATCACAATTCCACTATATTTTTGATTATTTTTTCATTTATTGGTCAGGATTTTCTACAAAACCCTGATATTCCTTGTCTAAACCATTCATAATTGCCTCATAACTCTCTGTCATCTGATGCTTAATATTGTCAGCACCTCTGCCTATAGGAGCTATTGGCTTATGTATAGTCAACTTCAACGGATGCCAAAACACCCAAAAAATATCTTTCATACGCGGCTTCACCAGGAAACTGCCATTGATGGTAAGAGGACAAACAGGCAACTGCAGTTCGTCTGCCAACATAAAAGCACCGCGACGGAAAACACCCATATGACCGGTAAAAGTTCTGGCACCTTCAGGGAACACCACTAATGACATTCCCTCCTTGAGTTCTTCACGAGCCTTGTCATAGGAAGCACGGATTTTGGAAGGTCCGCTCTTATCTACGAAGATATGATGAGCATACTCGCAAGCCACTCCTACCAAAGGAATCTTACGAAGACCTTTCTTCATCATCCACTTGAAATTACGTCCCAAAAAACCATATATCAGGAAGATATCAAAGGCTCCCTGATGATTGGCTACAAAAACATAGCTCTGCTTTTTCTCCAAATTTTCACGTCCTTCTACCTTTACAGGCAACAGGAGAATACGTATCCACAACTGTGACCAGATCTTACCAGGATAATATCCCCAGAAATGCCCATTACCTAACATACACCCCACAACTGTGGTAATACTCGTAATAATACTTGCCAATACCAAGATAGGCAAGCACACCAATAATTGGTATAAACGATATAAATATTTCATAATCTCAATATTTTTTACGCTGATAATACTTTTATATGGTAATTCTTATTTTCTCTTTAATGTGACAACTACGATTTCGGCGGTAGCTCCTATACGGATAGGAATCACGCCACCCAATCCGGCAGTCGTAAAGAGCTGGCAACCTTCACGCTCATACAAACCATAGTCATAACTGGCAAACATGGTTGGTCGGATGCCCAAGACCTCAACTTGTCCTGCATGAGTATGACCGCTGAATGTCAATTGTGGTGCCACTAAAACCGTATCTTTAGATCCATACACCTCATTAATTTTAGAAGGAACCATATCTTTCCACTGCGTTGGTATATGCTGGAGCATCAAGATAAAATTTCCCGGTTTGATGGATGCAAGTGATTTCGCCACACTTGTCCGCTTCGGCTTATCATAATTTTCCGTTCCAGCTATATAGATGGAATCCTGTCCTCTATACACCACCCGATGTTCATTATTCAGCAGTTGCCATCCTAAACTTCGCTCAAAATCCTGTACCCTTTTCTCTATTTCAACCTGTTCATCAGGATCTGCATCAACATAATAACTATAATCGTGATTGCCCAAGATACTATAAACTCCATCCTTTGCTTTCAACGAACGAAGCATCTGATAATAAGGTACTAATTCTGAAGGATGTGCATTTTGCAAATCACCCGTAAAGCAAATCATGTCAGGATGCTGTGCCTGAATGCTGTCAATATCCCGCTGAGGAATATCCGACCTCCAACCATAATAGGAGCCGAGATGGAAATCACTAAAAAGGACTATTCTATACCCATCGAAGTTCTTTGGTAAATCAGACAGATATATGGTAACTTGTTTCACTTCCAGTTTACGGAAACCTAAAGTAAATCCATAGATAAACGTCACGAAAGCCACAATAGCCAAAACGAGTCCAACCGTTCGTCCCCAATTTTTCTCTAAATGAAAATATCTTTTGCAGCACCAGCCTAAGGAACTGCAGAAAGCAAAGACAAACTCCGGCACAGCACAGACCGCCATCAGAGCGAACCAGATATCAACCAGCAAGGGATTTTTCGGTACAAAGTTTGGCAGAAAAGCCAAATATACACTATATCCCAAAACTATCATAGCAGGAATCCACAACAGAAACCTTTTTCTACCAGTTACCTTCTGGAATTCAGTCTTGAATATCCATAAATAAGGCAACACAGTACCCAATATAATGGGTATAAGTATTCTATATATCATTTTTTCATCAAACTTGATTGCAAGAATCGCCGCATGAGTTCCACTGGAATACCACGTCTATTTGCATAATCTTTCAACTGATCCTCCCCTATCTTTCCCAGTTCAAAATAATGTGCCTTTGGATGAGAAAACATCAAGCCCGACACACTGGCATGGGGCGTCATCATACCACTTTCAGTAAGTCTGATACCAACCTCTTTCATCCCAAGAATTTCATCCAGAATAAAATTGATACTGGTATCCGGCATAGAAGGATAGCCCACTGCAGGGCGAATACCCTGATAGTCCTCTCTAAGGAGCTGCTCCATCGTCAACTTTTCATCTGCAGCATATCCCCAGAAAGTAGTTCTAACTTCCTGATGCATACGCTCAGCTGTGGCTTCTGCCAACCGGTCACTAAGCGTTTGTGCCAACATCGACTGATAATCATCATGACGATACAACTCCACAATTTCCGCATCAACCGTAGCACAAAAGATACCCAAGCAATCCGTCTTTTCCATATAGATGGGGCGCAAGAAATCTGACAGACACAAATTAGGTTGCCCATCCGCAGAAACCTTTTGCTGACGGAGCATGGGAATACGAACCTCCGAGCGATTGGTCTGACCGTTGGTTTTATCATTCAAATCATCGATTAAGACGATATCATCCCCATCACTACAGGCTTTCATCAATCGAAACAAAGCATGAGTATGATATTTACCATACCAAGACTTCAACATCAGAAGCGCCTCCTGTTTCATTTTTTCTTTTTCGCCTGCAGGCTTACCACTCAGTCCCCAAGCATGAAAGAAATAGAGCCAATTGATATACGGTACTATATCCGCAATATCGTATGTCAAAACCTTTCTCAAAATCTTAGAATTTATGATTTTCTAAAAGTAAGTTCTTCACCACGATAAACCTCGTCAAACTCTCCCTTATTATATATAAGGTGTCCATTACAGATCGTTTGCTCCACTTGCCATTGGTATTCATGTCCCTCCATAGGACTCCACCCGCATTTACTTTGGATGATTTCTTTCTGAACAGTCCAAGCAGTATGAGGGCGAACAATGACAATATCTGCCTGATAGCCCGGACGCAAAAAGCCGCGTTTGTCCACCTGAAAGAGTTTGGCAGGATGATGAGACATCACCTCTACCATTCTTTCAATAGAAAGAACGCCTTCGTCCACCAATTCCAACATACTTACCAACGAGAATTGCACCATCGGCATACCCGAAGCAGCCTTGGCACAACCGCCCTGCTTGTCTTTCCATTCATGAGGAGCATGATCAGTGCCAACAACCGAAATTCGCCCATCAGCCAAAGCCTCACGTAATGCCTGCCTATCTTTCACTGTCTTAATAGCAGGATTACATTTGATGAAAGCTTTCTTGTCGGCATAATCCTCATCCGAGAAATAAAGATGCGCAATGACAGCTTCTCCCGTAATATTCTCATCTTTTCCGAAGAATTCCAGTTCACGAGCGGTAGTCACATGCGCAATATGCAGATGAGCCCCAGACTCCTTTGCCAATTTAACAGCCAGACTACTACTTTCGTAACAAGCCTCTACACTACGGATTTCCGGATGGAATTTCACATCAGGATCTTCACCATATTTTTTCTGATAGGCAGCCATATTGCGATTGATGATGTCAGTATCCTCGCAATGAGTCATCACAGGCAGTCCCAATTTCTTGGCTTTAACAAATATCTGTTGCAAAGACTCATACTTATCCACCAGCATATTGCCCGTGCTGGAACCCATAAAGAGTTTAATACCCGGAATACGATGAACATCCAATCTATCAAATGAATCTACATTATCATTGGTTGCACCAAAAAAGAAACTATAGTTAACATGACTTTTCTGAGCACCTAATGCAAACTTATCCTCCAAAGCCTCCAAAGTCGTAGTTTGAGGATTGGTATTAGGCATTTCGAAGTAAGAAGTCACACCACCAAAGGCGGCAGCTCTACTCTCGCTCTCAATATCAGCCTTACGTGTCAAACCCGGTTCACGGAAATGCACATGATCATCTATCACACCAGGCAAAACAAAACACCCCGAGGCATCAATGACTTGATCATAGATTCCACGAGGTGCCTTACCTTCATATATTTCTTCAATTTGTTCACCATTGACAACAAGGTCGCCCAAGAAAGAGCGTCCTTCATTGACAATAGTTCCGTTTTTTATTAATGTTCTCATCATAATTCTACAGATTAATTACCGAAGCCATTACCTCCCGCAGTCTGATTCTCCGGAATAGTAGGTTTAGCCAGATCATTAGCAGTTGGAGCCGGAGCTGCATTCGGATCCACTTGAGGGGCTTGCATTGCAGAAGCATCCTGTCCTGCATCTCTTGTACCATTCATAATCTGCTCATTTTCCTGAGCCTTCTGATAATAATCCTTCACGTATGGATCATTCTTGAAATGCTCAGTAGCCTTACTCATGATATCCTCAATCCAAGGAGAAAGCATCGGGTATTGATTTCTCATGGTAACCATGAAGAATACTCCAGGACCCAAGACATTATCAAAATTCTCGGTCACGAAAGAAGTGACCAGTTTATCTTCCTGATCAGCCAGCTGAATAGCTTCCTCGTTCAGTTTTCTTGTTACCACCTCCATATCATTACCATTCATGATAGCCTGGTCATGCTTATGCACCAATTCCATCTGCTGGTTCTGCAACTGCTGGTATTTCTTGAAGAACTTAAACAGTTTATCATTCAAAGGAGTGCCGCTAACTACCTGTTGAGCATCATCTAATTTCACATTAATGTCACCGCTCTCCAGCACCAATGGGAGGACAGCCTCATCATCCATGAAAATATTAGCCATTCTCACAGAATCCAGATTTCCGTCAAAATGGAATTGACCATGCACAACATCACAGGAATCAATATTTTTAAAATCATTGTTTTTCAGGATTTTCAGGTATAGCATCCTTCCATCCAATGTACTCACATTAGACGTACCTTGGATATTGTAGCTATTGGCACACGATGTCATTGCCAACAAGGTGATAAATGCATAAAGTATCTTATTCATAATCTGTCTGTATTTCGGGTAACAAAAGTACAATCTTAAATTGAAGTACGGAAATAAATTTATGCTATTTAATTGAATATCGTCTGTATTTAGTATTTTTTGGCATTATTCCTTCTCCAGTTCACGGGAAATACGATGTGTCGTATATAATTCCAACAAAGCTGCGATAAGCAGCAGAAGCACCCACTTATTATAAAAGTAGGTGATATACGTCTCATAGTTGGAAAACCAATTACGGGCAAAAGCATATACCGTATCAACCATAGAAATGCCCGACAATATAAAACAAATATCCGCCATTGCCTGTATGCGCTTCAGACGATGAATGACAAACGATTTTCCTTCGTATAACTGCATGGCTTGTATCACACTAAAAAGCACCGTACCTACTAAGAACACCCAACAGGTATAAAGCAACATTTTAGGATAGATAAATCCAAACGCATAGCAACCTGCACCGACAACCATCAGCACGCCACCCAAGAGGAATATGGCACTCTGAATTTTACTCAACTGTTTCATTTTCTAAATCTTCTTCGTTATTATTATTAGGCAAATCGGTGCTCAAGACGAAGATATCCTCATCGTCAGCCTTCATGAAATAGTTTTCTCTGGCTATTTTCTGATAAGCCTTCGGATCCACACGCATTTCCCTCAGCAGTTTGGTGTCTGCCTGATAACGCGCAGTATATTTTTTTATCTCAGAACGCAAATTATTGATCTGAATCTGGTATTTCACATGCTGGTAGATGCTATTGTCATCAATTGCACCTACTACCAAAACACCCACTACAATCACTATAAGATACTTATAATGAGAGAGATAGCCCCATATTACACCTAATTGTTTACTCATTTATTTCGATATTTGTTTGCAAAGATAATATTTTTTTGTTATCTTTGCATCATCATTTAAGAAAAAATAATGGAAGAATATATTGTTTCTGCAAGAAAGTACCGTCCGATGACCTTCGATACGGTGGTTGGACAGAGTGCTTTGACAACAACTTTAAAGAATGCGGTGAAGAGTGGAAAGCTCGCTCACGCATACCTTTTTTGCGGTCCTCGTGGTGTCGGAAAGACTACCTGTGCCCGTATTTTTGCCAAGGCTATCAATTGCGAGCATCCCCGTGAAGACGGAGAAGCCTGCAATGAGTGCGAAAGTTGCACAGCTTTCAACGAGCAGCGCTCATTCAACATCTTTGAGCTTGATGCCGCCAGCAATAATGGTGTAGAGCAAATCAAGGCTCTCATGGAGCAAACCCGCATCCCGCCACAGATTGGCAAGTACAAAGTGTTTATCATCGATGAGGTACACATGCTGAGTTCTGCTGCCTTCAATGCATTCCTCAAGACATTGGAGGAGCCACCATCGCATGTCATCTTTATCCTGGCGACCACGGAGAAGCACAAGATTCTGCCTACCATTCTCAGTAGATGTCAGATTTACGATTTCGAGCGAATGACCGTTCCTAACACAATCAAGCATCTGGCTATGGTAGCAGAAAAAGAAGGAATCAAATATGAGGAACAGGCTTTGGCTGTCATCGCAGAAAAAGCCGATGGCGGTATGCGCGATGCACTCTCTATCTTTGACCAGGCTGCCAGTTTCTGTCAAGGCGACATCACTTATAAAAAGGTAATCGAGGACCTGAACGTTCTGGATAGCGACAACTATTTCAACTTGGTTGACCTTGCTCTCTCCAACAAAGTGAGCGAGATGATGGTGCTGCTGAACAATATTCTCAACAAAGGTTTCGACGGAGGCATTCTTGTCCAAGGTCTTGCCCAACATGTGCGTAATGTCATGATGGCAAAAGATCCCCAGACTCTGCCACTCTTGGAAACCAGTGAAGAGCAAAAGGCCAAATTCCAGGCACAGGCTCAGAAAGCCCCTACACCTTTCTTATATAAGGCACTAAAAATCATGAACGACTGCGATGTTCAATACCGCCAAAGTTCAAACAAGCGCCTGCTGGTAGAACTGACCCTCATCCAAGTAGGTCAGATAACTCAACCAGAAGATCAAGATGTGCCAGGTGCGGGGCGTACGCCCCATAGATTAAAATCCCTGTTTCAGAAATTGATTGCTCCCCTTAAACCTGCTTCTCAGGGTGCAGGTAAAGAGCAAGTTGACAGCAAGAAGGTTGAAGCCGTTCCTGCTGTCGGGCATTCTATTGCCCAAAAATCCGAGACTAATGAAACTGCCTCAGCAAAAGATACTTCTACAACAAGCAACAAACCTAAGGGAAGTATCAAACTTGGCAGTATCGGCATGACGTTCAAGAATCTTAAGAAACACAAAGAAGAAGACAAGAACAATTATTCTGCCATCAGCGACACAGCAGAAACTGCGTCAATAGCCGAAGATAAAAAGCAACCTTTCGATAATGAGCTTTTATACGGTCAATGGATGAGTATGTGTATGAGAATGCAAGGTATCAACGAACTGTATGGTTTGTCACAACGCCTGAAAATGCTGACTCCCAAAATCACAGATTATCCTTCGGTGGAAATCGTCATTGATAATCCGATACTTCTTGATCAAATCGGAAAAATCAAAAACCGCATCAGAAGTACACTTGTATTAGGATTGAACAATGATGACATCATTATCAATTACCGTGTAGCCAAGCAAGAAGAAATCGGAAAGATACGTAATAAACGGGAAATCTTCGATGATATGAAAAAGAAAAATCCTGCACTTGACAAATTGGTACAGGAATTCAAATTAGTCATGGCATAATTCAGCTATGGCAGATTTTTCAAAACAATAATCTAAAAAAACGAGAAACTATTTTTTAAGATAAATGAAAAAATCCTATGGATAAAGCATATCGAGCTACATCCATAGGATTTTTATTTTAGATCAGAGTCATACCATTTTCCTCACATTCCTTGCGCATTTCATCAGGCCAGATACTTGCCTGGATTTCACCAATATGCGCCTTATGAAGCAAGACCATGCAGAGGCGGCTTTGTCCTATACCACCACCGATACTCAAAGGCAACTTATCATTTAAGAGTTGTTGGTGGAAATAGAGTTTCTCGCGATCTTCCTTACCTTCTATCTTTAACTGGCGAAGCAAGCTTTCCTTATCCACACGAATACCCATGGAACTCAACTCAAAACTACGCTCCAGAACCGGATACCAGATCAGAATATCACCATTAAGACCCATCTTTCCATTCTCGGCAATAGTACTCCAATCGTCATAGTCAGGAGCACGTCCATCATGCTTCTTACCATCACTCAACTTACCACCAATACCCTCTACGAATACTGCGCCATATTTCTTGCAGATAGCATCCTCTCGCTCTTTAGGAGTCTTATCAGGATACATATCAAGCAAATCTTGCGCATGAACAAAATGAATCTGTTCTGGCAAGAAAGGCTTCAACTGTGGATAATGCTCACAGGTGAGATATTCAGTACGGCGGATAGCAGCATAAATGCGACGCACCACACCTTCCAAGAATGCCAAGTTGCGATCTTTCTTTTCAATCACAGCCTCCCAATCCCACTGGTCAACATACAGAGAGTGGAGATTATCGAGTTCTTCGTCAGCACGAATAGCATTCATATCGGTATAGACGCCATATCCAGGTTCTATTTTATATTCAGCCAATGTCAATCTCTTCCATTTTGCCAGAGAATGAACCACTTCTGCTTTAGCATCTCCCAAATCTTTGATAGGGAATGTTACAGGACGTTCCACTCCATTGAGATCATCATTAATACCCAAACCTTTCAATACGAAAAGAGGAGCAGTCACACGACGCAAACGAAGTTCTGTGGAAAGATTTGCCTGAAAGAACTCCTTAATCAGTTTGATTCCCATTTCGGTTTGGCGCATATCAAGAAGTGCCTTATAGCCTACTGGTTTTATTACATTACTCATAATATATATATTTTTTCTTTGTTTTTATGTATTTAGGGACAAATGAATTGCAGGTTAGTACGCCTGTTTTCTATTTGACGGTGCAAAGGTACTAAATTATTATTAATCTGCAAGCGTTTTTCTATTTTATTTTTCAAAATGATAGGATTTTTAATATTTCACTATCTATTTGCACTATTTTCATATCAATTTCTCTTTATTATCCTAAATAAAAAGTCTTCCCTACGCCTCTCAATAAGTTTTTTTACTCAAATATTTGGTTATTTCAAATAAAATCAGTAATTTTGCAAACGTATCTGCAAACTGTATATATGGAAGAGATTTTGCATATATATAATAAGGTATGAATATCTTGGTCTCGTAGCTTAGTTGAATAGAGCGTTTGATTCCGGTTCAAAAGGTCGTGGGTTTGAGTCCCACCGAGATCACACATTCTCTATCCAGGGAATACACTTCCCTCAGAAACGGAATATCATCCTGAATCAGAGAATTATCACATTATTTAGTTAAAAACATGGACTTAGTAGAACGTTTTATAAACTACACAAAATTTGACACACAGTCGAGTGAAGATTCCGACAGTGTGCCTAGTACGGCGAAACAGTTAGAGTTCGCCAAGTATCTTAAACACGAATTGGAAGAGGAGGGGCTTAGCGATGTAGAGATGGACGATATGGGTTACATCTACGCTACATTGAAAGGCAATACCAAGAAAAAGACACCTACCATCGGATTTATATCTCACATGGACACCAGTCCAGATGCAAGTGGCAAAGACATCAAGGCACGCGTCATCCGCAACTATGATGGCGAAGATATTGAATTGAGTCCAGGCATCTTCTCCAGAGTCGATAAATTCCCAGAATTAAAAGCTCACAAAGGCGAGGACATCATCGTAACTGATGGCACAACCCTTCTTGGTGCAGATGATAAAGCAGGAATTGCTGAAATCGTACAGGCTATGTGCTATCTCAGAGACCATGATGAAATCAAGCACGGAGATATACGTGTCGGCTTCAACCCTGACGAAGAAATCGGAATGGGTGCTCACCACTTTGATGTTGAAAAATTTGCCTGCGACTGGGCTTACACCATCGACGGAGGCGACCTCGGCGATTTGGAATACGAAAACTTCAATGCCGCAGCTGCCAAGATCCGCATCAAAGGTGTGAGTGTACATACGGGTTATGCTAAGGGTAAGATGATCAACGCAAGCAGACTTGCGGTGGAATTCCAAAACATGATACCAGAGACCGACCTTCCAGAAACCACAGAAGGTTATCAGGGTTTCTACCACTTGCTGGGCATTGAAAGCCACTGTGAAGAAGCTAAGTTGGCTTATATCATTCGCGACCACGACCGTGATAAATTTGAAGATCGCAAAGCATTCATTGCTGACTGCGTGAAGAAAATCAACGAGAAATATGGCGAAGGAACATGTGAGGCTGAGATTTACGATCAGTACTACAACATGAAAGAGAAAATCGACCCTAACATGCATGTCATCGACATCGTCTTGAGAGCGATGCAGGAAAATGGCGTTCCTCCACGCGTAGAACCTATCCGTGGCGGCACCGATGGAGCACAGTTGAGTTTCAAGGGACTTCCTTGTCCTAACATCTTTGCAGGCGGCGTCAATTTCCATGGCCCACATGAGTTTGTCAGCATCCAGGTAATGGAGAAAGTAGTACAGACCATCGTGAAGATTGCAGAAATCACAGCAGAATACAACGACTAAGTTTCGTATCAATCATAATAATCTATAATCCCAGAAAGCATGAATGCTGATGGGACTATAGATTATTTTCATATTATGACCTGATACTCCAATAGACGATAAACTGTTTTCACTTACATATCAAACTTAATTTTCTTTCGAATGGCAGATATTCCATTTTTAGTAAAAGATTTGGCACTCATACTGATGGTTGCAGGCATCGTAACCATCATTTTCAAGAAGCTCAAGCAACCCCTTGTGTTAGGATACATCGTTGCCGGTTTTCTTGTTTCACCACACATGCCATATACCATGTCGGTCATTGATGAAACAGATATCAAGACTTGGGCTGACATCGGAGTTATCTTTACCCTATTCTCACTCGGTCTTGACTTCTCTTTCAAGAAAATCGTAAAAATGGGAGTCTCCCCTATCATTGCAACCATAGTCATCGTGTTCTCCATGATGATGCTCGGCATCAGCATAGGTCATGGCTTTGGGTGGAGCAAGATGGACTGTATTTTCCTTGGCGGTATGCTTGCCATGAGTTCCACGACCATTATATATAAAGCTTTTGATGATATGGGGCTGCGACAACAGAAGTTTGCGGGCATGGTGATGAGCGTTCTGATACTGGAAGACATACTTGCCATTGTCATGATGGTGATGCTGTCGGCCATTGCAGGAGGCAACAATCCTGATGGAGAACAGATGATCGGTTCTGTGATAAAGATAGCCTTCTTCCTTGTCCTTTGGTTTATAGTAGGCATCTTTGCCATCCCACTTTTTCTCCGATCTGTACGCAAACTTATCAACAATGAAACCCTCCTGATTGTAGCATTAGGACTCTGTTGCGGCATGGCAGTACTCTCCACCAAGGTAGGATTCTCCAGTGCTTTTGGCGCTTTCGTCATGGGCAGCATCTTAGCAGAAACCATCGAAGCAGAAAAGATTATCAAACTGGTGGAACCCGTAAAGAACCTGTTTGGAGCCATCTTCTTTGTTTCCGTAGGTATGCTCGTTGACCCTAAGATTCTGATAGAATATGCCATTCCTATCCTGGCATTAGTAGGTAGCATACTCATAGGACAAGCCATATTCGGTACCTTCGGCTTCATGCTCGGTGGAGAATCTCTGAAATCAGCTATGCGCTGTGGATTTTCCATGGCACAGATTGGTGAGTTTTCTTTCATCATCGCTTCCTTAGGTCTGTCATTAGGCGTTATCAGCAACTATCTCTATCCAGTAGTTGTTGCCGTATCCGTCATCACGACCTTCCTTACTCCTTATATGATTCGCCTTGCCACACCGACGTATCAAGTCATGGAGAAGCATCTGCCGAAACGACTCATCAACATACTGAATCATTTTGCGATGAGCCATCCCTCTACGACCCAGCAGAGCAAATGGAAGTCTCTTCTCAGACAAATGCTCATCAACACCGTAGCCTATTCCATCCTTACTGCAGCAGTCATCGCATTGATGTTTACCTTCGTACTTCCATTCACCCGAAGTCTTTTCCCAGGCTGGAAGTTGCATTGGTATGCTAACGCCATCACAGGCATATTGACCCTCGTGCTGATAGCACCATTCCTGCGTGCCATCATCATGAAAAAGAACCATAGCAATGAGTGGAAACGCCTATGGGTAGAAAGCAGCATCAACAGGATTCCGCTTCTCTTCACCATCGTCGTGAGATTTGTTATTGCATTGGCTTTCATCTTCTATATCTGCAATTATCTGACACGTTTCACCGATGCGCTCATGATCATCATCGGCATTGCAGTCGTTTCCCTGATGATAGCATCAAGATGGACCAAGAAGCGAAGCATCAAGATGGAAAGACTCTTCATTCACAACCTGCGTTCAAGGGACATTATGGCACAGGTAAACGGCGAGAAAAAACCGCTCTACGAAGGACACTTATTGGACCGAGACATCCATATCAGCGATTTTGACGTGCCGGAAGATTCGTCATGGGGAGGGAAAACGCTCAAAGAACTGCATCTCCGTGAACGGTTTGGTGTAGATATGAGCAGTATCATGCGTGGTTCACAACGTCTGAATATTCCTAACGGAGATACGGTCATATTCCCAGGAGATAAATTACAAGTCATTGGTAATGACGACCAATTGCAGAAATTTGCAACCGCGCTCAGTACGGATCTCATACCAGAAGATTTGGAAATAGAGAAACGGGAGATGAAACTACGACAACTCATCATCAGCGGTAAAAGTGAATTCTGCGGGAAATCACTTCTTGAAAGTGGAATCCGCGATAAATACAACTGTATGGTTGTGGGATTGGAAGAAGGACAAGAGAACTTAACGAAAATAGCTCCTACCCGTACATTTAAAAAAGGAGATATCCTTTGGATCGTAGGAGAAGAAAGCGACTTGCAAAAAATAATGGAGAGGGCTTAGCCTTCTCCATTATTTTATTCATATTCTATACCTTTATTAGCATTTCTTCAAGGCTCTCATTGCATTCAGTACTGCCAAAACCGTAACACCCACGTCTGCAAAGACAGCCATCCACATGGTTCCCAAGCCAACAGTTGCCAGAATCAGGACTGCCACTTTCACTCCTATTGCGAAGGCTACATTCTCATGGGCTATATGAATGGTGCGACGAGCGATTCTGACAGCAAGAGCAATCTTTCGCGGTTCATCATCCATCAAAACCACATCAGCAGCTTCTATGGCAGCATCACTACCCAAGCCACCCATGGCAATGCCGACATCAGCCCGCTTCAATACAGGAGCATCATTGATGCCATCCCCCACATAAGCCAAGGTCTTGCCCGCTTCTTTTTCTTGAAGTAATTTTTCCACTTCTACAACCTTATCTGTTGGCAAGAGTTCTGAACGACATTCATCAAGTCCTATCTGTTGCGCCACCTTTTCAGCCACTTCATGACGGTCGCCAGTCAGCATTACCGTTTTCCCTACACCTAAGGTCTTGAGCTGTGCAATGGCTTCCGCACTACCCTCCTTGATTTGATCATTAATGACAATATGCCCCACATATTTGCCATCTATAGCCACATGAATGATAGTACCCACATGAGAACAATCATGCCATTTTGCCCCGATAGAAGCCATCATCTTCTTGTTTCCCACACAAACTTCCTTTCCATTCACCTGGGCACGAATACCATAACCTGCGATTTCCTTTACATCAGAAACCACGCAGTTATCCGTAGCTTCATCAGGGAAAGCGGAACGGAGCGCTGCACCTATCGGATGATTTGTGAAATGTTCGGCATGTGCTGCCAGATGAAGAAGAATTTTCTCCTGATCTGAATATTCGCCAACATGCACATGATGAGCGCCTGCGGATGAACCGCAAGAACAGGAATCACCCACATGAACAGCCTCCACGGCAAACTCTCCATGAGTCAATGTGCCCGTTTTATCGAAAACGACAGTACCCACCTTGGCAAGTGCATCCATATAGTTGCTGCCCTTGATAAGAATGCCATTGCGGGAAGCGCCGCCAATGCCTCCGAAGAAAGTAAGGGGAACGCTGATGACCAAGGCACAAGGACAAGACACCACTAAGAATATCAAGGCGCGATTGAGCCATAATGGGAAATGATCACCGAAAGAACCATTGCCCAACCATTCTGATGCAATCCCCATTCCTCCCAACATAGGAGGAATCACAGCCAAAGCAAGTGCGGCAAAAACAACGATAGGGGTATAAACACGGGCAAAACGTGTAATAAAAGCCTCACTTTTTGACTTATTCTGGTCTGCACTCTCTACCAGATTAATAATCTTGGAAACCGTACTCTCTCCAAAGCTCTTGGTAGTACGAACACGGATCAATCCGGTTAAGTTGACACATCCCGACATGATATGGTCGCCTTCATTCAAATCTCGCGGCATACTTTCGCCCGTCAGCGCAATGGTATTCAAGGCAGAGTTTCCCTCTATTACCACACCATCAAGCGGCACTTTCTCACCAGGCTTAATCACGATGATCTCCCCCACTTCCACCTCTTCCGGCGAAACGAGCTCCACCTTTCCATTTCTTTCAACATTCGCCACATCAGGACGGATATTCATCAGGTGCGAAATACTATCCCGGCTTTTACCCTCAGCATATCCCTCGAACAGTTCTCCGATTTGGAAAAAGAGCATTACAAAAACTGCCTCAGGAAATTCAGTCTCACTCCCTGGGAAGAAGCCGATGCAAAGAGCGCCAATAGTAGCTATCGCCATGAGGAAGTCCTCATTAAACATATCTCCTTTGGCAATACCTTCAGCCGCTTCTGCCAAGGTCTCATGACCCACTAAGAGGTAAGGCACAAGATATACGAGCAGCAATTGCCAAGTTGCCAAATCGTATTCTTTCTCAATAAAAACAGCAACTACCAATAAAATGACAGTTGCAGCTATCTGAATCAGTTTGGATTTTAAATTTCCTTCCTCGTGATGATGCTCGTGTTCACCGTGACAATCACAATGATGATGATCATGTTCACCGTGGCAATCGCAATGATGATGATTCATTTCTTCCATAATTTTACAATACATTTAGTTACTACTTCAATTACTTTCTTTATTCTGCTGCAAAATTACGAAAAGGCTTTTGCAACTTGGTTGCAAAAGCCTCTTTTACCTAAAATATAGATCTTTTCCTTAAAATTCCATAGAGAAAGTGATGCCACGACGCATCATATCCTCCAAAGTTGGCTTCATACGAAGGATAAAGCCTTCCCATGAACGGTTCTTTTGCATACTCCAGCCCGCCTCTGCCAAAGCCAAGGCACGAGGATAAGCCTGGTAATAGATTCGTTCAGGCGTATTAATGCACTCACTCCATAGCGTACCAGCCACACCAAAAAGATTATTGTTTTCAAAATCTTTACCCATTCCCCAACCCGGATCAAGACGATACGTATCTTTCAGAGTGGTGACAGGCATTCCCCAATTCACTTCCGGCATATCTCCCTTCGCCATAGGATAATCAAAATAACAATGTTCACCTGGACAAAGCATAATACGGGCATTGTTTTCTACGGCTGCCTTCAAAGCTTCCTCTGTCAGGCCCGAACGCCAGGCAAAGGTAACGCATCCCGGTTGAATTTTCTTGAAATCCAGTTCATACCAGAACATCGGAGTCTTATGATATCGGTTGCGTAAGAGTTCTATCATGCGGTCGAAGAGATAACCTTGCAATTTCCAATTCTCAGAACGGTCGGTCGTGGTAATACCTAATTTTTTCTTCAGCGCCTGACATTTAGGACAATTGGTCCAACAATCCAGTGCCGGATTACCTGCCTCATCTCCACCTAAATGAATATAAGGAGAAGGGAATACGTCTGCCAATTCCTTGAAAACATTTCCTAAGAACTCGTAAGTGAACTCATTACCCGGACAAAGTAATTCATCAGAAACACCACAAGTCGTTCGGATTGGCACCTGCACGCCATGACAAGTCAATTCAGGATAAACGCTGATAGCAGCCACTTCATGACCAGGCATTTCGATTTCAGGAACCACCTGCACATGATATTTCGCAGCAAAATTTACCAACTCCCGCATTTGCTCTTGCGTATAATAGCCTTTGATAGGCATATTCATGTCATCCATTCCCCATCTGCTGCTTGCTTCAGCCGTCAAACGAGGATACTTCTTGATTTCGATACGCCAAGCCTGATCATCCACCAGATGCAGATGGATGGCATTCAGTTTGTAGCGGGCCATCTCAGGAATGAAAGCCTTCAACTGCTCATAAGGGATAAAAGTACGGCAAGGATCCACCATCAGTTCTCTGACATGAGTGCGTGGCTGGTCTGAAAGCGCCAGTTGAGGAATCGCATCACAGCAGTTCTTTGCCCCATTACCACGCAGCAACTGGTCAAAGGTCATTAAACCATAAAATACACCAGCTGCCGTTTTTCCCTTAATCGTTACTCCTCGCTGCAAAACTTCGAGAGTGTAAGCTTCAACGTCAGCAAGAGAAGGATCTATTTCCATCGTTAAAGTCAACTGTTCTTTGCTTCCACCCTTTACGTTCGCTTTCTGTCTGGAAATTCCCTCCTGAGTGTTATTGTTTGTCAAACAGTCCCGTTCTGAAAGGATTCTTTCTGCCTGTTCCTTTTCATTCGCAAGACCATCAGCAGCCACGATATTCCAAATTCCATGCACCTGAAGTAGGCGGGCATCTTTCTTTACCTGCAAGTCCATAGGCACAGGAATCAGGCATTTCATCGGGTCGCATGTTTCCTTAGCCTGCTTCATGTCAGCATAGAACAGGCTCCAGCCCGGTGCCTTCCGGTAAGCCTTCTCGCTCCCCTTTGGTACGATTAACCTACATTGACTGCGATGGATGCCATAGAAAGTCGTGACGTCAGCACGAGGAGGAATCTTGGAATTCACCTTCACGGTCTGTAAACCCGATAAATGGGCAAAAGCATATTCAGCCAACTGTGGAGTTCCTTCGATGACGATATGTTTCAGTTTTTTACAACCCGAAAAGGCAGCAGCATCTACCTGCCTTAAACTCATCGGAAGATGAAGTTCCTGCAAATTATCACAGGCAAAGAAAGCCTGCGAACCAATCTGCTGCACTTTTTGAGGCAGGACGATATTTTGCAGATGATGGCGAGAATGAAAAGCATTCTTAGGGATGACGGGACAAGTAGCTTCACTCAAATCTACATTTCTGAGTTGCCAGCAAAGATCTCTCATTTGCCGGAAATCTGAATTACCTTGAGTGGTCAGGTTGCCCGTCAACTTCAAGGAAATCGCCGTTGTTTTCTTTTCTGCCTTCAGGCTATCCATGTTGGCTACTGTCTGTGCGAACAAAGTTGGCGAACACAGGAGCATGAAGGAAAGTGCTAACATTTTTCTCATTCTTATGAATATCATTAGGTTATAGTTATTAATAATTCCAATGGGACAAAAATACGGATTTTATTAGAACTTTCCAAATCTTTTGAATTAAATCTTCTAAAAATCCACATCTTACTTTATTTTAGAAGAAAATGTGTCATAACGGATTATGAGTTTATTCATCGGATGACACGGAATTTATTCGGAGATATTCTTGATGAGTCGATTACTCACGGATTTTCGCAGAGGCGACCTATTCGGTCGGTGCAGATACCAACTGAGGTTGGAAAAAGTCCCACAGATTTCACAGATATACACAGATTTTTTCTTGGGACGTTTTTTTTGTCACGCAGATTTCGCAGATGACGCAGATTTTTTTTATTCATCGGATGACACGGAATTTATTCGGAGATTTCCTGCGGAGGCAATTACTCACGGATTTTCACGGAGGCGACCTGTCCGGTCGGTGCAGATACCCCCTGAGGTTGGAAAAAGTCCCACAAAGAAAAATCTGTGTATATCTGTGAAATCTGTGGGACGAAATAATCTCCACAAAGAAAAATCTGCGTCATCTGCGAAATCTGCGTGACAAAAACAACAGGAGCATATATAGGGCGCGAGCCATTGGCCAGAGGCCAAATATCCGCGAAATTCCGTGAGTAATCCGATAAGCAAGAATGCCTCCGATTCATCCGTGAAATCCGATGAAAAAAATGAAGAAACGAAAAAGGTGTGTCATGAACTCCATGACACACCCTATTTCATTGATTGTATTTTTCTTAGATTTCAGAGATATTCTAATACCATTGCACAGCATTAGAATAGCCACTGCGCTTATCATATTTCAAGGCATCCGTCAATGTAGAAGCATTACAACGGAAGGTGAAATTATAACTTGTATAAGGCGAAAGCACCACCGAACAACTCATATTGAAACAGTGGAGATCACGCTGCAAGCTTGCAGTAGTCATACTCATTTTATGATTGTCGAAATCATAACCGGATGAAAAACTGATATTCCAGCCATCACTCAGTCTTACGTTACCACTCATATTCAATGTCTGAGTAAACTTGTATGGATAGCGCATAGACTCCTTGTTGAACTTTTCCTTGCGTGTATCCTCACGCATGGTAACACCATAACCGAAGGTCAACGACCAAGGCATCTTGAAAGCCATATAACCATCCGAATCGGTCTTAGCCTTGCCGCTCTTCTTCTTGGCAGCCGTCTTTCCCTTCTCCAAGGTATCGTCCACATTACTTTCAATATCAGTATCCAGTCCATCCTCGTCCTGGTCCTTACGCTTACTGTCCTTCTCATCATCATCACTCTTTCCACCAAAGAGTTTTGCAAGTTTCTCAGGTGTCAGCGTGAAAGACAGGTTCTGCGACATACCCTGGAATCGGCCGAATCGACCTCTACTCCACTCAGTATGAGTACCGACGTATGGATTTCCCTGTTCGTCCAGATCATAAGCATAGGTTGCAAAGACCGCATTCATATTGAACGTATAGTTCTTCCACCATTTCAGACGCAGGTTGATATTCATATCGCTCCAAGGTCTTACCTTCGCCGCCATATTGTAACTCATATTGATGTCAAACGCATCTATCAGACTGATTTTCTTGAAACCGGTAGAGTCCTTATCGCTCTTGACCTTCATCTCCAGGTTGTTGCCTAAAGTGAAAGAGAGACTTCCTGTCTTTCCCTTACCAGGCACACCATAAAGTGAATTCTGGTATGGAGAATAGCTGACGAGCGAAACATTACCATCGGCATCCGTTTTCTGATAAGTTTCCCAATAACCATAGCGGGAAGCACCGAAGTCAGGCGCATAACTGAAGCTTACAGTTGGCGTGATGACATGGCGGATGGCCTGTATCTTATCACCGAAAATCTTGCGATTAGGCACCCAGAATCCATAGAGCTTGGTGGACATACCCACACTCATGTTCCAATTATAGACATTGTGGAAACCATAGGTGGTGTCGCACACCTCCGTCTGCTTCTGTTCATCCCATGACCTTGTCACCTTATTGGTGTACATACGGTCAGAGAAGTTGAAGCTTGGATTGATGTTGATGTACTTGAAGAGCGTGAACGAAGCACTCACTGGAATCTGATGCTGCCATGCATTTCTCCAGTCCTTGATGAGATTACTCTTCATAAACTGGTCTTCCTTCGTATTGATCGAGTTGCTGATATGTCCAGTATAACTCATCGCAATCTTCTCATACCATTTCTCATCACCCACCATCTTCTTTCGGCGGAAAGGATAGAAACGGGCAATGGAAATATTGAGGTCAGGAAGTGTCACAGCCAAACTGGAGTCACGCATATTCTGCGAAAGGTTGGCAGTAGCGCTGAGCGACAGACCAATACTGGAGAATCCTGTACTCCAGCTCACAGAAGAGGTACGCGTACTCTGCGTCATCGTCTGCGGATTATAGAGCGAGTTGAGATTATTGCGCTCATAGCTGGATGTGGCAAAGTTGACACTTGCCGACAACGAGCTGAAAGGATTGGCCTTCGAGTCCTGTCGATGACTCCACTGCACCTTGAAACTCTCCTGCTCAGCAAAGTCAGGCATTCCCTTGTCACCCGTCTTCGTATCCTGGTAACTGAAGAAGAAACTTCCCGAGTACTTATAGCGTTTGCGGTAATTACTTGCAGCAGAAATACCCCAGGAACCCTTCGTGTAGATTTCACCCAAGAGTTTCAAGTCCCACTTGTCATTGACGGCAAAATAATATCCACCATCTCTGAGATAGAAGCCACGGTCGCTTTCATCACCATAGGTAGGCATGATAAAACCACTACTATAGCTCTTGGTAAATGGGAAGAATCCGTAAGGGATTGCCAAAGGCATCGGCACATCGCACACCACGAGATAAGCCGGTCCGAAAACCACATCCTTACCCGGTCTCACTTTCGCTCTGGAAAGAGAAATATAGAAGTCAGGATGAGGATCATCACAGGTCGTATATCTACCATGTTGCAGATAGATAGCTCCAGTAGAATCACGTTTTGATCGGGCACCCGTCAGGAATCCATCCTGCTGCTCTGTATATACATTATTAATAAGTGCCTTCTTACTCTTGAAATTGAAGGCAATCGTATCCGTATCGTAGGTATCAGAGCCCATCTTGAAGACCGGTTTACCCTTGACACCACCTTCAGCAGTAGAATCGGCGGTACCCGTAGCCTTCACATTGCTCTTGTCGATGTCCATGGAAATCTTGTCGCTCGTAAGGTCCATGTTGGTATATTTCACATTGGAATTACCATAGAGATGCGCCACCTTATGGGGAGCATCATAGACGAGCGAATCCTCCGCCGTATATTGCACCGGGGCATCCACGCCACCGGCTTTCTTGCGATTCAAGCTATCCAGTCGGATACTGTCATCGACCACTTTATTATGTTTCCATATAGCCTTCTGCAGCGAATCCATCTGCAGGGTATCATTAGCAGCATCCACCTTGACTTCATTGCCTAAGGAATCCACCCATACAGAGTCTCCCACAGCCAAAGCGGTAGAATCAGCCATAGTCTTCTTCTTTTTCTTAGAAGGCATACCCGGATTGGCCACCATCATGCAGACAGCAGCAAAGAGCAGTACAGCTATAGTTGATTGTTTTCTCATTCAATATCTTTTGAGAAGTTATATTTCAAACAATTTCTCCCATTCCTGGAAGCGTTTCACTCCTTCTTCGCCAAATTTAGCGAGACTTTTCTCTGCCTTTTCTATCGACTTTTCCTCGTCGAGATGGGTTTTGCTGAAAAACTTATCAGCATAGCAAATCACCTTTTCCTCCATTGTTTCGGGAAGGAAATCCTGATGAGGCAGCGGCAGATTCTGCTCTACGATTTGCTTACATGTAATGCCAGCCCCCGTATGGCGTTCGCATACCCGTGCATGGCGTTCATATCCTTCTTTGCGCAGGATTTCAGCTCCCATACGGCCATGACAGATGTATGGATGAGACCCAAAGCACTGTATGCCAGGAGCATCCGTCAGGAAGATTCCCAAGTCGTGGAGCATAGCAGCTTCCTCGACAAACTGGGCATCCAGCCGCAATTCAGGATGATACGAAACAATCTGTAGCGCTTTTCGCGCTACAGATTGACTATGTGTAATGAGGATATGACGAAGTTCATTATCCTCAGGATAATACTTATCTATAATTGCTTGATAATCCATCATTATTCAGCGTTGCGCTCAATGTAAGCGATCACATCACCCTTGCGGATTTTGCTGCCCTGCTTAGCATTGATTTCTACGAGTTTACCACCAAGAGCTGCAGGAACAGTCTCAAATTCACCCCAAGGAGCAAGAATGTAGCAGAAAGCATCACCTTCCTTATATTCCTTGCCGATGAATGGCTCTACTGCAGGCTGGCACTCACCCTCGCCCTGGAACTCCCAGAAGATCTGACCTGCTACTGGTGCTACGATTGCATCAGCCTTGGCATGCTTGAATTCTGCGAGCTGAGCTGGAGTCAGGGTGCTGCCGAGCTTAGCATCCTTAGCCTTCTGGAGATCAGCCAGGAAGTTCTTCTTAGCCTGTCCGCTCTTGTAGTTGCGATACTGCTCTGGGTGCATAGCGAGCTCGAAGAGTTCCTCGTCGTCCTGACCGTAATCCCAACCGTTCTCGTCCATCTCCTTCTTGAAGTCATCGAGAGCGTTAGAAAGCAATGTATGAGCATCTACGTCTGTGAACTCACGGCCCTGCTTCTTGGCAAGTTCTACGAGTTCTGGATCGATGGTTCCAGGAATCTTACCACTCTTACCGAGGATCATACCCCACATAGAGTCGTCCATCATCACGAAACGGCCCTTGCCCTGCTCCATGGTGAGGAGGTTCATCAAAGAGATGTTCTTCACATACTGGCTGAATGGAGTTACCAATGGAGGATAACCCACGCGTGGCCATACATACTCTACCTCGTCGAAGAGCTTGATCAGAAGGTCGTCCATAGACAATTCTTCCTCACCCTTCTTCTTACGGATATTGTTGATCGTCTGACGCATACCACCGAGGTCTGCCATCATACTACCCATCATACCGCCAGGAAGACCGCAACCGAGCAACAGAGAAGACATGATCTTATTACCAGGGTTGATGAAGTAACCGAGCCACTCGTCGATGAATTCCTGAGTCATGGCACGAGCCTTCATGTAAGCGCTCATATTGATTTCAGGCACCTCAAAGCCCTCGTTCTTCAACATGCTGATGACAGAGATCACGTCTGGGTGAACCTTACCCCAAGACAATGGCTCGATAGCAGTATCGATGATGTCGGCACCATTGTTGCAGACCTCGAGGATTGAAGCCATAGAGAGACCAGGACCAGAGTGGCCGTGGTACTGGATGATAATCTCAGGATACTTGTCCTTGATCATCTTGGTCAACTTACCGAGGAATGCAGGCTGACCGATACCAGCCATATCCTTCAAGCAGATTTCCTCTGCGCCGGCAGCGATGAGCTGGTCAGCGATGTTCATATAATAATCGAGTGTGTGAACAGGAGAATTGGTAATACAGAGCGCACACTGTGGAGTCATGCCACCTTCCTTAGCCCACTTGATAGAAGGAATGATGTTGCGCACATCGTTCAGACCATCGAAGATACGGGTGATATTAGTACCCTGCTTAGCCTTCACCTTGTACATCAATGCACGTACATCATCAGGCACAGGATACATACGAAGAGCGTTCAGACCACGGTCGAGCATGTGAGTCTTGATACCTACCTCATTGAAAGGCTTACAGAAAGCGCGAACTGCCTCGTTAGGATTTTCGCCTGCGAGGAGATTTACCTGTTCGAAGGCACCACCATTCGTCTCAACACGGCTAAAGCAGCCCATTTCGATAATAACTGGGGCAATCTTAGCCAACTGATCTTTACGTGGCTGGAACTTACCAGAGCTCTGCCACATGTCTCGATAAACGAGACTGAACTGAATTTTCTTCTTCATTATTTATTAATGTATTATATTCTAATGATTGACAAATCTATTTTTTGCAAGTGATTTTCCATCAAGTAACGGCTGCCATCAAACAGGCCCGAAAGCCCCCTTTCTGGCAACGCATAATTTACCAAGGTGCAAAATTAGACAAAAAAATCCAATTATCAGCCTATTCAGCTATTTTTTTGCAAATATTGCATTATTTTATAAAGGTTCTACCGATTTTCACCGATAGAACCTTTGTCATTTCATTACGATTCTGAATGTTTCTCTTACGAAGTTTTCCTATTCCGCATCACCCTTTTCCAGTTCCTCGGTAAACTCCTTATGGAAAGTGCTGAAGAGACGCAGGATTTCCTTACGTGCCTCTTCCTCCTCATCCCAGAGACTCAGTTCACCAGCGCGATGAGCCAATATCATCTTGGCGCAGCGACGTATCTTGCGCTTGTTGTTGCGTGCCTGCAACTGGTCACCCTGTATAGGTTTCTGATTGATATAGGAGAATGCCAACAGCTGCTTCATGAACATTTCAAACATAGGGTCATCATGACGCCAGTCTTCATCATTCAGCCAGAACCACTGGAAACCATATTTCTGTTCGAGAGATATGAGATGGCCGCCCAATTCGTCCATATTACCGGCAGCTTTCTGGAACTGCTCGTAGGCATAATTGCCCAGAGCAGTAGGCTCCAGGACAAATTCCTCCTCGCTTCCTTCATCCATCGTACTGCCTCCCAAGGTAATACGCCAACGGTAGTTCTTGTTCTTGACCAAAGCTTCATGGGCATTCATCATCAGTTCAGACAGTTTACCTTCGCTTGGCAGTTCATCCACCACAGACAGGCGATCACGCTGATCGCGCACAACCAACTTGCCCTCATGCTGACGAAGCACACACATATAGATGAATCTATCATTGTCCAGATGCAGGGAGAAACGGTCGTTGCTATCATCGCCCACAAATTCATAGCGATAATCATCCACCTTCTCGTGTGGGATTTCCACATCACCGTGCATCTTGTTGCCACTCTTGTCATAAAGCGAGAATCCGAGATAAGGTATCTGAAGGCGCATGGTGACAGGAGCCCCCTCCTTCTTCGGAGTCAAAGTGACCAGCAGACCTTCATCGCCGAAATCTTCCTTCTTGCAGACAAAACCGTCTCTTGTCTTTTCCGCCTTTTCCACCTTTACATCACCATGACGCCAGAAAAGGTCGAAAGTAATGGTATTTTCATCCTCATCAGTTACCTCAATGAAATCTTCCAGATCCATACCCAGAAAAACTGCCTTGGCTGGTTCTATGACTTCATCGTCATCATCCAGCACTCCCACCAGGATTTCTCCCGGCATAGGGTCGTCTTCCCATTCAGCATCTTCAGGAGCATTGGCTGCCTTAAACACGAGATAGAGCATTCTCGCTTCCTTGCGGCTACCATCTTCCTTGCATTGGAACACCTTTGATTCCTTGGGTACATAGAATGGTGTAGATAGATACGGATTTTTGCATAATGCTGTATATTCGATTTCTGTCCACACCGGTTGTGTGTGAGTTGTGTTTACTGTCATCCTTCGTATTTAAATGTTTTTATTATCTGTCTTTATACATGTTCTCGTAATATTTCTGATAGTCACCACTGGTCACGTTGTCCATCCATTCCTGGTTGTCGAGATACCATTTCACGGTTTTCTCGATACCTTCCTCAAACTGCAGACTTGGTTCCCATCCCAACTCCTTCTGGAGCTTACGTGAATCAATCGCATAGCGCATATCATGTCCCTTGCGGTCGGTCACGTAGGTGATCAGGTCAAGGTCCTCACCTTCCTTGCGTCCGAGCAGACGATCTACGGTCTTGATCACCACCTTGATGATGTCAATATTCTTCCACTCATTGAAACCGCCGATATTGTAAGTCTCAGCCACCTTTCCCTTGTGGAAAATCATATCGATGGCACGGGCATGATCCACTACATACAACCAGTCTCTCACATTCTCGCCCTTACCATATACTGGCAATGGCTTGCGATGACGGATATTGTTGATGAACAATGGAATCAGCTTCTCAGGGAACTGATATGGACCATAGTTGTTGGAACAGTTGGTCACGATGGTAGGCATTCCGTATGTATCGTGGAAGGCACGTACGAAATGGTCTGAGCTTGCCTTGGAAGCCGAGTATGGAGAATGAGGATTATACTTGGTAGTCTCCAGGAAGAATTCATCGCCATAAGCCTCGTGGTTCTTTCCGCTGGAAGCCTTGGTAGTGAAAGGCGCTGCAACACCCTCTGGATGAGTCATCTGCAGGGCACCATACACCTCATCGGTAGAGATATGATAGAAGCGCTTGCCCTCATAACCCTCTGGCAGACTCTCCCAATAGATCTTGGCAGCCTGGAGCAAAGACAGGGTACCCATCACATTGGTCTGAGCGAAAGTGAAAGGATCCTTGATACTGCGGTCCACATGACTCTCTGCAGCCAGATGGATAATACCGTCCACCTGATACTCCTTCATCAGTTTCAGCATCAGGTCGAAGTCACAAATGTCACCCTTCACGAAGGTATAGTTTGGCTTATCCTCAACATCCTTGAGGTTAGCTAAGTTGCCTGCGTATGTCAACTTGTCGAGGTTGATGATATGATACTCAGGATACTTGTTCACAAAAAGTCTTACGACATGTGAGCCGATGAAACCAGCACCGCCCGTTATGATGATATTCTTCATTTCTATATGTTTTTAGTATATAATTTCAATTAGCTACTTTCTGTTCCGGATATTACTTGGCAGCCTCCAGATTAGCAATACATTTCTCAAGAGAATCCACCCAGTAAGGCACTTTCACGCCGAAGGTCTCCTTGATGGAACGCTTGTCGAGCACGGAGTAAGCCGGACGGGTTACCGGAGATGGATATTCAGAACTGTAACATGGTTGGATGTCGCAATCCGTATGTCCTGAGATTCTTGCTATCATCTGGGTGAAATCATACCAGGAGCAAACTCCCTCGTTGGAGAAATGATAGATTCCTACCAGTTTCTCCTGCGCTTCTGCCGTCTTCATCTTCTCTAAGATGGTCTCGATGGCATAAGCCAGATCCAGCGCATAAGTAGGAGTACCGCACTGGTCGAACACCACCTTCAACTGCGGTTTGGTGGCAGTCAGGTTGAGCATAGTCTTGCAGAAATTCTTTCCAAACTCAGAATAGAGCCAGGCGGTGCGGATGATGACATACTTGCAGCCGCTGGCGATGATTTTCTGTTCGCCGTGGAGCTTAGTAGTGCCATACACGCCCGTAGGAGTACCCTTCTGTTCAGGATTGCAAGGCACATTATAAGGTTCCTTACCAAACACATAATCGGTAGAAATCTGAACGAGCAGACCATCCACCTCCTTCATTGCCTTAGCAAGATTTTCTGGCGCATCCGCATTCAGTTTCTCAGCCAGTGCAGCCAACTTTTCATCGGTTTCACAAGCATCCACATTGGTCCAGGCAGCACAGTTGACGATAGCCTGCACCTCATTTTCCTTCACCATCTTTCGGATGGCATCCATATCCGTAATATCCAGATAAGTAGTCTCCAGGCCCTCCACCTGATTGACATCCGTAAAGATATAATGATCAGTAGTATTCTTGCTAACGATACGCATCTCATTTCCGAGCTGACCGTTGGCACCCGTAACTAATATATTCATTTCTATTTATAATTTACAATTAGACCCACTTTATCAGCATTTTCCAAAGCCCTTTTTACCTTTTTACTTTTTTACCTTTTTACCTTTAAAAAGGACTCTCAAAGTCTTTCAGCATATCATGCTTAGTATCCTTCTCAGAGAGAATAGCATGCTCTGTAGGAATCTTCCAGTCGATGCCCAAGCTCTCGTCGAGGATAGAGATTCCCCCGTCAGCCTCAGGATGATAGAACTCATCGCACTTATACTGGAACACGGCAGTTTCGCTGAGAACGGCAAAACCATGGGCAAAACCACGTGGAATAAAGAACTGGCGATGATTATCCTCGGTCAGTTCCACAGCCACATGCTTGCCATAGGTAGGAGAACCCTTGCGAATATCCACAGCCACATCGAGCACGGCACCCTTCACGCAGCGCACTAACTTAGACTGGGTGAACGGAGGGCGCTGGAAATGCAGTCCGCGCATCACACCATAGGACGACATACTCTCGTTGTCCTGGCAGAAATGGATAGGATGGCCCAGTATCGGAGCCACCTTCTCGTCAAATTCACGCTGAGAGAAACTCTCGAAGAAATAGCCACGGGCATCCTTGAAGATGCGAGGCTCAATGATGAGCACGCCATCAATATCAGTTTTGATTACTTCCATATCTTAGTCCTTTAAACTGTTCTGGTACCATTCATAAAGTTTCTTCACACCATCCTCGATTTCCACCTGATGGGTCCAACCGAGCGAGTGCAACTTGCTTACATCAATCAACTTTCTTGGAGTTCCGTCTGGCTTAGAAGCATCAAATTCCACCGTACCCTCGAAGCCCACCGTCTTCACGATCAGTTCAGAAAGTTCACGGATAGTAAGTTCCTTACCAGTACCCACATTAATGTGACAGTTGCGGATTTCACCGAGCGAAGGAATGGCACCGCCACGACCCTCAGAATTGTTACGGTCAACGGCACCGTCCACCTTGGCACCATAGAAAACAGAACTGTATTTCTCGATACCGATGATGTCCTTGAAATCTACATTCAGGAGCACGTGAACGCTGGCATCCGCCATATCCTCACTCCAGAGGAACTCACGCAGCGGAGTACCTGTACCCCAGAGCACCACCTTATTATTATATATACCATAGAACTCCAATGCTTTCAGGATACGCTCATGGTCGTTATGCCCATCCACGTTGCCCTCGCCGATGAGTTCGCGCAGTTTATCAGTAGGGTTGATCGGACGCTTGTTCATATCCACCTCAATACTGTGCCAGTCGCCCTCATGAATCAGTTTAGCTAAGTAGATCTTGCGCATCATCGCAGGCATCACATGACTGTTTTCCAAGTGGAAATTATCATTCGGACCATAGAGGTTGGTAGGCATCACAGCGATATAGTTGGTGCCATACTGCAGATTGTAGCTCTCGCACATCTTCAGTCCGGCAATCTTGGCAATGGCATACTCCTCGTTGGTATATTCCAGAAGAGAAGTAAGGAGCACATCCTCCTTCATAGGCTGCGGTGCATCCTTCGGATAGATACAGGTAGAGCCCAAGAAGAGCAGCTTCTTCACACCATGACTGTAAGCATTGCTGATGACATTACATTGCATCTTCATGTTCTGCATGATGAAGTCGGCACGGTAGAGCGAATTGGCCATGATGCCGCCCACGAAAGCAGCAGCTAAGACCACAGCATCCGGACGCTCCTCATCGAAGAATTTCTGAACGGCATATTGGTCGGTCAGGTCCAGTTCCTTATGCGAACGGCCCACTAAGTTATTGTAACCACGTTTCTTCAAATTGTTCCAAATAGCGGAACCCACCAAGCCATGATGCCCAGCAATGTAAATCTTACTATCCTTACTCAACATTTTTACATCAAAAATTTAAGTTATTATTTTCTCCGTGCAAAATTACGATTTTTCTCTCAAAGAATAAAAAGTTTTAGGGATTTATTTTGTATTTATCGCAATTTGATGTATCTTTGCACTACAAAAGGAATAAACATAATGAAAATCAAGACATTTTTAATCATCGGATTTGCCACCTTGGCCATGCTTTCCTGCCATCGTGGTCCCAAGCCACCGGTATCTCAGCAGAACTTGCCCATCAGCATGTCAAAACCAGCCAAGGGCGACAAAGCTATCTACGGACTTGCCTGCATGGGATGCACAGACTCCGTAATAATCATGCTCCCCAATCAGGGCGGCGATCCTGTAAAATATAATATTCTCGAAGCCAACCGCAACCGTCAGGTATTTGGCAATATCGAAGTGGGCGACTGGATCTGCATCATCCCTGCCAAGGAAAAGAATAAGGCAAGCATGGTCATCGACCTCGACAAACTGAAAGCCACCTGGACCTATCAGGTGATGCCTCATCTCAGAGATGTCACCCACCTCTCCAAGAGGCAGCAGCAACGCATTCTCGCCAATATGCCCGACAGCATCGTGGAAACCTACATGATTCCGCGCGAATACGGATTTACGCTCAAGCGAATGGGAGAAGCACGCTCCGTGGGAATGGTGGCGACCAACAGTTCGGTAGAGGATGACAGTCCTGTGGAATATCCTAAAGTTCCCCTTTACACAGAGTGGCACGCCTACAACGGCAAGCTGATCTTAGTGAAAGGAAGATACGAGTTTAACAATGTCGTTTTCAACGAGAAAACCACCTACGACACGCTTTCTTTCGTCTATATGAAGGATGATTCGCTCGCTCTCCGTGATTCTCGGGGCAATATCCAAAGCTATCACCGCAAGACCAATGCGCGGACTGCCAATGCCGCAGCCCAGAAAGCAGCCCAGAAAGCAGCGGAAAAATTCAAGGAAGAACTCAAATAAAGTTCATGCGTCCATCGCTTGAAATCTGAGAAAAATCCTTGAAACAAGACTAAACGAGATGGAGAATTTCCGAAAAATGAGTAATACGACGGAGGCGTTCATGTTCGAACTCCTCCGTTTTTTCATGCGCCCATATCGTATGAAATGGGATATGAATGGCAGAAGCCCCTATCTTGAGGGCAGGCGCAATGTCGCTCTTGAAACTGTTGCCCACCATCACCAATTCCTCCGGCAGCACGCCCAACTCACGACAAAGTCGGCGATAAGCTTCCGGTTTCTTGTCGCTCACGATGCTCACCACATCAAAATATCGCTGCAGTCCCGATCGCCAGAGTTTATTCTCCTGATCCTGCAGTTCGCCCTTGGTAAAGACCGCCAACTTATATTCCGTCTTTCTGAGTTTTGCCAGAGTCTCCTCCACCTCTTCGAGCGGTTTGGCATCCAGTCTCAGCAGCGTCTTTCCCAATTCCACCGCTCTGCCTATCACGCGGGCAGGCACCTTTCCGTCGCTCACCTTGATGGCATTTTCCACTAATGAGATGGTGAACGCCTTGACGCCATATCCCAAGTCCTCCATGTTTTCCCCTTCCGTCTCAAAGAGTGCAGCAGAGATTTCCTCCTTGCTTCCATAGTCAGAAAGCAAGTCACAGTACTCAGCCTCCACTTCCTCAAAGTAAGTCTGCAAGGCCCAGAGGGTGTCGTCGGCATCAAAAGCGATTGCCTTGATATGATCCAGTTTTTTCATATTTCTCATTTCTAATTTCTCATTTCTAATTTGTAATTTCTCATTATATAAGAACCCCATCTGCAAAAATAATACTTTTCCCCGAACTGACAAAGAAAAACGCGCAACAATCTGCTAAAAGCGACTGCTGCACGTCCGTCATTCATTCAATCTTAATAGAGAATTACTTTTCAGAACCAAAAGTTATTATTTACATCAGAATATGATCTCTCTTTAGAAACGAGTCATAAACTCTACTACAATCTTGTCCTTCTCAGAAGTCTTTGCCACACCGCCGTTGCGATAGAAATACTTCTCGTAGTTGATACGGATGTCAGAGATGAAAGGCTTGGCAAGACTGAGCGTCACACCCCCGGTCACACGATGGCGCTTATAGTCGTTGATTTTCAACACGCCAGGGTCCTCATCCGTAGCCCCATATCGGGTGCCATCACTGTGGTCGCTCATGAAATCATATCTTACCAATGGAGAAACCTTCCTGATCAGACTCTTCTGGTTGACCACCGGAATATCATAGCATACAAACCCGTCAAAGGCGTGCACATCATGAAACGCATTCTTGGAATAATGCTTGAAGAGATACTCCACCTCAGCGATCAGACCGCCACGATGGAAGGTAATACCCGCATCATACATATTGACGGTGACATCAGAAGGCTTGATTTTCTGCGTACTCAGCACGAGATTCACATTCGGGAAGAGAAACTGCGCCTTGGCAGAATAGTTGATGCCCTTGGTCCAGTAATCCTTCTGGTTGGTAAGACCGGAGCCGTTGAACACACCCGCATTCACGATGATAGGGAACCCCACGTTCCAGGTATAACCCACCTCAGCACCGACATCACGCACATTACCCACCTGCTTGGCGATAAACGAGCGGTTGGCGAAATACTGCTGATGAGGCGAGCGGTGCGCATCGATGGTGAAAGGCACACGTTCCTGACCGATAGTAAACTGGAGCGTACTCCATGGTTTGATACGGGTATAAGCATCGAGCATCTTGATTTTGCCCTCATCACAGAGGTCGATTTCCGCCTTGTAGCTCACCTCTTTGGTCACATTACCAGTCACATTGATACGGGCAGTTCTCACTTCGAAGCGTCCCTCCCCTTCCTCGGTCTGGTATTCGTACTTCGAGCGTATCGTACCGCCAATCTTCGGAGTACGGTCAACCTCCTTCTTTTCATCCTGAGCAAACACCGCTGCAGACATCATAGTGCAGAGCAGCAGGGCCATTGTCTTCTTCTTCATATTCACATTATTAATATATTAGCACACATCATGAGGCCATAGCCTTTATTCGGGTGCAAAGATACGAAGAATATATTTCTAACTTACGACACGGATGTTACAAAATGATGAAGAAAAAGAAATCAGCCATAAATGATAGCAGTTTTAAAAAACACAAAAACAACGAGATGATTTGCTTATTCCAAATATTTATACTAACTTTGCGACAAAATAAAAATATATAAGGAGAATCGCTCATGGATAGTAATATCACAAAGAAGAAAAATGCCAAGCGCGAATACATTTATCGCAAGCGCATCCCTTACGGAATCATGAACTTCGTTACCGTGAGAAGAGACGACTGCTATTATGTAGACAAGACAGATTTTATAGAAGAAATAGAAAGATCCAACATGTATTTCTTCTATATCCGCCCTCGTCGTTTCGGCAAGAGCCTTACCCTCTCCATGCTCAAACAGTATTACGACATCAATATGGCTGATAGGTTTGAGGAACTGTTTGGAGGATTGTATATCGGCGAGAATCCTACACCTGAGCATAATACCTATCTGATTATCTCGCTCAACTTTGCCGTGGTGGATGCCAATCTTGAGAATTACAAGAAGGGACTCGATGCACATTGCAACACAGAGTTTAACTACTTCTGCGATGTGTATGCACAATATCTGCCTGCCAACATCAAAGAAGAGATGAACAGGAAGGATGGCGCAGTAGAACAGTTGGACTATCTTTGCAAGGAATGTAAGAAGACAGGACAGAAAGTGTATCTCTTTATTGATGAGTACGACCATTTCACGAATACTATCCTGGCAGAACCAGACTGTCTCAACAATTATCAGGCAGAAACTCATGGCATGGGTTATCTCCGTAAGTTCTTCGACACCATCAAGTCGGCTACCGATTCCACCTTAGAGCGAGTTTTCGTAACGGGCGTCAGTCCTGTTACCATGGACGATCTGACCAGCGGTTTCAACATCGGCACCAACTATTCCCTTTCATACGAGTTCAACGAGATGACGGGCTTTACGGAGGAAGAGGTGCGCGAAATGCTCACTTACTATACCGAAACCCTCCATCTCCACAACTACACCGTGGATGAATTGATAGACCTGATGAAACCATGGTACGATAACTATTGTTTTGCAAAGGATTCATACGGCGAAACCACCATGTACAATTCCAACATGGTGCTCTATTTCATCGATAATTATATCAGAAACCGAGGAAAACTTCCTAAGAATATGATAGAGGAAAACATCCGATTGGATTACAACAAGCTCCGTATGCTCATCCGCAAGGACAAGGAGTTCGCCCACGATGCCTCTATCATCCAGCAACTGGTAGAAAACGGCTTTGTGGCTGGCGAGCTCAAGACCGGCTTTCCTGCCGAGCAGATAGGCGACCCGGATAATTTCGTGAGTCTGCTCTACTACTTCGGCATGGTTACCATCGCAGGAAATTATCAGGGAAAGACCAAGTTCGTGATACCAAACGAGGTGGTGCGAGAGCAGCTGTTCAAATACCTCCTCGACACATACAAGGAGAACGACTTGAAATACGATTCCTACGAAAAAGGAAACTTAGAAAGCGCCTTGGCATATTGTGGAGAATGGAAGCCTTATTTTGAATATATTGCCGACAGTCTGCATAAATATTCATCCCAGAGAGATCATCAGAAGGGAGAATATTTCGTGCACGGATTCACGCTTGCCATGACTTGCGACAACAAGTTCTACCGTCCGATATCCGAAAAGGACACCCAGGAAGGCTATGCCGATATCTTCCTCTGTCCGCTTGTTGACAACTTCAGCGATATGCAGCATTCCTACATTGTAGAGTTCAAGTATGCCAAGTCTAAGGATACCGCTGCGCATATAGAACAACTCAAGCAGGATGCCATCAGACAAGTGAATAGATATGCAGAAAGCGAAGTAGTAACTTCTGCAATCAAGACCACGCAGCTACACAAGATTATCATAGTGTATAAAAGCACGGAAATGGTGGTTTGCGAGGAAGTGAAATAATCACAAGGCGTACGCTCCTCTGAACGAGGGAATGTACGCCTTGTTTATTTATTCCCCACCCCCTTTATCAATATATTGTGAATATTCCTTCTTCACATCGAAGCAAGGACAGGCTTTGGCGGAAAACTCGTTGTGGCCGTGGATAGTGAATACGGGGAATAATTTTGACCAGAAATGACTTTGACCAAATGACCGATCGTAGTATGCATCGCCAAGAGACGTTTTGGGGATTTATAGCAACTGAACCTAATATCTATATATTTTTAGTTAAACAACGTTATCAAAAAGTTACACTTTGAGAAATAATTTATATATTTGTCATCAAAAAAAGAATCATAATGACAAAAGACCAATTTCCAATTCGATTACATGAAGCAAGAATGATGATGGGACTAAGCATGGATAAGCTGGTAGAGCGAACAGGCGGAGCCATCACCAAGCAGAGTATATCTCGGTATGAAAAAGGCATCATGCGCCCAAAGAGACCAGCATTGTTGGCCTTGGCTAATGCCCTGCGCATCAGTGAAAAATATTTTTGGGGAACCAATATAGACATAGATATGCCTACGCTACGAACAAATGCCAATGGCAAAATTTCAGAAAAAGAACTGTTGGCATTGGAAGCCAAACTTTCTTTTTGGGCAGAGCAATATTTAGAGAAGGAGCATAAGGCAGGTTTCAGTTCCACTTTTAAGAATCCCGTTTTAGGGACGAAAATCTCAACTTTGGAGGATGCCATACAGGCAGCAGACCTTTTACGAGAGAAATGGTGTTGTGGTGACGGTCCTATCGCCAGTGTTCTTCGTTTATTAGAAAGAAAAGGAATCAAAGTGATGTCAGCAGAATTGCCAGAATCCGTTTATGGATTAAGCACCTGGGCAAATCACAGATACCCTCTGATCGTACTTGATATGAGACCAAGCAAGACTACAGTAGAAAAGCTTCGTTATACAGCCATGCATGAGTTGGCTCATTTGCTCTTTTCATTTCCCGACAATCCTTCATTATCTTTGGAGAAACGTTGTGATTTGTTTGCAGGTTACTTTATTCTCCCCAAGAAGACATATATAGAAGAGATGGGAGGAACCCAAAGGACGAATATATCCTTGGAAGAAATGATAGATCTTAAAAATGTCTATGGTTTATCACTTCGTGCTTTGATTCTCAGTGCTCGTGACTTTGGCATCATAGAAACAGAATACAAACGATGGTGGTATGCAGAGTATCTGGAAGATAATCCATGGGAATCGGGCTTAGGACATTACGCTTATCCAGAAACGATAGGTAGAGAAAAAAGAGTGGAAACAATAATAAAATACAAAAAAGATGAAGTTTAAAATCACATTAAAAATAAATAGGAAATTTGGTGACTTGCTGCCCTTTAATTATCAGTACGAGCAGTCGGCAGTCATTTATCGCATATTGGCGCAAGCTGATACGCAATATTCATCATGGCTTCATGAAAATGGCTATCTCTTACATGAAAGAAAGAGGTTTAAGCTATTTTGTTATTCACCCTTCATCTTTGAGAAAGTAAGACCTTTGCCTGAAGCGGGGTGCTTGAATATCATTGGCGAAAAAGTGGTATGGTACATTAGCTTTATACCAGAGAAAAGCACCTTTGAATTCATTCAAGGAATATTTGCCCATCAAAGCTTTACTATTGGCAATAAGGAACATCGTGTTGCTTTTGATGTTATTGGAGTAGAGGCTATGCCTATGCCACAATTGACAGAACAGATGGCTTTCCAAGCTATGTCTCCTATTTGTGTCAAGTTGCATGAAGACTACAAAACGCAATATTTGTCACCAGATAATCCCATGTTTGCTGACGGCATATTAAAGGGATTGAAAGCAAGATATGAGAGCATTCATGGGCAACCATTTGATATGAATGACAAGGAGTTTTCATTCGAATTGACAGACAATAAGGTCAAGTCGAAGTTGATAACAATAAAAGCCAATACTCCATACGAATCAAGAGTACGTGGATCTCTCTGCTCCTTCCGTATGAAAGCACCTTTAGAGTTGATGAAGATTGCTTATGAAGGAGGAGTAGGAGAACAATGTTCACAGGGTTTTGGATTTATAAAGAATATAGAATTATGAGTTTAGATACAGTCTTAAAAATCGGAAATATTTTGAGAAATTCAAAAGAGAAAATGAGTTTCTCAAATGCTATTGGATCTTGTCCTAAAGACAATAAAGGATGTTGGCCTTTTTGTCTTTCTCTTCCAGTAGACAAAGACTTTAATATTATTTTTGATAAGGTATCAGAAGTTCCTGAGAATAGAAGAAACAGTCTATATTATCTAATGTACAAAACTTCAACTAGTGATACTGTTTGTAGATATATATATGGTGATATTTATTATTCTTTCAAAGGTACATTGGGCAAGAATGGCTCCATAAATAAACCAGTTGAAGGTGGAAATTATAGATTAGTAGAATCTCCAAGTTCCTTTGATAAAGGTACTGCAACATGTAACGAAATCTGTTCTTTATCTGGTTTTTCTCCTAAAGGAATAGATGAGTTTCAACAGATAAGAACAGGACTCGCAAAAGAACAGATACTGATAGAACGAATCCTCAAATATGCTCCTGCTATTATAAAATACTTTGAAAATGTAAACGTTTCGTCCTTTAAGGAATATATTGAGAATGAAGATACCTTAAAGAATATTTGTTGCACTATAAATAAAGAAAACAACAAAAAAAAACTGGAGAAATTAAGTGAGGCTAAAAGTGACGAAGAATTGCTTATGTTAAATTCTGCGTCAATCTTTTTACATTTCTCTTATGAAGATGGTAATGGGGATGAAAAGAGTTGGTATGATTTTTCCAACACGTTAGAACTTGTCATTCGAGAAATGCATAAGAAGTATGTTGAGGATATTAAAGAAAACAAGGAAAGACTTGTGCTGAAAAAGAGCCGCTGGCCTACAATATGTTCTGGTGATAAGAAAAATGACATACAATTTCCAAATTTTGATTTGGAAAATAGATACAAGACAAGAGCTTTTACAGAATCAGAGATAGAAGATCTTTTTTATGGAGTTACCTATGCTGCGAAGAATGGTAAGAATTTTTCTGATTCTAATTATAAACTTATAGTTTTGCCGTGTGGAGATAATTTGAAAGCCGAGGATTTGAAACTCTTTCAAGAGAAGAGAAATGAACCAGCAATAGTATCTGCCAATGAATATAAGGATGATTTGATTTCGTCAATTTTAGAAGACAGTTCAACTTTTACATTCTTTGATTTCATTTTTGCAAGAAAAGAAAGAACCAAGCCAGATGATACTTATCTGATGGAAATTTCAAATATAACACGGAGTAATCTGAATCGTGTAACATCAAGAATTTGTAAAAAGGCGTATCAAGTGTACGCAGGAAGAAATAAAGAGATAAAGGTAGATATGTCTCTTTCTATCTGTTGTAAATCATTTTCCAATCTATTGGGAGATGTGCAATTGGATTCAACGGGAAAAGTAAAAATAGCCGCATCGAAAAAATATGAAAGTCATATTCTCAAAGTGCTTCCTTTAATATATAAAGGAGATTATTATAATGACCCGTCTTTACTCCATTCGTTTGTAACTAATGTAGAGTCCGCTATACGTTTAGGTGGTGGTCAGTTTTGGTATGAGATTTTGAAATATGATTTGATGTTCATATTATCAATACAAAATAATAAACAAAATAAATTTATGGAAATTATTAATTCTGCAAGTTTTATGCTTGGCGTTAAAATAGGGAAAATGGCCAAGCCATTGAAGAAGGCTATTGGTTCTTTTGAAAAGAACTATGTGGGCTTGCTTTCAAGAAGGGTGTCAACAAAAGATGATTGCATCAGGTTTATATCTGATATTAGTCAGAAACTTGTAATGCATGACGGAATGTGGGCAACAATGTGTGCTGAAGTTTGTGATGACTTGGCAAATCTATCAGAATCTGAATATGACAAGGATGAATTGTCTTTCGGATTCTTGGATGGCTATTTCAAATATGAGCCGACGGATAAGAAAAAAGATTTTCAGAAACGTTTAGAAAGAATCTTGGCTGATTATTCTGGCAATGAAGATTTAAAAGATGAAGTTAGTAAACTTAACTTGATAGTTGATGAAATAAACCATAAAAATTAAAGATATGAAGAAATCAGAAATTTTGTTTTTGTATGAAACATCATACAACATCCCCAATGGGGATCCATTTACAGGAGAACAACGTTACGATGAGGAAACGAAGAGAATCCTTGTTAGTGATGTTCGAATTAAAAGATTTATTCGTACATACCTTGAGGATATCGAAGGTGAGCACATCTATGTCTCAGACAAGACTGGAGCTGGCAAAACAGATTCTAAAGGTGTATTAACTTGGATCATTGAGAATTGGAATTCCAATCAAAAGACCGACATCGCTGAAATAATGAAAGAACTCATTGATGTAAGATTGTTTGGTGGTATATCAACGTTAGAAAAAAATATGAAAGTTGGTAAGACAGACTTTACAAATGGGCATGTGCAATTTACGGGACCTGTGCAATTTGCTTCCCTCAACCCTTCTTTGAATCGTGTCAACTTGAGAATGCACCAGAACACGTCACATTTTACATCTAAAGGAGATAAAGCGCAAGGTGCCATTGCTACAACAACTTTGGTTCCTTATTCTGTTGTTCAAATTCACGGATGGATTAATCCAACTGTTGCTAAAAACACAGATTTGAAAGAAAATGATTTGCAGAAAATGTTTAAAGCTTTATGGTATGGAACAGGCGGGGAAGGAAGCTCTTTCTCTCGTTCAAAAGTCGGACAAGATTCGCTTTTGTTGTTAATCATAGACTACAAAGAGAATTTTGACAAACTTTATGGAGTTGACAGAACCATAAAACTTGTGCCGAATGAAAGCTTGAAAGACGAGCAAATTCGTAGTATGGAGGACTATACTCTCGATTTCAGTAAACTCAAGGATCTTGCCAAGAATGACAAGATTGAAAAAATCAGATTCTATACAGAGATAGATAAGATTAAGAATGAGCTTAATGGTGAGAAGTTTGAAGAGATGAGCTTATGAAAGGTTTTCAATTCAAGATAGATGGTAATTGGGCTCATTTTAAAAAGCCAGAGACCAACAACAATCCATTGTCTCATGACCTTATTCCTAAAACGGCATTAATCGGAATGATTGGTGCAGTTTTAGGAATTGAACGCGAGAAGATGAAATCTCTTTTCCCTCAGTTGTCTGAAGACTTGTTGTATGGTGTTGAATTGCTAAAGCCTGTAAAAAAAGCATCATGTGGATTTACGTCTCACACGGCCATAAACCCTACAGCTATTAAATCACCCAAAGCTTTTGAAATGCTGCGTGATGTTAGCTACAAGATTTGTGTGGGACTCAATGGTGAACGCTCTCAAAGTATATTCGATGATTTTCAGAATGCAATTTTAGAAGGATATGCTGTCTATGACCCTTATTTGGGTATTGCTAACTGTCCAGCAGAATTGACTTCCATTAGTAAAGGAGAATTCATAACGATGCGGAATGGTGATTTTAAGACCAAAGGTTTCGTTATAGCGAATGAGCATAAGTTGAAAATAGTTGGCGATGACTTTCGAATTGGTTTTGACAAACTTCCGACATATCAGAATAATGATTTTTGGAATTTGCCAGAAAAATATGTAAACGTCATATACCCAGAATGCTCTTATATGCTTAAAGTAGAAGGAGATTATTGGGAATATATTCATGATAAAGAGATTGAACAATGGGTTTTGATTTAAATAATTGTTATTCACATCCAGGAAAACTTTTGAAAGTACATCTTGAAAATGTGGCTTTATTATCAAAAGTATATCTTGAAAATGTAGCTTTATTGTCAAAGAGAATTACCAGTTCTGATGCAGCAGGATTGGTATCTCTCTTCCATGATATAGGAAAGGTTAATCCTAATTTTCAAGAGAAATTAAATGGATTATGTCCGAAAGGATATGATCACCATGCCTATTTGTCTGCGTATGCTTTTCTCATGTTTCTGATTAAAAATCCAGATAAGTTTAAAGTTCCACATGAGTTTAATTCGCACAATTTCTTAACATCTTTAATAACTGTTGTTGCGAAACATCATGGGGACTTACCTAATATGATACCAAATGATGGCAATCCTATTCTTTCGGGCTATGAAGTAAGCAATCTTTATGCCTTTCTTGATAAGGAGCATATATCTTTTGGTAATGTCTTTTCTGAGTTATTAGGCAATGAGCCATCTATGCCATCATCAATAGAAGAAGATAGAATTAGATTATTTTTTAAAAGAATAGTAAATAAGCCAAATGATTATAATGTTGCTTTACGATTCTATTTAGAAATACAAAGCATTTTCTCTGCATTGGTAAAAGCTGACAAAAGTGATGCTGGTAATATGATATCCATGCTTGATGAGAATGAACAAAATCTGAATAGCTTTTCTCATATCTATCCAGATATATTACAGGGGTATCTTGACAATCTTAATTCTCAAACTTTACTTAATGTAGAGAGAACTAAAATACGTCTGGAAAGTATTAATAGTATTAAAAAAGGTTTAGAAGAAGGAAAACAGATTTTCGAATTGACGGCTCCGACTGGTTCCGGAAAAACGCTAATGTTGTTATCTTTAGCTTCCGAAATCATAAAGGCGAAGGGGGCTAAAAGAATTATTTATGGATTGCCATTCTTGTCGATAACAGAACAAGTTGAATCAGAAGTGTTGAAAATATTGAAAGGTTACGAATGTTTTGTTCAGCGTATAGACTCGAAATCTACAAATACTCGCTTTGATGAAATTCAGAAGGAACTGGATGAAAATCCTTCTGAAAAGTTGTTACAGGAATTAGAGGCTTTAGAGTTTCAAGATGATACTTTTGGCTATCCATTCATAATTACAACTTTCGTACGTATATTTGAGACACTATTGGGAAATAAGAATCATGAGCTTATGAAATTGCCTAATTTTTCCAATTGTGTCTTTCTCTTGGACGAGATACAGTCTTTGCCTCCAAGATTGTATGGATTTTTTGTTGCTTACTTAGATAAATTCTGTAAACTAACAGGTAGTTTTGCAATAGTTTCTACAGCTACACAGCCAGCTCTTCGATTGCCTGATGACAATAAAGAAGCAAAGGAATTCTTTCTGGATTATGAACAACCATTTAAATTGTTGTCACTTTCTCATTATGAGAATCCTGTTTTTAACAGGTATACAGTAGAAGTACAAAAGTCAATTATAGATATAGAACAGTTGGGGCATCAAGTTTTACAGGAGGAGAAATCGGTGCTTGTTATCTTGAATACTATTCAGGATACAAAAGACTTATACAATTTCATCAGAAAAAATATGGATGACACAAATGTGTTGCTTCTTAATACACATTTTACTCCAAGCGACCGAAGCCAGAAGATATATATTGCTAAGGAGAAACTATGTCAAGGTGATAAGGTTGTTCTTATCTCTACTCAGCTTATTGAAGCGGGAGTTGATATTGATTTTCCAGTACTTTATAGGGATTTTGCTACCATTTCAAGTATTGTACAATCTGCTGGTCGCTGCAATAGAAATGGAAAAAATGCAGAAAAAGGAAAAGTTGTTGTAGTTAGGTTGGGAACGAATCAAGGGGAACGTTCAAGCCTGATTTATCGAGGCCCTGATAAAGAGTTGATAAATTTCTCAAGAGAATCTTTCTATGAATCAGGAAATTGCGAAGAGAAGGATATGCTAAACATACAGAAAGCCTTCTTTGAGAAAATATGTGATCAACTTATATTTGGAGCCTATGGAGAGAAACTGAAAAATAATTTAATGGAGGATATAAGCCAATGCATGTATGAAAAAGTGGGAAAATTCTCACTTGTTGACAATAATATATTTGGTGAGGAATGTTTGTACTATGTACCTCGTAATGGTGATGATAATAACTTTGAATTACTTCTGAAGTACCAGAAGAATTTAAAAGAATCTCTTTTACATGATGACAAGATATCTATCATACGATGCCATAAGAGAAAATTAAGCAACCAATTAAAAAAGATGGCCAATCGGATTGTACAAATAAGGATAAAGCCAAATCAATCAAAACCAATTACATCTTCAGGTGAAGATTATAATGGCCTTTATAAAATATCTACTAAATGTTATAATTTTGATACTGGTATTATAATTGATGGAGATAATTACTTATGACAATAACTGGCACTCATTTCAACTATTACCAGCTTTGCCATCGCAAACTATGGCTGTTTGCCAATGGTATCAACATGGAACAAGAATCAGACTTGGTCTATGAAGGAAAGCTGGTGCATGAATCAAGTTATCCACAACGTACATCAAAGTATGAGGAAGTGGAGATTGATGGTATCAAAGTAGATTACTATGATGCCAAGAACAAGGTCATCCATGAGATAAAGAAATCTAATAAGGTGGATAAAGCTCATGAATGGCAACTGAAATATTACATGTATGTTTTCGAGCAACATGGAATTGATGGCGTGAAGGGCATCTTGGAATATCCTCTTTTGAGAAAGACAAAAGAAGTAATCTTGACAGATGTTGATAGAGATGACATTCAGGTTATATCTAAAGACATCATTAAGATCATCTCTCAAGATGTTTGCCCGTCTAAAGTCAAGAAAGGCATCTGTAAGAATTGTAGTTATTTCGATTTTTGTTATATAAACGAGTTGGAGGAAGAAGAATGAAAAGAAGTTTTTATCTGTTCAATCCAGGCATTATGGAGAGAAGGGACAATACGCTGAAGTTCACGCCTGTTATCGTGAATGAAGATAATGAAGAAATCAAGCAGCAACCTCGATACATTCCTATTGAGGATGTTGCGGAACTGTATGCCTTTGGAAGTCTGCGGGCAAATAGTGCTTTGTTCAACTTTCTGGGGCAGAAAGGTTTTCCTGTCCACTTCTTCGACTATTATGAGAACTATACCGGAAGCTTCATGCCACGTGAAAGTCTTCTTTCTGGCAAGGCATTGTTGGCACAAACATCTGCATACCAAAACAAGAAAAAAAGAGTAGAATTGGCACGAAAGTTCATTCAGGGAGCAGCTTGGAATATGGTTATGAACCTCAACTATTATAATCGTAGAGGAAAAGACCTGCAAGATATTATCGATACTATTAAAAGATTGAGTAATACTTTACCAGATGCCAAGGCTGTGGATGAGATAATGGGAATTGAGGGAAATATCAGACAGGCATATTATGCTGCATTCGATATCATTCTCGATGATTTCAACATGGGATCAAGAACCAAGCAACCGCCAGAGAACGAGGTAAATGCTCTCATTTCTTTTGGCAACATGATGTGTTATACTGAAACTCTCCGGGCAGTTCATCAAACTCAGCTCAATCCAACGATAAGCTTTCTGCATACTCCAGGAGAAAGGCGTTTTTCGTTATGTCTGGATATATCCGAGATTTTCAAACCTATTATCGTGGATAGAGTCATCTTCAAGGTACTCAATAAGCATGCTTTAAGCACCAGTCATTTTGATAAGAAACTCAACAAATGTCTTTTGAACGAAAAGGGAAAGAAGATTTTTGTAAAGGCTATGGAAGAGCGTTATGATGAGACTTTCCGTCATCGTTCTTTAGGACGTAATGTAAGCTATAAGCATCTTATAAAGTTGGAATGCTATAAGCTACTAAAAGATCTTTTAGGAATAGAAGAATATAAACCTTTTAAAATGTATTGGTGATATGTATGTGATTATAGTTTATGATGTTGGTGAGAAGCGAGTAGGCAAAATGTTGAAGCTTTGCCGCCAGTATTTGTGTTGGATTCAGAACTCAGTTTTGGAGGGAGAATTATCTGAAGCCAAACTTCGTGAATTACAAATGAAAATGAAAGCTATTATTGATGAATCTGAGGATAGCGTTATAGTTTTCACCAATAAAATGGGATATAATATGAGCAAGCAGATTCTTGGAAAAGAACGAATGTCTACCGATAATTTCTTATAAAGAGTTGTCGATGTGGTTCTATTTTGCCGTTTTGAGTTCGGCAAAACCTCCGAAAGTGTTCTTTGACTTATTGAAACCTCCATAAATAGGCAGGTTGTCGTAAGACCGCAGAAAAAATATCTTTAGGCATCGACATTTTTCTGAAGATTTTTTTGTATCTTTGCACCCGCAAACCTATAGAGTCTTCGGGGGTGTATGCCTTAGACTTAACGGGTTTTAATCGTACCTTTATGGAATTGAAATCTGGCAGGAATGGTGGAATATAGGCGGTATCAAATGTTTTAATCGTACCTTTATGGAATTGAAATGAACCATACAGGCTCAACACGTTAGCGTGAGCAAGGTTTTAATCGTACCTTTATGGAATTGAAATGCAGGTTATATGGGTCTTGAAGTTTCCCTCTAAGTCGTTTTAATCGTACCTTTATGGAATTGAAATGTTTTCCGCAGTAGCAGAATCTTGCATTTTATTGTTTTAATCGTACCTTTATGGAATTGAAATTTCAAAACTATTTCCTACCTTTGCGGACGATGATAGTTTTAATCGTACCTTTATGGAATTGAAATGTATATCCTGCGAACATCTATGGTAAAGAGACCTAGGTTTTAATCGTACCTTTATGGAATTGAAATTTTCTTTTGAGACAAGATACCCTATGATTTTTCAAGTTTTAATCGTACCTTTATGGAATTGAAATTTATTACCAGGTAAGGCTTATGTGCTTTCCTTCAAGTTTTAATCGTACCTTTATGGAATTGAAATGAATTTTTTGGTCTGAAATTACGTATTTATTGATTGTTTTAATCGTACCTTTATGGAATTGAAATATGCCTTCCTTCAGTAGATATCGAAAACTCAACCCTGTTTTAATCGTACCTTTATGGAATTGAAATATTGAAAGCGAACTCATCCTCAATGGTGGCGACATGTTTTAATCGTACCTTTATGGAATTGAAATAAAACAGAAGCTTTCTGAAAAGAACAAGCGTTACGAGTTTTAATCGTACCTTTATGGAATTGAAATTATCGAGGATCTAAATTCGAAAATGATCGCAAATAGTGTTTTAATCGTACCTTTATGGAATTGAAATCTGCGTTCATCCAGTGCACTCAGAATGTTGAGTTGTTTTAATCGTACCTTTATGGAATTGAAATTTCAGAACCTACAGCAAGAAGATTATCAACATAAGTTTTAATCGTACCTTTATGGAATTGAAATTCTGAAGCCGCAGGTTGCAAGATAGTTTCAGACTTGTTTTAATCGTACCTTTATGGAATTGAAATTTATCAAATTTGATGAAATCGCAGCAAATATCAAGTTTTAATCGTACCTTTATGGAATTGAAATTTATCAATGGATTGAGGTCATCGTGGAATAATGCAGGTTTTAATCGTACCTTTATGGAATTGAAATATTTTTATATAATTAGAAAAGTCATATATATTACTTAAAGTTTTAATCGTACCTTTATGGAATTGAAATTATTGTAAATTTTCCACAACATCTGCAGGAGGGGTGTTTTAATCGTACCTTTATGGAATTGAAATGGCAACGAAAAACCAACTTCTGCAGTTTACTGAGCGTTTTAATCGTACCTTTATGGAATTGAAATATGGTCAAATGGTATATTAAGGCATACGATGAGTGTTTTAATCGTACCTTTATGGAATTGAAATTTAGGCTCAATGCAATAAACACTGAGCCAGTCCAGTTTTAATCGTACCTTTATGGAATTGAAATCTACGTCTGATATTTCTACATTGAAGAAAAAAGTAGAGGTTTTAATCGTACCTTTATGGAATTGAAATTATTCAACCTTATCTTTATTTTCTTTGCTCATAAATGTTTTAATCGTACCTTTATGGAATTGAAATGACGAAGAAAGTAACAAACTTTCAAAGAGAGTTTGTTTTAATCGTACCTTTATGGAATTGAAATCCATACAATCTGCGCAAAGGATCAAGAACCATATGTTTTAATCGTACCTTTATGGAATTGAAATATGCGTTATATTTTGTCAAAGGGTTCTTTGCCTGAGTTTTAATCGTACCTTTATGGAATTGAAATAACGTGACATCGAAGAAGGTCAAGACCTTGTCCTGTTTTAATCGTACCTTTATGGAATTGAAATGATAACCTTTTCTTATTGAAAATTGGAGTATATGAAGTTTTAATCGTACCTTTATGGAATTGAAATTAAGTGACCGTCTCGTCACAGAGGAAACTGAAGGTTTGTTTTAATCGTACCTTTATGGAATTGAAATGTGATAGTCACGCCATTCTCATCTACACGAGTAAGGTTTTAATCGTACCTTTATGGAATTGAAATTGTTGTTGAGTCGCTGATTTGTTCTCTGCTGGTCAGTTTTAATCGTACCTTTATGGAATTGAAACTAGCCTATGCGGCTATGCGTATCCTCTACAAAATCACGAAATAAGGGTTGGGAGGGGCGGTTTTAACCGACCCCATAATGTGGTGAATGGAAGTTTGCGTAGTTTACGATGCTACGTTTTACTGTTTTTACTTGGTAAACGCAGTTTCTTCATTGATTGTACTGGCTTTGGGATAAAATCATTCTCTTTGCGGTGTAAAATGTGATACCAATATCAAAAAAGTACTCTAATATGATATTTGACGTAAGAAATACTTGGATGAACTTATCGCTGGACGTGGAAACGGTCTTGTGAAGATTATTACAGGTGTCAGGCGAAGTGGAAAGTCTTCCTGCTGTTTGATATCTGGCATAACTGGCTGTTGGAACATGGGGTGACTGATAATCACATCATCGAAATACAACTTGATGATTTCCGAAACAGGCGGTTGAGAAAGCCTGATGCCTTGCTCGACTATATAGACTCAAAGGTAGTGGATGATGGCAAACCTTATTATCTTGCATACAAGAGTAAATAAGCGTGGCTACAAACGATGACTAAAGCCTCCTTGTAACCACGCTTTTATATTCTCTATATCCAACAAGGAGCGTACGCCTTGTTTTTTTATTCCCCACTCCCTTTCTCAAAATAGGGATCTAATTCCTTCTTCACATCGAAGCAAGGACAGGCTTTGGCGAATCTGTCCCTCGCCACCAATATTACTTGAAAGCGCACCATTCGCCAGCATCATGCATTTCTATATTCGTAAAGAGATCCACCACATCACCCAAGCGGTGCTTATCCAGCTCCTGACGGGCGAAATTCTTAGGTAGAAATCCCTTCCGTCTTTCGTTTTCACGCTCGATGGCAGTCAGCGCATCATCTATCACCATTTGCCATTTTCTATCTATTTATATCATAATAAGGTGATATAGTATCTATTTGAAAGCTAAAAAATTCCTGTCTCCGCGCTAAAAACACGCACTGAAAAGCCCTTTTTAGTGATTTTTTCTTCATTTCCCTGCATTTGCTCCACAGAAAATGAAGAAATCTGAAAACACGAAAAGGGCGAATACCAACGCCTGAAACACGCTGATATTCGCCCTTCGATATACACATAATCCTGGAGAGTATTTTTGACGGCTCAAACACCATCACAACTAATGCACTGAGTATCAAATGGTTATACATATACCTTATCGATTATTTTTTCTATTTTAAGTTTTAGATTGCTTGTGGATTTCCCCACTAAGCATTTACAAGAAACAAAGGTATAAAAAATAAGGAAAACACCAAATTTAATGCCTTCTTTAACGGAAAAAGTTATTTTTGAGGCTATTTTTGCGATTTAAGACCCTCGAAAATGGCGAAAAAATGAAGCAGAAATGCAAAAACAAGTACCCCAAAATGCAGTTTTAGTAAAGAAACACAACAAAATGATAGGCAAGAAATGGATATTGAACATGGATTTTCTTAGAATTTGAGAGACAGGAGCATATAAGAATAAGATTTTTTAGGAGAGAAAAAGAGGGGCTTAATAATCATATAACACACTGATACTCAAGCACTTCTAACTACATCTTATACACTAAGACACTTGCTATAAAGAAAACAAAATCCGGTCATTTGGTCAAAGTCATTTTCGGTCAAAATGAAATTTGAATCGGTCAAAATGGTCTATAATATAATATAAATATATATTTATATTATAGGATGACCGAGCGCTCCCGAAAACGATTTTGACCGAACATGACCATGACCAAATGACCGCTTTTCTAAAATTCTGAGTC